>JADMIO012791363.1_pt1 | contig 35822 bp, 37 predicted proteins | sample 8958161 | NCBI WGS metagenome assembly JADMIO01 (sample SAMN16585339, study PRJNA669376) | soil metagenome | isolation source: Crop rotation soil | place: USA: Cullars Rotation, Alabama | collected 2011
CGCGACAACTTGTCCACGTGGAATTCTAAGCTTAGGATCCCAATGTGCTGGAAAGACTTCAGCGGCCGTGCTGTAATCGCGCTCAGGTTTTGTTTTAAGCATTTCTCTTTCCTCCATTGGTTGAACGCCTGGAAGGGGTTTCGATTGCAACCGAAATCGCAACCGAAACAGATCCAGGCTTTCCGCCAAGCGCAGTCGGAAAGCCTGGAAAAGCAGTGACTTTGAGGGTTGGCCGGGGAGGGCAAGAGACTAGAGAAACGCTCGTCTCCGCGTTTCAAGACCGGTGCCTTCAACCGCTCGGCCACCCATCCCGCTGACGAGCGGGTAATCTAGGCGGGACGTCTTCCGGAAGGAACCCGTGACGGCCTCGCGGTCTCTTATAATTCGTCGAAGGCTTCGTGCAGGCGCTTAATGGCCCTCGACCAAGTCCGTCCGGCCGGGCGTCAACCCGGCCCTCGCGTGCTTTCGCCCGGGAAAATCCCCGCCATGGCCCTGGCGCTGACGCAGGTCGCGCCGCATTATGCGCACCTCGACGGGACCATCCGAGCGCAACCGACATGAGCCGCAAAAGGGATCCCTACGGGCGAGACGCCAAGCGCCCTTACCACATCCCCTTGCGTGGCTGGTGGCAGGTTTTCCATCGCGTCTGGACCGAGAGCGCGCGCGACAATCTTTCAGTCGTCTCCGCGGGCTGCGCCTTTTATGCCCTGTTCGGGCTCTTTCCGGCGCTTTCGGCCCTGATCGCCATCTACGGGCTTACGGCCGACCCGGCGACGATCGAAGCGCGCTTCAGCATGCTCGCGGATCTACTGCCTGCCCAGGCCTACGAGATCGTCATCCAGCAGGTCCACCATCTCGTGGAAGCGTCCGGTCAGACCCTCGGCTGGAGCCTCGCCGTCAGCCTGGCGCTCGCCTTCTGGAGCGCGACCTCGGGCACACAGGCGCTCTTCTCGGCGCTCAACATTGCCTATGAGGAACCTGAGCGGCGCGGCATCCTCCGCTTCTACCTCGACACGTTCCTCTTTACGCTTGCTGGTATTCTGGGCGGCGTCCTCATGCTGCTGGCGATCGTCTACGCGCCGCTTCTCTTCGCCTTCACGGGCTTCTCGGAGCAATTCGAGATGCTGGTGCGGATCGCGCGCTGGCCATTCCTGGCGCTGGTCACGCTCTGCCTCCTCGCCATGCTCTATCGCTATGGGCCGTCGCGGCGCACGGCGAAATGGCACTGGGTCAGCGTGGGCTCGCTCTTCGCCACGATCATTTGGCTCGCCACCTCGGCGGCCTTCTCCTGGTATGTGTCGAACTTCGCCCATTACGACCGGTTCTACGGGTCGCTCGGCGCGGTCATCATCCTGCTGCTGTGGCTCTATATCTCGTTCTACATCGTGCTCGTGGGCGCCGAGATCAACGCCGAGCTCGAGCTGCAGACGGCGGTTGACACGACGGAAGGGCCGCCGCGCCCGATCGGCCAACGCGGCGCCTTCGTCGCCGACCACGTGGCCGGCGGCCCGGGTGGCGATACGAGGCCGTCACGGCCGCCGCCACCGCAGCTCGGTCAGACCTGAGAGAAGGTGAGGGGGCTAGGCCTCGTCGGGCGCGCTCCGGCGACTGAAACGCCGTCGCAGAAAACCGATCGCCAAGACGAGCATGGCGCCGAGTGTCGCGCCGGCGATGTGCACGCTGTGCGCCATGCTGGGATCGAGGGCGCGGGTGAAGAGAGGATCGCCAGCAATGATCTCGCCCGCGATCCAACCAAGGAGCGCGGCGCCGGCCCAGACGATGACTGGGAACCGCTCGAGCAAGGCGATGATCATGGCGGCGCCGGCCATGATCAGCGGGATGCTGACCGCGAGGCCGAACATGAGCAGCGTATAATTCCCGCGGGACGCGGCCGCGATGGCGATGACGTTGTCGAGGCTCATGACGATGTCGGCGATGGCGACGATCTTGACCGCCTGCCACAGACTATCGACGGGCTCGATGTTTCCCGTCTGCTCCTGCTCGTCCGAGCCCAGAAGCTTCACGGCAATCCAGAATAACAGCAGGCCGCCGACCAGTTTCACATAGGGCATGGTCATCAGCTGCGTGACGATGCCCGTGAAGGCGACGCGCATCGAGATGGCGACGGCGGTGCCAAGCACAATTCCCCACATACGCTGGCTGGGCGGCAGCTTTCGGCAGGCAAGCGCGATGACGACGGCGTTGTCGCCAGACAGGAGAATGTCGATCCAGATGATCTGCACGACGGCGAGCCAGAATGCCGGTTCTTCGATCGTCATGCGTTTCGTTTCCCCCCACGCCGTGAAAAGCACCGGAAAGCGGCGATTCCGGCAGTGCGGGCCCTAGCTATGCCGCCAAAAGCGGCGAGGACAAGACAGACTTGGAATCCCTGGAGATATATGACCCTGCGCCTAAGATTTAAGGGCAGTGGTCGATTTAATCGCCTTCCCCGTGTACCCGCCGACGACAAGCCCCTGTCGATGAACTATGCTTCGCCCGCCCTGGTCCGCGAATCAGGCAGGTTTGTGCCCATCATAGGGGGAAATCATGAGTCTCGACATTCAGGTGGTCAGCCCGGCGATCGCGCTTCTCGCTGGCATTCTCATCTTGCTGATGCCGCGTCTGCTCAACTACGTCGTGGCAATCTACTTGATTGTCATTGGTATTATGGGGCTTGCCCCGCACTTCCATGGATGAATATTGTTACGGAACACGCGCGCCGGGAGGGCAAGTGCAAAACTATAGTCGCACTGGAACCGGCGGATTGGATGGCCTATAGTCGCGTCTTCACGCTCAAGATCGAAGGAGAGATTCTCCCGCGCGGGCATGCCGACCTCCTCGTCAGACGCCAAACGCGGTAGCTTGCGTTGGGCATGACCGGTAACTTGAAGCGAAGACAACGGGTTGTGTCTTACGCATGGCATAGCGGCTTAGCGGGAGCATCGGCTCCGCGTCGCAAAGCTCAGGAAGGATGCGAATTCCATGTCGGAATTCCGGCCTAAGCGCTTATTCTTGTGCGCGATCGCCGCCATTGCCGTGGCCGTGGCGGCCGCTGCGGTCGCGCGCGAGGGCGCTAATGGCAATGCCGCCGAAAGTACGGCGGAAACCGTCACGGGGGCGGTCCCGGAGAACGCGCCGGCCGCCGCCGACAATGCTGACAAGGCCAATGCTGACAAAGCCGAAGAGCCGCGCGAGCGTGCTTATGTCTGGTCGGCCAGGCGCAGCGGCTCAACCCTGATGCTGCGGGGGCTCGTTCCCTCCGAGGACGACCGCCGCACCGTTCTCGGCATGGTTAAGGCCCATTTCGCGGAGCTCGAGGTCGAGGACAGGCTGAAGGTTGCCGAAGGCGGCCCGCCAAAGGAACAATGGCTTGGCGCCGTGAGCTTCGGCTTGAAGCAGCTCTCGCATCTGAAGCAGGGCTCGGCGCGCTTGCTCAACGACGGCCTCAAGCTCGAGGGAGAGGCACGCACCGCCGAGGACTTCACCGAAGTGAAGAAGGCGCTGACCGCGCCGATGCCCGCCGGCCTCGTCCTGCTTGTCGACAACATCAAGCCGCCAGTCGCCAGTCCCTTCGTCTTCGTCGCCGCCCTCAGCCCGAATGCGCTCACGCTCACCGGCAGCGTGCCGAGCGAGGACATGCGCAAGACCATCAAGGACTGGTCGCGGCAATATTTCGAGCGGCCGACGCTGGATGATCAATTGCAGCTTGCAGGCGGCGCGCCAAAGAAATGGGATGACGCCGTCGAGGCGTCTTTAAAGGCGCTGAGCCAGCTCGACACGGGCAAGGTCTCGCTCTCCGGCGCTGACTTGTCGATCGAGGGCATCGCCCGCGACAAGGGCACGGCCATCGCCGTCAGCTATCAGCTCCGGCGCGACCTGCCGGCGCTCTTCTCGTCCTCCGAGAGCATCCGCTGGAAAGAGGCGGATATATCGCGCTCGATCTCGATCGGCGAATTGATCCTGCCGCGGATCAAAGAGGTCCTCCATACCGACAACGCGGTGACGGGATCGATCCCAGCGTCGAGCGACTAGCAGAGCGCTTCAATCGTTGGCGGCGAGGAAGGAGGCGATCGTCTCCACGGTGTCCGGTTCGTTGAGCAGTGGCGCGTGTCCCTGTCGCTGCACGGTGAACGTCCGCAGGTTCGGATGTCGCTCGACCATGGCGTCGACGGTGTCGCTGCTGAGGACATCAGAGTTGGCGCCCCGGATGACGAGCGCGGGAAATGCGCCGAGCGCGCCGAATTGCGGCCAGAGATTCGGCATGTTTCGGAGACCGCTGGCAGCCACGGAACGCGCGAGCCGCCGGTCATAGCCCTGCGCCGGACGGCCCTTCTTCTCGTTGAAGATCGACCGCGCCATCTCCTCCCACTGCCAGGCCTCGAGCCCCGGAAAATTCTTCTCGTTCAGTTCGCGGAGCTGCAAGGCCGCGGCTTCCCAACTGCGCGGCACTTTCGTCTTGCCGACATAGGCGATGATGCGGGCAAGGCCCGTCGTCTCGACCACGGGGCCGATGTCGTTGAGCACCGCCACGCCCATCGCCGTCGGCCGGAGCGCCGCCATCATCATCGCAATGATGCCGCCGCGCGAGGTGCCGACGATTGCCGCGCGGTGCAGATCCTGCACGGTCATGAAATCGAGCGTGTCCATCAGCTCGACGAACGGCGTGTAATTCCGCCAGTTGCGGTCGAATTGCGAACCGCCGCGGCCGCGATAGTCGACGCAGTAGACATCGCGCGGCCGCTCAGGGTGATGGGCGAGGTAGCTCGCGAGATAATGGAAATCCCTGCCATTACGGGTGAGCCCAGGCAGGCAGAGGGTGGGCCTAGCGCTACTCGTCTCCGCCGCCGGGTAATGGCGGACATGCAGGCGCAGATCGTCGAACGAAGCGTAATGGATGTCCCGCCAAAGCTCGCCGTTCAGCTCTGTCATGTGATTTGCGCGCTTCAGGCCTTCGGAAACGGAAGCTGGCGCTCCCCGTGTGCCCCTCATTCAGTGCCCGAAGCGCGGGGCCGGGGCAAGTCCTCAGTCGGAGGTTGCCTGCACCGCCACTTGCGGCGTGGGCTTGCCGCGCCGTCCGCGATTCATGTCCTGCACGAGCTGTAGGGCCTTCTCGCTGCCGTCGAGGCGAGCGCGGTAAAGCTGCAGCGCCTCCATGATCTTCTTCACGTAGTCGCGCGTCTCGGTGAAGGGGATGCGCTCGACCCAGTCGATTGGATCGACGTTCGGATTGCGCGGGTCGCCGAAGGCACGCACCCATTCCTGCACGCGGCCGCCGCCGGCGTTGTAGGCGGCGAGAGTCATGATGTAGGAGCCGCGATAGCTGTCGATGAGGTCGCGCAGATGCGCCTCGCCGAGCTGGACGTTGTAGGTGGGGTTGGTGAGCTGCGCGGCTATGAACTTCACCTTATAGGACTTGGCCACCGCCTTCGCGGTGCCCGGCATCAGTTGCATGAAGCCGCTCGCGCCGACGGGGCTCTTGGCCGCGGCGTTGAACTCGCTTTCCTGGCGCGAAAGCGCATGCACGAGCGCGGGCTCGACCGGATCGGTGAGCAGGCTCTTATAGGACGGCAGCACATCGATCGGCAGCGCGTAGTCGCCGACGGGGATGTCACGGTTGAAGGCGATCTTGGCGAGCCGGAGCGCGATCTGTGCGTTGCCGGAGAGCTTGGCAAACTCGGCGAGCAGGACGACTTCGCCCGGATTGGTCAGGCGCCGCGCGAGCGCCAGGAAGAATTGCGGCGTGACGCGATCCATGTCGTTGGCGCGGGCAATGCCGATGGCGCGCACGGCCTCGTTCGCCATGAAGCTCTTGATCTCGTCCTTGGTCGGGACCGGTGTCGGCGTGACGCTCAGATTGGCGGGCGCGGCGTCGATCGCCTGGCGGCCAAGCTGGCCGTAATAATATTGCGGAAACTTCGCCGCGCCGTGGAAGTGGACGGCCGCGGTGCCGGGATCTCCAAGCGCGAGCGCCGCCCGGCCGAGCCAATATTCGGCCATGGCGATGTTCTTGGACCCGGTTGCGGCGGCACGCAGCGCAAGGAAATGCGGTAGCGCCGTCTTCGGCTCGTTCAGGAACCTGAGCGCGACCCAGCCGGCCAGGAACTCGGCCTCGACATAGGCGTCGCCGGAGATCGGCCCATGCTTGGCGGCGATGTCGTAGGCGATGCGGGGCTGTCCTGCGTTCAGGGCGATCCGGCAATTGAGGCGGCGCTCCGACCACCAGCCATCGGGATCGATCAGCGCCGCGGGCTCGCTCGGCGCATCGAGCAGCATCTTCCAGGCTTCGGTGTCGCGATCCTTGCGGCGCAGGAATTGGATGCGATTGTAGAGCAGGCCGACATCGCCCGTGGTGGCGCTGGCGGGCAGCGCATCGAGCAACTTGCCGGCATTGGCGCCGCGCTTCACCACCGCGATGCGCGCCGCGATCTTCTTCTGGTCGGCGTCAGGGAGAAGTTTGGAGATGCGGAGAGCCGACTCGGCGCTCGATTCCGAATCCGGGAAGAGCAGCTTGTCGATCCGCGCCTGGTGATCCTCCTTCGTCAGCATCGCGCCGAATTTGGCGAGGATCTTCTTCTCCACCGTCTGGCCAAGCTGATATTCGCGCCAGGCCGCGGAGATCGTCTCCTTGGCCTTCGCCTGGTTGCCCTCGGCCAGCGCCGCGCTCGCGAGCGCGGCCATGCCGGCTCCGGTCGTCGGCGCGGCATAGCGGAAGAAGGCATGCACGCGGTCAGGCCCCGCATCGCTGAGGAAGAGGGCGATCTCGGCCCGCTCACGGAGTTCGTCCTGGCCAGGCCAATCGGGATTGGCGAGACGGAAGGCCTCGATGTCCTCGGCCGTCGCGTCAAGATCGCCGGCCCGATACTCGTACCACGTCGCGAATTTGCGCGCGGCCGAATCGGTGATGCGCGCGGCGGCGGCGTGCGCGCCCGAATCGTCGCCGCGATAGCTCGCGCCAAGCGCATTCTTGAGGTTGGCGGCGTCTGATGCGCTCATCTGATAATCGAGGAGCGGCTTCAGCACGGCGGCGAAATCCATCTTCGCCGTCTTTGGAGCGGCGGCCGGCGGCTGCGTGTTTGCCGTCGAGGCCGCGTTCGGTCCGGGCATCGGCGCGCCCTGGGTGCCTGGCATAGCCGATGGTGCTGCGCCCGCGGCCGGCGTGCCGAGCGACATGGCCGCGCTATCCATCGAGGACTTGGTGACCGTCGTGGTGGCGTGATGTTCAGGTAAAGGATGAGGCGGATCGGCTGCCTGCTGCTGCATCGCTGGCACAAGGCCTTCAAACGGTGCCGGCGGAACGATCGGCTCCTTGGTGACGGCGAGGCCGCGAGTGGGATTGCGCAGCGGCAAGGGAGGGACCGCTTCCTTCGCCTTTGCCTCCTGCGGCTTGCTTACCGGAGCTTTGCTTTTCGCTTTTGCCGGCGTGGCCTTCTTCACCGGCGCAGCCTTCTTCGCCGAGGCGGCCTTTGTCGGCTTCTTGGCGGCAGCATCGGCCGTCCCCAAAGCCATCATGGCCGGAGCGAACGACGCACAGAATACAAAGAGTGTAACGAACGCGCCTAAGCGTCTCATCTGTTCTCGTCGGTCGGTCCGGTTTTGCGCGATCCTGCCACAGATTGTGGAGGAGGTTGCCCCCAAGCCGGGGCGCCGCGACGAAGAGGGCGAGTATAGCCTACCCGTCTCAACAATGTCTGAAAGAATCCGGCGGAAAAATGACTGGCATGTTGGTAGAGACGTGCCCGCACGCGCCGGAAGCAGCCTGCAAGTCATTGCCCGGGTTTCTGTTTTCCTTCAATGCCACACCTCCTACAGAAAGCGGTTCCGATCCCACCCGCGCCTTGCCGCCTCTGGGGCAAACCCCTAAGGTCCGCCCTCGTTTTCGATGGTCTGCCAGGCCGATGAGGAGCCTCTTTACGTGCCAATGCCGCCATTTCGAGGCTCGATCACGGCCCTGATCACACCCTTCAAGGACGGCAAGGTCGACGAGAAGGCCTTCCAGAACCTTGTTGAATGGCAGATCGATCAGGGCACGCATGGGCTCGTGCCAGTCGGGACGACCGGCGAATCCCCGACCCTCAGCCATGACGAGCACAAGCGCGTCGTCGAACTTTGCATCGAGGCCGCGGCCGGGCGCGTGCCCGTCATCGCCGGCGCCGGCTCCAATTCCACGGCGGAGGCGGTCGAGCTTGCCAGGCACGCCAAGCGCGCCGGCGCCGACGGCGTGCTCGCGGTCACGCCCTATTACAACAAGCCGACCCAGGAAGGGCTCTATCTGCACTTCAAGGCGATCAACGACGCCGTTGACCTGCCGATCATCCTCTACAACATCCCGGGGCGGAGCGTGGTCGACATGTCGGTCGAGACCATGGCGCGCCTGGCACAGCTGCCGAATATCGCCGGCGTGAAGGACGCGACGGCGAACATGGCGCGTGCGAGCCTGCAGCGCATGGCGATCGGCACCGAGTTCGTGCAGCTTTCAGGCGAGGACGCGACCGCGCTCGGCTTCATGGCGCATGGCGGACATGGCTGCATCTCCGTGACGGCGAATGTCGCGCCGGCGCTCTGCTCGGAATTCCAGCTCGCCTGTCTCGGCGGCAATTTCAAGGGCGCGCTCGAGCTGCATGACCGGCTGATGCCGCTGCATGAGGCGCTCTTTGTCGAATCGAATCCAGCTCCGGTGAAATATGCCGCCGAGAAGCTCGGGCTTTGCTCCGGCGACACGCGCCTGCCGCTCGCGCCGATGCAGCCGGGCTCGAAGGCGAGGGTCGACGCGGCGCTCGCCAAGGTCGGCCTCTTTCTCGTCTAGCGGCTCATCGTCGAGCCCAAGGTCAAGGCAATGGCGCCAAAGCGCGAGAGCGGCAAGCTCGTCGCCGAGAACCGCAAAGCCCGATTCAATTACGCGATCGAGGACACGCTCGAAGCGGGTCTCGTGCTGACCGGCTCGGAGGTGAAGTCGCTGCGGGTGGGCAGGGCGAATATCGGCGACGCGTATGCCTCGGACGAGGGCGGCGAGCTCTATCTGATCAACGCCCACATCTCCGAATACAAGCAGGCGGGGCGCGATAATCACGACCCGACGCGTCCGCGCAAGCTGTTGCTGCATACCCGCGAACGCGACCGGCTGCTCGGCGCCATCCAGCGTGAGGGCATGACGGTGATCCCGCTCAAGCTCTATTTCAATGCGCGCGGCATCGCCAAGATGGAACTCGGCCTCGCCAAGGGCAAGAAGCTGCATGACAAGCGCGAGACGGAGAAGAAGCGCGATTGGGACCGGCAGAAGGGCCGCCTGATGCGGGAGAAGGGGTGATGCCGGCCGACAACGGCGTTTCCCATCATATTGAGATCGGGACGAAGCTGCCGCTTGTGACGCTCCCGACGACGACAGGCGAGGATATCTGTCTCACCGCTCTGCCCGGCCGCGTACTCATCCTCGTTTATCCCTGGACGGGCCGTCCCGGCGCGCCGAACCCGCCCCATTGGGATGACATCCCTGGCGCGCATGGATCCACCCCGGAGCTCGAAGGCTTCCGCGACCTCTACGCACAATTTGAGGAACTGGAGCTCCGAGTCTACGGGCTGAGCAACCAATCGACCAGCTATCAGCGCGAGATGGCGGAACGTCTGCGGCTGCCGTTCCCGATCTTGAGCGACATCGATGGGACGTTCGCAGCGGCGGCACGGCTTCCGAGCTTCGAGACTGGCGGCGAGACCTATCTCACGCGCCTCTCGATCCTGCTCGATCACGGCATCGTCAAGCACGTGTTCTATCCGATCCCCGAGCCCGCGACTCATGCGCGCGACGTGCTGCACTGGTGCCAGCGCGAGTTGGGCGGCTAGCGCTTCAGCGCGGTCGTGATCTCCGCGAACACCTGCTCGAACATCGCCTGTGTGAGGCGGCCGGTGTTCGTGTTCTGGCGCGAGCAGTGATAGCTGTCGAACAGGATCAGCCCGCCAAGCTCATGCCGGGCGCCATGCGCGAAAGGATAGTCGCGGCGCTTCAGGTCGAGCGCATCGAGCGTGGCGTCATGCGCGATGCGGCCTAGCGCGAGCAGGACGCGGAGATCGGGCAGGGTGGCGAGACGCGCGGCCAGGAACCGCCGGCAATTGGCGATCTCGCGCGGCTCGGGCTTGTTCGCCGGCGGCACGCAGCGGACCGCATTCGAGATCATGCAGTTCACGAGGGACAGGGCCTCGGGCCCCGCCGGATCGTGCGTGCCCTCGGCGAGACCGGCCTTCAGCAGCGTGCGATAGAGGAGCTCGCCGGCATAGTCGCCGAGAAAGGGACGGCCGGTGCGGTTGGCGCCCCTGAGGCCCGGCGCGAGCCCGACGATCAGGAGCTCGGCACTCGCATTCCCGAATGAAGGGACGGCGCCATTGAACCAGTCCGGATGCGCGGCGTGGTTCTGCCCGCGGAAGGCCACGAGGCGGGGGCATAGCGGACAATCGCGTGGCGCCTCCGGCTCAGCGCGATCGATTTGCGGCGCGGCCATGATCATGTCGCGGCCGGTGGCAGCGGCTTGAGGCCCGCATCCTGCGCAGCCAATCCGCCGAGCGCCGACCAATCGAGATCGCCTCGTCCTTGCGCGAGCAGCGTGAGAAGACGGGTGGCGATCAGATTGGCGAGCGGCATCGGCGCGCGCAAATCATCGGCGGCGGCAAGCACGAGACGCATGTCCTTATGGCCAAGCGAAGCCTTGAAGCCGGGCGGGAGGTAGCGGCCCTCGGCGATGAGCGCACCATAGGTCTTGTAAACCGGCGCGCCGAACAACGTGCTCGTCAGGATTTCGAGATAGGCGGCCGGATCTATGCCGCCCTTGCCGGTGAGCGCCAGGGCCTCGCCGAGCGCCTCCACCACGGAGGTGATGAGGAAATTGCCGCTGAGCTTGATGAGCGTCGCCTTCTCCGGCTCCTCACCGACGATGAATGTGCGCTGGCCGAGCGCATCGAGAAGAGGCGTCACGCGCGCGACTTCATCCGGTTTGCCCGCCGCGACAATGAAGAGCTTGGCGGCCGCCGCGGCATCGGGCCGTCCGAACACGGGCGCCGAGACGAAGCCTCGGCCCTTAGAGGCATGCGCCTCGGCGAGCTTCCGTGCAAGGCCGAGGCTGATGGTGCTCATCGAGACATGCACCGCGTCCTCGGGCAGGGCGGCGAGGAGCCCGTCCTTTCCGAACACCATGTGCTCGACGGCATTGTCGTCGGCGAGCATGGTGAAGACGACGTCGGCATTGGCGGCGTCAGCGGGCGTTGCGGCGATCTTCGCGCCCTGGTCGCGCAAGGTCGCGGCCTTCTCGGGACTGCGATTGTGGACGATGAGCGTGTGCTCAGCCTTCAGGACATTCGCGGCCATGGCGCTGCCCATGGCGCCAAGACCGATGAAGCCGACCCTCATCGCTCGCCTCCTCCGGCGGCCATCGCCGGCATGTGTTCAAGTCTCGATAATGTCTTCTGGCTCGAACTCCGCAAGCGGCTCGGTTCGGCGTCGCTGCTCGCGACGTTCGGACGGATCGCGGCCGACCTCGCTCTGCAATGTCGCAAGATCGATGAACTGATCGGCCTGCCGCCGGAGTTCGTCAGCGACCATTGGCGGCGTCGTCGCCAGCGTCGAGACGACGCTGACGCGCTTGCCCTTATGCTGCAGCGCCTCGACCAGCGAGCGGAAATCGCCGTCGCCGGAGAACAGCACGATATGGTCGAGATGCTCGGACAGCTCCATGGCATCGACCGCGAGCTCGATGTCCATATTGCCCTTGATCTTGCGCCGGCCCGTCGCGTCGGTGAACTCCTTGGTCGGCTTCGTCACCATCGTGTAGCCGTTATAATCGAGCCAATCGATCAGCGGCCTGATGGACGAATATTCCTGATCCTCGACGAGCGCGGTGTAATAGAGGGCGCGGACCAGCTGACCCTTGGCGCCGAACAGAGCGAGAAGCCGCTTGTAGTCGATGTCGAAGCCGAGAGCCTTGGCGGTGGCGTAGAGATTGGCGCCGTCGATGAAGAGCGCGACGCGCTCGTTCGGATAAAAATGCATTCGAAAACCCACGGTCTTTCGCAATAGGCGCGAGAGTGCGAAGCAACCCTCCGAAACACGAGAGATAGAGGCTGCTCATTGCAACATAGGAACGACACTTGGCCCGCGCAATCGCAGGCTCGCGCGGTGCTGCTCGCGTTCGGGGCAAATTGTCTCGGGCCGTGGGGAAGCCCGGCCGAAACGTTCTCGCGCGCGCTGAAGGAACTTGGCCGGAAGGGCGTGGCCATCAAACGGGTTTCCAGGCTCTACGAGACAGCAGCCATGGGCAGCGCGCACCAGCCGCCTTACGTCAACGCCGTCGCGCTTGCGACAACATGCCTCTCCGCGCAAGCACTCTTGAGGGTGCTGAAGGAGATCGAACGGGCAGGAGGACGGCGCGGCGGCCGACCATGGGGCGCGCGCACGCTCGACATCGACATCGTCGACTATAAGGGCCTCGTCTTGAACTGGGCTTCGCGCAGCAGAGGACAGCCGCGGGCAGGCTACCGGCCTCTCGTGCTGCCGCATGCGGGTCTCGAGACGCGTCCCTTCGTGCTAAGGCCGCTGCTCGACGTGGCGCCGGGATGGCGCCATCCCGTGACCAAAGAGAGCGCGCGAGCGCTTCTGCGGCGACTGCCGAAGCGGGGGCAGGGGGCAGTGACCGGCAGGCTTGCCTGACGCGGAAATCCGCGCTTTGCCTTGCAAAGGACGTGGCGAAGCGCCTAAATAGGATCAACGTCTTCTAACTCAAAGGAATTGGCTGATGGCTCGCGTCACCGTCGAGGATTGCATCGACAAGGTCCCGAACCGGTTCGAACTCGTGCTGCTCGCCGCGCATCGCGCCAGGACGATTTCCGCCGGCGCGCAGATCGCCGTCGATCGCGACAACGACAAGAATCCGGTGGTGGCGCTGCGCGAGATCGCCGATGAGAAGGTTGCCTGCGACGACCTCAAGGAGGACTTTATCCATTCCATGCAGAAATACGTGGAAGTGGATGAGCCTGAGGCGGAAGCTGTGCCGATGCTCTCCGCCGAGACCCGCATGCCGATCCTTGGACAAGACGACCAGTCGACCGACACGGCCATCGACAAGATGACCGAGGAAGAGCTGTTGCGCAGGATGGCGAGCCAAGCGCCCTCGGATGGCTCCAATGCGGGACCCCGCTCGCGCTAATCTTTCTGCAGCCAGACTCCGCCGTCACGGCAGGGGTGATGGCTTTGCCCACGCCTTGTCATTCCCGCGCAAGCGGGAATCCAGTAAAGGGCGCGCTCTCGATTTCTTAGTTCAAACCGGCGATTACTGGATGCCCGCCTTCGCGGGCATGACAGGATCGGCGGATAAAGGCGCGCCATGACGCGGCAATACGAGCTCGTCGAGCGGGTGAAGTCCTACGAGCCGAACGCCAACGAGGCGTTGCTCAACCGCGCCTATGTCTACGCCATGAAGGCGCATGGCAACCAGAAGCGGGCCTCCGGCGCGCCGTTCTTCTCGCACCCGGTAGAGGTGGCCGCGATCCTCGCGGAGATGCGGCTCGACGCCGCGACCATCGCCACCGCGCTTCTGCACGACACGATCGAGGACACCGGCACCACGCGCAGCGAGATCGACGCTCTGTTCGGCGCGGAGATCGGTTCGCTCGTCGACGGCCTCACCAAGATCAAGAAGCTCGACCTCGTCACCAAGAAGGCGGAGCAGGCGGAGAATTTCCGCAAGCTCCTGCTCGCCATTTCGAGCGACATCCGCGTGCTGCTGGTGAAGCTCGCCGACCGGCTGCACAATATGCGCACGCTCGGCCACATGAAGCCGGCGAAGCGGCGGCTTATCGCCGAGGAGACGATGGAGATCTACGCGCCGCTCGCGGGCCGCATGGGCATGCAGTGGCTGCGCGAGGAGCTCGAGGACCATGCCTTCCGCTGGCTGAACCCAGAAGGTTATGCCGCCGTCTGCGACCGCCTCAAGATGCTGCGCGATCACAATCAGAACCTGATCGGCGAGATCGAGGGCGCGCTGAGGAAGAAGCTCGAGGAGGCGAAGGTCGAGGCCGTCGTCGCCGGGCGCGAGAAGAAGCCTTACGCGATCTGGAACAAGATGGAGCGGAAGCAGATTTCGCTCGAGCAGCTCTCCGACATTTATGGCTTCCGCATCATCGTCAAGGAGGTCGAGGATTGCTACCGCGCGCTCGCCGTGGTGCACACGACCTGGCACGCGGTGCCGGGGCGCTTCAAGGACTACATCTCGAGCCCCAAGCAGAACGACTATCAGTCGATCCACACGACCGTCGTGGGTCCGCGCCACCAGCGCGCGGAACTGCAGATCCGCACGGAGCGCATGCATTCCGTCGCCGAGTACGGCGTGGCGGCGCACCCGATTTACAAGGACGTGAGCAACGGGTCGGGTGTTGTCGCTCAGAAAGAGTCTAACGCTTACCGCTGGTTACGCCATTTGGTCGATATCCTGCTCGAAGGCGATAACCCCGAGGAATTCCTCGAGCACACGAAGCTCGAGCTGTTTCAGGACCAGGTCTTCTGCTTCACGCCGAAGGGACGGCTGATCGCACTGCCGCGCGGGGCGAAGCCGATCGACTTCGCCTATGCCGTCCATACCGACGTCGGCAACACCTGCGTCGGCTGCAAGATCAATGGTCGGCCGATGCCGCTCGTCACCGAGCTCCGGAACGGCGACGAGGTGGAGATCATCTGCTCCGAAGTGCAGGCGCCGCCATCGGCCTGGCAGAGCCTTGCGGTCACCGGCAAGGCCCGCTCCGCCATCCGCCGGGCCACGCGCGACGCCGTGCGCGCCCAATATGGCAAGCTCGGCCGCGCCATCCTCGAGCGCGCCTTCAATCGCCGCGGCAAGAGCTTCAGCGACGAGGCGATCAATCAAGGTTTGCGCCGCCTGTCGCAGAAGACGTCGGAGGACGTGATCGCCGCCGTCGGCCGCGGCGAACTCTCCTCCACGGATGTCATGCGCGCGATCTGGCCGGACGTGTCCACGGCGGAGCCTCCAAAGAAGCGCCGCAAGATGAAGCGCACGGAGGAGGGCTGGTTCGGCCTCGGCAAGGTCATGGGCCTCAAGTTCCGTTGGCCCGGGTCATCTGGCCGCGCGAAGCCGCAAGACGAAAGCGGCAAGGTCGGCATCCCGATCAGGGGCCTGCAAGGCGACCTGCCTGTGAGTTTCGCCGAAGGCGGCGCCGTGCCAGGCGACCGCATCGTCGGCATCCTCACGCCCGGCCAGGGCATCACCATCTACCCGATCCATGCCGGCGCGCTGAAAGCCTTCGACGAGGAGCCCGACCGCTGGATCGACGTGACCTGGGATATCGAGGAGGATATGCCGCAGCGCTTCCCCGCCAAGATCTCTGTCGTGGTGCTCAACGAGCCGGGAAGCCTCGCTCAAGCGGCGGCGGTGATCGGCGAGGGCGACGGCAATATCGACAACATCAAGATGACCAATCGCGTGCCCGACTACACGGAGATGGTCATCGACCTCGAAGTGTGGGACTTGAAGCATCTGAACGACATTCTCGCCGGCCTGCGCGCCAAGGACGTCGTTTCTTCAGCCGCGCGGATCAGCGGCTAATCGGTCCCGCACGGATCGTGCGGCGGCCGAACTTCGTTACCAATGCGCACGGCTTGATGAGGCGTTGATGCTGTTTAGGCGTCGGGAAGAGGAAAGCTGGTTCGAGCGGCTGCGCGTGCATGTCTGGCCGCGCCGGAGCTTTAGCCGCTCCAGCCGCTATGTGCTCTACCGGCTCAGGCGCCTTTCCGCCTCGCCGCACGCCATCGCGCTCGGCTTCAGCGCCGGCGCCTTCATGTCGGTCACGCCCTATCTCGGCACGCATATGGTGCTCGCGGCGCTGCTTGCCTGGGCGATCGGCGGCAGCATGGTCGCGGCGCTGCTCGGCACCTTCGTCGGCAACCCGCTGACCTATCCCTTGATCTGGTTCGCGAGCTACAAGCTCGGCAACGTCCTGCTCGGCACTAAGGCAGTGAACACCCACGCCGATCTCCGCGAGACATTGCTCAAATCGTCCTTCGAGCAGCTCTGGCCGATCCTGAAGCCGATGACGCTCGGCTCCATCCCGATCGGCATCGCCATCGCCGCTCTATGTTATGTCCTGGTCAAGCCGATGGTCGGGGCCTATCAGCACCGCCGCCGCGCGCAGGGCCTCGCCGGCAGCGAGCCGCAAGGCGCGCAAGGAGCTTGAGCATGACGCGACGCATCGAGCCCGTGCCTCCGATCCGGCTCGGCATCAATGTCGATCACGTCGCCACGCTTCGGAACGCTCGCGGCGGCGTTCATCCTGATCCGGTTCGCGCGGCCACGATTGCCGTGGAGGCGGGCGCCGATAACATCACCGCGCATCTCCGCGAGGACCGGCGTCACATTACCGACGGCGATATCGAGCGACTGCTGCGACTGGCGGTGCCGCTCAATCTTGAAATGGCCGTCACCGACGAGATGCTCGTAATTGCCGTCAAGCATTCGCCGCATGCGTGCTGCCTCGTGCCGGAGCGCCGTCAGGAGATCACGACCGAAGGTGGACTCGACGTCATCGCCAATGCCGCCAGGCTGAAGCCCTTCGTCGCGGCGCTGCGCGAAGCGGGCATCCGCGTCTCGCTCTTCATCGACCCAGATCCGGCGCAGATCGAGGCGGCGCACGCGGCCGGCGCGGACGCGGTCGAGCTGCACACCGGCACTTACTGTCTGGCCTTCACCGATGACCGCGCGGCTGCATGCCGCGAGGAGCTCCACCGGCTCCAGCGTGGCGCCGCGCTCGCCGCCGAGGCTGGGCTCGAAGTGCATGCTGGCCATGGCCTCGACTACGACAATGTCTCGCCGGTCGCCTCGATTCCGCAGATCGTCGAAGTGAATATCGGACATTTCCTCGTCGGCGAGGCGGTGTTCGTCGGCCTTGCCGAAAGCGTCAGGCGCATGCGTGCGATCATGGATGAGGCCCGCGCCGGGCTGCGGCAAAGCGGCGCGCAGGCGGAAGCCAGAGGCGCCAGATGATCCTCGGGCTCGGCAACGACATCATCGACATCAGGCGTGTCGAGCGCACCATCGAGCGCTATGGCGACCGCTTCCTGCTCCGCATCTTCACCGACATCGAGCGTCGGAAATCCGATGGCCGCGCGCTCCGGGCCGCCTCCTATGCCAAGCGCTTCGCCGCCAAGGAGGCCTGCGCCAAGGCCTTGGGAACGGGCTTCCGGCATGGGGTGTTCTGGAAGGACATGGGCGTGGTCAATCTGCCCTCAGGCAGGCCCACCCTTGAACTGACCGGCGGCGCCGCGCTCGCGCTCGCGAACCTCACGCCGGAGGGCCATGCGACACGCATCGATCTCACCATCACGGACGACTTTCCGCTGGCGCAGGCGATCGTCATCATCTCCGCCTTCAAGCCGGCTTAGCGCGCATAGACCGAATTGCCTCGCTATGGCGGACGGGCTATAGGGGCGCGGGGCTTCTGGGCAGTTCCGGAAAAGCAGGTGCGTCACAATGGAGAGCTCCCGCATGAGCGTCGAGGCCGGTGAGACCGAGGAGAAGGGCGGTCTCAAAGATACGATCCGCGTCGTCATTCATGCGCTGATCCTCGCTTTGATCGTGCGCATTTTTCTCTTCCAGCCCTTCAATATTCCCTCTGGCTCCATGATCCCGACGCTACTCGTCGGCGACTACCTCTTCGTGGCGAAATACAGCTACGGATATAGCCGCTACTCCTTCCCATTCGGACCGAACCTGTTCTCCAGTCGCATCTGGGGCTCGCAGCCCACGCGCGGGGACGTCGTCGTCTTCAAGCTGCCGCGTGACAACGAGACGGATTACATCAAGCGCGTGATCGGTCTTCCCGGCGACGAGATCCAGATGATCCACGGCGTGCTGCACATCAACGGCCAGGCCGTGAAGAAGGAAAAGATCGAGGACTTCATCATGCGCGATGACTCGGGCCGCGAGCGGCATGTCGCGCGCTACCGGGAGACGCTTCCGAACGGTGTCACCTATCCCGTGCTCGATCTCGTGAATGAAGGGATCGGGGACAACACGGAAGTCTACAAGGTTCCCGAAAACCACTATTTCATGATGGGCGACAACCGCGACAATTCCACCGACAGCCGCTTCCTCTCCGAGGTCGGCTTCGTGCCCTTCGAGAATCTGCTGGGCAAGGCGAAGATCATCTTCTTCTCGATCGATGAGGAAGCGAGCTTCTGGCAGCTCTGGAAGTGGCCGACCGACGTTCGCTGGTCGCGCATTCTGCAAACGGTGCATTGAGCGTGCCGAAACGGCGCGATACGGCACTCGGCAATCTCGCAGACCGGATTGGCTACGCATTCAAGGATCGCTCTTTGCTCGAACTCGCGCTGACGCATGCGAGCGCGCGGCCGCAGGTGAAGGCGAATGACGACAATGAGCGGCTGGAGTTCCTCGGCGATCGCGTGCTTGGCCTCGCCGTCGCCGAGCTTCTGATCGCCACATTCCCGGACGAGAGCGAGGGGGATCTCGCGCGCCGCTATAACCAGCTGGTGCGCTCGGAGACTTGCGCTAATGTCGCGCAAGGCTGGGACTTGGGGAAGCTGATCGTCATGAGCGGCGGCGAGGCCGAAAGCGGCGGTCGCGCGAAGAAGACGATCCTCGCCAATGCCTGCGAGGCGCTGCTTGGCGCCATCTTCACCGATGGCGGCTATATGCCTGCCCGCGACATCGTGCATCGCTTCTGGCGGCCGGAACTCGGCACCATCGGTGATGCGGCCGACGCCAAGTCCGTGCTGCAGGAATGGGCGCAAGGCCGCCGCCTGCCGCTGCCGCGCTATAGCGAAATCGCCCGCGAGGGCCCCGACCACGCGCCGCGCTTCACGGCGGAGGTGGAGATCGACGGCATCGAGCCGGAGCGCGGGCAGGGAGCCAACAAGCGACAGGCCGAGCAGGCCGCGGCCTTGGCGATGTTGCAGCGGGAAGGCGTGTGGCAGGTGACGCGGGATGACTGAGGAACAAGCGAAAGACACACGCTGCGGGTTCGTGGCACTGATCGGCGCGCCGAATAGCGGCAAGTCGACGCTCACCAACGCGCTTGTCGGGGCCAAGGTGGCGATCGTCACGCAGAAGGCCCAGACGACGCGCGGGCCCGTGCTCGGCATCGCCATCGAGGACAAGAGCCAGATCATCCTCATCGACACGCCCGGTATCTTCCAGCCGAAGCGTCGCCTCGACCGTGCCATGGGCACCGCCGCCTGGGCGCGGGCGGGGGACGCGGATCTTGTCGCCCTCGTGGTCGATTCGGAGCGCGGTCTGGAGAAGGGCGCCCTCGACTCCTGGCTCGACCCGGTCCTTGCCGAGCTGCGGAACGTCAAGCGGCCGGTCATCGCCGTGCTCAACAAGATCGACCTCGTTCCTCGCCCGGGACTGCTCGAACTTGCCGCGGCGCTCGCCGAGCGGCACGATTTCGCGCGGATGTTCATGATCTCGGCGCTGAACGGCGACGGCGTGCAGGACTTGAAGTCCTATCTCGCGCAAGCGGTGCCACCTGGACCCTGGCTCTATCCCGAAGACCAGCTCACCGATGCTCCGCTCCGGCAGGCCGCGGCGGAGATCACACGCGAGAAGCTCTTCCTGCGCCTGCATGACGAGCTGCCATACAATCTGACCGTCGAGACCGATCAGTGGAAGGAATTGCGGGACGGGAGCGTGCGCATCGAGCAGACGATCTACGTCACGCGCGACGGCCAGAAGAAGATCCTGCTCGGCGCCAAGGGCGCGACCATCAAGGAGATCTCCATGGCGGCGCGCAAGGATATCGCCGAGATCGCCGGGACGGCGGTGCATCTTTTCCTGTTCGTCAAAGTGCGCGAGCGCTGGGCGGAGGACCCGGAGCGCTATCGCGAGATGGGCCTCGATTACCCCAAGGAGTAAGGAACCGGGCGGAACGCCGCTTCTGGGAGCACGTTTCTTTCCTATGAACGTGCAACCAAGGAGGCTCTCATGAAGCCCATTGCCGTCACATTCGCGGCGGGCGCGCTGCTGCTTGCCGCCATCCCGCTCACCGCACAGGCCGCGAGCCCGTCCGTTGGTCCTTCCCCGAGCGCGGCGCAAGGACTCCCGCCGGCGACGATGCAACAGCAGACCGGCCGGTCTCCCGGCCAGTTGTCCGGCCAGGCCACGTCGCCGTCGAACCCAAGCGCGCTCGACACCATTCCGCCGGCGACCAGCGGCAACGTCACCTCGACGCCCGGCGGCCTGTCGCCGCGCGCAAGCGGCGCCGAGCGTCCCGGAGGCTAACGGGTTGAGTTTGGCGCTGGTTTCGGGGCGGGACTTGCCTATATGAGGGCATGGACCGAAGCGATCCCGGTGCCGGCGCCCGCGCGCGCCGATGGGCGAGACTGGCGAAATATCTCGGCCTTGGTCCGCTTGCCGTCGCTCTTCTGGCTGCGGCGCTTTTGACGAGCGTTCCGCTTTTGGCGCAAAGCAGCGGCCGGCTCATCATCGGTCCGTCGATCGGCGCCCGCACCTTCTCGCCGCGGGGATTGCCGCCGGCGACGATGCGCGACTACACCGGCCGCTCGCCAGGCGCTTTGCGGCCAGGCACGACAACGCCAAGCGCCCCCTACATCATCCCACCCGCCTATAGCGGCAAGCCAGATATCCACTCGCGCCGGCATAAATTGCCGGCACCGACGCAGCGCGTCGAGTAATGCGCAGCACCCGCGAATGGCGATGTTCTGCTATAGGCAGATTGCATGGATTGGACGGATCAGGGCATCTTCATTTCCGCGCGGCCGCTCGGCGAGGCCAACGCCGTCGCCGAGTTCTTCACGGCGAGCCACGGGCGGCATCTTGGTCTCGTGCGCGGCGGGCGCTCGCGCCGGATCCGGCCATTGCTGCAGCCGGGCAATCTCGTCAGCCTCGTCTGGCGCGCGCGCCTGTCGGACTATCTCGGCAGCTTCACGGTCGAGTTGATCGAGCCGCATGCAGCGCGCGTGCTCGATGACGAGGCGGCGCTGCAGGCCATTTCCTCGCTCGCGGCGCTTGCCCAGCACCTACCCGAGCGCGACCCACACCACCACGAACTCTATCTCGGCACGCTCGAATTGCTTCGGGCGCTGGACGATCGCGCCGTCTGGCCGATGCTCCTCGTCCGCTGGGAGCTCGTCTTGCTCCAAGACCTCGGTTTCGGCCTCGACTGGAGCGAATGCGCGGCCACGGGCACGGCGGACGATCTCGTCTATGTGTCGCCGAGAACGGGCAGGGCGGTATCGCGCTCGGGTGGCGAGCCGTTCCGTGACCGGCTTTTGGCGCTGCCGCGATTCCTGATCGATGAAGACGCGGCGCCGACAGCCGAGGATGTGCTCGCGGGCTTCGCGCTCACCGGCCACTTCCTCGAGCGCGATGTCTTGCGCCCGCAAGGCCTGACGCTGCCGCAATCGCGCGAGCGCCTGCTGCATCTGCTCACCCGGGCGCTCAACGCCGCGACGCCCGCGTAGAGCCGTATGGGCGCTTGAGGAGACTCACTTGATGCGCTAAGCGCTGGACGCATGGGAAAGCGTGTCCCACCACCTGATCAGTCCGGTCCCGTCGAGCCCGTGAACCTTCGCGAGGCGCTCGAGGAGCGCTACCTCGCTTATGCGCTCTCGACGATCATGCACCGCGCGCTGCCGGATGTGCGCGATGGGCTCAAGCCGGTGCATCGGCGGCTGCTCTACGCCATGCACCAATTGCGGCTGCAGCCGAACGGCGAGTTCCGCAAATGCGCGAAGATCGTCGGTGACACGATGGGCAATTTCCACCCGCACGGCAATCAGGCGATCTACGATGCGCTCGCCCGTCTCGCGCAGGATTTTGCCGTCCGCTATCCACTGATCGACGGGCAGGGGAATTTCGGCAATATCGACGGCGATAATCCCGCCGCGGACCGCTACACCGAAGCGCGCCTCACCGCGATCGCGTCTCAGCTCCTCGATGGCATCGAGGAGGACACGGTCGACTTCCGCGCCAATTACGACGGGCGCGAGCAGGAGCCGACGGTCCTGCCGGCCAATTTCCCGAATTTGCTTGCAAACGGCTCGTCCGGTATCGCCGTCGGCATGGCCACGTCCATTCCGCCGCATAATGCCGGCGAGCTCTGCGATGCGGCGCTGCACCTCATCAAGTTCCCGAAGGCGACCGCCGAGAAGCTCGTCGAGTTCGTGCCCGGACCCGATCTTCCCACTGGCGGCGTCATCGTCGAGCCGCGCGAGTCGATCGTGCAGTCCTACAAGACGGGCCGCGGCGCCTTTCGCCTGCGCGCCCGCTGGACGAAGGAGGATACCGGCCGCGGCACCTATCAGATCGTCGTCACCGAGATCCCCTATCAGGTGCCGAAGGCGCGCCTCGTCGCGCGCATCGCCGAACTCCTGCAGGCGAAGAAGCTGCCACTCCTCGCCGATGTGCGCGATGAGTCGACGGAGGACGTCCGCCTCGTGCTCGAGCCGAAGAGCCGCACCGTCGATCCCGTTCTGCTCATGGAGCAGATGTTCAAGTTTACCGAGCTCGAAACGCGGCTTTCGCTGAACATGAACGTGCTGAGCCGCGGCCAGGTGCCGAACGTGCTCGGCCTGCGCCAGGTGCTCAGCGAGTGGCTCGATCACCGCAAGGTCGTGCTGGTGCGGCGCTCGCAGTTCCGCCTCGCCAAGATCGACCACCGGCTGGAGGTGCTCGAAGGCTACCTCATCGTCTATCTGAACCTCGACAAGGTGATCAAAATCATCCGCGAGAAGGACGAGCCGAAGCCTGCGCTGATGAAGGCCTTCACGCTGACCGAGGTTCAGGCGGAAGCGATCCTCAATATGCGGCTCCGCGCTCTCCGTAAGCTCGAGGAGATGGAGATCCGGCGCGAGCACGACGCGCTCACCAAGGAGCGCAAGGAACTCAAGGCGCTGCTCGGCTCCGACGACAAACAGTGGCAGCGCATCGCCGACGAGATCAAGGACGTCAAGGCGCGTTTCGGCCAGAAGACCGAGCTCGGCCGACGGCGGACGACCTTCGGCGAAGCGCCAGAAGGCGCCGAAGCCGAGCTCGCCGAGGTCATGATCGAGAAGGAGCCGGTGACGGTCGTCCTGTCCGAGAAGGGCTGGATCAGGACCATGCGCGGCCATCTTGCCGATCTCAGCGGCCTTTCCTTCAAGGAAGGGGACAGGCTGAAGCGGGCCGTGTTCGCGCAAACCACGGACGCGTTGCTTCTTTTCGCCACCAATGGACGCTTCTACACGCTCTCGCCCGACAAGCTGCCGAGCGGCCGCGGTCATGGCGAGCCGTTCCGCCTGATGATCGACATCGAGGAATCGGCGGATGCGGTTGAGCTGTTCGTGCACGAAGCGGGGCGCAAGCTCTTGGTGGCGAGCGTGAGCGGTCACGGCTTCATCGTGCCGGAGGATGACGTTCTCGCCGCGACCCGCAAGGGCAAGCAGGTCCTCAATGTCGGTGCCGGCGACGAGGCGGCGCTCTGCACGCCGGCCATTGGCGACAGCGTCGCCGTCATCGGCGCTAATCGCAAGCTCGTCCTGTTCCCGCTGAAGGAGCTGCCGGAGATGCCGCGCGGCAAGGGCGTACGCCTGCAGCGCTACAAGGATGGCGGGCTCGCCGATGCCAAGACCTTCGCCAAAAAGGAGGGTCTCACCTATCTCGACTCCGCTAACCGGAGCTTCGTCCTCAACGACCTAAAGGATTGGTTCGGCACGCGCGCGCAAGCGGGACGGCTGCCGCCCAAAGGCTTCCCAAAGTCGAATTCCTTCGGACCGAAATTCTAGCCCACTGCACTCGGAAGCCTGGCCGGTCATCCTGAAGGCGCGGGCCGTGCGGCTCAGTCCGCCGCGTCGCAGCTTTCGCAGATGGTACGGACCCAGCCCTTGGAGGTCAGGTGCTCCTGCGGCTGGAAGCGGTTCTTGTAGCGCATCTTGCGCGAGCCATCGATCCAGTAGCCGAGATAGACGAAAGGCAGCCCGAGCTTCCGCGCATAATCCACGTGTTCGAGGATCATGTAGGTGCCGAGGCTGCGATGCGGCTGATCCGGATCGTAGAAGCTGTAGACCATGGAGATGCCGTCGCTGAGCCGATCGCAAAGCGAGACGCCGATGAGCGGGCGCTCTCCTGTCACCGGGTCGGGCTTCAGCCGATACTCGGTGACGCTCGTCTCCACGACGCTGTCCTCGACCATGAGCGAATAATCGAGCACCGACATCTCCGCCATGCCGCCATCGGCGTGGCGCGTGTCGATATAAGCGCGGAACAGGGAATATTGCTCGGAGGTGGGGGTCGGATCGATACGGGCGGCCATCACGTCGTCGTTCGCGCGCAAAATGCGTTTCAAGGAACGGCGCGGCTGGAAGCCGTCGACGAGGATGCGCACCGGCACGCAAGCCGAGCAGGCATCGCAATACGGCATGTAGGCGATGTTCTGGCTGCGGCGGAACCCGCCCTTCAGCAGATTGTCGATGAGGAAGTCCGGCTTCTCGCGCGTGAGATGCGTGAAGAGCTTGCGCTCCAGCTTCCCTGGCAGATAGGGGCAGGGCTGCGGCGCGGTGATGTAGAACTCCGGAAAGTTGCTCTTGTGCTCCGTCACGGACCGTCTACCCGCATCGAATCCACGAGGGTGTTCCGATAAGACTAGTAGATCGGAGGCGCCTTGCGCAAATGCTCCGCGTGCAAAGATTCACTTGCTTTTTGCGATGATTCGGCCGCAATCAGCGCCTGTTCATGGCTACGATGCCGGCGAAGATGTCGTGCAGGCAGCGCTTCTGGGGGTCGAACAGGCACCAGAGCAGGATCGGGAAGAAGATCACCACCGAGAACCAGAAGAGGAGCGCGTGGAACGCCGCGATCAGTGGCGTGACCTTGCCGCCATACCAGGTGCGCCACTCGAGGCCCATCATGCGCTGGCCGATGGTCGCCGACTTCGGACCGCCGACGGTCAGGGCATTATAGCCTAGGCCGACCAGCGGAAAGATCATGCCGTAGAGCAGCCAAGCAAGCCCAAGCGTGATCACGCCGAGGATGCCGACGACGATCACGGCCAGCGTCCAGAGGATGCCGATGATGATCGCATCGATGATGAAGGCGAGCGACCGCTTGCCGATCACGCCCTCGAACAGGTCCGGACGCACGACCGGATCGTAGGCAGGAGCAGCCGCGGTGAAATCGGCGCCAGTGCGATGCGGAAGGGCTTTCTGATCGGGCATTCTCTTCTCCGGCCAAAGGCTTGTCTCAGCACGCGTAGATGGTATCGCCGAAACGTCCCTACAAGGGAAAAGTTGCGGGGAACGCCTTGCCACTCGCCCGGAGGTTGCCCGGCCGACAGCGAGCGCCTACTGTCCTTCGAGCGCTGGATTCGAACCGGCCCCCGACGGGGATATATCTGCATGAACAGACTAATCGTGCTGCTGGCGGGCGTCGCGCTCTGTGCGAGCAGCGCCGCGCTGGCGGCGGAAGCATGCGAAGGAAGCACGGTCGTCTTCCAGGACAATTTCACCGACGATGCCGGCGGCTGGGCGGTGGACCAGGATATCGAGGTGAAGGGCGGCGCCTTCACCATCAAGCTTCGTCCCGACGGCATGGAGTCGAACCTCAACGTCACCTACACGGTGCAGGATGCCGATATCTGCTCGGAGGCCGTCTGGCCGGACGGCGAGGCGAAGACGCTCGGCGCGGGACTTCTCTTCTGGGGCGAGGATACCAAGTCCTATTTCCAGTTCGGCATCCTCAACACCGGCAAGTTCTGGATCGCGCGCCGCTATGACGGAAAGTGGCATACCATCGTCGAGAACGTGCCGTCGGACGCGATCAAGATGAAGCCCGGCGAGACCAACAAGCTTCGCGTCAGCACGAGCGGCAACAACGCCGTCTTCTACATCAACGGCACGAAGGTGCGGGAGCTGCGCGGCCAGCCGCCGAAGGCGGGCTGGCGCTTCGGCCTATCGGGCGACAATTTCGACAAGGACAAGGACGCTCGCGTCACCTTCAAGAGCGTGAAGGTGACGGAGTAGGGGCCTGCACCGTCGTTGTGCCGGCCGGAATTGGTCCAGCCGCCGCGACGTCACATTGCGCGCTCGAATACGAAGATCTTGTCTTCGCGCGGCGACTCCCAATCGAAGAACTTGGGCTCCTTGTTGATGACCTTCACGCCCAAGGACGACACGACAAGCAATTTGCCGTCAGGCGAGAACTTCGCGCCATGCGGCGTGGCTTTGCCGAGATTCATTTTTTGCACTGGACGCCGCAGCCCCGGGTCCTGGTTCAAATCGTAGATCGCCACGGAGTTGTCCGACAGATTCGTTACGGCGCAGGTCCGATCGAGGACATGGATGTTCTCCAACCGGCAGAACTCCTTTCGCACGAGCAACCGTTCGGGATTGCGATCAATCTTGCCGTCCGGGCTGATGCCGAACATGGCGATTCCATTTTTTGTTGGCCTCTTCGCGGGTGGCTCAGGCCTTTCGGGCTCCGGCTTGTCCGGCTCGCTTCGACTTTCGCCATTGAGTTGAAGCTTCGTTTGAACGAGCTTCTTTCTAAGCAGAGCCCCCAAATTCCTCAGTTTGTCCGCAACCGTCGCGTCCGGGTTGGATAAGACGGAGCGAATTCTTTCGACGCGCAGGGCCGCGCTTATTCTGTTCGGAAGAGGTTCGGGTGGGTCGGATTCGAAGGTCACGAAAAGCTTGGTGCCGTCGCCGCTGAACGAGACCCCTTTCGAATCCCCGAAGTCGAAGAAGCAAGCCTCAGTCTTGTCGATGGGACCGAGGATCGTTCCGGTCCCCTCATCAAAGGCGTAAGTCACGACGGCCCCGCTCGGAGCCGAATTCTCACAATAGGTTGCGACCAGCTTGCCATCGCGCATCGCCAAGGAATGAGGTTCGCGCAAATGAGCGAAGGGCGTCATGAAAATTTGTATCGGTTCTGTGCTCGCGCTGTCATTCCGATAAACGTTGATGCCGCCCGGCCTCGTTTGCCTGAAACTATGGATATAGCTGACCAGGAGATGGCTCTCCGTGAACAAGACTCCATGCGGATGTCCCAACTGCGACTCAGGATTCTTGAAAACCTTCATCAGCCTCCGGGTGGCGGTTTCATAAATTCTCACTTCACGCGCGTTCGCGTACGAAGCCGCGAAGCAAGACCCGGAGGGGTGAAATGAAATTTCCGGAACCATGCTGGCCGGACCATCGTTGTCGATAACGTCGGCCAAGCGGTACATCGGTCAGCCTCCCCCTTAATTGCGCGTGAGCAAACTCGCGGCTTCCATGGCGAAATAAGTCAGTACCGCGTCTGCGCCGGCGCGCTTGAAGGCGGTCAGGCTTTCGAGAACGACGCGCTCGCGGTCGAGCCAGCCGCGCTCGGCCGCCGCCACGATCATCGAATATTCGCCGGAGGTCTGGTAGGCGAAGGTCGGTACGTGGAACGCGTCCTTCACGCGGCGCACGATGTCGAGATAAGGAAGCCCCGGCTTCACCATCACCATGTCGGCGCCCTCGGCGATGTCCTCGCCGACCTCGCGCAACGCCTCGTCGCCATTGCCGGGATCCATCTGATAGCTGCGCTTGTCGCCCTTGAGCATGGCGCCGGATCCGACCGCGTCGCGGAACGGGCCGTAGAAGGCAGACGCATATTTCGCGGCATAAGCGAGGAGCTGCGTCTGCGTGAAGCCATTTGCCTCCAGCGCCTGGCGGATGGCGCCGATGCGTCCGTCCATCATGTCGGACGGCGCCAGGATATCGCAGCCGGCCTCGGCCTGAATCAGCGCTTGCCGCACGAGAACCTCGACCGTCCTGTCGTTGTCGATCTCGCCATCGATGAGGAGCCCGTCATGGCCGTGGCTCGTATAGGGGTCGAGGGCCACGTCGCAGATCACGCCGAGATTGGGGACGTCCGTCTTGATGGCCCGCACGGCGCGGCACACGAGATTGTTCGGATTCACCGCCTCGCTCGCGCGCGTATCGCGCAGCGAAGTCTCCGTGTAGGGGAAGAGGGCAATGGCCGGGATGCCGGCCTCGGCGGCGGCGGCGGCGGCCTTCACTGCGAGATCCACCGAGAGACGCTCGACACCCGGCATGCTGGCAATCGCCGAGCGCGTCTTCGTGCCTTCGGTGATGAAAATCGGCCAGATCAGATCGTCGGCGGAGAAATGCGTCTCGCGCACCAAGCGCCGCGACCAGTCGGCGCGCCGGTTGCGCCTGAGCCGCCTTGCCGGGAAGCCCGGTTGTGGCGCGGGCGCCGGCGCCACTTCCTTGGCGCGCTCACGCCGCAACGCCACGGTCTTATCTTTGCTCGAGGACATGACGGCTTGGCTTTTCAATCGAGGGGTCGATCAAGGAGAGGCTAGCACCTTGCACGTGTCGCTGCCAGCGGTGCCACGGCACAGCCGCTAGGCCCCGTCAACAGAAAGGGCGCCGAAGTCGAAGACTCCGGCGCCTTCCAATCAGAAAACGCTCTTGCGGTCGGTTTGTGGATTACCCGGTCCGCCTCGAGACCAACAGATTCCGATTTGCAAAGCCGCTATTTTTTCGCGACCTTGTTCTTGTCGACGTTCTTCTTGAGCCAGTCGAGGAGAACATCGGCGATCTCGCCATTGTTCTTTTCCAGCATCATCATGTGGCCATTGCCATGGATACCGACGGTTTCGAGACGAAGGTGCTCGTTCGGCACGCCCGCCTGTGTGAGGAATTGGGAGGTGCAGTGATCGTACTGCGCGCGGAACGACGCCTCACCGGTGACGAGCAGGATTGGAATGCCGGCAAGATTGGGGAGCTTGCGCGCCGGGTTGGTCTGTCGCCAACAACGGAACAGTCCAGGTCCGTCCGCTGCCGTCTGCTGTTCGATCTGCAGTTGCGAAGGGTCCGTTGCCGCAGGACTGAAGGTGAGCGGCAGCCGGGTGAGTCCCCATGGCCGCTCGATGGCAGTGTTTGCCTCGTTGTAGAAAGGCGGCCCATTCGGCTCGACGGCAATAATTGCCTTGACGAGATCCGGCCGTGCATCCGCCGTGGTCCATCCGTGCGGCCCCGACTGAGAGTGCGTTAAGAGGATCGCCGGTCCGATTTTATCCAGCAAGGCCACCAAGGCACTCGTGGTGAAGCTCTCCTGAGCCAAAGCCTCCATGCCGGAAAACTGGGAGGCAAAGAACTGATCGAATACGGGGTCCCCGTGCACCCCGGTTCCTGGCCATTGCGTGTGCAGATGGGCCTGGGGGTATAGGTTTGCCCGCTCGGGAGCGGTGAACAGGTTTTCGATGTTCGTTACGTTCGGGGGAGCGGTCCTCGGACCGTAGCCCGCGTTGTTATACGGCGCTCGACCACGTCCCGGCTGGTCTACCGTGTACACTGGCCATCCGCGGCTCAAAAAGTAATCCGCCCAACCCATGCGATCGTCAGGCGTCCCCGTGAAGCTCGTGTTCTGCTGGCCGCCTCCATGAATCATCACGACGGGATATTTCTTGTCGCCACCTCCCTGGGGAATCTGAAAGCGCACGTACATCTGGCCAACCATGCGGCCAAGCCGTGGGTTGGCAGGGTTGTCGTATTTGCCGCCGACGAAGAAGGCTCCCTGCTCTTTGATGACGACAGGGGCATCGCTTGCCGCGGCAGGATGGGATAGGCCCGACGCCCAGGCGAGCATCGGCAATCCGACAATAAGGCCGATCTTGATTGAAGCTTTCATCACCCTATTCCTCCCCACGCGTCTTTTGCGCCCTAGCGAGTGCGGGGCTCGCTGGCAGTGCGACCGTCAGCCAATTCTCGATGAGCTGGGCCAGTTGGACATTGTTCTTCTCGACGAGATTGATGTGGCCGTTCCCGTGAATGCCGACGTTCTCAAATCGTATGAACGTGTTCGGGACCCCGGCCTGCGTCAGATATTTCGACGTGCAATGGTCGTATGGCGCGTGATATCCGGCCTCGCTCAGAATGTGGAGGATGGGAACGCCGGCCAGTCGCGGAAGCCGGCGCGCCGGCTCGGGCTGCAGCCAACAGCGGATCAGTCCCGGCGCATCGGGCTGCGACTGCTGCACGGCAAAATTATAAAGCTGAGCGGGGTCGCTTACCGGAGGATCATACGCGAGCGGACCTACCGCTGGACCCCAGGGACGGGTCAAAGCTCCTTGCGCACCGGTCACCAGATCAACATTGAAAAACGGCGGTCCGCTTGGTTCATCGGAAACAATGGCTGCGACGAGATCTGGGCGTGCGTCGGCCACCTGCCACGTTTCTGGACCAGGCGAGGAATGCGGCAACATGATCGCCGGCCCGATTTTCTCGAGCAGCGCAATAAAGGCCTTAACTCGGAACGGCGTCGTCTCCGCCGTACCGGCGGGCGCAAGATGCGCATAATACTGATCAAATGCTGGATCCCCATGTAGACCAGTGCCGGGCCACTGCGTGTGCAAATGGGCTTGGGGCCACTGTGCCGCAGCCTTTTCAGGGGCACTCCACTGATCCTCGGCCGAGCTTACAAGCGAGGCGTTACCGAAGGCGCCAAAGCTACTCGATTTGGCAACTCCAGGCCTGTCGACGACATAGACTGGCCAGCCGCGCCTCACGAAATAGTCCGCCCAACCAGGGCGACCGTCGGGTGTACTGACAAAGCCCGCACCGGTGTGGCCGCCTCCGTGCAACATGACGATAGGCGGCTTGCTCTTGCCGTTCTGCTTAGCGGGGATCTGATACTCGACGTACATCTGACCCGTCATCTGGGTCGGATTTGTAGGATTGTCGTACTCGCCACCGACGTAGAAGTAGCCCTGCTTGACAACCACGAGCGGAGGCCCCGCGTTATCCGACGCGTTGGCATTAGGCGGCGGACCAGGGTCGTGGGCGGGCGGGCCGGCGAACGCCTCGAAACTCCCCGCCACGCCAAAAAGCGCCCCAGCCGCCAAACAGTGGCAAGCGGATCGAACCCAAGAATTTTTATGACGCATCATGACCTCCAATCCATGCTCTCGGCTCCTCGGCCAAAGCATGGACGTGTTAGGCTCACGCGTCTTCCGGGTTTGCGCCATGCCTGACAGATCTGTGCCCGCATCGAACGATGAATTAGCTTGGCGTCTTCCATTGAGCGGGTGCGCAGGCGATCTCGGGTTGCTGCGCTTGGGCGAGTGATCGATCGCGGGCGAATGCCGCCGACGCTACTCGCAGAAGGGTTTGCGGCGCTCTTTCATGTCGAGGTGAAAATGGTTCTTGTGGGCGGCGTTGGCGTTCGGCCCTAACACCGTACCGAAGCGCTTGCAGGCATCGTCATGCAGGAAGACCACGAACGCGCTTTTCGGGTCTGGCTTGGCCTCGCTTGTCGGAGCCGCCGCGTCATCGGCGGGGGCAGGGGGTGCCGGAGTGGCCTTCACCGGGCTGACCGGCGGACTTGACTTCGCCTTGATGCTTTCGCTCTTCGCCTTCACACCCTTGGTGTCGACGCGATCGTCCGGCGTGAGCTTCGGCCGCTCGGGCGCGGCTGCTTTCTCGGGCGCGTCCGGCTTCGGCGACGCCTTTGCCGGCGTCGGAGCGGGAGTTTTCGTCTCGGTGACAACCGGTGCGGCCGCCACCTTTTTCGGCCAGTCGTCTAGCACGGTGACGTGCATGCCGTTGGCCAGTTCGAAGTCGGAGATGTCGAGCGCGTTGGCGAGCGCGTGCTCGCTCAGCGGCGTGCTGGCGCCGCCATAGCGATTGCGGCAGGCATAGGAGGTCGCGTTCCTGATCTTTACTACGGTCGCGCCGAAGCGCTTCTTCGCCTCCGGCTGCACGACGTCGCGCAGCCACGCGCCGATCGCCGCGGCGAGCGGACAGGTGAGGGTGGCGGGCGGATCGATCGTCACCTTGGGATCGCCGCCGACGCCGCGCAGGAGAACGGGCGCCGGCGCCCCGCAGAGACCCTCCTTGATCGGCGGGAGACTCTCATAGTCGAGCGTCTCATTCGCCAGGAGCTTGCTGCAGGCGGCCTTCGCCTCGTCGATTTCGGCCGTGGTCCATGGCTTCGACGGGACTTCACCCGGCGGCACCGGCTTCGGCACCTCTGGCGCGTGCGCGCGCAACGGATTGCGGTCCGGGAGGGGCGGGAAGGCAGCCGCCGCCGTCGTCGGCAGTGCGAGCGCGGCGAGAGCCACGCCAAGCAATAGCGCGAAGATGGGAGCGAATGTCCTGGTCACGGCGCGGCCACGTCCCGTCCCTGCTTGAGGTTTCGCGGATGGGATGGTAGCTGCCGCGCTTGCCTCGGTCAGGCTTCGAGGCTTATCCCGTTTTTGGCGGAAGAGGACAACAGCCACGTGAGCGAACCGCTCGGTATAGAGTTTTCGGAGACGGACCGCGCCGGCGTGGTGAGGCTCAATCGTCCTGGCAAGCTCAACGCATTGTCGCGTGAAATGTTCGAGGCGCTGAGCGAGCAATACACGGCTTGGGCGCCCAATCCGCACATCTACGGCGTGTACATGGAATCGACGCATCCGCAGGTCTTCTGCAGCGGGGGCGATCTCAAGAGCGTGCATGCCTGGTGCGGAGAAGGCGCGCTCTCCGCCATCCGCGACTTCTACCGCGCCGCCTACACCCATTGCTGGGTGCTGGAGAAATTCGTCAGGCCGAACGTGCCGCTGATCAACGGCCTCTGCCTCGGCGGCGGCATCGGCATCTCGCTCTATGGCACCCATTGCGTGGCCGGCGAGAATTATCGCGCCGCCATGCCGCAAGTCGGCATCGGCTTCATCCCGGACGTCGGCGGCACCTATTTCCTGTCGCGGCTCGACAATCATTTCGGCGCCTATCTCGCGCTCACCGGCAAGACCATCGGGCCCGCGGACGCCTACCGGTTCAAGCTCGTGAGCCACACGATCCCGGCCGCGCACTTCCACGTCATTAAGGACGCGCTCACCGACAATCACCCGATCGACCGTCTGCTGGACGGCCTGCATCGCGATCCAGGCGAGGGCGAGCTCGTGCGGCTGACGCCCGCCGTGCAGCGCATCTTCGGCAGCGATAGCGTGGCGGAGATCCTCGCCAAGCTCGATGAGGAGCGCGGGCCCTTCGAAACATGGGCGCGGGCGACGGCGGCGGAGATGCGCACGAAATGTCCGTTCTCGCTTGTGGTCGCGCTCGAGCAGATGCGCCGCGGCAAGTCGCTGACGCTGAAGGACGCGCTCGCGCTCGAATATCGCGTCGCCTGCAATGTGGTGACGCGGCCCGACTATGCGGAAGGCATCACGGTGAGGATCGCGGAACGCGACCGGGCGCCGCGCTGGCAGCCGGCGACGCTTGCAGAGGTGTCCCAGGCCGAAATTGACGCCATGTTCGCACCCGGTGAAGCGGGCGAGCTCGACTTAAGGGAACGTAGCTTCGGCGAAGGGCTATAAGGCGCCGCGCCGTAAGCAATCGCCAACCTTAAGCGGTTGTATTTCATGCAATCTTAAGCGTGTCTCTTAAACCGATTTTAGGTTGGGTCGCCTATAGTTTGCCTCAAGTTGGGGATTAACAACAACTAACGAGGGCAGGCGATGAATGTGGCGTTGAATATTGGTCCGCGCGTAAGCGCCGAGTATCCAGAAGATCTCAAGGGACGGTATCTCGTTTGCTTGAAACTGGTCGAGCGGATGCATCGTTTGCTTCTCGACGTCATCAAGGATGAGTTCGAGCGTCTCGGCCGTACCGATGTGAACAGCGTGCAGGCGCTTCTGCTTTACAATATCGGTGACGCCGAGCTCACCGCCGGCGAGCTCACGAGCCGCGGCTATTATCTCGGCTCGAACGTCTCCTACAATCTCAAGAAGCTGGTCGAGGCGGGCTACATCAATCATCAGCGCTCGAACACCGATCGCCGCTCCGTCCGCGTCCGCCTCACCGAGAAGGGGCAGGACATCTGCAACGTGGTGAATGGCCTCTACGCGCGCCAGTTGAAGTCGCTGCAGCACGTCGGCGGCGTCGACGTGAGCGATCTCGAAACGTTGAACAAGTCGCTGACGCGGCTCGAGAGGTTCTGGAGCGACCAGATCCGGTATCAGCTCTAGTCGCTCAACAAGGCGAGGGAAATGGCCCCAGGCGATTGCCTCGCCGGGGCGATTTTCGTTTGCCGAAAGCCGCAAAAAAGCCCCCATTCCCCATTTATTCCTTGAACCGTAGCGTGATCGGCTTCATCCTGCTCTCGCGGTTGCAAAGCCTTGCGCGGTTGAGGGGAAATTAACGTTATTGCCCTCGTGATGGCGCTTCGGCGTGCCAGGTCGGTACGCCCAAAAGCGCATTCTGCGGACGGGAGCCGGTTCGGCGCCGTCGCGAGAAGGATGACGCAGGCTTAAGAGCGGTGGCCCTTGGGTTGGAGGCCGCAAGACGGGAGCGGCGCATGATGAGGCAAAGGCATATTGGCAGACAGGCCGCGATCGCTGCTGGTCTGAGCTTGGGGGCGGCGCTGACGCTCGCTGCAGTCCCTGCGAATGCCGGCATCTTCACGTGGCTCGGCGGCAACAACCAGAACCAGCAGGACAGCTATCAGCCGGCGCCGCAGCAGCGCGGTGGCATCTTCGGTCCGCGCAATCCGCTGCAGCAGCCCATGGCGCCGCAACAGCCTGGCTCGCGCGCCTTCCACGGCGATGAAGTGCCGCCGGAGGAAGGGAACGCCGCCACCCGCGAATGGATCACCAATCCCGCGCTCGGCCTGCCGACCCTTGGCTCGGCCAACATCGCCGCGACCAAGGCCGCGATCACGCGCTATCAGGGCATCGTCGCGCAAGGCGGTTGGCCGGCGGTCCCGGCCTACGCGATGCGTCCCGGCTCGCAGGGCCAACAGGTGGAGATCCTGAAGCGCCGGCTCGAGCTTTCCGGCGATCTCGTCGGTCAGAGCGTTCCCAACGAATATGATGCGGCCACGACCGAAGCGGTGCGCAAGTTCCAGCGTCGCCATGGCATGCCGCCGACCGGCGTCATCGATCGGGCGACGATTGATGCGATGAACGTGCCGGCCGATGTGCGGCTTCGTCAGTTGGAAGCCAACCAGAAGCGGCTGCAGACGCTTGCCTCGGCGGCATCGAGCGCCGGCCGTTATGTCGTCGTTAATATTCCCGCCGCGCAAGTCGAGGCGGTCGAGGGCGGCGCCGTGGCGCAACGGCATACGGCCGTGGTCGGTAAGCTTGAACGGCCCACGCCGGAACTGCAGAGCAAGATCCAGGAGATCAATTTCAATCCCTATTGGAACGTGCCGCGCAGCATCATCATCAAGGATCTCGTGCCGAAGGGCCGGCAGCTCGCGCAGGGCGGCAGGGATATGCTCGAGGCCTATCACATGCAGGCCTTCACCGCGCAGGGCCAGCCGGTCGATTCACGCTCGATCAATTGGTTCGGCGATGAAGTCTATTCCTATTCCTATCGGCAGCTTCCTTGGGAGGAGAACTCCCTCGGCTTCGTGAAGATCAACTTCCCGAACAAGGACTCAGTCTATCTGCACGATACGCCGCTCAAAGCCCTGTTCAGCCGAAGCGTTCGCTTCGAAAGCTCGGGCTGCGTGCGCGTGCATAATGTCGAGGGCCTCGTCGCCTGGATTTTGCGCGATACCGCCGGCGGATGGTCGCTCGATCGCGTGATGATGATGAAGCAGACCGGCCAGCAGATGGACGTGAAGCTCAACAAGCCCATGCCGATCTTCCTCGCTTATGTCAGTGCCTGGGGCACGCCCGATGGCGTCGTCAATTTCCGGCCCGACGTCTACGGCCATGACGGGGCACCCTCGGAGACGGCCTCCAACTACTAGGCGGCGCGTCCGCTTCGACACAGAAAGAGTTCGGATGCCCGGCCTTTCCAGCACAGTGGGATCCGAAGCTTGGAATTCACGTGACTTGAAGTCGCGGCC
>JADMIO011627949.1_pt1 | contig 35821 bp, 40 predicted proteins | sample 8958161 | NCBI WGS metagenome assembly JADMIO01 (sample SAMN16585339, study PRJNA669376) | soil metagenome | isolation source: Crop rotation soil | place: USA: Cullars Rotation, Alabama | collected 2011
GCCGCGACTTCAAGTCACGTGAATTCCAAGCTTCGGATCCCACTGTGCTGGAAAGAATATCTCCTGTAGAACTTCGGTGTGTTTTTTTAGACCCTCCTCCGCTCGCTTGCGCTCGGTTATATCGCGATAAATCGCCGCGAACCCTGTCAAGTTGCCGTATGTGTCGGTAATCTGCGACACACCTAATGAGACATAGATGGGCTTTCCGTCTTTTCTCAATCGGACAACCTCGTGATTGCCTAGGGTTTGTGGGCTATTTAATTGATCCAAGGACACGGGTGCGAGGTCATGGCTACCGGCGGGAAGAAGAACCTCGATCGAGCGTCCTTTCATTTCCGCTGCGGTGTATCCGAACATTGTTTCCGCCGCTTTATTCCAGGTCGTCACAGTACCATCCAACGTTCGGCCGACAATCGCATCATTGGAGGACTCGACGATGGCTGCGAGCTGATCGCGCTGCTGATGGAGCTGCGCATTGTGGATCGCGATCGATGCCTGCCTTGCCAAGGTGCATAGCAGTTCAATTTCTTCCCCGGTGAAGTCATGTTCTTCCCTGGTATAAAAGGCAATGACCCCCAACTCGATCCCATGGGCGACCAGCGGAGCTGCGAGATAAGAGACGAATCCCCGCCGCCGCCAGTATTCGCCGTCCTCGCTCCGCGGGTCTTTTTGTAAATTGAGAATGATCAGAGGAGCCCTGGCGTGAAGGACCTTGCGGCCGAGGCCCGGGTAGACTGTACGCGCGTTCTTCTTCCACTCATCTTCGTCAAGGTTCTTGCAGGCAGCCGGCTCCAACTCACCGGTTTCTTCATTGAAGAGTCGAATGGTCGTAACCGCATAAGGAAGAAGTATGTCGATCTTTTCCAGCAAGTGAGCCAAAACAGTTTTAAGATTCAGGCTTGAGCTATCGAATCGGTGATTTCGTAAAGAATTGTGAGGCGCCGGAGGTATGCTTCAGTCTTTTCGTCGCCGTGTTTGCGTGCGGCCCTTGCGGAGCGTGAGGCTTCGCTCTTTTCGCGGACCGCATCGGGCGGCAAATGCCCCGGCAACGCGGACGCCTTGTGGCGGGGTTCCGTATGCCTCGGCATGTTTACCCCTCAAACTTTAAACCCAAAGCGGCAGGAGACGTTCATAAAAAAACGCAGTTTCCAGCATGGTTACTTTTTCGTCTTAGCCACGCTGAGAGAGCTGACGGAGTGTATGACGTTTCGTTTCCTCAGAGGCTGGGGCATTACGGTTCAGGCGAGCGTAGCACCTTTCACAAAAATTTCATTGCACTATGACGGGGATCGTTTCGACCCGCAACATCGAGTCGGCGCGTTTGAAACTCGGCCTTGCGTCTTGTGCGGGTTTATTCTAGTCGCACGTTATACCACGCCGTCGCGGCCGCAAAGACGTATTCTATAAAGAACCCGAGTAGACCAGAGTCGGCGAGCATACGAACCTCTATCGTCCGCTTGGCCGGACTGCAATGTGACTTGTTTACCTTTTAGCGCTCACGCGCTTGGCTTTTACAGCATGGTTCGAACGCACTGGAGATCCGACTTGCGGCTGAGCCTTTAGCCAATCAACAAGTTCTGATTCGAGTGATCCCGGAGTCGCGAAAGGAGTTACACGCCGAAGAGGCAATCCGTGAGTCTTCGCCAGCCGCTTGATCGATTCCTCGCTTAATCCGAACATTTTCGCGATTTCATGGAGCTGCAGCCACCGATCTATTCTTTCCATCATATGTCAAATAATTTCGCAGTATACACGAAGTTTTGGCAACGAAGCAAAGCGACCTGCAATAAACCATAAAAGGCCAGCCATTGGCGTTGTCGCCGCCTCAAATTACTTATTGACAAGCTTACTATGGCACGAAAGAAGATCGGGTTGTTTAGGGAGATTACATAATTCGCGCGTACAGGCACCGTAAATTTCGCGCCTAGGACACGGGCCGAAGGACGCCGTCCTTGGGGTAAACACCGGAAGATGTGTTTACTGAAACCATGCCCTTCGATTTGGCATATTCTCGCGCGTGTGGAGGGCACAGGGCTCGAGCACGCGCCCGCTGGCGACGACAAGCCCGACAACGGGATCTCGAGACATCACCGTCGGGGCGGGAGAAAGCGCTTGAACGTGAGAACCGCGAGCTCAAGGAAACTGGCCGAGCTGTATCTGGAAAATGGCCAGCTAAAAAAACTCGGGGATTGGTTACGCCAGCGCAGAAGCCTCACTACCTCCGTGATCACCGCCCAGAGTTTGGCTCGATTGCCCAAGGACTCCAAATCATGAAGCTGACATCGAGCAGTTATTACTACCAGCCGCTCACTGATCTAGAGGCGCAGGAGCAGAGCGACATTTTATTGCGTGCCCACATCGAGCGACTCCAACAACACTTTCCCGGATACGGCTACCGGCGCCTGGGTCGGCAGCTGCGCCGTGAGGGGATCGTGGTCAACGACAAGAAAATTCGCCGAGTGCAGAGGAAATACCAGCTATTTCCCATCCGCTGGCGCACTTTCAAGATTGCCACCACCGATTCGAATCACAACCACAAGATTTATCCCAACCTGCTGGCCGAGAAGATCCTGACGGGAGTCAATCAAGCCTGGGTCGCTGACATTATCTACATTCGAATCCTCAAGGGGTTTGTCTTCCTGGCGGCTATCTTGGATCGCTACTCGCGCAAAGTCATTGGCTGGGCGATCTCACAACGTATCGATGCCGAGCTGTGCGTGGCGGCCCTGAGAGTCGCTTTGGAGCAGCGCCAGCCCTCGCCGCGTTGCATCCACCACTCCGATCGCGGCGTGCAGTACGCCTGCGCCGAGTACATAACCCTGCTTGAACAAGCCAGATGCAGATCAGCATGTCGCGGAAGGCCAATCCCTACGACAATGCTCACATGGAATCGTTTTTCAGAACTCTAAAATACGAGGAGGTGCACTTGGCCAATTACGAGACCTACGAGGATGTCATCGAACGCATTCCTCATTTCATCGAGCAGGTGTGTAACAGCAAACGGCTGCATTCAGCCCTGGGGTATTTACCCCCGGTGGAATACGAGATGGCGATTCAAATCAACAACAAAAACTGCCGGTCGTCCCTCCCTCAAATCTCGGTGAAATCCCTCCAGTCGCAGGGGCGCAGTCCAGTTTCAGTTTGGAGGATGAAAAAATAATTGCCAACCTCCAAGCTATGCGTGAAAAGCGCCTGCCTCTCTAAACGCTGAGGTGGCCGCTACGACGAGTCGTGGCTTGCCTGCGCGTTGCAAGCTTACGGTTTTGTGATAATGACGTGCTCGGTACACGAAAGTGGCCCGTGATTCAGCGACGCTTGACCGCCGCTATTTGCCACAGTTCCCCTGGACCGGTAAGGGATTAAAACCGGGAATTTATATTATGATTACCCACAGGAAAACGAACTTCTTACTCGGACGAATCGTAGCACTCCCGCGGGTGAGCTGCTCCGCCGTTACTGGCAGCCCGTGGCTTTATCGGAAGAGCTGCCTCAGCGAGCCGCGCCGATGAGTGTGAAAATGCTGGGCGAGCAGTTGGTTTTGTTCAGCGACGACGAGGGCCGTGTTGGGCTCCTGGCGCTGCATTGCTCGTGTCCGGGAACATATTTGAGCTATGGCAGTATCGAGAAGGTGACGGCAAAGCTCCGAATGGGGCTGAGGTTGCCAGCACCCAAATTCTGCCCCACGACCGTCCGGTATTTCACGCCGGCCGTTCGGGCGAGGCGACGCTGGAAGTTTGTCTCGCGATCGTCGAATCGGCTAAAGAGCGGAACGAAATTTTCTTATCGTGTCAGATACCGAGCCCGGAGTAGCGCGGCTAGAGGTCCAGGTCTCGGATACCTCTCACATTCGTTGGAGATGACACATCGGAGTTTCAGGGCCGTATTTTGGGACCGTCCGATCTCTTTTCCCTCGACGGTATCTACCGCGTCGAATAGCGAAGAAGGCCGATGATAGTGCTTACGCGCCTCATCCTTTTGCTCGTGGTAATAATGCAGAGCCTGTCTTTGTGCCACGGAGCCGAATCCAAGCCCGCGTGGCAAGTCGAGTGGGAAAAATCACTCGCTGCGGCAAAAAGGGACGGTGAGGTGCGGCTCTGGGGCGATCAGGAGATCACTCACCCCGATATTATCGCCGCGTTTACGAAACAGTATCCCTTCATTAAAGCTGTCACGGTCACGGGTCGTGTGGGCGATCTTATGCCGCGGATCATCGCCGAGAGAAGGGCAGGCCGGTTTCTCGCGGATCTTTACAGCGGCGGTTTGGGCGGGCGGGCATTCTACGATTTTATGCGATCCGGTGTTCTCGATCCACTCAAACCGGCTCTGATCCTGCCGGAGGTCACCGACGGATCGAAGTGGCTCAACGGCGAACACCATTATGCGGATGACGAAAAGCAATTCGTATTCATGTACGAGGGGAGCGTTGCCGGTGTGGGACTTCACTACAACACGACTGTCGTCGAGCTCAAGGAATTCAAGTCTTACTGGGATTTACTGAAGCCGAAGTGGAGAGGAAAAATTCTCCTGTTCGAACGGCCCGGCACTGGTTCGCCCAGCATTGTTCGCTTTTATCACAACCCACAGCTCGGCCCCGATTTTCTACGCCGGCTTTTGACCGAAATGGATCTCGTTCTATCTCAGGATCGGCGGCAGTCGAGCGACTGGCTCGCGTCGGGAAAGTATCCGATCTGCATCGATTGCGGCGATACCGATCGCGCAAAGAAGCAAGGGTTGCCCGTCGATGAATTCCCGCATGAAAATCTGAAGGAGGCAGGAAACGAAATCAGCACGAGCGGCAACAGCGGTCTCGCGCTGATCAATAACGCGCCTCACCCCAATGCCGCCAGAATCTTCATCAACTGGTTTCTGTCGCGCGAGGGGCAGAATGTCTGGCAGGACGCGATGAACATCAAAGTCAATGAGCCGTCCGATTCGATGCGCGTCGACATTCCAAAATCAAATGTACCGGCGTCGGCGAGGCGGGAAGAGGGAAAGAAATACCGCGTCACCGGGTTTCTCGATCCCGAGCCGCCAAGTAAATTGTTTCAAGAAATTATGAGTAAAAGGAAATAATTGTTCAAACCGTTCCAGCGATTCAAGCCCTGTTTCCTCCGCCCGCCGACGGGGGGCAGGAAAGGAGGAGGTGGGGGTTTGAATGGAGCGAAGCGATTGGGCGCTGATCCGTAGGGATTTTCGGAGGAACCTGGATGTCTAATTCACCTGATTACGAACCGACAGAGATTAACGCGTTCTTTCGCTCTCACACCCATTTGCCGCTTTGGGAAATCATCGACCAGGCGGGCTTCTGGAAACAGGTCGGTATCAAAGTCAATTTTGAGTTCTGCGACAGCTCCTCGGAGGCAGAGGCAGCGTTATTCAGCGGGAAGATTGATTTGATTTCCGGCAATCACATTTCGCCATACGGCCTGGTTGCACAGGGAAAACCGATTGTGTCGCTTGCCTCGCCGACAAACGGCGTCACCGACCGGCTGATTTCCCGCGAGCCGCTTAACTCCGTTTCGGGAATCCGCGGTAAGCGCGTGATCGACACCACGATCCTAGATGCGGGCGGCGGCTACAATCATATCCGCGGCAACCATATGCTTTACATCCTCGACGCAGGTCTGGCGCTTGCCGACGTAAAATGGATCGAGATCACCGACAGAATGTCGAGCGAATTTCGCGCCGCACAATACGAGGCAATGACAGCCGGAGAAGGGGACGTCACGTTCGTTACCGGCGATACGCAAAGGTACGAGAAGGCCGGCTTCCATGTGCTTCAGTTGCCCCGTTTGCCAATGATCAACGGACCCACTCTTACGACGACCGTCACGGCGTTGAATAAATACGACCGTTTCGGAGAGAGGCTCGTTCTGGCCCAGGTACTGGGGATTCACTTTGGGCGCACTCGAAAAGAAGATACTGAAAAAATTCTCGAAGGATTGAAGCGGCGAGAGCCACAGGCGCGGAGTGTTTCCTACAACAGCGTCGCAAAGCTCGCGGTAAAACCGTACCCCGACATTCAGGCCGTCGCGAACGCGTACCGTCTCTGTTGCATGAAAGCACCCGTGGCAAAAGAGATCAGCCCGCTCGCCATGTGGGATCTGCACTTCCTCAGACAGCTCGACAATTCCGGATTTATCGATAAGCTTTACCAGTCTGCGTGAACGGTGAGGCCGGCCCAAAAAAAGGTGAGCTCGAATATAATGGCCGCAAAGATACGAAGGTTACTACTCGCCGGATTATTCGCAATTACTTTTATCACCTTACTAACCTTGTGCGCGTTCATGCTGGGAATGGCGCAAGCTAACTTCGCTCTTGCCGCCGAAATGAAAGCCGCTGGTGAAAGCGAGTGGGCGAAAACGGTTGCTGCGGCGAAAAAGGAAGGAAAGCTAGCGGTATTTCTCTACCAGCGAGAGAACATCGAAGCGGCGGTCAAAGCATTTGAGAAGAAATTCCCTGAAATCCAGTTAACCGTCGCGACTACGCCGGCCGCTGAGACCGGACCGAGGATCATGGCGGAACGTCGGGCGGGAAAATACCTTTGGGATATTTGCATCTGTGGGCCAACGACTCCGTATTCGGTTCTATATGCTGCGAAAGCCCTCGATCCGATAAAGCCCGTGTTGATGCTGCCGGAAGTTCTCGACGGGACCAAGTGGTGGGACGGCAATCATCATTACATGGACGCCGATGGGAGTTATATCTTCGTGTTCCTCGGCAGCGTCGATATGCCGAAGCTTTATTACAATAAGAATCTGGTGGACCCGAAAGAATTTCAATCCTATACTGATCTTTTGAAACCGAAATGGCGCGGCAAGCTCGTTGTCCTGGATCCGAGGCAGCCCGGACGGCAGCGGGTCAGCGCCCGTTTTATCTATCATCTTCCGGACCTCGGCCCATCTTTCCTAACTCGTCTGTTCAGCGAAACGGATGTAACGTTGAGCCGTGATGATCGTCAGGCCATGGATTGGTTGGCGGTCGGCAAGTTTTCACTATGTCTTTTCTGCGGCAATATTGAGTCTCCGCGGGCCCAGGGATTACCAGTGGAGGAATTCAATACATATACGTGGAAAGGCAGTGCGGCCATCTTTTCGGGGAGCAATGGAACTTTGGCATTGATGAATCAAGCGCCGCATCCGAATGCGGCCAGAGTATTTATCAACTGGCTGTTGTCGAGAGAAGGCCAGACAAGCTTTCAAAAAATTATGAATACGCCCGATCTGGTGATGGAGTCGATGCGCGTCGATATTCCCAAAGATCCGATCCCGCCTGAGAGGCGCCGCATTGCGGGCGTGAATTACATTCTTATGGATACGCCCGAGAAGAGCGACCAGGAGCCGGTAAGTAAACTACTCAAAGACATTATTAAGAATAGATGATAACGAGCTGACGTTGCGATCGGCGGTTTGCGCTCTCTTAAACTAGCGCCCGCAGCGGTAGTGCGTTGATTCACACCACGGAACAACCAGCCATTGTTATGGAAATGTAAATATGAGGAGCTGGGAGCGGATCCGTAAACCTGGACATTGAACCCTGAACTTTGAACCGTGTTCCCCGGAACACAGCGGGAGCTGACATGCTGAGCAAAGAAGAAAACGATCGGCTGACAAAAGTCGGACCGGGAACTCCGGTGGGCGATCTTTTGCGCCGCTATTGGTACCCGATTGCAGCGGTGTCGGAACTAACGCGTCATCCGACCAAGTTCGTCAAGATTCTCGGTGAAGAACTGGTGCTATTCAGAGACACGCAAGGGAGGCTCGGCCTCATAGACGCATACTGCGCGCATCGCAGGGCCAACCTCGCTTACGGTATTACCGAGGATGACGGCTTAAGATGTCCCTATCACGGGTGGAAATATGATCGCTCGGGCCGTTGTCTGGAACAACCTTTTGAAGAAACCATTCATCCCGGCAAAACATTCAAAGACAAAATCCAACTCGTTAACTACAGTGTCGAAGAAGTCGGTGGATTGATCTTCGCTTACCTCGGGCCCAAGCCCGCGCCGCTCGTGCCGCGCTGGGATTTGTTGGTCGAAGAAAATTGCTGGCGCGAGATTGGCTATACCGTGACCGCGTGCAATTGGATGCAGACCGTGGAAAATATTTTGGATCCGGTTCACGTTGAGTGGCTGCACGGGGTTTTCCGGAGCTATGCGGCGGAAAAAACCGGCAGAACTGACCGTCGGCCCAAACGGATTCGGCACCAGAAAATCGCCTTTAATCTCGCCGAATACGGCATTATCAAAAGGCGATTGTTAGAGGGTGAGACAGAAGACGCTGACGATTGGAAGATTGGCCACTGGTTGGTATTCCCGAGCACGCAAAAGGGCCCCGACATGCTACGCTTCCGCGTCCCAGTCAACGACGTGCGCACCGCACAATGGTATTACTCGATTCATCCATTAAACACCCGCGAGACTCAGACTTTTGATGAGATCCCGCTATATGATATGCCTTCACCCGTGCTGGATGATCGCGGGCAGCCGCAATTTCAGTATCTCGATCGCGAAGTCGATCCTCAGGACAACGCGATCTTTGCGTCACAAGGGGTTGTCTATGATCGAACAAAGGAAAGGCTCGGTGAATCGGACCAGGGTATCGTTCTCTACCGCCATCTTTTGGACAATCAGATGCAAGCAATCGCTGCGGGAAAAGATCCAATGAATGTTTTTCGGGATCAGACTAAGAACGTCTGCCTGGATCTCCCGACTGAAAACAGTGAAAAATTTCTCACTGGACGGCTCGGCACCCGCACGCGTTACTCGCAACGGTTTAAAGCGTGCGAACCTCTGCGATAGCGAAGAGTCAAGGGTTCAGTGGATCGGAGATATAGTCACGTTAAATTTGCAGGAACTTTGGAAATTGTACAGGAGTAAGGAGGATGCCGCCGGAGAGCAAGAAGAGATTCGATCATCTTGCGGAGTTTCACGACAAATATTCACGACACGATTTGCGCGGAATGTGGTAGCGCGACTCGGGCGGGCCGGCCGAATCGAACCTCGCTTATGGTCCTGGAAAGAGATCGGACGATTCTCGACGAATCCCTCGAAACCGTCCGTCTGCCGGAAGATACCGATCAACGCGTCATCGCCCTCACACAACGCAGACATGCGGAAACCCACCCGCGACATCGCTAAGTTTCGCCGGGCCAGTTGATTGACAATCAGGTGATGTACGTTACGAATGTAATCGAACGGTAGCGTCGTACAGTTCAATCCTGCGTCGAAATTAGCCGTTTCTCCCTCGCCAAATCCAGTTCCCCTTCTGCGGTAAATAATCCTTTCCGCAATTGCAGCCTGCGTGATAGCCTCCGTAACGAGGTGCGCAATGAAGAAAGTTGCTTGGTCAGCAATCTTGGTTGCAACGGTAGTGCTTGTTTTAGGAGTCGCTGCCGAGGCGCAGCAGCTGACGAAAATCCCCCGGATAGTCTATCTATCTATTGACTCCCTTTCCGATAGCTCGGCCCGCACAGAGGCATTCCGGCAGGGCCTGCGCGAGTTTGGTTACGTGGATGGGAAAAATATTGTCATCGAGTATCGATATGCAGACGGAAAACCGGAGCGCCTCTCCGCGTTCGCTGCTGAGGTAGTGCGTCTCAAGGTAGACGTTATCGTGACGAGTGGTTTGGGGTCAACCCGCCCTGCCAATGAAGCGACGAATACGATTCCTATCGTAATGACGCAGGATCCCGATCCTGTCGCCAACGGGTTCGTCGCCAGTCTGGCGCATCCTGGAGGGAACATCACTGGATTGTCAACTCTTTCCCCGGAGCTAAGCGGCAAACGACTGGAGCTTCTGAAGGAGACAGTTCCTAAGCTCTCGCGCGTGGCCGTCCTTGGGACTTCAACCAGCCCTAGCAATGCACAATCGTTAAGAGAGACGGAACTCACCGCGGGGGCAGTCGCGGTGAAGCTTCAATACCTAGACATACGAGGTCCCAAGGACATTGAGACTGCATTTCGCGCCGCAAGCAAAGAACGTGCTGACGCAGTCCTCTTGCTGGGCGGTCCTGTGCTCGCTTCTCAGCGAACACAATTTGCAAACCTCGCGGTAAAGACGCGGCTCCCGGCGATATACTGGAGGTCTGATATTGTGGAAAGCGGGGGGCTCATGTCCTACGGCGTGAGCTACACCGACTTGGACCGGCGCGCCGCTACGTATGTGGAGAAGATCCTGAAAGGCAGAAAGCCCGCCGATCTGCCGGTGGAACAGCCGAAGAAGTTCGAGTTTATTGTTAACCTCAAAGCCGCCAAGCAAATAGGCTTGACGATCCCGCCGGACGTGCTGGCGCGGGCGGATCGGGTGATCCGATGAAATGCAAAGTAAAAATTAAAAATGAAAACTAAGTACAGCCGTTTCACCATTCTCACTCTTTGGGTTTTGCTTTTTGATCTGTGCGGTTCTGCCGACTCGCAGCAGTGAAGACGCTCGGAATGGCGACTTGCTTCTGCAGCTCGTGTCGCACATCGCCAATGGAGCAAAACATTTCGATCATCTGAGCCCCCATCACCGCTCGAATCGGGGCTTACGTTCTGCGTTCGTGGCGACTCGGTACATGGCGAATGGGCGTATGGGGCACCGGAGTCTGGAGTGACGACCTCTCGATTCGTGTTGGCGGGCGACGCGGCCGCGGCGTTCGGTCAACGAGTCAAGGCTGTTGAACTCGCGGAGCGTACTTACGCGTACTGGTCCGAAACTGGTCGTGTAGAGTGATGCAGTCGCCTAACCCGCCGCTTGAGCCGACGGCGAACCTTCGTGCTAAAGTTTTCAGCCGGCTCAGCGGCATCGCGTTAGGTCTCGCAGTCGAGGTAAAACCAAAACGGCAGTACCCAACCAAAGGAACACCGTGATGAAGCGAATGCTGATTCTTTTAATCTTATCCGTTATCCCAACCGCTCTGGCTCTTAGCCAAACCGCAAGTAAGAGTCCCAGCGGAAACGAGGAAAAAGGAATCCTGAAACTCAGAAGCGAATGGTACGACGCCTACTTCCGTGGCGATACGGCAGTGATGGAACGCATTGAAACGAGTGATATCGTTGTTATTAGTGATCGCAGAATTGGAGCCAAAAGAGAGTATGCGACCGTTCAAAAGGCTGTAAAAGAGAATCGATGGATGGCCCCTGGCACAAGTAAGGTTGATGTAGAATTGACCATCCGAATGCAAGGGGACGTAGCAATCGTCCATAGCCTTAGCTGGACAAAGATTCCTGGTCAGGTCGAAAAACCACCAGAGAACAAAACGGCTTCCACTGAAGTTTGGGTCAAACGCGACGGGCGTTGGCGTGTGATGCACCTACAGTATCATACCCTGCAACCAGCCCCATCGGGACAAGCTCAATCTAAGTAATCATCCTAAGATCAAGACCGGCCTAACATCTCTTCAACCGTAGCCGCGCCAACGAGCGTTGAGCTAGATGCCAATGTCACAGGCGCGTTTTCGCCGATGTTGGACTCTAATCAGCAGGTCTGAAATTTACTCTTTAGGAAAATTCTGCGCTGACTTTGCCAGAACTTTGCCAGAACCATTTGCATGTATCGGCTCTGAACGAGAAGTCGAAGCCAATCTGCAGCGAGTAACGCGTTGGATTCATTCAGTTGACGACACTTAGTGACGAATAGTCCCGCTACGGTCAGAGGACTGAAAATCCTCGTGTCGGCGGTTCAATCCCGTCCCTGGCCATTTCTTCTCCTCTTGTTTTTCAACACGTTACAAAGTCGCTGGTCTTCACTTCAAGTCGATTTTCGCCTCTACTTTGCTAGAACTTTGCTAGTTTTGTGAGACAGTTCAGATGAGCTGGTGGCCACGGTCGATCGAGCGACCTCCGACGATGCTTAGCCGCAGCAATTTCACTACGGTCAGCAGCAATCAAACTACTCCCTATCTCGTTAGACATCTCCGCATTCGAAATTTTCCTTGTGAAATTGCCGCAGTGGGTTTATGTCGAGTGAGAGCCGCCATGGCACTATTCGTGCGCTAGCATAGCCGAGTCGTTTGGATTGGTTCTGAACAGCCGTTGAATAGAACAATAAAATTCCGCCGAACGTGCTGGCTCGGGCGATCGGGTGATTAAATGACGAGGAGCAGAGCGCAGAAAGCCCGCAGAAAACGATTTCTGAGACTTAGAATCATTGCCCTCGCGCTTTGCGCCATGCTCTTTACGCTAACCAGTTCCGCTCACGCGCAGCAAGCAACGAAAGTTCCGCGAATAGGATATCTGAACGCGGTTTCCCCCGCCTCCGCCTCGGATCGCATCGCGTCATTTCGCCAGGGCTTGCGGGAACTCGGCTATGTGGAGGGGAAGAACATTGTCATTGAGTCACGCTACGCCAAGGGAAATCTTGATCGCCTGCCCGCGCTCGCTGCCGAACTCGTGCGCCTTAATGTGGAGGTTATCGTTAGCTCCGGCCCGACACCCACTCGCTTCGCGAAGCAAGCGACTTCGACGATTCCCATTGTGATGGCGCAGGACAGCGATCCGATCGGCAATGGATTCGTCGCCAGCCTGGCGCGACCAGGGGGAAACATTACCGGACTGTCGACCTTATCGCCGGAGTTAAGCGGGAAGCGACTGGAGCTTTTGAAGGAGATCGTTCCGCGACTTACACGAGTGGCCGTCCTTGGCACTTCAACCCAACCGGGCAATGCGCAGGCTTTGAAAGAGGTGGAGCTTGCCGCTGCCGCCCTTGGAATCAAGATGCAGTATATAGACGTTAGAATTCCCACGGATTTTGACTCTGCGTTTCGCACTGCACGTAAAGCACAAGCGGACGCAGTTCTGATGATGGTGCCAAGCGGTATCGTAAATGCCCAACGTAAACAAATGGTCGAGCTGGCAATAAAGAGCCGGCTCCCAGCGACATACCAATCAAGCGAATATGTGGAAGCTGGCGGCCTGATGAGCTACGGCGTCAGCATCGACGACCTGAATCGGCGCGCCGCGATTTATGTCGACAAAATACTCCAAGGAAGAAAGCCCGCTGATCTCCCTGTCGAACAGCCGAAGAAGTTTGAATTCGTAGTAAATCTAAAAGCCGCAAAGCAGATCGGCCTGACGATCCCGCCGAACGTGCTGGCGCGGGCGGATCGGGTGATTCGATGAAATGTAAAAGTAAAATTGATAATGCAAAAACAAACTCCATTGGGGCTGTTAGGCGTTGCGATTCGCTTCTGGATTTCCGCCGGTATCTTCGATCGACCTTCGTGTTAGCTTTGTTGCTTATCGGGCCGTGCTTTGACGCCGAAGCACAGCAATCGAAGCTCTATCGAGTCGGCGTTCTGATTCCCGGCGACGCATGGCATGAAATCGTTGACGGCTTGAAACTTGGTCTTAAGCAGCTCGGTCTTGAAGAAGGAAAACGGTTTGTCCTCACAATAAAAGACTGGGGTGGCGATCCCAAACTGGCGGAAGCTGCGGCAAAACAGTTCGAGCAAGAGAAGGTCGACCTGATTTACACGAGTTCGACCGGGAGCACGCTCAACGCGAAAAGGGCGACAACAGACATCCCAGTGGTGTTCTGCGTCGGTACCGATCCCGTCGCAGTGGGTATCGTTGAGAGCTTCGCAGCGCCCGCGGGGAGACTCACCGGTGTTTATTATCGCGATACGGAGCTCACACAGAAGCGGTTGGAGATCCTCAAGGAGCTCGTTCCCAAAGTCCGTAAAGTGGTGACTCTATACAATCCCCGCACGACTGTTGCGATCGAATCCTCAAAGCTCGCGCGCGAAGCAGCGCCGACTATGGGTCTGCGGCTGTTCGAACGTCACTATGGCACTCCGGAGGAGCTGCACGCCTTAATCCTAGGACTGAAGACGGAAGAGGCGGATGCGTTTTTTGCCGTGGCCGATCCCGAGGTAGACAATCAATCCAGATTGATCATCGATACCGCAAACAACCGGCGATTGCCGACGAGTTTTGCCCGCCAAAGCTTCGTTCTGAACGGCGGCTTCTCCAGCTACAGCGTAAGCTTCCGGGAAGTTGGCCGCCTATCGGCGAAGTACGTGCAACGAGTGCTGTCAGGTATTCATCCGAAAGATATTCCCGTCGAAGGCGTCGACAAAATAGAACTAGTCATCAATCTTAAAACCGCAAAGCAAATCGGCCTAACGATTCCGCCGAACGTGCTGGCGCGGGCGGATCGGGTGATTCGGTGAAACCAAGCATAAGTCACCAGGCAAGAGGCAATAGCAAAAACGCAACAATGTTCAGTATTGTCCTTGGCGCTGCGCTCTTTGCGTTTTGCTTTTCCGCCGAGGCGCAGCAGCCGAAGAAAGTACCGAGGATAGGATTCCTAAACGCTCTCTTTCCGACCACCAACCCCGCGCGTATCGAAGCGTTCCGCCAGGGGCTTCGTGATGTTGGATACGTAGAGGGGAAAAATATTGTGATTGAGTATCGCTACGCAGAGAGAAAATTTGATCGCCTCCCCGCCCTTGCTGCTGAGTTGGTACGTCTGAAAGTAGACGTCATCGTCACGAGTGCCTCGGAAGAAACACGTGCCGCCAAGGAAGCAACGAACACGATTCCTATTGTCATGATCAACGAAGGCGATCCAGTTGCCGCCGGGCTCGTCGCTAGCTTGGCTCGACCTGGCGGCAACATCACGGGATTGTCAACTCTTTCACCAGAGTTGAGCGGAAAACGATTAGAGCTTCTGAAGGAAATCGTTCCCAAGCTCTCCCGCGTGGCCGTTATCGGGAATTCGACCAGCCCCGGCAACGCGGATGCGTTAAGAGAGTTGGAACTAGCCGCGCAGGCCTTGAAAGTGAAGCTTCAATACGTAGATGTCCTCGATGCCAACGATACTGAGACCTCATTCCGAGCGGCACGCAAGGAGGGCGCCGATGCAGTTGTTGTGCTGTCGAACTCGGTGTTCACTTCGCAGCGAAGGCAGATTATCGAACTCGCAGCCAAGAGCCGACTCCCGGCGAGCTATGCCAGACCTGAATTTGTGGAATCTGGTGGGCTCATGACCTACGGCGTAAGCTTAACCGACAACTCCCGCCGCGCCGCGACCTACGTGGACAAGATTCTGAAAGGCGTCAAGCCGGCCGACCTGCCAGTCGAACAGCCAAAGAAGTTCGAGTTCATCATTAATCTCAAAGCGGCGAAGCAGATTGGTTTAACAATTCCGCCGAACGTGCTGGCACGGGCGGATCGGGTGATTCGGTAAACAAGAGAAGCGGGAAAGCAACAAAATGACAGCAACCCGTCTCGCTCGGCTACTATTAACCATCTTGCTGGGTACGGTTTCTATTGCCGACGCGCAGGAAACGAAGATTTCACGGATTGGATATTTGGCCCCTATGTTTCCTTGTACGGGGAAAGTGCCATCGCTGGAGGCTTTCCGGCAAGGTCTAAGTGAGCGCGGATATATTGAAGGGAGAAGTATCATTATCGACTGTCGCTCCGCGGCCGGTGATGCGCAGCGGCTCGTCGGCTTGGCAACCGAGCTTGTTCACCTGAAATCGGCTGTCATCGTTGCTGCCGGCGGCGAACTGGTGGCGCGGGCTACGCAGCAAGCTAGCCAAACAATTCCCATTGTTATGACCAACGTCTGCGATCCGGTCGGCACCGGTCTCGTGGCCAGCTTGGCGCGACCGGGCGGCGTACTTACCGGGCTGAGCATCATGTCCCCCGAGTTGAGCGGCAAACGGGTGGAGCTATTAAAAGAGGTGGCAGTGAACACTCGCCGAGTAGCTGTTTTCTTGAATCCCAAGACCCCGTGCAATGGGGTCGAGTTCAAGGAAATGGCGGCAGCGGTAAGATCCCTCGGTATACAATTGAAAGCGATTGAAGTCAGCGGGGCCAAAGACTTCGACCAGGGATTCGCCGCTATCGTGAAGGAACGGGCAAATGCGATTGCGACGCTGCCGGATCCGATCACAAACGCCGAGGCGAAGCAGATCGCCGAATTCGCCATCAAGAACCGCTTGCCGGCGATCTATCACCGGATGGAATCTGTCGACGCTGGCGGATTGATGGCTTACGGTCCAAGTTATAACGATCTGTTTCGCCGCGCTGCCGTCTACGTCGACAAGATTCTCAAAGGCACCAATCCCGGTGACTTGCCGGTGGAGCAACCTGTGAAGTTCGAGTTCGTCATCAATCTGAAAGCTGCCAAGCAAATCGGATTAACTATTCCGCCGAACGTGCTGGCGCGGGCGGATCGGGTGATTCGATAGGCGGGAGTGGTAAAGGGTGAGACGTAAGGCGGCAGGAACAATTTTGGCGCTTGCACTTAGTGCTTCGCTCTTTGCGCTTTGTGTATCCGCATCGGCGCAGCAGCCAGGAAAAATTCCCCGGATCGGATTCCTCACTAACGATTCTTCTAACGCGTTCTCGGCCGGGGACGAGGCTTTCCGACGGGGTCTGCGTGAGCTTGGTTATTTGGAGGGAAAAACCCTTATCATTGAGTGGCGCTTTGCAGAGGGAAAAGTCGACCGGCTCGCGGAGATGGTATCGGAGTTAGTGAGTCTTAAGGTAGACCTGATCGTCACAGGCGGTCCGTCCGCAACCCGTTCCGCCAAGGCAGCAAAGTCGACGATTCCCATTGTCATGGCGACGGATCCCGATCCCGTTGCGAGTGGCTTCGTCGCCAGTCTGGCCCATCCAGGCGCAAACATCACAGGATTGGCAACCCTTGCGCCGGAGATCGGCGGAAAACGCCTGGAGCTTCTCAAGGAAATTGTTTCCAAGCTCTCCCGCGTGGCCGTCCTCGGGACTTCGATCACGCAGGGGACCGCGCAGACGTTACGAGAGACGGAACTCGCCGCACGGGCCTTTGGAGTAAAGCTTCAATACCTAGACGTACTAAGTGGCAAGGATATTGAGACTGCATTCCGAGCCGCACGCAAAGGCCGCGCTGAAGCGGTCCTCCAGCTGTCAAGCTCCCTCTTCAATTCTTACCGAACAGAAATTACAGAACTCGCGGTAAAAAGCCGGCTCCCGGCGATATATCACTGGCCAGAATTTGTCGAAGCCGGAGGGCTCATGAGTTACGGTGTGAGCATTAGCGACCTGCACCACCGCGCGGCCACCTATGTGGACAAAATTCTCAAAGGCGCGAAGCCTGCCGACCTGCCGGTGGAACAACCAAAGAAATTTGAATTCGTCATCAACCTCAAAGCTGCTAAGCAGATCGATCTGACGATTCCGCCGAACGTGCTGGCGCGGGCGGATCGGGTGATCAAATGAAGCGAGGGTTATGGGGACTAGTATTGAGGCGAGAGCAGAGAAAGTCATGAAGAAAAAAATCACAGTGGTCATTGCTTGCGCTGCGCTCTTGGCACTTTGCTTTTCTGCCGATGCACAGCAAACAACAAAGGTCCCGCGGATTGGTTATCTAACTGGCGCCACGCCTGATGGTCAATCGGCTCGCATCGAGGCTTTTCGTCAGGGCTTGCGCGAGCTTGGATATGTGGAAGGGAAAAATATTGTCGTTGAGTATCGATATGCTGAGGAAAAACTCGATCGTCTGCCTGCGCTCGCGGCCGAGCTAGTGCGTCTAAAGGTCGATGTGATCGTTACGGGTGGGAGTGGAAACACCCGTGCTGCGAAAGAAGCAACTAACAAGATCCCCATAGTCATGGCGCAGGATAGCGATCCTGTTGCCAACAAATTCGTGGCCAGTCTTGCGCGACCCGGCGGAAACATCACTGGATTGGCGACCCTTGCCCCCGAGATAGGCGGAAAACAGATCGAGCTACTGAAGGAGATTGTTCCTAAGGTCTCCCGCGTGGCCGTACTCGGGGCTCCATCTACCACCCCTGGTATCCTCCAACAACGAAGAGAGATCGAACTTGCTGCAGGCGTGTTCAAGGTGCAGCTTCAATACCTGGACGTACTAGGTCCCAAGGATATCGAGACGGCATTCCAAGTCGCGAGCAAGGGGGGGGTGCTAATGGAGTCCTCGTGCTGCGGGGCACCGTTCTCGGTTCTGAGGGAACGCACATTTCAGAGTTCGCGGTTAAGAACCGACTACCGGCAATTTACGGAACGCGGCGAAGTGTGGAAGCTGGTGGGCTGATGTTCTACGGCGTAAACACTACCGACTTAGACCGGCGCGCCGCCACCTATGTGGACAAGATTTTGAAAGGAAGCAGGCCCGCCGATCTCCCAGTCGAGCAACCAAAGAAATTTGAATTCGTCATCAACCTCAAAGCTGCTAAGCAGATCGATCTGACGATTCCGCCCAACGTGCTGGCGCGGGCGGATCGGGTTATTCGATGAAACGTTTTTTGATTAGCAGATCTAAACGTCAGATGAATTTTCATGTCCTGCGTTGCGCGATGCTTTTCGCGATCTTCCCCCGCTGCTGCGCCTGGACCGGGTCCTGTGAATCCCTGCACGAGCCGCAAGAGCTTCTTTGATAACCCGCGTTCGCGTCGCAAACGACGGATGGTCAACGCAAATGTCCGTGGGCCGTTTTCCGGCTTGCCTTTCGGTGGCTTGAGATCGATAGGACGTCGCCCCTTGCGCTTCACGCCCCAACAAACGCCAGCTCATCGCTCTTTATTCTTTTTCATTACCCTAATGATTAAGTACACAACTATCGCCACATTCCCTCCCAGAACAACTATCTTTGTTAAACTGTAATTTTTCCCGAGCTCATATATTTCAAGTGGTATTAGAGAGCCGGTCACAAAGATCGTGAAGTATTCTGCCCACCGCTTTCCCAGAAACAAGCCAATCGCTTCGGTCAGCAGTAATGCCGCATAAAAAAGACTTCCTGCACCGATCTCCTCAAGCTTATGGTTGTCTAAGGTTGTGAGTTTAGTTAGCAGTGTATTTATATAATGATTATTTGGATCGGCTCCAAGGATCGCAACCCAGTGCGTCACTTTAGTGGTGATGTCTTCGTTCAGTAGTTTTAGAGCACCCATTCCTGCTGCCAGCAGCAATAAACCTTTCAACAACTTGAAACTTGCTATTGCACGGATCATTGCATTTCCAGCTCCTGATCGCTTTCGCATCGGAGTTTAAACATTTGGTAGCTTCTAATCTTGTCATGCTAGAGGGTATTTGCGTCACCGCCGACGGCAGCTGACACATAACTTGATCGCACTCCATCGGCTCGCTAGTAATTACTGAACCATTTGCGATCTCAAAACACTCCTTCGCCCCCGATTCAAAATTGCTGTCCATGAGTTCCGTCAGTTGATCCCGCGCGAACTCAGGTCGGTTCAGTAAACTAGTCGCCTGTTGTCGAAGGTCGGCAACAGTTGAACGCGCCGTCAGCCGGTTCGCGATCACGGCAACCGTGATGGGATTGATTGCGTTGATTTGCGCGCGTTTTGCTCTGCGCACGAGTTCAACGTGCGTTTCAGACTTGCGGGTTTTCCTTTTAGCCATAATGAACAGATAACCGGATGCCTGCAGCAATGATTCACAGTTGTTTTATAGCCAGACTACGGAAGATGGCAAATCGGACCGAATCGTTCCGAGTTTCTAAGGAAAGTTACGCAATTTACAAAACCATCGGAGATGCGATAGAAAGTCAAAGTCGTAGAGCTAGTGTTTATTGCCAACGACGGAGGCCTCATGGGTATTTATTCCGCAGTCGCGCACGACTTGATTAGCTCTTTGGAGTTGTCGCTGCCGCCGACTGCCGCGTCATTTCTTGAGGACAAACCCGCCGGCATTCCGTCGTTTGATGGCATCGTCCCTGCCGGCTGCGCGTTTTGGCAGAAAGCGGCGGCTCAAACCTTCGTCACATCGACTAAAGATCACGAGCTATGTGCGATCGGAATTTATACTCACAACATGTCTCAGCCATCCCAATCCCATCAAGGCGAGCTTAGAGGTGCGCTTCAGGCGATGAGCGGGCTCGATTACGTGCGCGAGGCCGAGGTAGCGGCCATCCCGGTCATGCAACGCGCGGTCAAGTTCGCCATGTACGGACCGCTTGCTGATTTTTCGGATGCGCCCGACGTCGTGCTCTTGTTTGCGCACGCTCAACAGGGATTGATTATTAGCGAAGCCGTGGCACGAGTCGATTCAGGTGCTCCAGTTGCCATGGGACGTCCCGCCTGCGCGGTGATTCCGCAGGTGGTCAACAATCGGACTGCCGCCTTGAGTTTGGGATGTTGCGGTGCCAGAGCCTACATCGATGCGATGTCGGATAGCACCGCCTTATGGGCATTCCCTGGTAGTAAGATCGAGCGCTACTGTGCGGAAATAAAAATTCTCGCGGCGGCGAACAAAACGCTGACGAGCTTCCATCAACTGCGGCGAGAAGATGTCGAGTCGGGAAAACGACCGACTATACAGCAGAGTCTCGCTCGTCTTTCATGATAACGAGCTGAAAATCCACAGTGGTGTTCGCGCAGCGACTTCTGCGATCAACGCCGCGTATAAATAATAAACCACTTCGGCATGCCGTAAACATCGTATTCTTGTGCCGGGTAAAAGCCGGCAGCGGCCATCCACTCTTGAACTTGCTCCTTGCTCAACTGCAGTTCCGGATTGTTGCGGTGCGGCGTCTTGGAATCATCCTTATTCATCTCTATCAGCGCTATCCGGCCGGTTGGTTTGATATAAGTCGCGAGCGCTTTCAAATAAGCCTGGCGATTCTCGATGTGGTGGAATACATCGTGAAAGAATGCCGTGTCGACATCCCGAGCCGGTATTTTGGGATCGCTGAATTCACCCTTGACCGGATGAACGTTAGAGAGATTCTGGTTCTTCGCTTTATCAGCGATGTAATCCAACAACCCCGCATCGATATCCACGGCGTAGACTTTGCCGGAGGGCGCCACGGTTTTAGCGAAGGGAAGAGCGAAAGCACCTGCACCGGCGCCGATATCAGCGACGTTGTCGCCCGGTTTGAGCTTCAAGACCGCCAAGACCTCGTCGATCTTGAGTCCGGCGATCCGTTCGGGCCTCTCGAGATTTTTAATCCACTCCTGGGTTTCGCGCGACGCGAGTTGTGCGGGCGCATGGCCGAGCGCGATGAACATTGCCCAACCGAGAACAGCGACAAAAATTACCCGGACTTGATTGCGACGAAACATAAAGCCTCCGCCAACAGTCTCGCCATCAAAACATTTGTGGCACGGCAAACGTCAATACCGCGTTGAGACGCTTGTCAGTAACGATCACACTCCTGTTCTTGGAGTCGAGGTCCACACCACGCACCATCCGCAATACTCCTTTGGGCCCGCCGATGGTCCAGCGCGGCGGCACATCGCCATTATCGTCAATGCTCCAGACACCGACGAAGCAGGTATCGGACGCCATCTCGTTGCTCTCGCTGTTCGTTGCGCGCACGCTGACGACGATTTTGCCTGTGGGAGGATAGACCGCGAAGGGCCCACTGATATTTACGAGCCCGCTCTTGGGTCCGCCGATGACCGCCTTCGGCTTTACATTGCCCTCGTCTGTCCGATTGAAAATCAGCAGGCTGGTTTGTCGTGTTTCTCGATCTCTGCCGCCCACGATGAGCAAGTTGTGAACTGGGTCCACCGCGAGCGCGCTGGCGCCTAATTGAGTGTTGGGACCTTTGAGGACGCGGATCGGCGCCACGTTTCCGGCGGCCTCGCGCGGAAACACCAAAACCTGATTTCCCTGAGGAACGAATATTTCGTTGTGCACCGCATCGATGCCCAGGCGATCCGGGTTGCGCAATTGCGTCAGCGAACCTTGAATCACGCGAATCGGCGCTTCTTCGCCGTCCGCTCCGCCGCGAAAAGTGAGGATCGCCTGACCGAATTGCTGCGGCACCACGAACTCATCGTGAATCTCATCGTAAGCGATCGCATGCGTGGTCCGACCCAACAGCGTTTTTTGTCCTTCAATCTTACGCACTGGCTTCGCATTTCCATCCGCCAACCTGGCGAATACCGCAATCTGCGGATGGGCCACTCAATTGGGAACCAGTAGCTGCTCCCGCTTGGTGTCGTAGGCCACCGGATGCGGGTTGCCGATGCTGAGCGTCGGTTGATCGGCGGGAGCGCTGCGAATTACGCGCAGCGGCGCCGTATCGCCGGAAGCATCGAGTTTGTATGCCGTCGCCGAATGATTGCCGAAGTTGGCGACCCAGGTCTCTCCGTGGGTGGTGTCGACATGGATACCTGTCGGATTCTTAATCTGCGTCTTAGGGCCCTTGAGAACTCGAATGGGCGCCACATCGCCGGTGGCAGATGCGTTGAAAACCAAAATCGAATCGCCCATGTCATTGGCAACGAGGATCTCATTTTTGCCCGGATCGAAAGCGATTCCTGTCGGCCAATTCATCTGCGTCTTGGGCCCGGCGATCACACGAAGCGGCGCAGCGTCTCCGCTTGCCGTTCGCGAATAAACCGTAACGGATGGTGGCACGATTTTACCGGATCCCGGAATTGCGTTGCTGAATCCCAACGGCCAATTCGGTTTGCGCAGATCGCTGTCGCGGACCCGTCCGCTAGCGGCCACAGCGCCCGGACGCACCTGGTGGACACTGCCGTGATTGGTGACGAATATAACGTCTTCCTTCGTGTCGTAGGCAATCCCATGCGGATCGGCAAGCAGCGTACGGTCGCCCTGAAGAAGTCTGGTGGGTGCGTCTTCTGCGTTGGCAGTCTTTTGAAAAGTTACTACGGCGCTATCGTGCTGCACCGTCAGCAGCATCTCCTGGCGCTCTTCATCCACGGCAATACCAAAAGTTCCGTGCGGCGTATGCAGCGCACGCGCAGGTTGAACATCGCCTTTCATGCCGCGCTCGAAAACTACCAATGTATCGACCGTGTCGTTGTTCACCGCATAGATCTCACCGTTTTTCGGATCGATATAACTCCCGCTCTGAAATTCGATCTTGGTCTTTAAGCCGCCGATGGAGCGCTTTGGCTCGGTTATCTTGGCAGCCGCCGTATTGTCCAACCGATTGTACACGAGCACGTTGAACAGATTTTCGTCCGTGAGCACCACTTCATTGTTGTTAGAGTCCACGGCAATCGAGCTAAACGCGGGATAGCGATCCCGAATCATCCGCACAGGTTTTTTGAGCGACGACTCGTCTCCGGCACCGTCGTTCGCATCCGCCGCAAGCGCTGTATCGACGCTCACCGGAGGTCCGCACTGCTCTTCGTTCAATGCGTCAGCGGGCAATGGATCGTAGTAGACCAACTGCGCTGAATCGGGTGTTTTCCAGAAAGCGGACCTGAAGCTCTTGAAGGATTGTGGCAGCTGGAAATTTGCCGCTGCTAGCAGCCAGCCGCCTGCCATGATAATGGGAGTGAGAAACAGGATGCGAGGGAGCATTCGCATTCTCATACATTCCTCTCCTTTCCCGGCGCGCTGTGAGAATCTTTGAATTTATGCCGCGTGGGCAGTAGGAGCGTAATATACGAGTCAGCGAGGTGTCAACATAAATGCATACTCCTTAAGAAGTAGATCCGGTTTGCTACACTGTGAAGCTAACATTGACAGGCAGTATGCGTCGGCTCATATTTCCGGTATGGAAACTGATCCCAAGCAAGCGGGACTTTTCTCCATCGTCGCCGCTCTGCTGGTTCCCAGTTGATGAGTTTTACCACAAGTCCTGGCGGGACTTGGCCTGTTTTCATTGTTGAGCGCCAGCTGTCTGCTCTGGCTGCAACGCTTGCAGCCTGTCTTTCTTGCCGCGGCCCTGGGCTCACTGGCGTACGAGACATGGCTGGTAAACCGCCTGCTGCCGGGTATGCGCCCTGTGCGCGTCAAGGCGATTTTCGCCGCAAGCGTGTTCGTAAATCTCCTGGTGATCGGCTCCTGGGTGGCGCTGGCCTATCGCTACCGCTAATAATGGAACCCGCGACGAACCGCCTGATACGGGTTACTGCTCTGGCTTTGCTGATGCTCACGTTGGGCATTCCCGCATTCGCGCAGGTGACCAAAGTTATAGCAGATTGCGAAGGAATCACCTGACCGTCGTGCGCTGCGGTCATGGAGGTCGCGCTGCGACGTCTGGAGGGCGTCGATAAAATTTCCATCAGCATCTCCCAGCAAAAATTCCAGGTTACGTACAAACCGGGAGCGACTTTCCAGCCATCGAAGCTGCGAGCGGCGGTTGCCAAGGCGGACGTGAAGGTAGTGCAATTCCATATTAGTGCCCGCGGCGCGGTTCGTGAGATAGCCGGCAAGCGCTACTTTGTCGCTGGCAAAAACAAGTTTCTTGTGGTGGGCGCGCCAGAGATTTATTCGGAAAAGCCTATTTCGGTGGAAGGAGCCGTCGATGACTCTGCCGACCCTTTGCACCTTCAGGTAGCGCAATTCAAGCTTGTCAAGTAACAGATCAAAGAACTCGACGACAGTGGCTATTTTGCGCCGGAGCGCAAACCCGAAGAGCAGAAAGACGGAGGAGATTCGGCCTCACAATTGCGGCCAATATGTTGGCGCGGGCGGATAGGGTGATCCGGTGAGCCGTCGCCGCCTTTCGATGGGTGTGTCCAGATGGGTTTTCGCGTTTACTTTGCTATTACTTTGCCAGAACTATGGGGCACTATAGTTCGAATCGGTAAAATCCGGCTCCGAAAACCGCCGTTAAACGCTTGAATAGGTGCATATAGTGGCCGATAGTGCGCCTATAGTCCCGCCCCGCTACGAGAACTGAAAATCCTCGTGTCGGCGGTTCAATCCCGTCCCCTGGCCATTTCTTCTCCTCTTATCTTTCAACAAAGTCGCAGCTCGTCGGTACGAGTCGATTTTCGCCTCTACTTCGCCAGAACTTTGCAAGTTTTATGAGATACGTCAGATGAGCTGTAAATTCACCGCGCTAGTTCGTCGAGCGACTCTCCTTCTGTTGTAACCATATTGAGTGGGCGCCATTTCACTACGGTCAGTAGCAATCGAACTACTCCCTACCCTCATAAAACATCACCGCACTCGAAATTTCCCTTGTGAAATTGCTGCACTGGGTTTATGTCGGTTGAGAGCACCTATGGCACTATTCGTGCGCTAGAACATACAACCATTCCGCCGAAGATCCTGGCGCAGCAGATCGGATGATTTTATGAGAGTGGCGCCGCCCCGCGCAGCAACACTGTTCTCCATTTTGGCGATCATCGTCACTGAGTTTGTGTCCGGCACACTTGCCGAGGCGCAGCAGCCAACGAAAATCCCCCGGATAGGAATTCTGATCGCGGCCTCCAGAACCTTCTATTCGGCCCGGGTCGAAGCATTGCGCCAACGACTACGCGAGCTTGGCTATGTCGAAGGAAAAAACATTGTCATTGACTACCGATATGCGGAAGGAAAACTCGAACGGCTGCCTAACCTTGCAGCCGAACTGGTCGGTCTCAAAGTGGATGTCATCGTCAGTGCTCCCACCCAGGCTGCATTAGCTGCCAAGAAGGCGAGCGCGACTATTCCCATTGTATTCACCGATATTGCCGGCGATCCAGCAGGAATTGGGCTTGTCTCCAGCCTCGCACGACCAGGCGGGAATATCACGGGACTTAACGTCATAGCGGCAGATCTAGATGGCAAACGGTTAGAACTGCTCAAGGAAAGCTTTCCAAAGGTTGTCCGCGTGGCCTTGCTGTGGCAATCGGGCGGTACGAGGGGAAACCTGACTCTCTCAGAAATGGAGGCTGCGGCCAAAGCGTTGGGACTCAAACTTCAGTCCCTTCCGGTACGAAGCCTTGACGATTTTGAGGGGGTATTCGCACAAGCGAAAAGGGACGGGGCGCCCAAGCGCTCATTACGACCCCAAATCCACTTATCAATACTCAGCAACGCCAAGTGTTGGACTTCGCGGCAACGAACCGGTTGCCGGCAATGTACCAAACGAGTGAGTGGGTGGAGGCCGGCGGCTTGATGAGCTACGCGCCGAACTTTACGCACTTATGGCGGCGCGCCGCTGACTTTGTGGACAAGATCCTGAAGGGAGCCAAGCCCGCCGATGTGCCAGTGGAGCAGCCGACGAAGTTCGAATTCCTCGTCAATCTGAAGACCGCCAAGCAGATCGGATTAACCATTCCGCCCAATGTTTTGGCTAGAGCCGACCGAGTTATCCGATGATTCTGGAATCCAAAACCTGTGGTGAGCAAAGTCGAACCATCGGCAATCTAAAATCCAAAATCGTTCTGATTCCGCCGAACGTGCTGGCGCGGGCGGATCGAGTGATCAAATGAATCTTGGACTTGCGACATGGTAGATAAAGTCGTGAACGGAATACTTCGGACGCTCTTCTTAAGCCCCGGTTCCAACAATCCGAAAGCAAAAAACCAAAATCACAAATTGGCAGGAATATTTGTATCAATCGTCTTCCTGGGTGGAGTAGCCTCAGCCCAGCAGCAGTCAGCAAAATCTGCGCGAATCGGCTATCTCGATTTTGGCACGGCATCTGGCAGCGCGGAACTTCTTGATGCCTTCCGGAAACAAATGACTCAGCTTAATTGGATTGAAGGAAAAAATCTCTCGATTGAGTACCGATATGCGGAAGGCAAGTTTGATCGGCTTGGGGAATTCGCAGTTGAACTGGCGAGCCTCAAAACTGAGGTCATCGTGGTTGACGCCACAGCCGCAGCTTTGGCCGCAAAGAAGGCTACACGCACCATTCCAACGGTTTTTGTGGGCGTTGGTGATCCCGTTTCTGCGGGACTCGTCGCTAGCCTGGCGCGGCCTGGCGGAAACATCACTGGAATTGGAAGCTTCTCTGACGAGCTAGCTGGAAGAAGGGTTGAGATCCTCAAGGAGGTGCTACCCAAGTCTACACGACTCGGTGTTATTATCGGCGGCAGCGGTCCGGGAGTCGATTTTCAACTGAAACGTATGCGTGAGACAGCATCTGTTCTACGACTAAAATTGGTGGAAATTGAGACGGGGGGCGAACCCGAGAAGTTAGTGTCAGTTTTTCAAGCTGCCGTTCGCGAACGCGTCGATGGGATTGTTACTACCAGCGGATCAGTTACATTCGCGCTCCGGGGAAGCATTATTGCCCTGGCGGCGAATTACAAATTGCCAGCGATATACACGCAAAAAGAGTTTGTGCAGGACGGCGGCCTGATGTCTTACGGAACAGCGGACCGTCGAGAAAATTATCGTCGTGCCGCGATCTATGTCGATAAAATCTTGAAGGGTGCAAAGCCCGCTGACTTACCCGTCGAACGGCCAACAAGGTTTGAGTTTTGCGCTAACCTAAAGACGGCTAAACAGATCGGTCTGACGATTCCACCGAATGTGCTGGCGCGGGCGGATCGGGTGATTCGGTGAGAAATTAATGAGGGCGGTCGAGGTGACGGAGAACCTGAGCTTTTTTGAGTGTGACGCTTTTTCGGTGGCGATGCTAAAGACTGCGAAACTGTTCTTCGCTGAGGTTAGCTTGCTTGAGAATCTTACGAAACGTTCCTGTCGGCAATGTACCAGGATGCATGGCCACGTAAGTCTGCCGTCCGTCGGGATGACGCAGCACTTTGTGGCTACCCGTCTGTCTTACCAGCACGCAGCAAGTTGGCGAGGACCTCACGCGCCGAGTAAGGCATCGGGGACTTCAATCTGTGCGATCAGCGACTTTGTCTCAACCGGGACCTTTTCCCCACGCGACCGTTTCTCTTCGACCCAAGCCTCGATCAATTCTTGGGCGGCCGCGATGGCTCCCTCAATCCCTTGGCCATGAGTGGTGAGATCGAGCGTGGGGATGTGGGCGTAATAATAACCTTCGAATTCCGGTTCGTTTATCGGTTCAAGAAGCACGGAGTAACGCATGGCCCCTCCAGAGATGAATTGTATAACAGCCGCGCCTCAGAGCACAAGATTGTGCTTGCTTCGTCAATTTCAATGCCTGGAGGCAAATCCGTTAAGCATCCCGCCGAACGTGCTGGCGCGGGCGGACCGGGTGATCAAGTAAGCGTAAGGGGTGAAGCGTGAGGGGTCAGGCGTGAGGAGTGCGGCCGGCGAGGAAACATCGAAAAATCCATTTGGAGGAAAAATGTTTGTCGCAAGGCCTTCTATCCCAAGGCGGCGAAAGAAGCGAATTCTCCTCGGCTCGATTTTACTCCTGATTTTTCCTCTCATTGTGGCGGCGGCAGAGATCGGCGGAAAACCGGAAAAGGTTGATGTTACGATTGCCTATGTATCACCGAGCGCTGCGTTCACGCCTCTTTTTGTCGCCTCTGAAGCCGGCCTCTTTGCTAAATACGGTCTCAAAGCCAAAGTGCAGATCTTCGGTATCACGGTCGCGTTGAAGGGGCTTCTTTCCGAGGAGGTTGACTTTGATGTCAACGGATCCATCGTCAGCGCGCGGCTGGGCGGGGCGCCGGTGAAATATTTTGGCGCGCACCTGCAGCATTACGTTTTTCAGATGTGGGGCGCAAAGGGAATCACTGCGATCGAGCAGCTCAAGGGAAAAACCGTGGCCGTAAGCACGCCGCGGGGTGCTATCGATATTCCAACGCGCGAGGTGCTCAAAAAATTCGGCTTGATTCCTGATCTCGATGTTAAATTCGTCTACAACGATCAAGTTCCTCCTATACTGACCGCCATCCTGACCGGCACGGCCGCCGCAGGTACAATATCTGCTCCGCTCACCTTAAAGGCGCGCGAGGCTGGTCTGAATCTTCTCGTAGACATAGGGCAGCTCCACATCCCTGGTATGTTGAACGGGTACAAAGCAGCAGAGAAGTTCCTCAATAAAAATCCCAATACCGTGCTTGCGTTCCTTAAAGCGATGGCCGAGGGCGTTGTGCTAGCGAAAAGGGACAGGGCGATCGCAACGAAAGCTATCGCTAAGTTTGTCAAGGTCGACGATACAAGTATGCTCGACGAGGCCTATAACGCGTACGTGCCCTACTGGGAGACGAGCTTTGCGGTACGGGAACAAACCATGCGCGCCGAATTAAGTTATCTCAATGAAAAAGAATTTCCCCAGGCAAAGAATACAAATCCAAAGGAATTTTTCGACAATTCCTTTGTCGAAAGATTGGACAAGGCGGGGTTTTACCGAGGGATTGGGATCGATCGGTAAAGGTGCGGCCGCCTGCGTCGAGGCGCCTCGGTCACGAAGATTCGACCGGAGAACGTTTGCTCTGCTTCGTGCACTGGCGGAGGATTGCGCGCCGCTGAGGTGAGTGGTATCCGACTTTTATCGTTGCTTATGGGTTGAGCGGTTAAAGCGGGAAGCAAAATATCAGAAAATTATCTGACATGCAGACCCGCGAACGACGAAGTTTCCTGGCGAGGTTGCTATGAGCGAATTAAATTTGAAAGTTAATGGCGCGGCTCACAGCGTGGACGTGGATCCAGCCACTCCGCTGCTGTATGTCCTCAGCGACGAGCTGAAACTGAACGGAGCGAAATTTGGCTGCGGGCTGGGCCAGTGCGGAGCCTGCACGGTAATCGTGCGCGGCGAGGCGATTCGTTCCTGCATAACTCCTGTCAGCGATGCGCTAGGCGCTGAAATCACAACCGTGGAGGGTCTGGGAACTCCTGAAAAACCCCATCCCATTCAACAGGCCTTCATCGCCGAGCAGGCGTCGCAGTGTGGCTTCTGCCTGAACGGCGTCATCATGACCGCCAAGGCCTTTCTGGACAAGAAGCCCAACGCCAGCGAGGCCGAGATCCGGCAAGCGCTCTCCGGCGTCCTGTGCCGTTGTTTCACACATGCGCGCATGCATCGAGCGATTAAACGATACGCGCAAAGGAGGGCGTGATGGGTGAAGCAAGCAAGAGCAAAAAGCCAGGAATCATCGAACGATCGGCACAGCGAGGGAAAAAATCGGCGAGCCCGGCAGCGTTGACGGCGGATGCTCTGGCAGCGCTGGACCAATGCGGACTTTCCCGGCGCGAATTCCTTAAAACCTCCGGCGCATTGATTGTCGCGTTCAGCGTCCTGGGCAGCCATGACAATCCGGTTGAAGCTCAGGAGTTCGAAGGCGGGTCCAAAGATTCGCCCGCAGCCGCTCAGGTGGATTCCTGGATCGCGGTTGCCGCCGACGGCAAAGTCACAGCTTACAGCGGCAAAGCAGAAATCGGCCAAGGCATGTCGATCGCGCAGACACAGTTGGTAGCCGAAGAACTGTCGGTGCCGCTCGATCGCGTGACGCTGATCTACTGCGATACGGGGCTGACGCCAGATCAAGGCGTCACTTCCGGCAGTCAATCGAGCCCGGCCAACTTCAATCATAAAAACCTGGCGCAGGCGGCGGCGACGGCTCGCGAAGCACTGTGCCGGATGGCTTCCGCACACTTGGGATTGCCGGTAGATCAGCTCACGGCCGCGGGCGGCAGCATTAGCGCGAAAGGTGATCCCTCCAAGAAAGTCGCTTACGGAGAACTGGTCGCGGGCAAGAAGTTGAACCTCGCGGTCGATCCCAAAGCCAAGCGCAAACCGGCCAGCGAGTGGACGGTTCTGGGAAAACCGTTGCAGCGTGCCGACATCCCGGAGGTGGTTACCGGAAAATTCGAGTTTGTGCACAACGTGCGCTTGCCGGGCATGTTGCACGGGCGGGTGGTCCGGCCGCCGGTAGTCGGCGCAACGGTCATCAGTGTCGATGAAACTTCGCTGCGGGATTTGCCGGGCGTAGTGAAGGTGCTGGTCAAAAAAAACTTTGTCGGCGTGGTGGCGGAAAAGCAATGGCAGGCAATTCAGGCGGCCAAAGAACTGAAGGTGGCATGGACTTCCGGCAGCGGCTTGCCGAGCCAGGCAAACTTTTACGAATACCTGCGCAAACAGCCGGCTCGGGACACCTTGATGGTCGCCGCACCGGACGTCGAGGAAAAACTCTCGGGCGCGGCCACGGTAGTTCAAGCCACTTATTATCATCCTTACCAGATGCATGGCTCGGTGGGCAGCTCGTGCGCTGTCGCCGATGTCGCGGGCGACAAGGCCACGATCTGGTCGCCGACGCAGGGCGTGTGGCCGCTGCGCAGCGCGGCGGCGATGATTCTTGGCCTGAAGCCGGAGAATGTCCGCGTCATCTTTCGCCGCGGTTCCGGATGCTATGGGTTGAACGGCGCTGATACGGTGAGCTTCGATGCCGCGCTGCTGTCGCAGGCGGTAGGGAAACCGGTGCGTGTGCAGCTCTCGCGCCAGGATGAGATGGCCTGGGAAAATTATGGATTCGCTTTCGTGATTGATCAACGCGCCGGGCTGGACGCGCAAGGCAACATCGTCTGTTGGGACTACGAGTCCTGGTATCCGTCATTGGGAAACCGGCCCGGCTATACGAATCCGGGAAACGTGATTACCGGCATGCTCGCGGGCTTTCCGCCCCAGGAGTTGGTGCCGCGCTCGCCGGCGCCGCAGCCCAAGGAATATAACAACCGCAGCAACGCCGTGCCCTCATACGTCGCGGGTTGCGTCGGCAACGAATGTGAAGGAACCGGCAAGATCAAGACGGCGCGTGTCCTCGCGCACAACGTGAAATCTCATTTCCCGACCGGGCCGCTGCGCTCCCCGCAACGGCTGCAAAACACCTTCGCGCACGAATGCTTCATGGATGAAGTGGCAGCGATGGCCAAGGCTGATCCAGTGGAGTATCGCTTGCGCCACCTGAGCGATTCCCGCTTAATTGACGTCCTGAAGGCCGCCGCGAAGCAGGCCAATTGGCAGGCCGGCCCATCGCCAAAATCAGCCACGGCAAAGTCCGGCATCGCCACGGGCTACGGCGTTGCTTGTGTGTCGTATGAAGGAGACAACGGATATTGCGCCATGGTTGTCGAAGTGGAGGTCAATCAGGATAGCGGATCCATCGCCGTGAAGCGCATCGTAGCCGCGAGTGACTGCGGTCCGATCTCCAATCCCGATGGCCTCAAGAATCAATTCGAGGGAGGCGCGCTGCATGGCATGAGTCGCGCACTGCTGGAAGAAGTCACCTGGGACGATCAGAAAGTCACTTCGATCGATTGGCGCAGCTACCGGAGCCTGCGACTGGGCTTCGAGATCCCGGAGATCGAAACCGTGTTGATCAATCGGCCCGACCAGCCCGCCACCGGCGCCGGGGAAACCAGCATCACGGTGATCGGCGCCGCCATCGGGAATGCCGTGTTCGATGCCACCGGCGCGCGGCTGCGCCAGATTCCGTTCACACCCGAGCGCGTCAAGGCGGCGCTCAACGCCCGGGCGTGAAGTTGGGCGATCGGTCAATGTTCAGCAGATTGAGAAGCAGTTGGCTGAACTTCGACCAGGGAGAAAACGATGAGTTCAGGGATTTTTCGGTTCTTCGGTGCGTCTGTCGCCCTGATATTGCTTGTTGGCTTCGCCTTGGCCGCAACACCGGCGCTGGGGCAGGACCTGCAACGTGCCAGCAATCCTTTGATCGGGACGTGGCGACTGAATCTTCAGAAATCCACGATCACCCGGACCAACGGTGTAATCGAACCGCGCATCATGATCATCGCCCCATTTGGAGATAACGGAATCACGGAAGTGTTCATCAACGACCGTGACCCACGCCTGGTGGGACGCTGGGAGATGTGGTCGGTGCAGTTCGACGGCAAGCCATACCCCACCACCAGCGCAGGAGGTCCTGCGGCCTAAAGAATATAACGCCAGCGAGCGCAATCAGACCGCGCCCGACAATTGCCACGAGAAGTGAAACAGGCGCAGTCATGATGGTTCCGCGCATCGCTTCGTGTACAGATTCAATGACGCCGAGCCGGCCTAACAAATAGATGCCGAACAGTCCGGTGAAAAAGCTGATCGTCAATGCCAGGCGGGTCATGCGCATCCGGCGGCGCAGAAAGGCGATGCCCATGTGCCAAGCGAGAAAGGCGAAGAAAAACGGCAGGCAGATCCAGATGAGGATTCTTTCCCATTGCGGCTCGCGCGTGATCTCGCTCGGGTCCCAGGTCGCGAAGACCATCAACGGAACAAGCGAAATTAACAGCAGCGCCAGCGTATAGAAGAAAATCAACGGCGGAAGGCGCGGCATTCGGCGCTGAGCGGGTGTCACTCGTTTTGCGGAACCAAGCGCGGCAATTAATTTCTTCAGCGCAGGCCGAAACCGCCCGCGGAAATCAATCAGCTCGGCGTCGTGTAATTCAGCCGGGGGCGCGAAGGAACGGAACTGCACGAGAATGATCCGATGACCTTGCTCCAGAGCGCATTGCCATTCGCGTCGCACGTATTCGGAACCAGCGCTATCGCAGCTCAGAACCGCGATGATGATCTGCGCGTCGTCGAGGGCGCGCTCGATATCGAGACTCCAATCGTGACCGGGCGTGAGATGGTTTGCGTCGAGCCAATTCTCGATTCCGCGCTCGGTGAGATGGAAGGCGAGCGACTCGGCAAAGTAGAAATCTTTGCGCGAGTAACTGATAAAGACTGGCGGATTCACGCCTGCGTTTTTGCCTGCACGATGAGATTTTTAACCTCTACACCGGCCGCTTGATAGCGATCCTGGTCGGACTTCGAGGCGGCAAGTCCATATCCGCCGCACACCTCCTGCTTCTGGTCCTTATTCTCTAACACAACTCGTCACACCCCAACGAGGAAGGCCACCGACAGAGGCGTGAGCGGGGTGTTTAATCGGGTTCTGTTTTCCTGCTGTCCAGTATTGGGCTGTACTTCGTCGATGCTCCTGTGCGGCGGTCTAACCTGTAAGCGCGGCCGGCAAGAAAGTTATCTTCCGTCGGCAGGTGCAGATAAGTGTTGTTCGCCGGATCGCGAAATACATTCATCGGATCGCGACCGCTTTCGATGATTCCTACCTGTTCCTCGAGCATTTGACGATACAAGATGATCCCTCTATCCGAACGGCCGAGCGCTTCTGTTGACCGGTCGGCAATCGCCCCCTGCGTCATCCAGGCGACGATGTCCTGGCCGCTGTTGTTGTCGAGGAACTGCCACTGCGGTTGTCCGTTATCGGCCAGCTCGGGTACGGGGACATTGTAAAAAGGAATCTCATCCGGTTGCTGCTTGGTTTCGCTGCCGACCTTGCGATAGCAACGATACCACCAATGGGCAGTGTGGGTGTCATCGATCGGAACGCGGATTTGAAATCCAGCACCGTTCTTATCCACTACTCCCTGCCGCAGCATATTAGGAAAAACGACCGGGTGGCCGACTTTCCAGTCGTCGTCCTCTTCGGTCTCACCTTCTATGATACGCCGCTTCACGATTCCGTATTCGAACCTGTCAAAGCCAATTCTTGCGTGCTTCTGGCGCGGGCGCTGAAGGCCATTCTTGCCGCTCTGCTCCATCACATAATTGTAGAAATTCTGATGGAGCCACTCCACGTGGACCGGGTCCAACGAATTTTCCATGATCTGGAGCCAGTTGCATGGAACCGCCGCATAGCCGACGTCGCGAAGAACGTCGTCCATTACGTACAAATCCCAGCGCGGTAGCAGCGGTGCAGGATTTGGCCCCAGGTAGGCGAGCAGGACTCCGCCCAGCTCCTGGATCGGGTAGGACTTTATTTTTACCTTCTGCTTGAAGCGGCCCGCGGAATCTTCGGTATCATCGTAAGGCTGTTCGGTGCAGCGACCTTCTTTGTCGAAGCGCCAGCCGTGATACGCGCATCGTATGCCGTCCGCATCCGGGATGCCGTACATCATCGACATCTTGCGATGCGGGCACTGCGGTTCGACGAGTCCGTAGTGCCCCGAGCGATCTTTGTACAGCACCAGATCTTCTCCCAGGATTCTTACCTGAAACGTGTTCTGCTCTTTCATCTGAGAGACGGCCGCGACGGGATGCCAATAGCGGCGAAATAGCTCGCCCATGGGCGTTCCCGGTCCGATTCGCGTCAACTGCTCGTTTTGTTTTTCGGTCAGCATGGCTACCTCTCGATCACGAAATACCGTTCAAGCCGTTCAATCGCTGCGCTCGCGTCATACTGTTGAACTCGCTCAAATCGTTCCCGGACATTTACCGCCTTGCACGAAGTGAACTGAAAAACATTGGAACTCTCAACTCCCGGGAACCCATCTTAGATCAGCAGGCGCGGCTGCAACAAGCATAAACGGTTCCGGTTTCATTGGGCTGGACAATTCTACGGTGCTTGGATAGTCATCGAGGCAGAGCAGCAGTCACGCGGTAGGAGTAATCCATGGCGGCAAGCGAACGAGTTTTAGGCGTTGGCGTAATCGGCCTCGGCGGCGCGTCGCTCGCCATGATTCCCAAGTTTGTGCGCAATCCCAAGTTTCGTATCAACGCAGCCGCGGACATCGATCGCGAAATTTTGGACTGCTTCCGCAAAGACTTTCCGGATGCGGAGTCCTATGACGATGCTGCCCAACTGTGCGCCAGCCGCAATGTCGATCTGGTCTACATCGCGACACCGAATCGCTTTCACGCCGAGCATGCAGCGATGGCGTTGGAGAACAAAAAGCACGTGCTTATAGAGAAGCCGATGACCATCGATATCGCCGGCGCCGAGCAGATGATCGCGACTGCCAAGCGCAATGGCGTGTTGCTCGGCGTCAACGTCAAGCATTCGTTCGAGCCGCGCGTGTTACACTTACGCGCGATGGCGCGCAGCGGCGAACTTGGCCGGCTGCGCATGATCAACAGCTGGCGTTTCGTCGACTGGCTTTATCGCCCACGTACCGCCGAGGAGCTGACACCCGAGTTCGGCGGGGGGATCTTGTGGCGCCAGGGGGCGCATCATTTCGACTACATCCGAACGATCGCAGGCGGGATGGTGCGCAGCGTGCGCGGCAGCGCCGATGTTTGGGACCCGGCCAGGCGCGTCCCCGGCTGTTACTCGGCTTATTTCGATTTCGAAGACGGAACCATGGCGACCGCGATTTGCAGCGGCTACGACCACTTTGACTCCAAACAACTTGTCCAACCGGGATTTTCGGTGCATCCGGCAAAATACGCCAGGGCGCGGCGCGAATTGCGCACGGCGCCGGACTCTCATTGGGAGGAACGGGCCGCCCGCGCAGAGCGCTACGGCGGCGCACGCAGCGGAAGTGACG
>JADMIO010809329.1_pt1 | contig 35803 bp, 7 predicted proteins | sample 8958161 | NCBI WGS metagenome assembly JADMIO01 (sample SAMN16585339, study PRJNA669376) | soil metagenome | isolation source: Crop rotation soil | place: USA: Cullars Rotation, Alabama | collected 2011
CTTTCCCTGGGCACAGGACCGGCAGGCGGACAGAACCCGGTGGTGCTGACAGTGACGGACGACTGCGGCAACACGGCAACGTGCACATCCATTGTAACGGTGCAGGACAACGTAGCGCCGGTAGCGCTGTGTCACAACCTGACGATCAACCTGCCGAGAACCGGCAGCCAGACGGTATTGCCGTCCGAGATCGACAACGGCTCCAGCGACGCGTGCGGCGTGAACAACCTTGTACCGAATACACTGAACCCGAATACGTTCACCTGTATCAACAGGGGAGCCAACACGGTGACGCTGACGGTAACGGACAACAACGGCAACACGTCAACGTGCACGGCAACGGTGACAGTAACAGTAGACCCGCTGACAGTAACCACCTTCAGCAGCCCAACCTTCCAGTGCGGTTATAATGTAACATGCAACGGGGCAAACACAGGCTCCATCGCGCTGGAAGTAGCAGGCGGCTGCCTGCCGTACACGTACAACTGGGCAACAGCAGACGGCTCAGGGTTGACAGCAGGCGCAGAAGACCAGTCAGGACTCACGGCAGGCACGTACAGCTGCACGATCACCGACGCCAACGGCACACAGTTAACGAGGACGATCACGCTGACACAGCCAAATGCACTCACCAACACAGGAGTGAAGTCACTGTACCAGTGCGGCTATAACGTAACATGCAACGGCGCAACGAACGGCAGTATCACGCTGATGGCAGCAGGCGGGGCAAGCTGCCTGAACTACACCTATGACTGGATCGGACCCAATGGATATACGAACCACCTGACAGGCGGAGCAGGCGCAGGCAGCATCACCAACCTGGGGGCAGGCGTATACAAGGTAGTGATCACCGACGCGAACGGGTGCACCAACATCGGCACGTACGTGATCACGCAACCGGCACAGCTCACGATCGCGCAGCTCACCGGCGGCGTATTCCCCGGTGGCGGCAACGTAAGCTGCAACAACCAGTGTGACGGCAACATCAACCTGGAAGTAGACGGCGGAGCAGACTGCGTAGCGTATACGTACCACTGGTCGGGACCCGTACAGCACATCACGACAACAACAAGCACAACAACAAATACAACAGTAACGGGCAGCGTGATCAATGCAGGCGACGGACAGGGCAACTCGAGCAGCAAGAGCAGCAAGAGCAAGAGCAAAGACGAACAACCGGACCTGTGCAACATCTACAACAGCGACAATGTGGTGGGCGCAGTGAACAGCACCTACGCAGACTTCGACCTGGTAGCAGACAAGTGCGTGTTCGAGCTGCAGCATGAAGTACCGGCAGGCACCACGCTCACCATCCGGATGAGACAGGAGCCAAGCCAGTCAGGCACTTCAGCGCTGATCGTCAGGTTCTCGCAATACGGACTCTTGTTCCCGAATGCAGGCACAGCAGTATCAACAACGAACGAAAGCTGGTACAACCAGGCGGTGGTGACCACAGGACCTACGAAGTATGTGATGCTGGAAGCCACGGCATCACCGGACTTCGATGTAGACGCGATCACGTACAGCTTCGTACAGTCGACCACGACGACCACCAGCACAACAACAAACACAGGACCATTCAGCTCAACGAGCGAAGACCTGACCAATGTATGTGCAGGCACTTATAATGTAACGATCACCGACGCAAACGGATGTTCAGTAACAGGATCAATTACGCTGAACCAGGCAACGCCGGTAGCAACAGGCATCTGCGGCAACCAGACGGTGCTCTTCGGTTACTATCCGGAGAACGTAGCGCAGGTATCGACGAATGCAACGGGCGGCGTAGGACCATACACGTACCTGTGGAGCACAGGAGAAACGACAGCCAGCATCACAGTAGCGCCGACCAAGACGACAACCTACTCAGTAACTGTGACCGATGCAGTAGGCTGCACGGCAACAGGCACGAGCACGGTGAGCGTAGTAGAAGTAAGATGCGGCTCCGCACTGGACAGGGTGAACATGTGCGACGGAAGCAACAAGAACCAGTGCGTGAAAGTATTGGATGTACCGAGCAAGCTGGCACTGGGCTGGAAGCTGGGCGGCTGCGGCGGCGGATCACTGGAAGTACAGTGCAGCAATGGCGTGGATGACGACTATAACGGACTGCGGGATTGCGCAGACCCATCTTGCTGGGTAACCAACGCGTGCGGCGGGGTGAACCCGAACCTGGGCAACGGCACCTGCGGAGCGCCGACGATCAACGGCTGCGCATGTGAAGGCGGAGTGAGGACGTACACAGTGAAGTATACAGGCGCAAGCGGCGTAACGATCAAAGCCTATGCGAACACAGGACACAGCGGCTTGCTTGCAACGTTCACCGGCGTAGCAACCAACCAGTACCTGACGGTAACAGCAGCAGGCACAGGCACGGTGTTAAACAGCTACACGTACTTCGAAGTAGTAGGCACCACACCGGATATCGCAGTGTACACAGGCTGCGGCAGCGTGACCATCAGCGGCACAGCCGACCTGGTAGTATCGCAGACAGGCGTAACCACATCCACGAATGCGACAGGGGCAGCCAACAGCACAGGGGCGATCTTCACCAACACAGGCAACGTGATGGTGCTCAGGCTGGCGAATACGATCCCTGCAGGCACGCAGTACAAGATCTACTGGAAGAAGTCAGGATCGGGCACGGCGAGCATGAAGGTATCGGAGTCGGCAGACAACATCAGCTACACGCAGAACGCAGCAACGCCGGCAACAACGACCTCAACATCGTATGTAACTCTAACACTGACGGCGGCATCTTCAACCAAATATCTGAAGATCGAAAGTATGTCAGCTACTGACTTCTATATCGATGCAGTGACATACAATTATGAGACAGTACAGGGACCGGGCATGACGGCTGCGCCATACATCACAACGAGTTACGTTGACCTTTTCAATAACACATGCAGCAGCGAGGTACCTACATGCGACATCTGCTCACCAAGTGGCCACATCAAATTAATGCAAGTGAAATACACAGGTCCCAACGGGGCGACTGTAAGAGTAAGAAACTACCCGCAGCAAAATATTTTCCAGGTATTCACGAACGTGCAAACGGGAGCGGAACTGGTAGTGAATGGCACCTACAACAACGGAGGCAAGCTGGATTACTTCACCTACATGGAGATCGCAGGCAGCGCAGCACCGTATGCAGAGATCCCCACGGATTGCAATAACGGGCACGGAGCAGCGATCATTGGCAGGACGTATGGATCGTTCCATGTACAAGGTATCACAGATGTGAAGGATAACACCTGTGGCATGGATGCACCTTGCGCCTGTGAAGGCGGCATCTCATTCCTCGGATTAATTTACAACGGACCTGATGGAGGCGCAGTAACGGCATATACGAGCAGTAGTCATACTACAGAGTACGGCACGTTTGGTCCGCTGAATACCGGCGATACGATCGTGATCCGTGCAGACGCAGCAGACCTGTATGAGTTTACCGACAACACGTACTTTGCGGTAGAAGGTTATCTGCCGGATATTGTGATCCCGACGAGCTGCGGCACGTACCTGAAGGGAATGCAGTTCGCAAACACACTGACCGTGTTTGGCTGGATAGATAAGGAAGAGCACCTGTGCAACATGGAAGACCAGCCCTTATGCCCGTGTTACAACGGAGTACAGCAGGTGACGATCGAATATGAACGGTATGACAGCACTACATTATCCAACGCCACGGTATTGTTCTATGCAGATGCACTGCACCAGGATACAATTGCAACGTTTGACGATGTGGATGTAGGTGATGTGATGACGATCTGGGCAGGTGATCTGCCGGGAGGCATCTTCCCGCCGATCACGTACATCCAGGTGACGGCGCCGCCCAGCTACAACGTAACGGGCAACGTGACAGCGGTAACGGCATCCTCGGGCATCTCGGGCAGCACGAATGCCACGGGAGCGCCAAACGGCAGCGGAGCTTTGTTCAGCAACACGGGTAACTACGAAGTGCTCGATTTTGGCGGCACGATTCCCGCAGGAGCGACTTATACAATCTATTGGAAGCGTTCCAGCGGTACGGCAGCAAGCATGAAGATTTCGGAGTCAGCAGATGGAACGACATTCATGCAGAATGGTGGCACACACACCACGACAAGCACTTCCTATGTGACCATTACCAAGACAGCAGCAGCACCGGCAAGATATATCAAGCTTGAAAGCCTGTCATCGACAGACTTCTACATTGATGCAGTGACTTACACCTATACGGTGTATCAAAATGCAGGACCCCGTCCTGATGTGAAGTTCAAGACCAGTTGCGCGGAGTTGGATGACCTCGTAGGAGAAACAGTGAGAGAATTTTTCGTGCAGGGTATCGTTGATGCGGACGGCAACATCTGCGACAACGCGTGCGGTATCGGCAAGACGCTGATGTGCCATACGCCGGCAAGCCACGGCAGCAGCCACAACGGCAACAACAGCAGGTGGTGGTGGCACAACCACCATGACGGACAGCATGGCAACAGCAACTGGGGCGAACCTACGGTAGCGGCGCACACCCACTGCGTGAAGAACAAGGATGTGAACGCGAAGCTGCAGACAGGCGAGTGGGCACTGGGACCGTGTCCTGCAACAGCGAAGCCTGCTAACCTCGAAGTGGAAGGTGACGGCTTCATGCTGACGGCAGCGCCGAACCCGTTCAATGAAACCACGACGATCCGCTTCAGGATGATTACAGAGGAGAGAGTGAGCGTGACGGTTTATAATGTAGCGGGCGAAGAGATCGCAAAACTGTTTGACGGCGTAGCAGAGAAAAACAAAATGTATGAAGCAGAATTCAAAGCGGAGATGAATCCGGACGGTATGTATTTCTACAGGCTTGTAACAGAATCGGGTGATGTATATATCAGAAAACTGGTGCAGACGAAGTAGGAGAAAAAAATAAGGGCATTGCAACCTTACTCAGGATCGTGACCTCTCCGGTCACCAAGGGCGTCATCTTCGACGCCCTTTTTTATTTAGAAAACTTATCTCGGTAAATGGCGTGCTTACAGGGCGAGCCTCGGCAAACAATCAGAGGGATACTGATTACTTCTTAGAAATAAATTATTTTTTTTATGTTCGCATAAGTTCATCGCAGCCTTTTGGCAATCTCTTCATTCACTTCTTCAAGCCGTGGCATTCTGTGAACGATGGTGCCCTGCTCATCAAGTAGCAAAAATTTCCGCGTATAGTCTGCATAGTAAATATCGGAAGGTTGCTTGCCATTCGTGTCCTCGTTCACATTCACCCACTCGGGACTTCCGTTTTTATGAATAAATTTTTTCCATTCTTCCTGGCTGCCTTCCATGGCAACAGTAAAAATTCTCAGTCCTTTGTTTTTGTACTCCCGCCCAACGGGAACGAGTTCATTCTGATCTTTTTTTCTCCCTATTCAACAGCTTCAACAGCTTATTATCTCTCTACTCGCCAAGCATCATTTTGATCGTCTGACTTTCTCCGGAATTCAATTCAACTTGCGCATAATAAATTCCGGCAACTGCCTTGATCGGTATTTGATAGCTTGCCTGGTAGGGGAGCTGCTTCACATCTGCCTGCAGTATTGTTTGCCCTAACGAATTGTAGATGGTCACCTTTGCATTGGCTACTTTCTTGCTGATCGTTTGCGTAATGAAGAGTACATCGTCGCTTTCGTAGACCGTCAGTTTTCCTTCCTCGATATTCCCAATGCCGGTATTTACTGTGTCCTGCTTGCTTACTGTGATCAGCACATTCGTAGTTGCATCGCAATCGTCATTTGAAGCAAACAACACTACTTCATATGTGCCTTCATGCGCATAAGAGTAATTAATGATATCCTGCCCGGTGATCGTGTTGCCATCTCCCATTGTCCATGTGTAATTCGTTGCTCCGGTGATTTGCCCCTCAATGGTGATGTTTTCATTTTCAAGAACTTGCGTTGCCGATGCAAGAATATTTGCTGTCACGGCTTGCAAGCCATCGATATCTACTGTAAGTGTTGTTGCATAGCCCGATGCGGCGTGCGTAAGCGCAAGCGTATACGTTCCGGGAACAAGATGGTCAACTGTGTCGGTCGCTGTGAAAACATTGCTCTCAACCTCATTGTTGGTGCTGTCGGTTACAATAAAGTTCCATTCAATTCCTCCTCTTTGCTCGAGCAGAATACCGCCGTTATCTCCGCTGCAATCTGCACCCGTAGAAGAAAGAAGAAGTTCCGGTGAGAAGTGAAGAATAAACCTGTCGGGATCATTCGCTTCACTGGCAGTGAATGAATAAGTATTATCCTGTCTCAGGTATTGCACCGTTCCGGTTTGCAGATCTTCCAGCCAGATAATGACGGTTGACGGGAAATCCTGCACACCCTCAAAAGTGAATGTATAGTTACCGCCTGCTCCCGGTACAAGCATTCCCAATGGAACTGATCTTGCTTCTGTATTGATGCCCAGCGCTTCAATTGCTCTGCGATCATGGCTTGTATCTAACGTGTAAAGCGAAGGAATGCCATAGCTGCTCAACAACTTGGCAGCGTCATATCCATTGTCATAAGCGTCAGTAAAATTTTCATCAAAGGCGATAAGCGTTTCATCTGAGTGGGTTCCATTGTCCGCAATGATCCTCAATCCATATTCGTAAGGCTGACCCTGGCGCAGGAAGTTGCTGTTTGTTGCAGCAACTCTCGTGCTTGCATCAAAAGTTACATTAAATGAAGCACCGCTTAAACCTCTCACAAAGAATCCAAGGTTGGTTGGAACAGTACCATTATTGATGAGATTGTATGTTCCATACGTTCCCGTGTTTGGATTGTAGATATATGCAGTGCCATCCATGTTGCTGTTCGCCGGGAGAGTTGCCATCGCATTCCAATCAACCGGTGCGAAAAATGGATTAGCTACCAGGTGATAACCTTTGGAATAGCTTACCGCATTTGTAGCAGTAATACTCAGGTTAGAAAGTGTTACGTTGGTTTTATTGTATGCTCCTGATTCATCCAGCACTGTGGTTGCATTTATCTTCGCAGCAAATCCACTTCCACGGGCTGCCGTAGCCCCTGCGGTGCGCACCCGCCAGCCGCTCAGGTAACAGCTTGTAACTAAAGACTGATCATAGCTGAAAAGATTACCGTAAGCCGAAGTTGAAGCAAGGCTCAATGGGTCGCAATTAGGCTTCGGAGTTACTGCGGTGTTATCGCTTGCGGTTGCAACATTGGAGAAGTCATCCGCCCAGATAGCCGCCGTACCTCCGATGGCGGAGCCGATGTAGTGAAAATCATTTACTGCTCCGGCGGGTATATACCGCTCGAGCTTAATGGTTCCGCTCAGACTTCCGTTATTGCTGCCAAAATCATTCACATAACCGGTAGCATTTGCATCTGATTTTAGTGTAAGTGTGCCTGCGGTTGCGTTGAACGTTCCGCTCTTCAGGGTCAATTCTCTCTTCACTTCAACGGCAGCGCCGGAAGACAGCGAAACGTTTCCGTCTATTGTCAAATATCCCGTCGTAATTGCGCCCGTGATGGAAGAACCAGTTTTAATTGTGAGAGAACCATAACCCATATCGGCTACGCCATTATTTATCAAAGTGCCATAAACACTGAGTGTGGCTTGGGGAACACCGGCGGTAGTGGTGAAGCTTAAGGTAACACTCGCTACCGGATTGATGGTAAGGTTCTTCGTTTCAAAAGTAGAAGGCGTACCTACTAACACCGGAAACCTGTTTGATGCAGCAGTAACATCCGGGATCAACACATCAATCGTTTGATCAGGCAATACATTGGGCGACCAGTTGAGCACATTGTCCCATGCGGTAGAAACATTTCCCGTCCATACCAGCAGGCAATCAAATTCATCTGCGCCAATATCGGGAACCGTTGATCCACTGCATCCTGCATCGCAACGCGTATTTCCGTCAATATCAGAAGTGATGCCTGAAACCGCTTTGCCTGCTCCATTGATCGCGCAGCTTGAAGTGGTTGGGCTCATATGCAGATCATAGGGCGCAGCAACGCTTACAAAATTCAGCGTTCCGGTGAGCGAAGCTGACTCTTTTGTTCCACCCATTGCGGTTTTGTAGCTGCTGAGCGCAGAGATCAGCTCAGAGCCGGTAGTGCCGCTAAAGATGTTGTGCTTTGCACCGGGAGTACCCGCATAAAGGAAGTTGTTGTTTGTAGGCGTAGTAACCTTACCCGCAAAAGTTGATGATGAACCGGTAGCCCAGATCGCTGCCGCGTTTGCACCCGTGTTCACATTGTAGTTGTTGTAAAAAATATTGCTGATCAATTCGATCGAGCCAACGTTACTATTGGTATTCGTCGCGAAAGCTCCTGTTTGCAGTGTGCTGCTGGTTCCTGTTCCATTCAGGTAAACCGTGTTGAAATAAAACTTTCCAACGTGTGATGCTCCGCCATTTGGTCCAAACCGGATACCTGCAACAGAACAGGTAGTTCCGCTGTTTGCATTATTGGCAGTGATATTTGAAACCATGTTGTTCACTACTTCACTTGTCACGGTTCCATTTAAGGGATTTACCTGGATGCCATAAGCAGTTGCTGCTGTGCCTGCTGTTCCGGCGGAAACACCGCTTACCTTGTTCCTGTAAATTTTTACAGTGCCGTTGTTGGCTGAGGTAGTATTGATACCAACCGCGCTATTGTTAGTCCCAGAGGTTGTGACCGTTGTAATGGTGTTGTCGTAGATCTTAATGTCTGAAATGTCTGAAACAGCAATGCCGTAAGCATTATAGAGCGCAGTAATGTTGGAGAAGTTGTTGCCCGCAAAGTAAGACATGTTGTGCGTCGAGCGAATACCATAACCTGTATTCGACGTATTTGCGCTGCCGCCTTCAATATAATTTACTGTATTGTTATACACAGAATCGATCACTCCGCTGGCGCCGCCAATGATGTAAAACGCAGATGCGTCACCACTCAAAGAGGAGATCTTCGTTCCGGAACTTCCACCAATGATACAGTTATACACTTTCGTTTTACCCGAGCTGAGGTAGAAGGCATGTGCCGCAGAACCGCCGGCAGCGAGCGTATTTGATATTGTGTTGATGGTATCATCGTATGCCACGAGCGTCGAGTTGGTGTTTGACAGGCGCACAGCCGCAATGTTATCGGATTCATTCCCGTTCACATTGGTGATCTTACATCCGTTGATCGTCACGCTCGATCGGATCGTATTGTTGTAAAATCCAAACGCCAGATCGGCTGATGTAACGCTATTGATCCGGGTGTTTGAAAGCTTGAAGTTATACTGTCCTTCTGCGCCAACTCCAAATGCCGTCACGTTTGCTCCTGCTCCAATATTCTGAATTGTGCTGCTTCCTCCGCTGATAATGCCTACTTGGTTTAGCGTATCATAAATAGCAGTGCTGTTGTTGAACAGGTATCCGTTCACTGCATTTTCTACCGTGTTGTTGTAAAAGGCATTGTAGTCACACGTGCCGCCGGTGCTTGTCGGAGCTGAATTTATAAATACGCCTCTCGTATTGGTGTTGCTGGATGCCGCCACAAAGTTCATTGTGATCGTAGAATTCTTAACGGTGTTATGCCTGCATCCGTTGCCGGTGCTCCCGAGCAAATACACGCCATATTCCATTTTTGCACTTGCGTTGCCGTTCGCGGGATTGTCTTTGATATTGATACCGTCAAATGTGAAATAATCGCCGCTGTTAATTTGGATCACTGCATCGCTTGTTGATGTACCGCTCGTACCTTGCAGCGTAGGACGTGTTCCTGTTGAGTTGTCACGCTGGAAAGTAATTGTCTTTGTAGCAGTACCTGTCGCCGTAATTGCCGGAGGTAATTCGCTGAAAGTTTGTCCGTCTTTCACATTAAATACCACTGCACATGAAGTACCGATCGTATTCAGGTCGTTGATCGCATCAGTAAAGCTGTTGTAATTAAGACCGCCTGTGGGGAGTGTGTTGTTGATAGTATAGGTAGTTCCGCACAGAGGCACCAGGATCTGGCGGCTGCCTGAGGGATCAAGTGTTGATGGCGTATAGCTGGTTCCGCCAACAGTAACTCCGTTTGTCACTCCGATTGCATCTATTGTTCTGCCTGAAGTAGCGCCCGGCTTGATGTCATAGCTTAGCCAAAAATAATTATCGCCGGTTGCCAGTGCCTGTGTAAAGTTGAAAACCATTGCGCCGCTTGGAGTTCCAATCGTAGAGCCTACCTGCGAGGTAGCTGCAAACGAAGCTGATGCTCCGGTCCACCACAGTTTGGCATTTTGAATATCTGCAATGGTTGCGGTTCCCTGCGTGTTGAGCGTGATAGAATTTGCATTCAAGGTTCCTGACGATCCGCTAACGGTCACTTTTATTCCTACCACTTGGTTATCCTGCGAATTTGCAACTACGCTGGAAGTAACGGGCTGAATTACCGTGCTCGAAGAATAAGCCAGCGGAGCCGGAGCAGATGATGTAATAGAGATATTATCTATTGCTGCCGGCGGATTTGTTCCTCCGTTACCATCATTCTGCCACGTGAATATAATACGCCTGGTGCTGCTTACAGAAGCATTACCCACTATTGCAGAAGTCAGTGTAATTGGTATTTGCGTGTAACTGCCAATGGGACCAGATTGCGTATAAATGGGGCTATTGCCGGAAATCGTAACCACCTGCGAAGCCGGTGCGCCTGCAACTGGGTTAACGCTGGTGGGAACAACAAAGACTAACAAACGGTCGTAGTTAGTTTCACCGGTTCCCTTTAAATCAAAAGTGAAAGAATAAACGGTCTCTCCTGCAGGGAAAGTTACGTCACGGTAAAAATGGGATGTTTCTGAATTACCGGTCGTATAGAAATTCGAAGTGCCATCATTTGTGATGTAAATACTCTTTGAGCCCCCGTTGTTGGTAGCCGAACCGATCATCCACCTGTTGGTGCCGTCATTCACAAAAGTCCATTCCTGGCAGGTTTCAAGATCATCCGTAACAGGAGTTTGTGTTTCAATTCCGGTTCCCGTAGTGAAAGAACGGATCGAACAACCCGTTGCATCTCCTGCGCCTGCTGTGGGAACGATCTGCCAGTAATAAGTGGTATTCGCTGAAAGCGATGAGTAGGTGTACGACAACCCGGTTCCAAGGTTGGTACCGTTCACCACGTTGGTAGGTGCTGTTACTCCGCCTCCATCGGTACCCAAATACAATTTATATCCTGTCGGTGTAGTACCGCTTCCGGGTGCTGCCCATGTCAGATTACCCGTCGCCGGACAAACATTCGTAGCTGCATTGGCAGGAGCCGATAAGGTAGCACAATTGGGAGGCGTGGGCAAAGATGAGGTGATGGAAATATTATCTATCGCTGCAGGAGGCGTACTTCCTCCGTTATTATCGTTTTGCCAGGTGAAAATAATGCGCATCGTGCTATTGGCAGATGCATTGCCCACCTGACCTGAGGTAAGCGGAACAGAAACCTGGGCGTATGAGCCATTGAGAGCGCCCTGTGTATAAATCAGTGTTGCACCGGAAAGCGTAGTAGTTGATGAACTTGGAGTGCCTGCAACCGGAGTTACACTCGTTGGCGCAATGTAAACCAGCACACGGTCATAGCCTACCTCACCGGAACCCTTAAGGTCGAAAGTGAAGCTATAATTTGTTTGTCCCGCAGGGAACGTAACATCCCTGTAGAAGTGTGATGTTTGTGCATTGGTATTGATGTAAGTGTTTGTAGCGCCATTATCATTCGAGATATAGATACTCTTTGTGCCACCGTTGTTGGTAGCTGATCCCACTACCCATTTGTGCGCTGCATCATTCACGATCGTCCACTCTGAGCAGTATTCAAAATCATCAGCAATAGGAGTTTGCGTTTCGATCGTTGCAGCCGCACCTGTGGTGAAAGAGCGGATCGTACAGCCGGTTGCGTCACCCGCTGCCGCAACTGAAACAACCTGCCAATAGTAAGTAGTATTAGCAGAAAGCAATGAGAAAGGATAGGTCAACACGTTGCCAAGATTGGTGCCGTTCACTACATTGGTTGGTGTGGTTACTCCGCCACCATCTGTACCAAGGTAGAGTTTATAACCTGTCGGAGTGATACCGCTGCCCGGAGCAGTCCACGTGAAGTTCCCTGCAGCAGGACAAAGACCTGTTGCACCATTCGCCGGACTGCTCAACGTAGGACAACTTGGTAGGGTGGTGTTATAATTCATCACCGTGCAGCTTGAGGAAGCGCCTGATGCATTTCGTGCCGCTACTTTCCAATAGTAAGTATTGTTTACTGCTCCTGAGGTTCCGTAGGATGTACCCGCCTGGTTTGATGAAATCAGCGCTGCACCTGCTTCATTCGTTACGTCAGTTTGGTTTGTGCTCCAATACACATCATAGCCTGTAGCTCCTGAAACCGAAGCCCATGACAAGGACACCGATGTTGATTGGTTGGTAGCTGTTGTGGGAGCTAAAGTGCCCGGGCAATTAGGTGTAAACGGTGCTTGCGTAAAGTTTCCGGCATCAGCCCCGATGTCTTCTGGAGTAAGTCCTGAACGGCCTTGTCCGTCATAATCCGTTGTTATAGCCGCGATATTCGTTCCTCTTGCTTCAATGGGAGTAGGATTCGGACTTACCTGGATATGCAGGTCAACTGCCGTTACATTTCCCGTGGGAGCAATATACTGCGGATCGGACGTGAAGCTGTTTGCATCTTGTCCGGTTGCGGTTCTCCATGCTGTAATATCAGCACGGTCGGCGCTGTTGAAGAATCCAAGCACTCCGCCTGATCCGTTGGCAACAAGGTCGTTATAGTTTGTTGTTAAGCCGGTCGGATTTGCACCGGTTCCTCCGAGCTGAATTGCGTAGTGCTTTCCTGTGGATCCATTGTTGCTGCGCGCGTTGAACAGGATATTGTTCTGATACTTGCGTGTGTTTGTTACCACAGTGCTCTTTAATGCAAACGTATTCGCAGAACCTCCGGTCGGAGCGCCGCCTATATAGATACTGTTGAAATAGAAGTTACTTGCATGACCGCCTCCTGTTTCATTTACACCGTTAATGGCGCAGCCTACGTTCACCCCGGTTCCGCTCGCGTCGATCCCCAGACGGATCATATTATTGGAGAGCGTAGCATTGCTGGTAGAACTGGATGGCAGGTCAATTCCATTGATAATCGCAGTGGCGTTAGACACTGACAACGAGTGAATAAAGTTGCCTGAGAATGTGCAGCCCTGTGAACCAGAATAGAAAGATATCCCTGAAACAATTACCGCTGCGCTGCTATTTGTATTGGAGAGTGCAAATATCTTATTTCCTGAAACGGTCATCGGCGAATTGGGTGAAGAATCAACCATAATACCAATGACGGAGGCGCTTGTGCCTGTGGTCGTATTGGCTGCTGCAATGGTGAGATAACTGATATTATTATTCGTAAATGTTACAATGGTGTTTGTGCAACTGATGCCAAGCACCCTTGCGGAAGTGCCGGTTGCATTGTTGGTGAGCGGCGCGGATGCAGAGCCTATCGTGTTACTGTTGAGTGTAGCCGTTTGCGCAGTGCCGGTAAATACATATATTCCATATAATACAAGGCTTCCTCCCGCTGCATTGGTAGTGATCTTGCCGATGTTGTTATTTGAAATGTTGGTGATGTCGCTGCCAAAATTCAGGATCCCGTAGAAGCTGGTCGACAATGTGCTGGAAGTGGTAAAGTTAATTGCGGTGGAACCGTCAAGGCTTCCGATGTTGTTTGCTGTAACGTTTCCAATGTTTACCAACCCGCTTGCAATGATGATTCCCGAGCATGGAGAGCTTGTGGTGGTGCCGCTGGATGCCGTGTTCACGCTTACGCCGCTGATGGTGTTTCCCTGGATGCTGGTAGCAATTGTGGAAGCTGCATTTATATACATCCCAGTGAATGTAAAACTGGAGCTTGCTGTTGTAAGGTCATAAGTGCCCGTGCCGCTTGAATTTGCAAACCCGATGGTGTTACCGGTGATGCTAAAATTGTTTCCGGCAGTGTTGCTGTTCACATAGATGCCTCTGTGAGCAAGTGCAGCAGTGAAGGTCCGCTGTGCTGTTTGAAAAAACTTGTTGTTTGTGATTGTCCAGTCGGTCGTGCCCAGCGACATCGCAATACCGTTGGATGCTACAATGTTTGAGAAGTAGTTCGAGATATTACAGCCCGTGATGGTATTGCCGCTGTTGTAGAGCGTTGTGGTAGATGTTGTTCCGCTCGAGTAGATGCCATTCGCCGGAGTAGAAGCTCCATTTGTAATGTCGCAATTACTCACGGTGTTATTATCATTCCCGGTAGTGCCGCTTGCAGCAGTAGAGAAAAAGATTACCCCGGTGGAAGCGCTGTTTGAACTGGAGCCCTGGATCACCGCATTCTTGATGACGTTGTCCGTAGCATCGTTAATGAGGCGAATGGTGGCGCTGCCTGTTTCATTGTTGGTGATCGTAAGGTTTTTAGTAGTGCCGCCTACCGTGTTTGAACCGTCGATGGTAACATACTTAGCGCCGTTCAGATCGATCAACCCTCCGGCATTATTTACTGTGCTTGAGAACACCGGAGTTTTCGTTGCAGCGGGTTTGATGGTGAGCGTAAACGTTGCGCTTGCGGAGGAGTTGTAGTTGATTGCAATAGGATAGGTTTCGCTTCCGTAAGTGTTATCGATCAGGCTAAAGGTAACAGCACCAGTAAGGCATGCTGCATTATAATCTGCAATGGCAGCAGTAAGGGTAGTATAATTTCCGCCTACGCCTACTGTGTAAGTACCGGCGAGTGACGGTTTCACAGTTAATGAGTTTGGAGTAGTAGGAGGTGTGCCAACCGTATTTACATCCGTTGCGGATAATCCTGTAGAGGGATTAGAGCCAATATTGATCGGTGAAGCGCCATCCTGTGCAATTACATAATAAGAAACCGTGTTGCCTGTAGCGAGTCCGCCCAAATCAGTAGCGAGCATCGTGAACGACCATGTTCCGTTGGTGCCGCTGCCTGAAGAAAGCGTACCGGACTGTGAGAACCAGCTTCCTGCCCCTTTGCGGTAATATACTTTTGGTCTCAATGTGCCACTGGTAGGCACGCCCGTTGCATCAGTAATTGTAACGTTTGAAAGCGTGATATCACCAAAACCGCAAGTGGTGGTAATTGCACTGTAAGAAATATTGGGGGCGGAAATATCCTGTCCTGTAAAGTTGCCTGCATCAGCGCCGATGTCAACGGGACCTAATCCAGAGCGTGTTTGTCCATCGAAGTCGTCGGTTACTGAACCTACTGCTACACCGCCTGCTTCAACGGAAGTGGCAACGGAAGGATTGATATGCAGATCAGGAGTTGTGCCTGTAGGGTCGGCATATTGTGGATTCGAAGAAAAGCTTTGTCCGCTGGCATCTTGTGAGGTAACTGTTCTCCATGTGGCAAGCGTACGGTCAACTGAGTTGTAAAGTCCGATGTTTCCCCCCGTTCCTGTAACGTACAGATCATTGTAGCCGGAGGTTAATCCGGTTGCGGGAGTTCCAGTACCTCCCGCACTGATCGCATAATGTTTACCTGTGGAACCGCTGTTGCTGCGTGCATTAAAGAAAATATTGTTTTGGTAAATGCGAGTAGCGGTTACGCTGCTTTGAAGTGCAAATGAATTCGCGCTTCCGCTCGTGGGAGCGCCGCCGATATAAATGCTGTTGTGATATAAATTATTCGTGCCTCCGATCTCAAAAATGCCACTAATAGCCATCCCCACTGTCGCAGTGCCGCCACTCGTTCCCACTCGTATCATATTGTTTTTGAAAGTGGCGGTGCCGTTATTCGTATAGATTCCATTCACAATGGCCGAAGCATTGGAGGCAGTCAGATCGTAAATGAAGTTGCGCTCCACCACGTTTGCAAGCGAAGGACCGCCAAAAAAGATCCCGTTGACAGTAGCTGCTCCGGCGAAGGAGTTTGTTAAATTATAAATGGTGTTCGTGCTCACTGTATGTGCAGTGCTTGCAGATGTAGCACTCACGCCAATGCCGAGTGCCCCTGCCGAACCAGCGGTTCCGGTACCAGCGCTGGTGGTCAGATTGCGGATGGTATTTCCCGTGAATGAAGCCGCTGCATTTTGTGTGTAAATACCAATTACTTCCGAGCCTGTGCCGTTCACCGAAAGTTGAATGCTATTAGCAACTGTGCCTCCAATATTATTGTTATTGGCGGTAAATGAAACACCAGTTCCTGTATTTGCGCGTAATGCATTAAAAATGTGTGAGCCCGACGCCCCCGCATTGGTAAATGAAATACCCCCGATGTTGTTGCTGTTTGCAGTCCAGTTGTCGGTGCTGAAATTATAAACACCATATACATCGTTATTGCTTGTTGTATTGGTAGAATATACCAAGGAACCTGTAGCGCTTTGGCTGCCAATGGTGTTACTATTTGTGTTTACCAAGCCATTAACAATCATAATTGCAGCAAAGGGACTGCCGGTGGTTGTTCCGGAAGAGGTTACGCCTGTTAAGCTAACTGCCGCAATCGTGTTGGAGTTGATGTTGGAAACGGTACCACCAGTAAAACCGTTAAACTGGATACCAATAAATTTCCCGGTACTTCCTGTCAGGGTGTAAGTTCCTGTTTGAGTGTTTGAAGCATACCCAATAGTGTTTCCCGTTATTGTAAATCCCTGAGCCCCATAAGGACTAGTCGAACCATTAATGAAAATTGGACTGTTAGTAAAAGTGCCGGTAAAAGTTCTCGATGCAGTTTGATAGAAGCGGTTATTCGTGATAGACCAGGTATTACATCCGCTATTAACCGATACACCTGCACTGTTGATTCCTCCTTGGAAAAAATCATAAAAATTATTGTTATTAATTATGATACCGCTATTGCAAAGAGTTGCTGTCGTCTGGGTGCCGTTTCCATGGATCAATTTAGTAGGTAAATTGGCACCTGCAGGTCCAAGATTACAGTTTGAAATCGTGTTGTTATCATTTCCAGTCGTAGTTCCTGCTGCGAAGTAAATATTGCCACCGTTTGAACCAAGAAGTGTAGTTGATGAACCAAGCACCGAACAATTGGTTATCGTATTATTTGTCGCATCTGCAAGAAACCGGATCGTTGATGTCAATGACGTTGCGACATTGCTGGTATTTGAAATTGTAAGTGCATTACCACCTGTGTTCAATCCATCGATTGTTACGTTATCAGCTCCGTTTAAATCGATCAAAGCTCCACCCCCAACAGCGCCCGAGATTGTAAAGGCGCCACCTGAAGGCTTTATTGTCAAGGTTGTCCATGTGCCCGCACCAATACTAACAGTACCACTTTCACTGGTATTCCCAGTAATAGTGATCACAATATTGGCTCCCGCCTGCGAAGTACCAATTGCAGTAATTGCGGCTCCAAGAGTTGAATAGCCAGAGCCATTTCCGCTATTAGCGCCGCTCACAGCAACCTGCGCATCCGCTTTTGAAATGAACAAAAAACAGAATAAAGGCAATAGCATAAAAATGCCAAGCTTCCTGCAGGATAACAGAATTTTTACGATCATATAATATTGGGTTAAACTTGAGGGTATAGGTTTTTTCATCATTTTTGACTTAGGTTTTTAAATTAAAACTGATTGAAGCTCAGTTGGTTAGATGCCTCCGTTGCTGTACTATAAAGTATGACGTGTAGCTAGAGACTGATAGCAATTGATTGGCGTGTAGAAAAGGCAATTTCACTACGCTATACTACATAAAGTCGAGCATAATAAGGATTAAATATGGATTAAAACTGCTTTGAATCAACATGATGTAAACATGTGAGCCGGTCAACGCATTGTCTGCGCGCACGAAAAACTTAGAAATATTAATCACGAGTGTGTGCATTACTTTTTACCTGAGTATTGCATAGCATTAATCTAAATTTTTTTTATGTTTATCGCCCGTCCCCAAAACCAACAATATTCCTGCTGTCTGTTATGAAAACTTGCTTCCGCTTTTGGTGTGCCCTGCTTGCCGTGTCATGTTATTTGATTTGTAATCAATCTGCTGCGCAGGTTTGTACACCTCCTGATTGCAGCGACGGGAATCCCTGTACCGCTGATGTATGTTCCTTAGGAGTATGCACACACGGTTCCGCCAATTTTCCTCCTAAAGCATGGGACGCCCGGTTTGGAGGCAGCGGCTTTGATGTCCTGATGGACATGAAGCAAACCAGCGATGGGGGTTACATTCTTGGGGGTTATTCTGATTCCAATATTTCAGGAGACAAAACACAGAATTCACAGGGAGGTGATGATTATTGGGTGGTGAAGATCAACAGTAGCGGTGTGAAGGAATGGGACGCCCGCTTCGGAGGGAGCGATAATGATTTTTTGAATACAGTGTTGCAAACCAACGATGGTGGCTATCTCCTTGGGGGAGAAGCAGAGTCTCCCCTTTCCGGCGATGTTACGCAGGCAACCCGCGGAGATTCTGATTATTGGGTGGTGAAGATCAACAGCGCCGGGGTGAAAGAATGGGATTTTCGCTATGGAGGTTCCAGCAGTGATGACCTTAAGTCGATCGCAAAAACCGCTGACGGAGGGTACCTGCTGGGTGGTCGGTCGGGATCGCCAATTTCGGGTGATAAGACGGTCGCTTCAAAGGGAAGCAGCGACTTCTGGGTGGTGAAGATCAACAGCGCCGGAGTGAAGCAATGGGATCAGGTTTACGGAGGCTCCGGAAATGAAGACTTGGATGAATTAAAAGCAACAAGTGACGGCGGTTACATTTTGTTAGGAAACTCTGATTCAGGGATATCCGGCGATAAAACACAGGCATCACGCGGGATGGTGGATTTTTGGGCGGTGAAGATCACTTCTACAGGAGTAAAACAATGGGATGCCGGTTTTGGCGGATCAAACTACGAACTCGGACTTGCGGTAGAGGAAGCCGCAGACGGTGGTTACCTGCTTGGGGGCTATACGGCCTCCCCCGTTTCCGGCGATGTGACACAAACATCCCGTGGAAGTAATGATTTCTGGGCAGTAAAGGTGAATTCCTCCGGAGTAAAACAGTGGGATGTCAGGTTTGGCGGAACCAGTGTGGAAAGAATGGAAACGATAAAGCGAACTGCCAACGGAGGTTTCTTGTTAGGCGGAAATTCAAGCTCAGATATTTCCAGTGACGTAACACAAGCCTCGAAAGGAAGCTCTGATTTCTGGGTGGTGGAGATCACCGACGCGGGTGTGAAACAATGGGATGCAAGATATGGCGGTTCATCGGTGGAAGTGCTTTTTCCTTTGTTTGAAACCACAGATGGAGGATATGCACTTGCCGGGTATTCCCAGTCGGGTATTTCGGGTGACAGAACACAGGACTCCCGTGGCTCCCATGATTACTGGATTGTAAAACTGCTCGACAATTTAGTTTGCGATGACGACAATGCGTGCACCTATGACTATTGCGAAAACAATGCCTGTACAAACACCGCCATAGTTGGATGTGTGGTTGATCCATGCGAAGGGATCGTTTGTGATGACAATAACCTGTGTACCACAGACGCATGTGCTGATGGCGATTGCGTGTTCACGGCGATCGTTTGCGACGATGCAAAGTCATGCACTGATGACCTTTGTGTGCTGGGAGAGTGCGAATACGTTTGCAACACTGCTCCCCAGTTGGTTGAGTGGCAGAAAGCTTTGGGCGGAACAGCGGATGATAATGGCAGGTCGGTTCAACTCACTAACGATGGGGGATATATCATGGCCGGGGGCACGTTGTCCAACAATGGCAATGTTTCCGGAAATCACGGGGGTGAAGATTTTTGGGTGGTGAAGACGGATGCAAGCGGAAGTATCTCCTGGCAAAAAACGTTTGGTGGAACAGGAGGTGAGCAAGCGAATGCCGTTCAGCAAACGGCTGACGGAGGATATATTGTTGCAGGACACGCCAATTCAACAAATGGCGATGTTACAGGAGTGCATGGAAGTTATGATATGTGGGTGGTGAAATTAGACGCCTCAGGAAATCTGGTGTGGCAAAAAGCCCTGGGAGGAACAGGGACTGAGGAGGCATATTCTATCAGTCAAACTGCCGATGGAGGATATATTGTTTCGGGATTGAGTATTTCAAATAATGGTGATGTTACAGGCAATCATGGTAATAACGATTGGTGGGTTGTCAAGCTTACTTCCACCGGCGCGATCACCTGGCAAAAATCGCTGGGAGGAACAGGTACCGAAGGAGCATATTTCGTTAGGCAAACTGCCGACGGAGGGTACATTGTAGCAGGAGGCACTTCTTCAACAAATGGGGATGTAACAGGTGCACACGGTGGCGGCGATTGCTGGATAGTGAAATTAGACACCGCAGGAAATTTAGTGTGGCAAAAAGCATTGGGGGGCACCGCAAGTGATGAAGCATACTCTGTTAAATCAACTCCCGATGGAGGATACATTGTAACAGGATATATCAATTCAACCAATGGAGATGTTACCGGCAATCATGGAGGCACTGATGCCTGGGTGGTGAAATTGGATGCAACTGGCAATATTACCTGGCAAAAAGCCTTAGGAGGAACAGCAAACGATATTGGTTTTAATGTGAATCTTACGACTGACGGGAATTATATTATTACAGGATATGCTGCTTCAACCAATGGAGATGTTACCGGGAATCTTGGAAGCAATGATGCATGGGTAATGAAGGTAAGCGCTTACGGAGATTTGATCTGGGAAAAAACCTTAGGCGGTACAGGAGATGACCAGGGACAAGGTATCCAGGAAGTTGCGGATGGCGGTTATATTGTTTTAGGCAGGTCATCGTCAAACAATGGTGACGTAACAGGAAACCACGGTTCAACAGATTTCTGGCTTGCAAAACTCATCCCGCCGTGCACAGAGATCTGTAATGGTGTTGATGATGATTGCGACGGAAATGTAGATGGCAATACCTGCGATGGTAAAGTTTTTCCTTGCACAAACACACTCTTGCTTACCCAATATGTCGGTAACGCTCCGCCCACTACGCTTTATGATGTGGTGGTTGATAATACCGTTACTTTTTCTCCGCTGCTGGTTTACGGTTATGAGATCAATTCAATTGCCTTCAATCCGTTCGACCATTTTATTTATGGTGTTGAGCAAAACACAAATACCATCATCAGAATGTTCAATGATGGTACTTCACAGGATTTAGGAAGACCGGCGGGGCTTTCTTCCTCGGTGAACGCTTATACAGGAGGTGGCTTTGATCTGAATGGGAATTATGTGATCTCGGGTGGAAACGTAGGAAATGAAATAGTTACGCTGGGCATTAGCGGAAATACAGTGACTGTGCTCAACCAGGTGAATAAATTTTATAATCCTGCTACAACAGGAACCTCAAATCTTGCAGACATCGCGTTTCATCCGACAACAGGCAGGTGCTACGGATTTGATTTCAATACGAATAAGCTTGTGAAGGTAAATCCGCTTACGGGTGAAGTGAATCTTGTTTCTACTTCTGCTTTTGCAAATACTTTCGTCGGAGCGCTATTCTTCAGGTCGAATGGACAATTATATGGATATGGACAATCCAATCTTTACTCGATCAATACAACTACTGGAGTACTCACTGTGGTTACTTCGGGACCGACCGCAGATTCAAGAGACGGCTGCTCTTGTCCCTTCACCGTTGAAATGACGAAAACAGCTTCTCCTTCCAGCGTATGTCCCGGAGATACTGTTACATATACGATCGGCATTAATAATCAAATACAGGACACATTAACCAAGATTGCATTTGGAGATGCTTTAAATAGTGGTATGACCGTTGTAGGATTGCCGAATAATTTGTTTGGCGGTACCATTCCATCCGGTTCTGGTATAGGAACGAGCTCGCTGAAAATTAACGGCATGTCACTGCTTCCCAACACATCAACATTCACATTTAAAGTGCTTGTTCCGGCAAACTACCAGGGCAGCAGTCCGATCGCCAACCAGGCATTACTTACAGGGTTGCCTGAAATTTATGGTGACACCGTAGTATCGGACGATCCGGGTACCACTCCGTTTAATGATTCAACAGATGTGACTATAAGAACAGACTGTGACCAGGAAGACTGTTCTACGATTGTTTGCAATGATCAGAATCCCTGCACTACCGATGCGTGTAGCGCGGTAGGTCTTACAAATGGCAGTTTTGAAGCGCCGGTTGTTTCGGGAAATGCCCAATTATTTACTGCACCTAGTTCCGCTATTACCGGCTGGCAGGTTACCGCAGGATCAGTTGACATTATAAAGAATACATTATATGCAGCGTCTGATGGAGCACAATCCATTGATTTGGTTGGGGTCGCATTAGCCACCATCCAACAAACTTTTACAACTACTCCTGGCTTGTCTTATACACTCTCCTTTGACTATTCAAATAATCCGCAGCAGTCGCAAACGAATAGCGCAAGAGTGCAGGTAATAGGATCATCAACTTTACGCTCCGATACTGTAACGCACGCTGCCACCACAATAGCAAATATGGCGTACACGCATTATTCAAAATCCTTTATTGCAAATTCATCGCAAACGATCGTCCGTTTTAACGCACTTACATCAAGCAATAATGGTGGTGTCCAATTGGACAATGTGAAAATTACAGGCGGCGTGTGCACTTACACGCCTGTTGTATGCGCCGATGTAAATGTATGTACCAGCGATGCCTGCGTAAATGGGATATGCGAATTCACCCCCGTTGATTGTAATGACCAGCTTCCGTGTACGGATGATGCGTGCACTGCTGCTACACTTACAAACGGGGGCTTTGAGCTGCCTGTTGCACAGACTTTTCTAACCTTCACCGGACCAAGTTCCGGTATTACCGGCTGGCAGGTTACTGCCGGTACGGTTGATATTGTTCGTTCTACTTATCCTCCTTTTCAAGGAGGACAATCAATTGACTTAGTCGGCACTTCTTTGGGTACTGTTGAACAGACGTTTCCAACTACAGTTGGCTTAACTTATCAAATCAGTTTTTATTATTCTAATAATCCAACAGCAATCGGAACAGGAAGTATCACCGCAAGAGTACAAATCATTGGTTCATCAACCCTGTTTGATGACACCCTTGCTCACACTGGCGCCACAGCGGCGAACATGAACTATCAGCAGGTTACAGCATCCTTTATAGCCAACTCGTCCCAAACTACGATTCGTTTCAATCAGCTTACAACATTTTTCTCTGCTGCCGGCATTGTAATAGACGACGTGACTATCACGGGAGGCGTATGTCAATTTACTGCTAACCCTGTAGTTGCTTCTATACTTCCCGCTACTGCAGCGATTTGTACCGGAGATAGTATTGTACTCAGTGCTTCAGCAACCGGTGGCAGCGGCAACTATACATTTGCATGGAGCACCGGCAGAACAACCGCAAGTATCCTTGCAAAGCCAACAAGCACCACAACTTATACTGTAACTGTTACCGACAGCAGAGGATGTGCGGGAAATGCAACCAGGATAGTTACGGTAAACGCTCTACCCACGGTTGCCATTGCTCCGGCAACTGTTGCACTCTGCCCCGGACAAAGCGTTACGCTTACTGCAAGCGGCGGAGGTACTTATGCATGGAGCACAGGAGCAACGGGAGCGGTTGTTAATTTTAACCCAATTGTAACCACCACTTACACGGTTACCGTCACCAGCACGCAGGGTTGCAAAGCAACGGCATCGAGAGTAGTTACTTTAAATCCAATGCCGCAGGCAGTTATTTCTCCGGCGACAGTTGCAGTTTGTTCAGGACAAAGCGCTACGCTCACTGCAAGCGGAGGTGGCACTTACGCATGGAGTACAGGCGGCACCACAGCAACAATAACTGTAAGCCCGGCTGTGAATATCACATACACAGTTACTGTTACAGATGCTAACGGTTGCCAGGCGACAGCATCGAGAGCCGTGACGGTGAGCCAAACCGCCACCGCTACTATCAACCCGGCAACGGTTGCAATTTGTGTTGGACAAAGCGCATCGCTTACTGCAAGCGGTGGAGGCACCTACGCATGGAGTACGGGAGCAACATCGGATATTATTACAGTGAATCCAACGAGCACAACTACCTATACGGTGACAGTAACCAGCGGACAGAATTGCGTTGCTACGGCATCGAGGGTAGTAACTGTAAATCCACTGCCGCAAGCCCTAATTACGCCTGCGACGGTAGCAGTTTGCCCCGGGCAGAGCACTACGCTTACTGCTAGCGGCGGTGTTTCTTATGCCTGGAGTACAGGGGCTACGACGGCAATCGTTATTGTAAGTCCCTCAGTGAACACTACCTATACAGTTACTGTTACCGATGCAAACGGCTGCCAGGCGACAGCGTCGAGTGGAGTAACTATGAATACAGCGCAAAACATTTCTATTTCACCTGATAATGTTTCCGTTTGCCTCGGACAAAGCGCTACACTCACTGCAACCGGCGGCGGCACTTATGCATGGAGCACGGGAGCCACTACAGCAGTGATAACAGTAACTCCCACATCAACCACTACTTACACAGTTACCGTTACCAGCGATCAGGGATGTGTTGGATCAGCCTCAAAGGTTGTGACGGTAAATCCGTTGCCGCAGGCAGCGATTGCTCCTGCGACGGTTGCAATTTGTCCCGGACAGACTGCGACGCTTACCGCGAGTGGCGGTGGTACTTATGCATGGAGCACTGGAGCCACTACAGCAGTAATTACTGTTAGTCCTACTATTACAACTACCTATACTGTTACAGTAACGAGCGGACAGAATTGTAATGCTACATCAACAAGGGTAGTGACCGTAAATCAAACGCCTACTGCCGATATTGCTCCCGCAACAGTTGCGATTTGTGTGGGACAAAGTGCATCACTTACTGCCAGCGGAGGCGGTACTTATGCATGGAGTACAGGAGCAACTACCTCTATTATTACTGTTAGTCCAACTGTTACAACTACCTATACCGTCACGGTAACGAGCGGACAAAATTGTGTTGCAACAGCATCGAGAGCAGTAACGGTAAATCCATTACCGCTTCCTGCGATAGCGCCTGCAACCGTTTCAGTTTGTGCAGGACAAAGCGCTACACTTACTGCAAGCGGAGGAACAAGCTACGCATGGAGTACGGGAGCAACCACGGCAATCATCACGATAAGTCCGATCATAAATACTACTTACACGGTAACAGTTACCAATGATCAGAATTGTTCTGCACCAACATCAAGAGTGGTGACCATCTCCGGATGCGATGACGCAAACGCATGTACACAGGATTTATGCGGTACTACAGGATGCACGCACCCGGCTGTGGATTGTAATGATGATAATGCCTGCACTGCTGATGCATGTTTGCCGCCCACAATAGGATGTGTAAACAGCACCATTATTTGTAATGACCAAAGCGCTTGCACCGTGGATAGCTGCAACACGCGATCCGGATGTTTCTTTACGACCATCAGTTGCAACGACAACGACGCGTGTACAGAGGATGGATGCAATCAGCAAACTGGCTGTACGCATTCTGCAACGAATTGCAATGATCAAAATGCCTGTACAACGGACGCTTGCGATATCCTGAATGGCTGTACGCATAACTCTGTTGCGTGTGATGACAGCAACGCCTGCACCAACGACATTTGCAGCGTACAAACGGGATGTAAGTACACGGTAATTAGCTGCAACGACCAGAATCCCTGCACCACCGATGGTTGCAACACCGCGAGAGGTTGTGTGCATGGCACGACACCTTGTAGCGATCAAAATGCCTGCACCACGGACGGATGCGATCCGCAAATTCCGACAGGCTGCACGCATGTAACCGTGAATTGTGCCGACAGCAATCCGTGCACGCAAGACAGTTGCACTGCGCAACAGGGATGTATCTACTTCCCAACGGATTGCAACGACAATGATCCCTGTACAAACGACGGATGCGATCCGCAAACACTCACTGGTTGTACAAATACTCCGGTGTTCTGCGCTGATACCGACCTCTGCACAACGGATAAATGTGTTGAAGGATTATGCATACATCTCCCGGTGGTATGTGATGATGTTGAACCCTGCACAGATGATGCTTGTGTAGCCGGTGAATGTCAGTTTACAGAGATTGTATGTGACGACCAAAATCTGTGCACGAATGATTTCTGCGTTTTGGGAAGTTGTATTAACGAACAGGTAACTTGTAACGATAGCAATGCGTGTACGCAAGATTTCTGCGAAAGCAATGAGTGTCATAATCTTGACATTGAAGGATGTTGTCTTTCAAATGAAGAATGTGATGACCGTGATGTTTGCTCCTCGGATATCTGTAACGGCTTCAGGTGTTATCATACGGTTGGGATGTGCTGCAACGATAATGATGCTTGTACTTATGATTTCTGTTTGCAAGGCGTTTGTGTTGCTACACCAAAATTCTGTGACGACGGTAGTTTGTGTACCGGTAATTTCTGCGTAGAAGGAGTTTGCTCCTATCCGCAGATTGATTGCAGTGACGACGCAGTGTGTACGTTTGATAGTTGCATCGGTGCCGGTAATTGCACGCACACAAACATTGATTGCAACGATCAGGATGCTTGTACTACCGATTTCTGCGACACAACCGGTATTTGTCAGCACCTGCCAGTTCCGTGCGACGACCAGAACCTTTGCACTGTCGACAACTGCGTACAAGGCGAATGTTTTGCAACTCCGGTAACATGCAACGATCAAAACCTGTGCACCGACGATTTCTGTGTAGAAGGTGAATGTGTCTACCTGACAGTTGATTGCGGCGACGGTGACATCTGCACAATGGACTCCTGCGATGATGGAGATTGTTTACATCCTGCAGTGAATTGTGATGATAGTGATGCATGTACGCTCGACTCCTGTGGCCAGTTCGGCTGTTTCTATACGGGCATCAATTGTGATGACAATGAGCTGTGTACGATAGATGGTTGCGAGAGTGACGAATGTACACACACTCAACAACAATGCGACGACGGAAATGCCTGCACCTACAACGTATGTATGGACGGGCTCTGTCAATACCCGGCTATTGTGTGCGATGACCAGATTGAATGCACTGTGGACCGCTGTGAAAACGGTATCTGTCAAACCACTCCCGGACAGATCAGCGTGGAGATTCAAAAAATGGATATGAGCTGCGGTTGCGCAAATGCCAACCAGCTTTGCCTGCTTGACTTTGCAGGATTGCCCGCAGGAACAATTCTCGGTGAGCAATATGCTTCTTATGGAATCCATATCTCTGCATTGGCAAACTCGCCGGGCAAGAATAAAGCGATCGTGTTCAACTCGTTTGCAACAGGCACACCCGATCCTGACCTGGAAGTAGATACGGGCAACCTGATGGTGATTGCGCGAGATCTTGTTGATACCAATCCCGCGGATGGTTTGGTCGACAAACCAAATGATAATTCAACCGGCGGAACGATCACGCTGTTGTTTGATTTCCCGAGAGCAATCGAATCGTTTACGTTCGTGGATGAAGAAGATCCGGGCACTTTTGCATTTGCTTATGATGCACAAGACAATCTCATTGCATTTGTTGCAGTGCCGCCGGCAGGTGATGGTTCAATTCAATTAATTCCTTTTGCAACAAACGGAGTACGCAAACTGGTGTTCTCGATCGATGGTTCAGGCGCAGTGACTGACATTATTTTTGCAGATTGTTGTTGTGATGGCTCTGCTACTGCAACTGCAACAGGCGGATCTGTTCCTTATACATTCCAGTGGAGCAATGGAGGAAGCGGCAGCGGTATCAGTGAATTGTGTCCCGATGAATATTGTGTAACGGTAACAGATGCAAACGGCTGCTTTGCGATTTCATGCACTGAAATTGTACAAGGTGGAAATAGATGCGACGACGGTGATTCATGCACTACCGATGCTTGTGGCGACAATGCATGTATCCATACGCCAATTCCCGGATGCGAACCTCAGCAACCTTGTATCGCAGAGATCACGGGATACACTTTAATGTATGAAGGAACGCTTGGAGAAATTGGTCCGCTTACAGATGGTATGGTGATCGACAGGGATGAATTCTGTCGTATCAATATCCGCGCTGATTATTGCGGCACCGAAATTGGCAGCGTGCAATTCATGCTGAACGGAAACCAGTTCCGCATTGAGCAAGATGTTCCGTACGCACTGGCAGGTGACAACCCGACAGGCAATTACCACGTGTGGACACCGGCGCCCAACAGTTACACGCTTACAGCAATTCCGTACTCAGGACCGAGCGCTACCGGCACTCCGGGAGTTTCACTTACGGTGCACTTCACCGTAGTCGACAACACACCACAGGATAACGTGAATTGCACCGAGCCTCCGTTTGTGGATTGCAATGGCGATGTAAATGGCCTTGCTTTCATGGATGCTTGCGGCGTGTGTGCATGGGGAAATACCGGCATCATTCCGAACTCGCAATGTGCATGTGATGGTGAAGTAAATATTACGGTGGAACCGCTGCCGGTATTTTGTCAGGGTGGAGCAGTGTTGCTGAAGGCTGTGAATGCAGGAGCTACATCCTTTACATGGTCAACCGGCGAGACCACGATGCAGATCGAGGGATTACCCAACACAGTTTACTCAGTAACAACTACAGACGCGAATAACTGCGTTGCTGCAGATACGCAAACAACGCCACCGGCTTCTGCGTTGCTTGCGACGTATGTAATTCTTACCGACCAGGGAGTAACGCTAGATAAAGACAAAGTAGTTACGGGTGGGGTAGGAGTGACAGCGGTCGGCGGCACGATCATCTTGAATAATGGTACACAAGTAACTACACCAAACACGTTTGTGCGTGCAACGAACATTGCGCTCAATGGAGGCAGCACAGCAACCACGCAGATATTTTCTGCAGTGAACATTGCGCCTCCCGCATTTGAAAGCAATGGAACGTCAGGAGGCAACGATGTGCTTGTTTCTGTGGGCTCTTCTATTACGCTGAACAATGCATTCTATGGACGAATTCAGATCGATAGCAACTCTACTGTTGCGTTTACGCAGGCGCAGATCGATATCGATACACTTGTAACAGACAGGAATGTAACTATCCGGTTTGAATCGGGGTGTGTGAAGATGCGCATCAGGAACTATTTGACGTTGGGCGTTAACAATGCATTCAATGCGGATACAACGGCAGAAGTGAAGATGTTTGTAGAGGGGAATGTAACAATCGGCGGCAGATCAATGGTAATTGCTGATATTCAAACGCTGAGCAGTTTGAATACCGGAGCCGGAGTAGCAAATGATTACACTACAATGATCGGTTCTTTCATTGCAAATGATGTGTTCGGCGGACAGTTTACATCCTGGCAATGGAATCCGTCTTGCAGATGCAGCAGCACAGGCGGACCAAGAGGAGATGAGAAGATGAGTGGAACTCCGGAGCCCACGGTTGTACTGGATAACAAAGTGTTGTTGCGCACCTTTCCGAATCCATTCTCTGAAAGGCTGAATGTAGAATTCTCAGTGCCGCAGGATTCAAAAGTGAAGCTGGATATTTTCAGCAGCAACGGAAAGAAGATCGCAACACTCTACGACGGACAAGTGAAAGCTGCGGAGCTGCGTAAGGTAGAATACATACCATCGACACAAGCACGCGGATTAGTGCTTTATCGCTTGCAAACAAATGAGGGAGTTTACTACGGAAAGGCAGTGATGATAAAATAATATAATTAATTATATATTATATATATTACCAATAAACCGGACCGCTGCCTAAGTATTTTTCAATGATCGGCTGGTAATAATCTTTGATTTCGTCGAGGTTAAAAACTTCATGCCGCTTGGTGTAGAGATCAAAGCGGTTGAAGCTTTTCACCCATTCCTTGTACAATTTATCCTTTTCGTTTTCCAGTTCGGAATAGCTGTTGCCATTGTGCCACGGATAAAAAGAATGATAGCGAATGGCAACCATTCCCTGTTCGGGAATTTTGTTTTCAGGATGATGTTTCAGCACCTGGTATAAATATTCGTCATGTCCCCATGCGAGTTGGAGATTATCCAATCCGCATCCTGGCTGATAAATTCCAAGAGTGGTATTATAACGCGAGTCGTTCATATCCGGATTCAACTCGTTGAATTCAGGATATACGCAGGTTTCGGGAAGTTTGCATCCCACCACAAATACGTCACCTACCAATCCCCATTGTTCATTTTGACTTGTGCCGTCTTCATCGGCGCCCCAGAGGTACATCGCTTTTCCCATGTCGTGAATTAATGCAACCAACTGCATCCAGTCGGGTTCACCTGCTTCGCGGGCGCCTTCTGCAGCTTGAATGAGATGCTGCACATTGGGCAATGTCAGATCAGGGTCGCTGACGTCAATGAGGGCATTCAGTTTTTCCATTGCTTCCCACACGTGCATTGGCTTATCAAACGTGAGATATTTTTTCTTCATACGCTGGACGTATTCTACGGTCTGCTTTTCGCGCATCTTGCGATAATGACCGCGAACGGCTACCGTGATCGGATCATCTTTGTAGTAATTGCGGTATTGAACTGTTTCGGTTGACATAGACTAAAGTTAGGTGAATTTGGGTCTTTTTGCAAGCAGAACTTAATTGGAATTTACCGGAAAATCGGACTTTCTCCCTTGAATTAACAGGTTAGATCCGGTTTGGAAGGTGTTTTTTCCAATTGTCAGAAAAAATTAATTCGAGCTAGGTTTTGGAGGAGCTTTCTTTCTTTATGCACCTTCCCAGCCGGGGAACATGAGAGGTAAGGATTTGGTTCCGAAAAATGTAACTCTTTACCTAAATGTTGTGATGTTTTTTGCATGCTCCGTTGTGAACTGCGTGGAATGTGGAGTTCAGGAAGATTTCAGATTTCGTACGGGGGGCGTATGCAATACGCCCCTACATGGATGAGTTCGCGGTTTTTAAGATAATAAAGTTTAATGTATTTTAATAAAAAGTCAGTATACGCAAAATGTTGAATCATCAGGCGTATGTACTCACTCCAGAGGTGGCCCTCTGTGTCTCCCCTAGGAGGGGAGAAGCCTGTGCTCACAGCTTCGACGTCCAAGCCACTTACCCATTCCCACGATCTCCCTTATAGGAAAACAACAGCATTACAATTCCGAACAGCAGCATCAGTGAGCCGGAATACAAATTCAATTCAGGGTGGTTGTTTTCGGTGGCGGCAAAGTAGCTTACCAATAAGATCACGCCGCACAGGGTGAAGAATGTTCCGATGATAAAGCGGAGGTCGGTGAGTTTTTCCATCAGAAGAAGATGAGGTTAAGGATCAATCCTAAAATGAGCATGGCAATCGCAATCGGCACCGGGCGTTTATAAAATGCTTTTTCTGTTTCTTCCGGTTTTTCGGTAAGGCTGTACACCAATCCGGCCAATTCCTTTTCTTCTTTAGGTTTCGTGAAGAGGCTTACGAGGATGGTGATGATGAAGCAACCCGTCCACGCTACGATTGCTACTGCAAAAGCTTGTCCCATGGCGCTGTGAAATTCATAGACCGGTTTAGCTACGAGCCAGCCTCCTTTATCCTCTTCAGACAAGGTGATGCCGTGAAAAACGGCTGCCAGCAGGGTTCCTAATAACAAACCCCAGAAAGCGCCGTGACCGGTAGTGCGTTTCCAGAACATGCCCAGGAAAAATGTGGCGAATAGGGGAGCATTCACAAAACTGAAAACGAGCTGCAAAAAATCATTGAGGTTGTTAAAGCCCGATGTGAGGTAAGCGGTGCCGATGGAAGCAAGAATCCCGAAGACGGTTGCCATCTTTCCTATGGTGAGGTAATGCTTGTCCGTTCCGTTCTTTTTAATGTAAGCCTGGTAAATATCGAACGTGAACACGGTGTTAAAAGCGGTGACGTTTCCCGCCATGCCCGACATAAACGAAGCCAGCAACGCTGTAACACCCACCCCAAGCAAACCTGTAGGATAATAATGCGCAATTAAAGAAGGAAGAGCCATGTCAAAATTGGTTTGCCCGTTCTCTTTTAAGGGAAGCGCAAAACCATCGCCTGCGTTGATAAGCGCCATGGCGATGAGACCGGGAAGAATGACGATGAACGGCATCATCATTTTTGGGAAGGAAGCGATGAGCGGAGTGCGCCGCGCTGCCGACATGCTGCGTGCGATCATTGCGCGTTGCACCACGAGAAAATCCGTGCACCAATAACCAAACGAAAGCACGAACCCCAAACCCATCGCCATGCTCCACACGTTTACGCCCATCGGGTTATCGTCGACAGAACCCATGTGAGTCCAGGTGTGTGTCCATGCCTCCGGCAGATTTTTGGAGAGCCCGTCCCACCCTCCAACTTCATGCAGCCCGATAAAAACGACGGGCGCAATACCCAGCACGATCAGGAAAAACTGCAGCACTTCATTATAGACTGCGCTGGTGAGTCCACCCAGGAAAGTATAGATGAGCACGATTCCGGCGGCAGAAAAAACAGAAAACCCAAAGCTCCAGCCGAGAATAATTTTGAGCAACAAGGCAAGCGCATATAATGAAATGCCCGAAGAGAAGACAGTCATCAGCGCAAAAGCCACTGCATTGAGGCTTCTTGTTTTATCGTCAAAGCGCAGGGCAAGATATTCAGGTACAGAGCGGGCGCGGCTGCCGTAATAAAAAGGCATCATGAAGATGCCAAGAAATATCATAGCGGGAATAGCGCCCAGCCAATAGAAATGGGAAGTCATGATCCCATATTTGGCTCCTGACGCGCACATGCCGATCACCTCCTGCGCCCCGAGGTTTGCGGAAATAAAGGCAAGGCTTGTTATCCAAAGCGGAACGCTACGATTACTCATCAGGAAATCGTTGGTGGTCTTGATCTTGTATTTGATCAGAACGCCAACTCCCAGCACTACCGCGAAGTAGAGGCTGATGATGAGGTAATCAGAAAAGGCTAAATGCATAGAGAATGAAAAAATTCAGAAATGAATAACAAGATGTGACAAGGTAAGGAAGTAAGTTTAATTAATAACGGAAATTAACATCGTGCTGACTGGGCATGATATAGAGTGGAACGTACTTGCGCCTACCAGGATTTCTTGCATTATAAAAAAACAACATACCTTGGAGATCGACTCTGAACTCCTGTTTTGTTTTTAAAAAAGCGATAAACTTGTAGGGGTATTTTAAAATAAGCCCCACTCATGAAAGACGCATTACTTGCAGTCGTCCTATTTTCTTTTGTCCAAGCTTCAGCCCAGCAATGGTTTCCCTCCCCGGCTCCAAACGGAAGGGATATTAACAGCATTAAAATTTTAAGTCCTGATACGGTGCTTGTTGCAGGTGGCTGGAAGATCCCGAATAGCGACACTTCAAGCGCTATTTATTTAAGTCACAACGGCGGGTTGTATTTATGGAATGTACCTGCATCTCCATCGGGACAATATTGGCTCACCTCTATTGACTTTACAGACTCACAACATGGCATTGCCGTAGGCGATTCCGGAAAAATTGTAACCACATCTGACGGTGGCTGGAACTGGACCTTTTCCAATGCTCCCATCATCAGGGATTTCAACAAGATCTATTTGATGAATGCTCAAAACATGATCATCGCCGGTGGTATGCAGGCTGACTCAGCGCAAGGTGATTTGCAAACAATTTTGAAGAGCACCAATGGAGGACAATCCTGGAATGTTGTGCTTGACCAGCCCGGCTTTTGGCTCAGGTCGGTTTATTTTCCGACCGCCACTACGGGCTATGCTGTAGGTGATAGCGGCACCATTTTAAAAACTACGAATGGCGGTGCAAACTGGAATCCCATTGCTGCACCCATACAAAGAAATTTTAATGCTATTTGGTTCAGGGATGCAAACAATGGATTTATCGTTGGTGGCTATCCGCACAATGATTCCATCCGCACTATTTTGCAAACTACCAATGGAGGCAACACGTGGACCATTCATACCGACCAGCCCGGCGGCATGTTGCGCGACGTGCATTTTGCGGATGCAAATACCGGCTATGCAGTGGGTGATTATGCTTCCGTGTATAAAACCACCAATGGCGGGCAGGCATGGAATGCTATCACGATTCCCGGCACGGCAGGGGATGAGCAATTCAATGCTGTGCGATTTTATGATGCAAATTTCGGGTATGTGTCCGGAAAGGGCGGTAAACAATACATTTATAACACTGAAGCAGCGCCCGAAGTGGTGACAGGAGTCGCGAACCTGCATGATTCACTGACTGTAACCTTTACCGGTACGGTTAACTCGCACAACGAGATGGCGGTTTATGGATTTGTCTATTCGCCGGATCTGAATGGACCCCATTTTGAAACAGCTTACAAGCAAGGTATTCAAAATGATACTCCTGCCCTGGTGTCTGAAACTTTTGGTGATCTGCTTCCGGATACGCTTTACTATTATTATCTGGAAGCATTTACCAAGGGAGGATATGTTCGCGGCGACACGCTCACGTTCCGCACCGGAAACACGGTATCGAAGGTTGCGACTGATTCGGCGGCGAATGTTACTCCAACCAGCGCTACGCTGTATGGAAGTATTCGGGGCTTTTCGTTTCCGCTGGATCTGTTTTTTGAATATGGCACTACTCCGGCTTTTGGAAGCCAGATCGCTGCGACACCTTCTTCTGTGAATGACACTGCTTTGCAATCCGTTACCGCCAATATCAGTTCACTACAGAACAATGTGCTGTATTATTTCAGGCTGAAAGCTGTGGACGGCGCCGTGCATTATTACGGAAGCACCATGAGTTTCTTCTATGCACCAAATGGTTATTTCAAGACGGTGCAAACACTTCCCGCGACGATGATCACTGATAGCAGTGCAACGCTCTCTGCAGCGGTAGAAGGTTTCCAGGTGCCCGCCACGATCAGGTTTGAATATAGTGCAGACAGCATGAGTTTCAACCTCAGTACGCCAATGGTATTCCAGGTTAGCGATACGCTGCTGCATTCGGGATCTATCAATATTGTGGATCTTGCGCCCGCAACGCTTTATTATTTCAGAGCAAAGGCTGAAACCGACCTGGGAAATTTTTATGGTGATACGCTTCAGTTCAATACACGGCTGCCGGGGAACTATATCGTAAGAACAGATCCTGCTACGGATGTCACTACTTCATTTGCGCAATTGCATGGTGAAGTAAGCGCGCTTACGGAGCCAGCAGATTTGATCTTTGAATATGGAACAACCACCGCGATGAGCAATACCGTGCAGTGTACGCCGGCAAGCGTGAGTGATAGCGGCACTTATGCCATTACAGCAGACTTGTCGGGCTTGCAATCCTATACCTTCTACTATTACAGGCTGAAAGCGGAAACAACATCGGGCGTAGATCTTTATGGTGATACCAGGCAATTCTTTACGGGCTCAGGTAACATTCCGAATTGGGATTTCCAGGAATGGGATTCGGTTACTTATTTCCTTCCTGAAAGATGGAATTTACTGGGAGAGGATTATGAACGTGTGCCGGGACATTCGGGCAACTATGCGCTGAAGGTCTCCAATACAACAATAGCAATCCTCGGAACTTTTTATGACACCGGTACTGACAGACCGGGCATCACAGCCGGAGTACCTTTTCATGCAAGACCCGATTCCATTTCGTTTTACGCAAATTACTTTATTGAACCGGGCGACTCAGCCGGTTTCCTGGTTTTTTTGTATGATACCGGTTACAATGATATCTGTACCGCAATCTTTTCGATCCATGGAAATTCAGGCGGGCAGTTCAAACGTTTATCATTCGCCATCCCCTACAACTCCGGATTAATGCCCGACAGTATTGTTTTGGGATTCCTTCCCACCTCACTGGAAACACGATTAACCACCAGCAATTATCTCATTGCAGACGATTTCATGGCAATCGCTCCTTCATCTTCAATTCCGTTTGGCGATTTTGAAAATTGGATCGACATCCCAAATGTGGTCTTTCCAGCACAGTGGGATCCGAAGCTTGGAATTCACGTGACTGGGAAAG
>JADMIO011081448.1_pt1 | contig 35792 bp, 23 predicted proteins | sample 8958161 | NCBI WGS metagenome assembly JADMIO01 (sample SAMN16585339, study PRJNA669376) | soil metagenome | isolation source: Crop rotation soil | place: USA: Cullars Rotation, Alabama | collected 2011
GGCGCCTCAGCCGGTGGCGCACCACCGGGCGGAGCACCGACGAGCACCCTGCGGCCAGGCGACTCGGCGCCGCCCTAGCATAAGCCGGTTGGGTAGTGTGGCCAGGGTGGCAGACTGTTTTGGCTGCCTGTCTAACTCCTCACTATAGCGATGTTTAGGAATCGGCTAGACGGGGAATACTTGAATCAGTTGCAACCGGTTTATCAAACGGACGAAGGGGACATTACATGAGACAAACAGATGGTCGGAAGCGGTGGGGGCTGGCGCGGCGCGGCTTTACATTGATTGAGCTTTTGGTCGTCATTGCCATCATTGCTATCCTGGCCGCGATTCTCTTCCCGGTTTTCGCCAAAGCGCGTGAAAACGCGCGGCGCACCACCTGCTTGAGCCAGATGAAGCAGATTGGCCTGGGCGCGATACAGTACGTGCAGGACAACGATGAGTATTACTACTTCCAGCTCAACGATGGGCAGCCGGTCGGCGGCGCAACGGGCGCGGCCATGGGTGCCGTGCCCTCCGCGACCTATGCCGACCAGTTGTTTCCGTATATCAAGAGTGAGCAGGTGTGGCACTGCATCTCCTCCACCGGCAACGGGAATGGCGCACCGGCCAAGATTCCGAATCGTATTAGCTATCACATGAGCGGACTGCTAAACGGCAAGTCTATGGCGGCCATTCAACAGCCCGCTCTTACGGCGATGATCCGCGACTCTGGTGGCGGGAAATCCTATGATCTTTGCTATCTACGTCCAACACCGATAGAAGGTGCGCCGTACACGTTCGGTGCTAACGATTCGACTGGTGCTACGGGCGATACGACGAAGGCTGGCTATCAGCGTGCTAATACCGAGCGGACCGGGGTCTTTGGCCAGGACGGCCCCCACTTCCAGGGCTACAATGTTGGCTATGCGGACGGGCACGCCAAGGCCCTGAAGAAGGACGACTACATGTTGTATCCTCCGGCCGCCAAAGTCGTATTCACCCAGGACGGCAACAACTAACCGCTGCCCCATCGAGAAGCACACGCCGCGCTGCGATTGCAGCGCGGCGTGTTCGGCTTCAGGTCCGCCCGCCTTGGTGTTGATGGGTGTCATCTTGCATGGTTGCTCGCCGCGATCTCCTTCTTCAAGCAGTGTGTTTAGCATCCGGCCGAACCGGGAATACTAGTAGATACGGTTGTCAACGGTTCGCACTGACCGCAGGAGGTACTTTTATGGAACATTCGTATGTTGGACGTCGCCAGGACCCCGCGCGTCGCGGGTTCACTCTCATTGAACTTTTAGTTGTCATTGCAATTATTGCAATTTTGGCGGCTATTCTGTTCCCGGTTTTCGCCAAAGCGCGTGAAAACGCGCGGCGCACCACCTGCCTCAGCCAGATGAAGCAGATTGGGCTCGGTGTCACGCAGTACATTCAAGACAACGACGAGTACTTCTACTATCAGCCTGGTGACGGACTGCCCGTTGGCGGGACGCTCGGCGGCACCATGGGCGCACCGGCCGGGCAAACCTTCACCGACCAATTGCATCCCTACATTAAGAGCGAGCAGGTCTGGCACTGCATCTCCTCCGCCTCCAACGGCAACGGCGCACCGGCGAAGATCCCAAACCGTGTCACCTACCACATGAGTGGTCTGCTGAATGGCAAGTCGCTGGCGAGCATCCAGGTGCCAGCACTGACTGCGCTCATTCGCGATTCCGGCAGTGCCAAAGCCTATGACAACTGCTATCTGCGGCCGACTCCGGTTGATTACAATTTCGGCGGCAACGATTCCAGCGGCCCGACCGGATCGGGTAACGGGTATAATCAGGCTAATGCGGAGCGGACGGGGGTTTTCGGCCAGGCCGGCCCGCACTTCGACGGCTACAACGTGGGCTATGTAGACGGCCACGCCAAGGCGTTGAAGAAGGACGACTACATGTTGTATCCTCCAGCCGCCAAGGTCGTGTTCACCCAGGACGGCAACAACTAACCGCTGCTGCACCTAGGGCCCCACGCCGCGATGCGATTGCATCGCGGCGTGTCTTTTAGGTGGAGTAGCGACTTGCTACCACGGAGATCAGCATGAAACACCATCGTTGTGCGCCGGTTGTCTTTATCGCTGCAACAATCGTCTCTGGCACAAGTGTGAGCCAGGGTGGCCAGCCGCTCGGCGCCGGCAGAGTGGCGCCGATGCGACGGATGTCGCGGGGGACGGCGTATAGCTATGCCATGGTGGGCAACGCCCACCAGCTTATCACCGCGGCCGAGGCTGCCTCCGTGGTTGGAGCCGACGCCTCCCGCAGTAAGCGATGGTCGCAAATGGGGGCTTTGAGCCCCTATCTGACGGGGCCGCGTGGCCGGCTGATGGTGTTTGCTTTGCCATCAACTTACTTCGCGGATGTCGGCCACGATCAACACCGTGCCTTTCGGCCAGTCGCCGGGATTGGTGATAAAGCCCTGATGGAAGTCGGCCGCGACCGGGTCGAACTTCTAGTTCTCAAACGCGGAATCACGATCAAATGCGACCTGCGCGGGTTTAAGCCTCCTGTGCCCGATGCTACTCTGAATGCACTCAAGGCACTGGCCCGCAAAGCCGCCAGTCGAGTGCCCGCGACATGGGCCGCCGTCGCCCGTCAACAAAGTATCTCCGCCGCGAGACACCGCAAGCCCGAACCGGCTCTGGCCGGTGTCCCGGCCTCCGCGCTGGTCACGTCGGCGGAGGCGGCAACTATGTTAGGCGGTCAACCGATGGGGGGCGGCGGTGGCGGCACCAATATATGCATGTATTCTAACGGACACGGTGGCATGCTCACGGTATTAGTGCACCCGTCTTTTCCTGACGCATTTGCCCACCCTCGCTCGAACCCGCGATTCAATATGGAAACGCTGACCGGGATTGGTGACAAGGCAGTACTCTACACCTCAAAGCGAGCCCCCGCCGAAGGGCGGACCGAAATTCGACTATTGATCTTGAAGGGCCGAGCCCAACTCGACCTTGGTCTGCACGCCTCCAGGGACAGCACCAGTCTCGCCACATTGAACGCGATGAAGGCGCTGGGGCGCCGGGCCGTCAGCCGGTTTCGTAATAGGTAGGTGTTGTCGGGCTACGCCAAGTTGTGCTGGAGTTGTTACGCTCTTGCCCTCACCCCCGGCCCCTCTCCCAATCCGCTTCGCGGGAGAGGGGAGCTTGAACTAATACCGTGTCGAGTAAGGCGAGAGCGACGTCACCGCGCGTGTGACCTCCCCTCTCCCGCGAAGCGGATTGGGAGAGGGGCCGGGGGTGAGGGCCGATCCTGCCAGCATGGCTACCCCTCTTAATGCCGCGATGCGATTGCAGCGCGGCGTGTGCTTTTTGTATAGTCGCAGTACCCACGATGTCCAATCACTCCGCTCTGTACGCCTTATTGATGCTGTCGCTGTGCCTGTTGCCCATGACCGGCACGGCGCGAGCCGCGTCACCCATCGCGCTCTACGACCTAACCTACACCGCCCGCTGGGCGGCGGACGAGGCGCGTATACCCGATGCCTGGGATGAAGTCCACGCGGTGGCGACACTGCAAGGCATTGTCAATCGCCGGGCACCGCGCCTCTATGTGCGAGCGATCACTAACCCCGAAGGCGGCAACATTCGGGTGGACGACTGGTGGCTGGATAAGCTGCGCGGCCAGGGCTCGTGGCTGCACGGTCGCGCGGTGGATACGGTGCCGGATTTGCCGGCGTTGATAAAGCGGTTTCGCCGCGACATCAAGGGCCTGGTTGTCTACGACCAGCACGTGCCGGCGACCTCGTGTGTCGCGTCCACCGTGGCGGGTGCCGATGACCTTATCGCGGTGCGCTACGACGCGCGGCCGGAGTCACTGTGCCACTGGCTGCAACAGATGGGGCTGCCGGTCCGGGTGTGGCTGGTGCATCCCGATGGTTCATCGCTCTTTACGGGGCATGGGACAATACCGGGCACGACGCTACCCTCGACGGGCAGCGCCAAGAACGACGCCTATCGCTGGGCCATCGCCCACTATCTGGACACGGGGCGACTGGACACCGGCGCGATGGCGTATTACATTGATGCGGACTGGCTGAGGCACCCGCGCGCGGCGGCGTTCTGGAATCACACGCTGACCAACCACGACTACTTCGTGGCGCGGCGCAGCTTCTTTTTTGACCTGTCGCCGTGGGACGACGAACCGGTCACCGACGAGCCAAACGCGCCCATCGGCGCCGATGTGGCAACGCTGAAGCTGCTGTTGGGCAAGGTCGCGGCGCGCAACGCCGGGCGGCGCATGGTGCACGTCGGCGGCTTCATCCCGTGGGCGTTCAAGTACACCCGGCACGCCGCCGGCAAGCACGACGACGTGCCAGCCGAGTGGAAATACGCGGAAATCCTCTCGTCCTACAACGCCTACATGGACGCCGACGCGCTGGGGCTGGGCGCGATGGCTAACGCCTCGTTCTATCAACACCAACCGTTGCCGCAGTATCCCGCCGAACACGCGCTGAACGAGGCGGCGTACTTGACTGGCAAGACGGTGGCACCGAAGCAATACGTTACGTTCTACGTTGGCGACTACGATTCGGCGGCGTGGATGTATCAGATGCTACCCTCGCTCTGGGACGACGCGCAGCGCGGCAGCGTACCGCTGGGCTGGGCCTTCAATCCGAATCTGGCCGAGCGCTTTCCCGCCGCGTTCTGGTACACGCGCGCCACGCGCAGCGCCAACGACGTGTTCGTGGCCGGCGATAGCGGCGCGGGCTATCTCAACCCGTCGCTGTTGGACGCGCCGCGCCCCAGCGGCCTGCCGTCCGGCGTCGCCCTGTGGGAGGCGCACTGCCGCCGCTGGTACACCCAGTTTGGCCTGGGCATCACCGGCTTTGTGATTGATGGCAACGCGCCACCCATGCCGGATTCCGTGCTCGACGCCTACGCGCGCTTCTCCCCGTTGGGCACCGTGGCGCAGAAAGTGTCGGAGCGAAGCATCCACAATGGTATGCCGCTGGTGCGGATGAGCGACGACCTGAACAACGATCCGCGCCAGGCCGCGCAGCAGATTCTGCACCGCCTGGACGGCCCGGCCCCGTCGTTCCACATCTTCCGCGCCATCCTGAAACGCCCGTCGTGGTACGCCCAGGTGGTGCAGGCCGTGCGCGCGGCGCGGCCCGACGCAGCCATTGTGGACCCGTATACGTTCATGGCGCTGATGAAGCGCGTCTCGCGTGGTTGACGCCGTCGCGTGCTTCCGCAGTGTTCTTGTGCATCAGCATTATGTCGTCGTTCTCAATCGCGACTATCCCGCAACAGCCTGGTGCGGAACTTGGCGCAGCGCCGGATGGGCACCACGAGTTGCAGGCCGGCAGTCGAGGTGTCACGCCGCGTGTGGTCGCGCTCAGCCTGGCGCTTTCGTGCGTCTTTGGCTACCTCATTCCCGTCATTGACATCAAGCTGAACAACACCTATCTGGCCTCGGTGCATCTGCCGCCCGGCTCCGTCGCTGTGTTGTTAATCCTGCTGCTGGTCATCAACCCGTTCCTGAAGCTGCTGTCGCGGCGGTGGGCGTTCTCGCGCAACGAGATGCTGACCGTTTATATCGCCAGCCTGTTCTCCTGCCTGGTACCGGGACATGGAGCGGAGAACTTTTTTGTTTCCAACCTGATCGGACCGTTCTATTTCGCCACGCGGGAGAACAAGTGGCTCGATTTCCTGCAGCGCTACTTGAAGCCGTGGTTCACGCCGGGGCTCGCCGACCACGGCCGCTACGGACCCGTGGCCAGGAGTGTGATCGAACCCTGGTACACCAGCCTGGGCGCGTCGCGCGCCATTCCGTGGAGTTTCTGGATCGTGCCGCTACTGGCGTGGAGCCTGTTCATCCTCGCGCTGTATACCATGCTGTGCTGCCTGAGCGTGATGCTGCGCGCCCAGTGGGCCGAGCGTGAGGCGCTGGCCTTTCCGCTGCTGCGGCTACCGTTGGAGATGACGGAGGATTTTGGAAGGCGGAAGGATGAAGGCGGAAGGATGAAGTCTGGGGCTTCATCCTTCTTCGCGAATCGCATGATGTGGATCGGCTTTGGCATCGCGGTCTTCATCTCGCTGATGAACGGACTGCACGTTTACTATCCGGCAGTGCCACCGGTGCCGCTCGACATAGATACGGGACCACTGTTCACGGAAGCGCCCTGGAACCAGATCGGCCCCACCCTGATCCGCACGCTGCCGATGCTGGTCGGCATCAGCTATTTGTTAACGTCCGAAGTCTCGTTTTCGCTCTGGTTCTTCAACTGGCTCATTAAAGCCGAACTGGTGGTAGCCTACTATCTGGGTTTTCTGCCCAGTACCCTGCCCAACGCCATTGGCCACACCGGCGACGCGAAATCGTTTGCTGGCTATCAACAGGTTGGTTGCTACGTGGCTTACATCGGCATCGTGGTGTGGACGGGCCGCGAACACTTCCGCCACATCGCGCGGCGTGCGCTAGGCCGTGAGACGGCCAGGCCGGCGGAGCGCGCGGAGGTGCTCTCGTATCCGGTTGCTTTCTGGGGGTTTGTGCTGTCCTTCGGCTTCATCAATGCATGGAGCGTTGCGGCCGGGATGCGCGCCGACGTGTCGTTGGTGCTGTGGCTGTGCTATCTGGTGACGGCGATGGCGCTGACGCGCGTGGTCGTCGAAGGCGGTTTATACTATGCGCAGCAGGGCTGGACGCCGCTCGGCACCATCGCGCAGCTCACTAACTCGGGGCCGGGCCAGTGGCTGGCTCCGGCCAGCATCGTGCCCGGCACCTTCATTCAGGGCGCGATTATTACCGACATGCGGGCGTTCCTGATGCCGTCGTTTCTGCACAGTTTCAAGCTCGCCTACGATCATAAGATCGCGCCCCGGCCGCTGTTGGCACTCATTGCTGCGGTGACTTTCATTACACTGACGATGGGCATCTGGATGCGCGTCCGCATGGGCTACGAGGGGGGCGGGTTACAACTTAACCAGTGGTTCGCGGTGGTAGGTGCACAGCAGCCCGCGGTGAACTCGATGCAATTCATTAACGGCGCCCGTGACGTCAGTTGGACCAACTGGCTGTGGCTGGCGCTCGGCGCCCTGATGACCTTGGCCATGATGCTGGCGCGCAGCCGCCTGCCCTGGTTCCCGCTGCACCCAATCGGCTTCTTGATGTGCCTGACGGCGCCGCTGCACCGGGTCTGGTTCTCCATCTTCCTGGGCTGGCTTTGTAAGGCGCTTATCACCAAGTTTGGCGGTAACGACACGTACCGCAAGATGACGCCGGCCTTCCTGGGCTTGGTCCTCGGCGACATCGCCATGATGCTGCTGTGGCTAGGTATAGATGGCTGGCAAGGCCGCACCGGTCATCAGTTGATGCCGGGTTGAGCGCAGCGCATTAAAACGATATGCAGGAAGCAAACAATGCCCTTTCTCACTATCACGAAGCTTGCCGGCTCAGCCGTTTTACTGGCGACGGCCTGGTGCGCTTTAACGTCGTCGCACCTGGCACAGTCTGCGGACGTGGTTCAGCCCCCGCAGCGCGACCTCGTTCTCTCCACCTGGGAGCCTGAGCGCTGGGCGCTGCCGGGCGGTGCGACGCTACAGCGCATTGTGGGGCGGACGCCTGGCGGCGAACCGCTGACGCGCCTCGCGTTGCCGGGGCCGGGCGAGGACCAAGCGGTGCTGGTGCAGATTAATCTGCCCGCGACAGCGGGCGACTTGTCGGTGTTCTTGCGCAAGACGGAGCAAGGCGCCGCACGGCACGAGGCGCTGTTTCAGGACGCGCACGGCTGGGGCGGCACCGGCAACACGCTGTGGGGGCTAAACCAGGACACAACTTATACAACGCCGGCCCTGAAGCACGGCTGGTCGTGGCGGGTTGGCTTCTTCAAGACCGAGGTCAGCCCGCCTTATCGCTTTCGCGGCTTTCGCTTAAACGGCGGCGATAAGCCGGGGCAGCCTACCATCGAAGCCGGGCCGATCCATCTATCCTACACACCCGACGACAAAGACTGGTTATACACCGACCTGCAGCCGAAGACCATTAGTGTACGCGACGGCGAGTTGCCACCATTGACGCTGCGCATCGCGAACCTCGGCACGACCCCGCGCACGTTTCGCCTTAGCGCGCGGCCCACCGAGCGTAACCTGACGCCGCTGGTAGGGACCCCGTTGGACTTAGGCTCAGTTACGCTGGAGCCAAACCAAGTGAAGGAGTTGTCGGTCAAGCTGCCTTTGCCGGTGCTGGGGCGCTACGTCCTCGAATACCGCGCCGTGGGTGCTGGTGACGCCGTAACGCAGCAGGAAAAGGTGGAAGTCGTCAATGCTCGTGATCTGGCGGATGGGTTCCGCCACTGGGCGGCGGGGCGCAAGTGGTTCACGGCGCCGAATCAGCGCGTGGCCACCGGTCCCGATGGCAAGGCCAAGATTGACGTCACTGTGGCGAGCAACGGCGTGAGCCAGGTGCCCCTCTTTCCGGTGCTGCCGCGCACGCCGCGCGCTGTCCGCGCCATCGCTGACCCGCAGACTGGCGGGCGAATTCGCATCCTGAGCGATCTGCCCACTATCGGCAAGTTGTTCACCAAAGCCGATCAGGTGGTTATGAACGGCCCTCTGCAGGTACTCACCACGCAACTCAGCCCCGCCTGGTTGGTGCACAGTACCGACAACCAGTTGCTGCTCTTCGGCGATACTGCGAAGTCCGGTCTGGGCGCGCCGTCGCACCTGGCGTTTGCGACCGCGGCCGGCGTGCGCGTCGTCAAAGCCGGTACGGCCCTCGACGCCACCCAACTCCACGCCATGACCCAGCCGTGGCTGCTGGTGTGGTGGGCCGGCAGCGACGGCTGGGCGACATGGGACGTGCCGCACCTGGTGACGTTGCAGCATCGCCCGGCATCGCTGAAGTTGGACGAGCACGGTGTCACCGTGAGCTTTGCTGGCGCGGCCGGCTACCTCGCGACGCAGCCGCTCTACGGCTATGCGAAACTGTCGCAACAGGCGGCGTGGCAGGCGCACCCGGAGATGTTTAAGCAGCCGGCGGCGTGGCCCGAACTACACACGTGGACCTGGGACGCGACACTGCCTCCGGCCGTCGCCGCGCGGTGCAACTGGTGGGCGCGGGCATTGGCGCGCATTCCCTACAACGTGCGCGAATCTTACGTGGTAGACCACGCCGCCGGTGCAGTGCGCGTCACTGATGCGTTCGATTACGTGGACATTAAGAATGACTGGGGCACGGTGCCGGTCACGCTCGCGCCGCTCAGCCCGACTTATGCGGTGGCCATGCGTGGCGGCTATCCCATGACGGCACCGGCGCAGTTGCAAGACCTGCAATACCCCACGCTGTATGGACCCTATTGCGCGTTGGAAGGCGCAACTTCGATCAATTACAGCCTGAACGTTGGCCCCTACTGGATGCAGACCGCCGAGCCCAATCGCACCCTGCCGGTGGACGAATCCACCGCGTCGCGTAAGGCTCAGGCGCGCCTGGTGCACGAGGCCGCGCGTAGCGCCGCCGATGCGGGCGAAACGCAGATGTGGGACTGGCATGACGAGAACTTCGTATGGTACGCGCAGAGCGGCGACATCCGCGAACCCGGCTACTATACGGGCTTCACCGGTGGCTCCTTGCGTCAGGATCGCAAGGGCTGGATGCAGGCGCGGGTGCTGCATACGCTGTTTGACCCGGCGCGCTACAAACTCGACGAGCGCAGTGGCACTCTCAACCGGCGCTACATTGACGGCCCCGGCATCGGCAACTGGGGCTCGGGCGACTGGGGCGACAGCGGCAAACTCGGCACCGATATGATCTGGGACGCTTACGTCTACGCCTACAACACCGGCGACTACCAGACCATCGCCGACAAGTGGGACCTCATCACTAGCCTCAACACCCTGCCGGTGACCATGAGCTGGATCGGCGTCGGCCGCGCCGCCATCGCCGAAATGGGCGACGAGGCGCCGCCCATGCTGGGGCTGGCACGCCTGGCCTATGCCGTGGGCGACCGCGACACCTATACCGCCGCCGTCTACTGGTATGCGCGGGAACTGGTCTTGCACGTCGTGAAGGAGGGCGCGTTCACGAAATGGCGCGAGCAGTTCGCGCCGTGGCATCCTGGCCTCGAACTGCCCACCGAGACGCCCACTAACTTGTGGGGCACCAACGCCTCGTGGCAGCCGGGCGGCTTCCGCTCGACCGTGGGCGGCGAAAACCAGTGGAACAACTTTACTGTGCGCCTCGACGACACCGACACCATCCGCTTCCAGCAGCGCTACGCGCGGTTACTACCAGAGCGTGTTATGGCGTTGGCCAAGCCGGAGGAACTCAAGAAGAACGCGCAGCTCTACTTCGAGCGCGTCGGGGTGCTTGGCGGTGACCCGGCGAAGGCTCAAACCGACTTCGTGCAGAGCGACGCGAAAGTGGAACTTTCCACAAGCTACATCGCCACCGCCATCGCCGCCTGGCGCGAGTTCCCACCCAAACTGGAGCCGCTCATTCCCGCGACTACGCCCACCCTCACTGACGACGGTTGGGCCTGGCAGCAGATGAACTACTTTAGCGGCGGCCTGGTCAACCCGTACAGCATGGCCAAGGCGAAGCCGCCAACGCTACAGTGGTTCTGGTTCAAGCCGCCCCAGGTGCGGCCCGGTGTGGATTGGGGCGATAAATGGACCTTCGGCAGCTTCGCGCCGGCCGGCAAAGCTGTGGATGGCACCACGACTGAGCAGCCGCTCAACGCCGTCAGCAGCCTGTGGACCTTCACGCTGAGATCAGCGCCTTAACCACAGAAACACAGAGGCACAGAGAAGTCGCCGAGGATGGAGAATAGAGAATCGCGGCCCAATCCTGTCACGACACCGCTCAATCCTCCATCTTCGATCCTCTATTCTCGATGTCCTCTCTGTGCCTCTGTGGTTCACATCACGACAAATGCCACAAGCACACCTGCGCCCCGGCACCGGCGGCGAGGCGGCGGCCGTCGGGGGCGTAGGCGACGGCGTTGACGGCAGCTTCGTGCTCCGTAAGCGTAAAACGAAACTCACCGCTGAGGGCGTCCCACAGGCGCACGGTTTTATCGTAACCGCCGGTGGCAACGGTGGCGCCGTCGGGTGAGAATGCCACGGAGGTGAGCGCGCCGCGATGGCCGCTTAATGTCCACAAGGGCTGGTCGAGTTCCACGTCCCACAGATGCGCGACTTTGTCGTAGCCGGCGCTGGCCAGCATCCGGTTGGTGGGCGAGAACGCGACAGCGGTGACTTCGTGACCGGGCGCGCGCAAGTTGCGCAGCACCTTGCCGCTCGGCACCTGCCACAGCAGCACACCGTTCTCGGTGCTACCGGTCGCGAGCAGCTTGCCATCAGGCGCAAACGCGAGCGACGAGACGCCGTGATAATCGGTCAGGCGCAGGGTGGACTTGCCGCTGACAGCATCCCACAGCATCACCGCGCTGTCGTGGCCAGCGCTGGCCAGGAGGTGGCCGTCCGGCGCGAATGCCACCGCCACGACGCGGCCGAGATGCCCTTTCAGGGTTTGTTGGATCGTGCCGGTTGTGGTGTTCCAGAGTACCACCGTGCCATCTTCGTTGGCGGCCGCCAGCAGTCGCCCATCGGGCGAGAAAGCCACCGCATTCACGCGACACTCTTGGCCGCGCACCGTGCCCTTGACGGTGCGGCCAACCGTCTGGGCCAGCGCCAGCGTCTCATTGAGAGTGCTCGGCACCGCATCGCGCAACGTCGTGCCCAGTTGTTGCAGCGATTCCGGCATCACCCGCAGCAGGGTGCCGAGTCGCGCATCCCACAGGATGCACGCGCCCTCCTCGCCGCCACTGGCCAACTGTCCGCCGACCGGCGAGAACGCAACAGCCGCGACCCTGCCGCTATGACCCGGCAAGGGGTGCAGCGTGCCGGCAGTAGGTCTAAATGCCGGCGGCACGATAGCGAGCGGCGCTGGCGCTGGACCGATGTCCGCGGTGGGTGCCGCCAGTGGTGCGCGCCCCATCAGCACGGCGTGAACCACGTCTGTGGGTTGGGGAGTTGGTGGCACGACCGGCGGCGTGGGCGGCGGTGTGGGCGGCGAAGGCACCCGGACGGGTGGTGTCGCGGGCACTGGCGGCACTTCATAAGCGGGCGTGGCAGCCAGTTCGCGCAACTGCTGCCAGAACTCCAGCGCTGTCGCGGGACGATGCCGCGCCTCCATCGCCAGACCTTTCATGACGAGTTGCGCAATCCGCGCGCTGGCTTGTGGGTTCAGTTGACGCACCGCTTTAAGGGGCACGCCCTTGGCGCGGGCCGAGGCGGCGATGGGGGCGGCGCCAGTCAGCAGATGATAAAGAATCGCCGCCAGGCCATACACATCGGCGCGCGGTGTCAGCCGCGTTTGCGGTATGTGATGTTCCGGTGCCGCGTAGCGGGAGATCGGCGGAGTCGTTCCGACCCGGTGATCCGGCATGGCATCCATCCCGAGCAGGACGCCGCCCAACAATACCCGGTCACTGTGCAGCCACACATTGTCCGGCGTCAGGTCGCGATGCGCCAACCCGGTGCTGTGCAGGGTCGCCAGCGCGTCGGCCAGTTTCAATACCACCTCGGTGGCTTCGGCTTCGGCGTAGGGCCGTCCCCGCGCCGACAGGGTGTCCGCCACGCTCACACCGGCCGGGCGCTCCTGCACCAGATAAACCGTATTATGCTCCTCGAACACAGCGACGGTGCGGACCAGCCCCGGATGGTTGAGCCCGCGCAGATGCTTCGCCTCCTGCAGGAACTGACGCTTGGCGCCGTTAAACGCCGCCGTTGCGACATCGTTGGCGGGCAGCACCGTGCCATCTCGGCGCACGCTGCCGGAGGGAAACAGTTCCTGAATCAGCGTCAGCCGCTGCCCCTGGGCATCGCCGCCGAGATAAATGACGTCGCTCTCCCGCCGCCGCATTGCCTTGCCGACCGTAAACCGCCCGCCTTGCAGCTTGGTCCCAACCGCCAGATGATCCGGCGCACTCGCCGGCGCCGCGGTCGCCGCGTGCAGCGGCGCCCCACACCCCCGGCACGTCAGCGCCTTAGGCACGTTTGAAGTTGAGCAGGAAGGACAATACATTTTGGTTGGTGGTGAGTGGTAGAGTGGTGAGTGGTACGGGCGCGCGAGCCGGCTTTCCCCACACACTCAGCGAATGTCCATGAGTCTCGGCGTCCCAGTGCCACCACTCACCACTCTACCACTCACCAGATTATAGTATCCGCCACAGCTTGATGGTATGGTCGTCGCTGCCGCTGGCGAGAATGTGGCCGTCGGGCGAGATGGCCACGGCGTTCACGCGGTCGTGGTGCTCATCCATGCGGTAGATGACATCGCCAGTCGCCGTGTCCCACAATCGCACCGAATGGTCGTAGCTGCCGCTGGCCAGGGCGTTACCGCTTTTGTCGAACGCTACCGAGGTGACGGCGGCGGAATGTCCACTGAGCACACGTTCGCAGTGCAACAGTCCCATGTCCCACAGGCAGATGCGCGTGTCCTCGCTGGCACTGGCCAGCACCCGGCCGTCAGGAGAGTAGGCTACATCTGCAACCCAGCCTTCGTGAAATGCCAGATCGTGTTGCAGGTCGCCGCGATTAACATCCCACACTTTGACGGCCAGATCTGCTGTTGCTCCCGCCAGTTGCTTGCCATCAGGAGTGAAGGCGAGACCGTTCACCCACTTATCGCCGCGACAGGGGCGTAGCTTGACGCCGGTCGCCGCGTTCCAGAGAGTAGTCTCGCCTTCGCTAAAGTTTTGGATGCCGCTGCCACATGCAATGGTTCGGGTGTCTGGCGTAAAGGCCATCAACGGGGTGACAGGAGCGAAGGCCACCGCTGTCATCCAACATTCGCGGCCCAGTAACACTTGCAGCAGTGGCCACCGCAACGTGCGTCGCAACTGGCCAGTCCGCGGGTTCCATAGCCGCACCGTGCCATCGTGGCCGCTGCTCGCCAGCATGTTGCCGTCGGGTGAAAATGCCAGCGACGTGATGCAATTGCTGTGTTCTTCCAGTGTGGCCTTCAACTCGCCGGTGCGCCGATCCCACAACTTGACGTTGCCGGCGTGTCCGGCGCTGGCCAGAGTTCTCCCGTCCGGTGAGAACGCCAGACATGTGACTTTGTGGGAGTGTGCTGCTATTGTCATAAACGACGCCAGGTTGGAGCGTGTCAAAGAGGTGCGTAGCACTTGAGCCGACAGACTGACCGGGGCCGGACTGAGTGGATTGAAGGGCGGATAGGCAAGCACCGGTTCGCTTTCGTCTTTCCACCACGATGAATCCTCCTCCTGAACCGGGCCGGCCGCTCCGGGACGACCAGTCAACGCGTCCAGCATCTCGCGCGCACTTTGCGGCCGCGCCGCCACCTCCATCGCCAATCCGCCCATCACCGCGCTCGCCACCTGGGCCGACACCGCCAGGTTCAACTCGCGCACATCCGCCAACTCGACTCCCGCCGCACGGTCGGTCGCCGGCAGCGGCGCTTCGCCGGTGAGCAGGTGATATAGCGTGGCCGCCAGCGCGTACACATCGCTATAAGGCCCGCGCTGGGCGCGTTGCGCGTACTGTTCCAGCGGCGCGTAGCCGGGCGTCAGCGTCACCGTCATCTGGCGCGTTTTACCAATGGCGAATTCGCGGGCCGTGCCGAAATCTATCAGCACCACGCGCCCATCGTCGGTCGCGAAGATATTATCCGGCTTGATGTCGCGGTGCAGCATCGCGCCGCGATGCACCTCGTCCAGCGCCTGCGCCGCCTGCTGGATATACGCCAACGCCTCCGCCTCCCGCAACCGTCCCCGCGCTTCCAGCAGTTGGCCCAGCGTCTGGCCGCGCAAGAACTCCATCACCATATAGGCGGAGTTGTTCTCCTCGAACAGCGTGTAAACATCAACGATACCAGGATGCCGGAATTGCGCCAGCGTTTTCGCTTCGTCCAGGAATCGCCGCCGAGCCGCCTGAAACTCCGCCTCCGGCATCGCCGCCGGGGGATGCACGTCGGTGCCGTCGCGGCGGCAGCCATAAGGGAAGAACTCTTTTACTGCCACAGCGCGGTGCAGGTGCGTGTCCTGGCCACGATACGTGATGCCAAAGCCGCCGATGCCCAGCACTTCCTCAAGCACCAATGAGCCGCCTTGCAGGCGTGTGCCAGCCGGCAACGCGTCCGGCGTTGTCGAAGTGCCCGCACCGAGCGGCGCGGCGCAGGCCTGACATACCGATGCGGTATCGGAATTAGCGAATTGGCAGACGGGACAGATCATGGCTGGGGCAAGGTCGGTTCAGACGTTATATTGCACTGATAGAACGCTTCTGCGAATCGCTTGCTTTGAAAAGCAAAGATGTGTTTGGTGCCATACTCTATAAACTCATGTATGACAGCGCACCGCAAAGCGTGACACTCTGGTGACCTGAGACACTCTGCCCGGACCAATTGGCGTACGCCAGACAGGCAGAGCAGTGCAACAGGTGTCCACAACAGCACCGTTTCAAAGTTGGTCAAGCTATGAGCGAACGAGCCGACATCCGTGGCGAGCACGCCCAGGGCAGTTACAATAGAGCCAAGCGCGAGACTCGCTATACATAGCTCCCCTCCTCGGCGTGCCCGGTAGACATGTCTTTCGCAGCCGGTGCAATATGGGATTGACCACGAACCGGGAACGTGGCCTATTGTGTCCGCCAGACGCACGTGCGTTGTACTGGGTGCACCGCAACACGCACAGACATCGGGCCAGCGAACCAAATAGTTATACACCCTGACTTCCCACCGCCCGCTGTAGCGATTCAATTGGGGCGGTAGCGCCGTAACCGACGGTGGCTCTGCGGGTGTCAAAACCGTAAGATACTGGGCCAACTCACGATCGGTGGCTGCTGTCGGCGGCGGCTTCCACTTGCGGAGCGACGGTGGCGGCGGGTTATCCGCCAGTGCTGCTGTAGGTCTATCCAACAGCCGCAGGAAGTCCTCCACGCGCTGCGGCCGCTGCGCCACCTCCACGCGCAGGCCGGCCTCCACCGCCTCCACCACGGTCTCGCTCACCTGCGGATTGTAGAGGCAGATTGACGCCAGTTGCACGCCCATGGCACGGTCTGAGGCGGCCTCCGGGATGCGCCCGGTGAGCGCATGATAGAGTGTCGCCGCCAGCGCGTACACGTCGGTGTAGGTGCCGCGTTGCGCACGATGGGCGTATTGCTCCAACGGCGCATAACCGGGCGTGACAACGACTGAGTGGCGCTGCGTGCGGCCCGCCATGTATTCGCGCGCCGTGCCGAAGTCAATCAGCACCACGCGACTGTCGTGGCACACCATGATATTCTCGGGCTTAATGTCGCGATGTAACATCCCCGCCTGGTGCACAACTTGGAGCGCCACGCCTACCTGGCGAATGTATCCCACGGCCTCCATCTCATCCATACCAGCGGGAGACGCCTCGATCAACTGGAGGAGCGTGCGGCCCGCCAGGAACTCCATCACCATATAGGCGGAGTTGTTCTCCTCGAACAGCGTGTAGACATCTACGATGCCGGGATGGTGAAACTGCGCCAGCGTTTTGGCCTCGTCGAGAAACCGTTGCCGTGCTGACCGAAACTCTGACTCCGGCATCGCGGCCGGTGGATGCACATCGGTGCCGTCGCGCCTACAGCCGTAGGGGAAGAACTCTTTCACCGCGACGGCGCGGTGCAGATGCGTGTCCTGTCCCCGATAGGTAATGCCGAAGCCGCCGATGCCGAGGACTTCGTCCAGCACCAACGTGCCGCCCTGTAAGCGTGTGCCCGGCGCAAGTGCGTCCGGCGCAAGTGCGTCCGGCGCAAGTGCGTCCGGCGCAAGTGCGTCCGGCGCAAGTGCGTCCGGCGAGGCGTTCGACACTTGGCCGAGCGGCGCGGCGCAGACGGTGCAGACTGTCGCGGTAGCCGGAACGGGCGATTGGCAGGTAGGGCAGAGCATGGAAGCCGGTAACTAACACCGATTAGAATCAACCACAGATAAACACGGATGAACACAGATAGCTACCGATACCGAAGCCGGCAAAGATATCTGGAAAGATAGCACTGATGGCGCTGCATCCGTCATTCATTCTTATCTGTGCTCATCCGTGTCTATCTGTGTCCATCGTGGTTAATCTAACTCATGTTCCACAGCCGCACCGCGCTGTCGGCGGCGGCGGCCAGGAGCTTGCCGTCGGGGGAGTATTCCAGCGCCGCGATGGTGCCGCCGTGGTCGTCGAGTTGGTGGAGCAGTGCGCCGGTGCCGGAATCCCACAGGCGCAGTACGCCATCGGAGCTACCGGTGGCGACGGTGCGGCCGGTGGGCGCGAAGGCGACGGCGCTGACGGCGCCGCGGTGGCCTGACAAGGCTTGCAGTTTGAAACCTGTCTGCGCGGCCCATACTCGTGCCAGGTGCTCGTAGCCGCCCGTCGCGAGCGCGGCGCTGTTGGGCGCGAAGTCGAGGCTGGTCAGCCAGAAGTCGTGCGCGGCTTCCGACCATTCGAGCAATTCGCTGTGCAGGTTCCACACGCGCAACATGCCACTGTTGGTGCCGGCCGCCAGCAAGGCGCCGTCGGGCGACAACGCCAGCGTGTTGACGCCTTCGCTATCCGTCGAGAAACTCTGCTTTCTTTTGGCGGTTTCGACTTCCCATAGGTTGATGGTGCCGTCGCCGCTGCCGGCGCAGAGGTGCTCATCGTTGCGCAGGAATTCCAGCGCGTTAACGGAACCCGCGGCATTAGGGAAGATGCGCAATACGCGACCGTCGGCGACGTTCCACAGATATAACTCGCCCTTCTCGTGCCCGCTGGCCACCGTGGCGCCGTCGCGCGCGAAGGCTACGCTACGCGCGCGGCTGGCGCGCTTGGCCGTCGAGGGCAGCACCCGCGTTTCCTTACCGTCTAGGTCCCACAGTCGCACCGTGCCGTCATCGCTGCTGCTGGCGAGCGTGCCCTGGCCGGAGAACGACACGTCCGTGACTGCGGCCTGATGCCCGCGTAGAACGACCTTGGTAGTCGGCGTAACGGGACCGGGCGGCGCGGGTCGGGTCGGCTGTATGGCGACCGGTGGGGCCGGCTCCGGTGGCGCGGGTGCCGGTGGCGTGACGGCGCGCACTTTCGGCGTCAGTGGTGAGCCACAGGTGCGGCAGGCGTGAGCGGTATCGTCGTTGTGAGCGCTACAGTAGGGACAGAGCATAGGGTATGGATTGAATAGGCACTCAGGTCAGAAATGGCGCGGCGTCTTGCCCTCACCCCCAACCCCTCTCCCAATCCGCTTCGCGGGAGAGGGGAGCCCAGACTGGTAGCGTGTCCACAGCATTTTGCTTTTAGCGACGTCGCCGCGCGGGTGACCTCCCCTCTCCCGCGAAGCGGATTGGGAGAGGGGTTGGGGGTGAGGGCTTAATTCAGCCGCGGCCCGTTGTGCGCCTTGAACTCCGCTTCATATTGGTGGTTCTTAAATTGAAACGTGTAGATGCGATGGTTACGCATGTCGGTGTGGCAACTGATGCACTTGACGGCGTGGCCGGCGTCGCTGCAGTGCGGCTTCATCAACTTGCGGGCGACCAGGCGCTGCTTGCCGAAGCTACGTGCAACCAGGAACGGCACGAACAGTAACAGCCACAGCACGAATACAAACGCACTTTCGGTCATGGCACAAATGACCAGACTCATGATGAAGCTGATCAACACTTGTGGCAATAAGGCCAGCATGGCGCCGGCATGATCGGCCTGCACGTGCGCCTTGCATTTCGAGCAGTAGGGCACCATCCAGATACGGGTGTTGGCGGTAATGGTGCCACGGTGCGGGTACACGACTTGCATCGCGGTGTCGTTGGGGTCGCCGCAGCAGGCGCAGCGTTGCGGCCAGTTGGGTGCGTCGTCCACGCGGCCGGTGTCGGTGATCGAATCTACCGGGCGCGCGGTCGCGATGCGGTTGAGCACATGCGTCAGGGTGTTGTCGGTGGGGCGATCCAGCACCGGAGCGCGCGAGTGCAGGCGCAGTGCTTGCATGAATCCGTGCACCGATTGCGGGCGCGAGTCCACTTTTAGTTCCAGCGACCACATTACCGCGTCGCTGACAGCTTGGCTGACGTGAGGCTGCAACTCGCGCGGTGACAGCAGTTCGACGCCCGCGACGCGGTCGGTGGCCTGCACCGGGGCGTCGCCCGTGAGCAGGTGATACAGCGTCGCGCCAAGGGCATACACGTCGGTGAATGGGCCGAAGCGCGCCTGCTGGCCGTATTGTTCCAGCGGCGCGTAACCGGGCGTGACGATGGAGGTCATGCGACGCGTCTTGTCAGTGGTGTAGGCGCGGGTCGTGCCGAAGTCGAAGAGCACGACCCGGCGGTCTTCGGTAACGATAATGTTGTCCGGCTTGATGTCGCGGTGCAGCAGCCCGGCCTTGTGGACTGCTTCGAGGGCGTCGCCGACTTTGAGGATGTATTCCACGGCGATGGGCTCGGGTAGGGCGCCCTGTTGCTCAACCAGTTCCTGCAGCGTTTTGCCCTGTAGGAACTCCATCACCATGTAGACGGTGCCGTTCTCCTCAAAGGCCGAGTGCACATGCACGATATTGGGGTGTTGGAAGCGCGCCAGTACGCAGGCCTCTTCCAGAAAGTGCGCACGCGCGACATCAAAGCCCTCGTTGGTGAGCGTGTGCGGCGGCACCACCGTGCTGTCGCGTCGCCTGCTGCCGAACGGGAAAAACTCCTTGATCGCGACGGTGCGCTTAAGCCGCAAATCGGTGCTCAGATAGGTGATGCCGAAGCCGCCCTGCCCCAGCATCTTGATGATGCCGAACGCCCCGCCGCTCAGCATGGCGCCGACCGGCAGCGCGTCGAGCACTTCCCCGTTCTGCGCCGTGTCCAGCGGCGTGCCACACGCCTGGCAGACGGTGGCCGCGCCGGGGTTGACATAGTTGCAAACAGGGCAGTGCATGGGTTGGCTTTGGATTAGGAAACTAGGAGGCCCAGGGAATGTCTGACGCTCAGCCCTCACCCCGGCCCCTCTCCCACAATGGGAGAGGGAAGGTCATACTCGCGGCGACGTTGGTCTGGCCTTAAAGCACACAGTCATGGTGCGAGACACTCCCTCTCCTGTTGTGGGAGAGGGGCCGGGGTGAGGGCTGAGCATGACGCCTCCTAATAAATCTTCACGCTCCTGTCAGCCGGCGAATGTCGCTTTCCGCCGGTACATTGGAAGCCACCCCGCCGTCGCTGACGCGCACGGTGCGGGTGCGCCCGCCGATAGACACCGTTTTGCGCGTGCCGGATGAAATAGCGCCGGTGCTGTTCAGTTCATGGATGGCGCCTTCGATCATGCGCGTCATGGGCGCGTTGCCGATGCGCTGCGTCACGCCGTGTGCGGCTTCAAGCGTCTGGCGGGCGGCATCCACATCGGCGGGCGCCTTTTGCATGGCGTCGTGCACCATGCGGTCCACGTTGCGCTGCTGCACGTAACCGAGCACCTCGCTTTCCACGGCCACCACCGCGTCTTCGTCGGGCGTGAAGTGGACGAACAACTCCACCGGCGGCAGTTCCTCGCGGCGGTTCAGGCCGGGCGCATAGCCGGTGAGTCCCACCTGCGACAGGCGCACGCGGCTGGCCGGGCGGGCGAAACCGGACGCGGTGAACTCCAGTACGAAGACAGTGTAATCGCCGGACGGGATGTTACCCAGGTAGTGCGGTGCACTCTCAAGACTGACATCGGCCAGGCTGGGATAGATGCGCGTGAAACTGTCAAGCTGCACGCCGCGCACCGTGGACACGCTCGCCTGCAAATCGGTCACGACCTCGCGCACCGAAGACCCGACCTCGACATCCAGGATGTCGTGCAGTTGCTCCATGTGCTGCAGGTGGTAGGGCCGGCCCTGCGTGACAGTGCTGAGGTCGCCCATGATTTCTTCGTTGTATTCCTCGCCGATGCCGACCGCGATGATCGGGATGTTGGCGCCGCGATGCTGGCGTGCGAGGCCACGGCACTCTTCCTCATCGAAGGTCTTGCCATCGGTCAGCAGCAACAGTCGCTTGGCCGTCTGCGGCGGCACGCCGCCCAGTTCCTGCACCGCGCAGCGGATGCCCTTGGCCATGTGCGTGCCGCCGGAATGCCCGCGCAACGCCTCGACCGCGTCGTGCGTGGTGCCGCGGCGGGTGATATCGGTTAGCGGCAGTAGCGTCTTCGCGTGGTCGTCGAAGTGGATGATGGTAACGCGGTCGCCTTCCTTGAGGCGCTTATCGTCGAGCAGCGTGTGTGCCGCCTGAATGGCGCGGTCGAGCTTGGTCTCGCGTCCCGAGACTTCCTGCATCGAGCCGCTGGTATCAATGACGAGCGCGAAGGCCAGCGGCGGCCGGCTCCGCGCCACTTCGTGCTGCGGAATCAGTTTGAGCATCACGAACAGCTTCTGCGCCTCGGCGGTACCGGCGCGCAAGCTGGTGCGATGCGGCTTCAATACAAGGTTCAGCATAGGCGAAGCCAGATGTGAGAGTTACGACGGTCACAGTTCATTTTATAAGAAACGGCAGTAGTCGGTTGTCAGTTGCTGGCGCGTAATGCGAAGTTCCGGCGGCTTTAGCCGCCGGGCTCGATTGCCGATCAAGCGTCCGGCAACTATCGTTCACCGACAGACTCTCACCTGCGAACTGACTACTGACAACCGACTACCGACAACCGATATGCTATACTGACGAGCGTTTCAAGGAGGCGATCAGTTGTCTACAACGAGCGTCCCCGCGCCGGAGACGGGTCTGGTGGAGCACGTGAACGGGATCGTGGGCCGCAACGGCCACGCGAAGCCGAACACGGCGACCCTACCGTCAGGCAACGGGCAGATGAGCGACACAGTGAAAAAAGACGATTTTGATATTGAAGGCATACCGGAGATTCAGATCCCGCCGCGCGTGCTGATGGGCGCCGGCCCGTCGGCCTCGTATCCCGAAGCCTTGCGCGCTATGGGCGCCAATACGTTGGGCCACCTCGACCCGCAGTTCGTGGAGATCATGAACAACGTCGGGATGATGCTGCGCCGCGTGTTCCGCACCAGTAACGCCATCACCGGCGCCGTGCCGGGCACCGGCACCGCCGGCATGGAAGCCTCGCTGTGCAACCTCATCGAGCCCGGCGACCAGGTTCTGGTCTGCGTCGCCGGCTACTTCTCGAAGCGCATGCGCCAGATGTGCGAGCGCATGGGCGCGGATGTCACCACTCTGGAAAAAGAGTGGGGCACCGTCTTCACGCCGCAGGAGATAGATGCGGCGCTATCGAAGATGGACAAGCCGAAACTGGTCGCCATCGTCCACGCCGAAACTTCGACCGGCGTGCTGCTGCCGCTGCCTGAGATCGTGGATGTCATCCATCGTCACGGCGCCTTGGTCGTAGTGGATGCCGTCACCAGCCTGGGCGGCTGCCCGCTGCTGGTGGACGAATGGGGCGTGGATGTCTGCTTCGCCGCGACGCAGAAGTGCATCGGTTCTCCGCCGGGCCTGGCGCCGATTACGTTCAATGAGCGCGCTATGGAACTTGTGCGCCATCGCAAGACGCCGGTGCAGTCGTACTACATGGACATCTCCTTAGTCGAGACCTACTGGCGCGATACCTCCGCTGGCGGCCGCGCCTACCATCACACCGCGCCGTCGAACGCGCTGTTCGGCCTGCACGAAGCGCTGCGGATGCTGCTGCTGGAGGGCCTGGAGAACCGCTGGAAGCGGCACCAACTCCACTCGAACGCCTTGATGGCCGGCTTGGCGCAGTTGGGCCTGGAGCCGTTCGCGCCTGAGGGCTATCGCCTGTGGCAGTTGAACGCCGTGAAGGTACCCGAAGGTATTGAGGACGCTCAGGTGCGCACGCTGTTGCTGCATCGCTACAACATCGAAATCAGCGGCGGCCTCGGCCCACTGAAAGGCAAAATCTGGCGCATCGGCACGATGGGCTTCTCCGCCTATCACAGCAACGTCCGTCTGCTGCTGTCGGCGCTGGAAGATATTCTCGAAGACCTGGGTCACCCCGTCGTTAAGGGTGCCTGCACCGACGCAGCCGAAGAGATTTACGCCGCCGCCGAGGCGAAACCGGGCCAGGACGCGACTGGCCGCAACCGTGGCCAAGGCGAAACCATCGGCGCCGAAACGGTGGCCGAAGGCGTGGCCCACAACGAACTCGGTGGTCAGGCGGAATCGGACGACGCGCCCGAAGCCGGGCCATAACCTGAACGGAAGAATATCATATGCGACGACCGAAACAAGAGAACCAGAAGATACCCGGCTGCGGCTTTCACCACGTCGCGATTCGCACCTCCGACTGGGATCGCACCATGCGCTTCTACGAAGATGGTCTTGGCTTCCATGCCGCGCTGCGCTGGGGTGAAGCCCCGCGCCGTGCCGTGATGCTGGACACCGGCGACGGCAACTATCTGGAGGTCTTCGAGCGCGACCCGGCCCCGGCCGGCAGCGAGCGCCCCGGCGGTGCCGAAGACAACATCCTGCATTTCTGCCTGCGCGTGGACGACTGCGACGGCGCGGTAGCCCGCGCCCGCGCCGCCGGTGCTGAAGTCACGGTCGAACCGAAGTCCATCGAGATTTCCGGTAGCACCGTGGTGCCGGTGCGCCTGGCGTTCATCAAAGGCCCGTCGGGCGAGATTTGCGAGTTCTTTCAAAACGAAATCACGTAATCCGGTGTGCAACGGCACACGCATCTGGATTCTCATTTAGACGGTAACCACACAAAGGAGCACGAACATGGAAGGTCGCTGTATGAAGTGCAAGACGCAACGCGAGATCAAGGACCCTAAAGAAGTTAAGATGAAGAACGGCAAGCCCGCCGTCGAGGGCACCTGCCCCGTCTGCGGCAGCAAGATGTTCAAAATCGGCGCGTTGAAGTAGGCGGCAGGTGTCAGGTGTCGGGTTTCAGGTGCCAGGACACACTTAGACCCCGATGCCTGACACCTGGCACCCGATACCTGACACCTACGAAAATGAAATTTCGCACCTTTCCCAACACGAATCTGTCCGTTTCCGAAGTCGGTTTTGGCCTGTGGACAGTGTCCACCGGATGGTGGGGTGAAAAGACCGACGAGGAAGCGGTCGCGATGCTGCGCGCGGCGCGCGACTTGGGCATCAACTTCTTCGACACCGCCGACACCTACGGCAACGGTCGTGGTGAGGATTTGCTGTTGCAGGCGTTCGGCCCCGATCCCCAGGATGTCGTGTACGCCACGAAATTCGGCTACGACATCTACAACGAGGCCAACGTGCGGCGCGGGCAGCAGGAATTGCCGCACAACTTCACACCCGAATTCGTGCGCTTCGCCTGTGAGCAGAGCCTACGCCGCCTGGGCGTGCCGGCCATCCCGCTGTGGCAGATTCACAACGCGCGCATGGACGCCGTTATCAACGACGAGTTGTGGGCGACGCTGGAAGACCTGGTGCAGGAAGGCAAGGTGCTGCATGTCGGCATCGCGCTGGGCCCCGCCAACGGCTGGTTGACTGAGGGTCTCGTCGCGATGCGGCATCGCCGCTTCACGTCGCTGCAGGTCATCCACAACATCCTGGAGCAGCACCCCGGCGCCGATTTCATCCCCGGCGCCCGCGCCCACGATATCGGCCTGCTGGTACGCGTCCCGCACTCGTCGGGCATGTTGGAGGGCCACTATACGCCCGACACCGTCTTCCCGGCCAACGACCACCGCCGTCACCGGCCCCGCTCGTGGCTGCTCAACGGCATCCAGAAGATCGAAACCCTGAAGTTCCTCACCGACGGCCGCGACCAGACGCTCGGCCAGGCCGCGATCAAGTTCCTCCTTGCCGAACCCACCGTCACCAGCATATTGCCCAACATCTATGACATGGACCAGTTGCGCGAGTTCGCCGCTGCGCCCGACAAAGCTGACCTCACCGACGACGACCTGCGCCGCATCGCCGATTTAGAGGCGATCAACTTCGGCGTTGAGGAAGAAGCGATGAAGATGAAGGGCGAGCCGATCGAGACGCTGGAGGAGTGGGAAGGTAAGCTGGCGGTTGGCGCTGGGCGATAACCAAATGCCCGGCGGCTAAAGCCACGGCTCCGACGACGCGAAGCCTCCCTGCGGAGGCTATGATAACCAAGCCCACCACATCGCCAATTTGATCATAGTCGCTTGACGTATTGCGACTTCAGGTTGAGGCAGACGGCGTATGAACCGCTTTGTGGCTGTCGCTATGGGACTGAGCGCCATAATAGGCGGTCTTTTCGCCTTCGCGTCGCGCGCTGCGCGACCTCTACCTGAAGCCGTTTTCATCGGACCAGATCAATTATTTGGCATGAAGTGGTACCTGCTTCTAATTGACCTCGCGGCCGAAGGCGGCGTGGCAAAGTGCCTTCGAGAAAATATGGAGAAAGCCGGCCTACAAGATAGGCTCGGTCGAATCGTGCGCGGCGAAAGACAGCATGACCGCAAATCCCGGGTCAATTACGCCGAGGACGACCGTTACGAATCGTCGTTAGGCGGCATCACTGTGGCGCCACGTTATAGTTACCTTTTGGTTGAATTGGACTTGGATGACCGTGTGTATAAGATCGTCCGTAACTCATACGGAGTAAGCCAGTTTGGTATTAAGGAACACATCAATTCGTACTTTCTTCATGGTAAAGATCCATTGACCTACATACCCCACTATGGTGAGTACCGAGAGCCTACTGTGGATTATCACGCTTTTTAGACAAGCAGGCAGATTGAAGAGACTGCGAATCGTTCTGAGGTAGCCTTAGGCGACTCAGGCCTCCCCCACAGCCGAGCTTTGGCTATCACTGAAGCAGAATCCCTCCTCCCGCACCGCTGCCTGAAACACCGCTTCGTCTAACTCAATCCCGAACCTTGGCGTCGCCGGTACGTGCACCCAGCCGTCGCGCACCGTATAGCCCGACGTGTCGAGGCCGGGCGTGGTGGCGTCGTCGAATTCGACATAAGTGAAGCCTTCGATGGCGCCCGCCAGATGGCAGGAGGCATAGTTGCCGTAGTGCCCACCGTAGTGGTGCGGTGCGGAGCGCGCGCCCCAGGCGTCCAACTGTTTTCCCGTCGCCAGCCAGCGTGTGAAGCCGTGGCCGAAGATGTCGTATTGGATCACGTCCACCAACTTCTCACGCGCCCAATCCAGCAGGCCGCTCGGCGTCCAGCCTTCGCCATCGGCGATGAGGATGTTCATACCTCGCGCCACCAGCCACTCTTTGAGATCGCGATACAGCACCGGGTCTTCCTGGAAGGCTTCTTCCATCCAGAAGATGTTGCAGTCGGCGGTGGCCTCCAGTACGTGCTTCGTCAGGTTTAGGTTGTAGCCGTTGTTGGCGTCGAGCATCAGCCGGCACTCGGGGCCGACTGCCTCCTGCACGGCCCGCACCACCGCGATGTCGCGTTGTGTACCGGCTTCCAGCGGCATGTGCCGCGCGCCGCGCCCGACCTTGATTTTGAAGGCGCGATGGCCCTGCTCATAGCCGCTGCGCGCTTCCGCCGCCATCAGCGCTGCGGCTGCAGCGTCGTCTTCGAGGTGCAAGTCGTCGAAGTACAGCGAGGTGTCGTAGCACGGCGCGCGAAAGTCGCCACTGACGGTGCGCCCGTTGACGGCGGCTGCCATCTGATACACCGGCTGCCCGGCGCGCTTACCCATTAAGTCCCACAGCGGGTAGTCGAGCCACAGCCAATCGTCGGCGGCGCCGTGCTCCGGTGCGAAGAGTTCGTCCAGCGGCCGCCCCAACACACTACGCGCCTGCGCCTCGTCGCAGCGGCACACGCCGAAGCCTTGCGCGCCGTCGGAATCGGTCAGTCGCAGCAGCGGCACCCGCACTGTTACACCATGGGCGCCTAACCGCGCGTTACTGCCCGCATGCCGCGGTCGCCGGCCCTCCAACACACCCGATTCGACGCGCACGATGTGTATCTGCTCCATAGATCCGGTCCTTATCCACCGTCATTGATTCATTCCGACAATGCGGTTCCCTCTGAATGCCACCAGTATAGGCCAACCTGGAGCGCCGCGTGAGAATCGCAGGGCAATGCTTCAAGCACCGCCTTCGCCGCTACAAGGTTTTACGTAAAGTTAAGATACATTTAAGATTCCCGGAGTAGATTGTAAGTTGGTACGGCGTTTACATCCCCATCGTGCCGCAGCATGAACGGAGGCAAGTCGAATGTTGAAAGTACGCACCCGCGCCGGCTTTACCTTGGTCGAACTCTTAGTGGTCGTCGCCATTATTTCAATTTTAGTCGCGATTCTCTTTCCCGTTTTTGGCCGAGCGCGGGAGAATGCACGGCGCATTTCCTGCTTGAGCAATGTCCGCCAGATCGGGTTAGCCTACTCAATGTACGCTGGCGACAGTGACGAACGCACGGTGCGTATCCACTCCAACACCGACTGCCCGTGTTGGACGGACCTGCTGTTTCCCTATGTAAAGAACACTAACATCTTCTCGGGCTGCCCGTCGGAGAACTTCGATGCCGTGTGGCAACCGAGCGACCCGGCGGTGGCGGCGAACATCAACCGCGGTAAGCTTAATGTGGCCTATGGCTATAACAGCCTGTACACCAACCCGGGAACGGCCGCCGACGGCCAGGCGACTACGCCGCCGGTCGGTAACGCCAATACCAAGCCGGGTTTGCCACTGGCTGTGTTCACGGTGCCGACGGAAACAATCGTGTTCGGCGATAGCGCCGGCCAATACATCGTATACAGCGGCGACCATACCGACATCACGGTTAACCTTACGCCGCCCTACGACACTCTCAACAATGCACCTAACATCCGCCGGGCCGGTGCGTCCAACACGAATCGCACCCAGAGCTTCGTCGGCCGTCACTTCGACGGCAGCAACTTCGCCTTCGCCGATGGGCACGCCAAGTTTCTGCGCACGGAAGAGGTGGCTAAGACCAACAGCCATGGCGTGATGTATTACTTCACCGTTGAGGATGACAAAGATTGGTAGGACCGCGACCGGAAAGGCAGCGGTGCATGCAAAAATCTCGAGCCTGGATGGTGCCGTCGCGACTAACGCCCGGCCTTTTCCTGGCGGCTATCCTGGGCTGCCTCGTCGCAGCAGCGGTTATCGCGCGTCCACGTGCAGGTCTCTCGGCTGACGCGCTGGCGCCGCGAACATGCCAGACACCCGACTGCCTGGTCGTTGAACAGGTGCACTCGGCGCGCGGCGCGGTCAAGAGTATCGGTGTTCTCGACACGCGGCTCCATCTGTATATCTACGTGCCGCCGGGCACTGCTCGCTTCAGCATCGGTGTCTTTGACCAAAACGACGACACCCCGGTTGGGGCGCCGTCCACCTTTACACTCTTTGCCCCCGATGGAGGGCAGGCGCAAACTCTCGATAAGCCGCTGCGCGGCGCTTGGGCGGATTACTTGGTGGCGACCGGCGGGCGCTGGGGCGTGTGGCGGCTGTCGGTCACCGGCCCCGAAGATCCGGGCGCGAGTGACCAGGAATCGGGCAGTAAGGGACCTCCGGCGCGCAACTACTTCATGGTCCGCACTATTGGCGACGTGGACCTCTACTTGAAGCCGGAACCAGGTGCGCGCGTGCGGGGCGTGCGTCTGGAGGAACCGCGTTTCGGCGGCGCGGCCACACACGACTTCACCGTGCAAACCACCGCTGCGGGGCGGCTGCGCTTCGTGCTGCTGCGGCCCTCGGGCGATAATGTGGACTCGTTGCATTGCACGCTACCGGCGGGTGCGGCGCTGGAGCGGCGCGTGAGCCTGGAACACGATGATCGCCTGAAGTCGGGATTGATGCTGGAGACTGTGGCCTACGTACCAGCCGTCGGCCAGCATCTGCCCGGTCTGGTACCGCTGCGCGTTAGCGGTGTCAGTGCGGAATATGGATTAGGTATTGAACAGGAAGCGCGGCTGTTTTGCAACCTGCGGCCGTTGACGCCCATGCCGGTGTGGGTGCCGGTCCGGATTCAAGATGCGCGCGGACACGGTGTGGCGGCGCGGCTGATGGTCACATCGCCGCAAACCGCTAACGAAGTGACCGCGACCTACGCCGATGCGACCGGCACGGCGCTGCTGGACCTGTTGCCGGGCGTCAACTATCGCGCCACCGTCACGCGCGGCTACGAGTTCGAGCCACAGATTGTCTCATTGACGGCGACGGCCCGCCTGGTTCACGTGACCATGCAGCGGCGCTTTACGCCCCCACCGGGTTGGTATAGCGGCGACGACCACTGCCACACCGTCTTTTATGACGGCACCCACACGCCCGTGCAAATGGTCGAGGCGGCGCGGGCCGCCGGTCTCGATTGGGTGACGGTCTCGGAACACGGCCACAGCGAGCGCATTGAGCGGGTGGAGCAGGTGAACGCCGAAACGGCACCGTTAAGCGAGCCGGGCCGCTTCGTGGTGCTGCCCGGCATGGAGTACACCGGCCCCACTTACCATGCCAACATTATAGGCGGCGTGGTGCGCGTGCCTGCTAACGCTCCGCTGCAGGATGTGGTAGACGCCGGCCTGGCGGCGGATCGCGCCGACGCTCCCGTGCTCGTCCAACTCAATCATCCGACTATTGGCAAGACTGCGGCGGACGCCGGACGCCAGACGCAGCGTCTGCCGCTGGTCGAATTATGGAACAGCCCGGAGCCGGCGGCAACTGAACTGTGGTGGGAAATGCTGAACGCCGGGCGCCACATCGTGGCCACCACCAATAGCGACAGCCACCAGCGCGTCAACCTGGAGCCGGGCAGCCGGCGCACCTATATCACGCTGGGACAGCAGCCGCTGACGCCGGTGAACATCCTGCGCGCGCTACGAGTTGGCCATAGCTGCCTCAGCCGCGGCGGACTCATTGACCTGAAATTGAACGGGCAGGGCCCTGGTGACACCGTCAAGAGCAGTGCGTCCGGCCCGACGTTGGACGTGCACCTTGAGTCGTGGAGCGCGTCGCCGCTCGTGCATATTGACCTTATCAGCGGCACCACGGCCACCGGCGGCGACGGCATGGCGCGAGTCGCGGCCCGCCTGCAAGCCCGCGGCCAGTCGCACTTCACGACTCAACTGCGCTTGCCCGTTCACGACGGATGGTATCTGGCGCAAGCGTTCACGGCCGGCGATCCTATACCCGTCGCCATGACGAATCCTATTTGGGTTGGGCCATGATCTATGATTCAGGGGGAGACGCGGAACTGTAATGACTGAAGGCGGTGCTTGAGAGGGCGCGAGTGAAGCGGGAGCAGCCGTCATCCTGAGCCTGCAAAGGATCTCGTGCCTGTTACTCTCCGGGGCCTGCCAGGCACGAGATCCTTTGCAGGCTCAGGATGACAGTTTCGCTGCTGGCATAGTGTGGTTGGGGTGTGCTATTGCAGCCAGCGGCCCATGTGCACGTGGTTTTGCCTACCCCCTTGGCACATACTAATGGAATATACGGAGCGTATGCAGATGACCAAGAAACTCACCAGGCGCGAACTTTTGGCGACTGCGGCCGCGGTTCCCGGCATGGCCAGCGTAGGGGGTTGGATGGCGTCGAACGAAACCATGTCCCATGCGGCGGACGCGCCGGCACTCGCCGGAACCTTCTCCTTCCCACTGCTGGGCGACCTGCATTTCGACCGGCTGGTTCATCACGACATGGAGTGGCTGGCAAAGGAGCATCCCGGTGATGTGCGCCAGGTGCAGAACTACAGCCGGCTCACCGCCGAGGTGCAGCCGCCGTTGTTCGCGGAGATGCGCACCACGGTGGCACATTTAAGCGCCCAGCCAGGCATTGAAGTGCCGTTCGTGCTGCATGTGGGAGACCTCGTCGAAGGGCTGTGCGGCACGCAGCCATTGGCCGAACGGCAGGATCACGAGGCGCTGGCGTTTGTGCGCGAGGCGAACCTGGCCGCGCCTTTCCTGTTCTGCAAAGGTAACCACGATGTCACTGGACCAGGGGCACGCGAGACTTTCGATGGTATCTTGCTGCCGTTTCTAAGTGAGCAGTTGCGCTCGAACGCACGTCTGGACACGGAGCACACAACACTCACCAAAGCCTGCTATGCGGTGCGCCACGGCAACGCGCTGTTCGCCTTCTTTGACGCCTACGACGACGCGGCCAGCCTCAACTGGTTGGAGCACACGCTGGCCGGCAATACCGCTCGACATGTGTTCGTGCTGATCCATCCGCCGGTCGTGCCCTACGGCGCCCGCTCGACCTGGATCGTGTTCGCCCGGCCGAACCAGGCGGCGCAAAGAAAGCGCCTGCTCGATCTGCTGGGACAGCACCGTGCGATTGTGTTGGGCGGGCACATCCACAAATACAATGTGGCCACGCGGCGCACCGACACCGGCCGTTTTGTGCAACTCGCCGTCAGTAGCGTGATTCCCAAGCCCGACGTCGAACCCACCCACGTGCTGGATGGCGTAAACGCCTACACGCCGGACCAGATTACGGTGGAGCCGGACTTTAGCCCCGATACCGAGGCGGAGCGGCGGGCCGTGTTGGCCGCTGAGGCCCCATTCGTTGAGCACTTTGAGTACGCCGACACTCCCGGCTACGCGGTCGTTACCGTCGCGGGCGACATGGTGCGCGCCGATATTTACAAGGGCCTCAACCGCCGCCTGTGGAAGACCGTGAACCTGACTGCTCTGCTGGCCTGATTCGTATAGCCACAAAGAGGCACAAAAGACACAAAAAGAGATGTGGGTGGGAGGGCAAGCGCTACATAGAATGCATAGGCTGATGCCCCTCTATGCTACCTGCTATCTACCACCTACTTTTTGTGCCTTTTGTGCTTCTTTGTGGCTATTTCTACTTCATGGTCGTCGCGCCACTTTGGTCGGCGGATACTTGTCGCCGATGTCGGCGCCGTCTTCGCGCAGAAAGGCTTGCAGTTCGTGCACCCACTTGGAGTTCTTCATGACCTGGTGCGGTGTGATGCCTTCGCTGACGCACATCCACGCAGCGACGCCGGTGGCCTGGCCGGCGGCCATGGTGACGGGAATAACGCGCGCCGACCCAGCCGCCGAATAGGTGGCGGACAGGCTGCGTGAGGCAATGAAGACGTTGTCCACATGGAGCGGCGTCAGTGCCCGTAACGGCAATGTGTAGTAGTAGCGGCGCGGCTCGTAAGGGTTGAGCTGGCCTTTGATGTAGGGATGCAGGTCGAGCGGATACGACACCATCGCGACGCGGTCGAAGAAACGTTCCTGGTGCCGCACGTCGTCCACCTTCAGGGTGTAGAAGCCGTGAATGTGGCGCGTCTCGCGGATGTACAGTTCCGGCGCGACCTTGGCCAGTTTGGCGTGCTCGAAGCCCGGTACGACCTTGCGCAGATAGTCAAGCAGATAGGGTAGTTCGGCGCGTGCCTCTTTGCGAGCCTTGAGTATGGAGGCGGGGTCCAGCCCATTCACGTTGAGAATGTTGAGTGTATTCAGCACCACGGTGCCGTCGGTCTGGCGCCCGAAGTTGATCGAGAGCAATTCGATGTCCGGTCCGTGCGGCTGGTACTTCTTGACGATCACGCCGCGCTCCCAGGCGTAGTTGCCATGCATGCCGCCCAAGTGCTCCCAAGCCGGCACCGTCGGCAGCTTCGACATGTCGATTTTCTTGACGGTGACATCCGCCTTCTGCTGCGCGCGCTGCGATTTCACCGCGCTGGCTGGATGCGCCTTGACCGATTGCGCCAGGGCCGGCTTAGTGCTCAGATCGGCATCACCGAAGGTTTTCGTGGGAAGCTTGATCGGCTTCAGCGGCACCGCGTCGCCGGGAAACAGGTGGCCATTGGGTAGCACTTTGGCGCGAATCAGCCGGTTCTGCCCGACATAGTCGCGCACCTTCTGCCAGTCCACGCCGGACACTGAAAACAGTTGGCCGGCGGCCTGCATCTTCTTGTCGGGGTTGGCCGTCTCACGGCCGATGAAATACCCGGCGCCGGCCTTGGCCGCGAAACTCGCGTCGTTGGTGGCATCCACCACGACCTTGACATGAATCAGCCGCTCGTTGCCCTCGCCGGCGTCCAGCGCCGTGCCGCTCACGGCCGGCTTCGCGCCGCCGTCGTTGGCCACCGGCTTGACCGTCGCAGCGTGCGCTGTAGCAGTGCCGGGCGGTGCCGTGACGGTGTGCGCCGGCGGTGGGATGTCGCCGGTGTCCGGGAATGTCTTCACGATCACGCCGGTGACACGGTCCTCTTCCTTGATGATGCGCATCACTTTGGTGCGCATCAGCGCTTGCAGGTTGGGTTCGGCACGCACCGTGTCCTCGAACAGATGGCGTGACTTGTCTATATCGAAGGTGATGCCGAGCTGCTCGAAAAACTCGGCGAAGATACCATGCACCGGCGACGGCACGCCGGGCCGCACCGGCACGTCGAACATGTTCAGCATGGCATAGACGATGTCGCCGCCCAGATAGCGGCGTGGTTCAACCAGCGTCACCTTCGCGCCATGCCGCGCCGCCGATAGAGCCGCCGCGATGCCCGACGGTGTCCCACCCACCACCAGCACATCGCAATCTTCACTGGGCCCGGTGAACGGCACCGCCGCCGAACTCGGCGTGCCGTGCAGCACCGTGGCGATAGCGTTCGACGACAGCTTGTGAAAGTGCCCCCAGCCAAAAGCCAGTCCGGCTATGACAGCTATCAGGAGTGCGGCTTTGGCCGGGGACGATTGTAGAGGGGAGCGGGGCGATTTCGGGGCAACGTAACGTGAGCGCATTAGAGAGACAAAGCCAAATTAAATATAATGGGTTGTGGCGGTCGGTGCCACTGCCCGCGACGGTACTTCAGCCAGCCAGAGGCACTTAGAATACATAATACCATATTATGTAAGTGTGGACAGCAGAGCCGTTGGACCCGCGGCGCTACGTGTAGTGTGGCGTGTAAGTAGGGGCGACCCCCTGCGGTTGCCCTGATGTCTGCACCGTAAAGCAACTGGGCAGGCACAGGGGCCTGCCCCTACAGGCGCATGTCCATTGGCAGGACCACGACTGCAGGACTATGACCTACAGCAGAGGAAACGTGCTTTAGTTACGGAGCGGCCCGCGTCCACTAACCGTCTTAACTATTGCATGTACGAACTGGATCACGTGGCGATTCCGACGGAAGATGTGCCGGGTAGTGTGACCTATTATGTGGAGCGATTTGGAGCCGAAGTGCTGTATCAGGACGCGACTTGGGCGCTGCTGCGGATGGGGCAGGGCAAACTGGCGTTAGTGACGCCGAGCCAGCATCCACCGCACGTGGCGTTGCGCGTGGACGAGCGGGAGTTGCGGCGCGCGGCGGAGCGAGCGGGGAAGCCGATGGACCGGCATCGCGACGGCACCATCGGCATCTATGTGGATGACCCGCAGGGTAACGTGCTGGAGCTGATTTGCTATCCGCCGGGCGAAACCGTGTATCGCGATGGCGGCGCGTAATGTGCTCCGCAGGGATATTTTGAACATAGGCCGGACCTGAGCGTCATCCGGTAGTCAAGAGGAGTGCAGCAAACCCCACTCGCGTCGTGTCTCCATCTCATCTGGGCTTGCGGAAGGGTGTTCACTATGCAACGCACCGAGAATTCTAGAAAGGTCCATTTCACAGTTTCGCCCCTGTTCGGCTTCCTTCTGGCCGCCGGGCTGGTGTCAGCCGGTACGCTAATGCGGCCGGCGCGAGCCCAGGACGCCGACGCGCCCGACAACGGCGCGCTGCGCCTGCCGGACGACGGCGGCTATCAGGACACCGATAACGCACCGGTGGAGCCAGCCAATGACGACCGCTATGCGGCCACGTCTGATCCGCACGATGTCAACGACCGGCTCAGCAATACCTATGCGGTGACGGACGAACTCGATGCCAAGACCGGCATCGGCAAGGGCGATCCCGACGCGGGTCCGGTTCGCATGGCCCGCTTCTCGTTGGTCAACGGCAACGTGACGTGGCGGCGCAGCGACGCCGAAGAGTGGTCGGATGCCACAGTGAACCTGCCGTTGCGTCAGGACGCACAGATCTGGGTGACCGAAGGTGGCCGCGCCGAGATTCAATTCGACGACGGCAGCATGTTGCGACTGGGCCGCGGTGCGCTGGTGACGCTGCAAACGCTGTATAGCGACACCGATGGCGAATTCACCGAAGTCAAGCTCAGCAACGGCCTGGTGTGGCTGACCCTTAAGCACGACCACTCCATCTACCAGATAGACACTCCCTTTGTGTCGGTGAAGTCGGTGGGTCCGGCGCGCGTGCGCGTTGGCGCTGTAGACAACGTCGAGGTCGCGGTCAAGGAAGGCCAGGCGACCGTGGACGGCAACCAGGGCAAGATTACCGTGGAGCGCGGTGACTACCTGAACCTGCGCGATGAGAACGACCAATATGTGTTGACCCGCCTGCCGCGCGCGGACGGCTGGGAGCGCTGGAACGACGAGCGTGACCAGAACCTCGACGATGCCGAGCGGCGTCCGGCGCACGAATATCTACCGCCCAACCAGGCGCTGGTGGCGCCCGACCTGGACAATTACGGCACGTGGCACGACGATGAGGAATACGGGCACGTGTGGTCGCCGCGCGTTGAGGATACCACCTGGCGTCCGTACTACAATGGAAGCTGGACATGGGTTGAGCCGTTCGGCTGGACGTGGGTCTCGAACGAGCCGTGGGGCTGGGCGCCGTATCACTACGGCACCTGGATCAGCCGCCCCTATGGTTGGGCCTGGTGCCCCGGCCCGGCGTTACAATACTGGTCGCCGGCGGTTGTGAACTTCTGCGAATATGATGGACGCGTGGCCTGGTGTCCGCTCTCGCCGCGCGAGATTCGCTACCCGTCAGTGCTCGACATCGGCATCCGCAACCGCAACTGGTCGCTGTACTTTTCCATCGGCGGCTGCGGCGTCTATTATCCGCATGACGACGGCTTCGCCTACGGGCGTTCGTGGCATAGCGGCTACGT
>JADMIO011053101.1_pt1 | contig 35791 bp, 34 predicted proteins | sample 8958161 | NCBI WGS metagenome assembly JADMIO01 (sample SAMN16585339, study PRJNA669376) | soil metagenome | isolation source: Crop rotation soil | place: USA: Cullars Rotation, Alabama | collected 2011
GGCTCGGGCGGCCGCTCGCTCCGGGAGGTCGCCCACTACTCGGCGACCGGGCTCGACTTCGTCACGCGGCACCCGCGGCACGGGCTCGAGAGCTTCGTCTTCCTCGGCTGGCTGACGCCGCTGATCGCGCTCGCCGGGCTGGCCCTGCTGCTGGCGGCCAGACGGTTCGGGCTCGCGTCGGCACTGGCCGTCGGCGCGGTCGTGCCGGTGCTGCTCGCGTTCGGGACGCACTTCCCGCTCTACTCGACGCTCTGGCACCACTTCCCGCCGCTGCGCTACCCGCGCGTGCCAGAGCGGCTGATGCCGGTCGCGTGCCTGGCGATCGCCGGCCTGGTCGCGTTCGCGATCGCCCGCGTGCGCTGGCTCGCGCTCGTGGCCGCTGTGCTCGTGCTGCTCGCCGCCGACCTGCGGGTCTCGATCTACCACGCGGCCGCCGCCGAGCCCGGCCGGCAGGCGTACGCGGGCCTGCAGGCGCCGGGCCGCCTGCTCGAGCTGCCGGTGCTCCACCCCAACGTCCACCTCGGGAGCGTCTACCTCTGGTACGACCAGGTCGCCCGGCGGGAGCGGCCCGGCGGCTACTCGACGATCGCGCCGCAGTCCGCCGCGCGCCTTTCGCTGCGGCTGGCGGAGCTGAACTGCGGCGACTGGCGGCCCGGAGACGACCAGCTGCTGCGCCGCCTCGGCGTGCGCTACGTCGCCTTCCATCGCGGGCTGGCCGGGCCGACGGGTTGGTTCGCCTGGCGGGAGCTGCTCGGCCACGGCTTCGGCCAGGTCGCCCGCGACGACGGCGTGACGATGCTCGAGCGCGGCCGCTCGGGCGGGTCCTCGCCGGTCGCCGAGCCGACCGAACGCGTCGTCTTCTGCGAAGGCTGGCGAGGCGGCTCGCCGCGCTTCCGCCACGCGGCCTTTTGGGCGCGCGGCCAGGTTCGGCTTCACCTCACGACGAGGGAGCCAGTGCGCGTGACGCTCTCGATCAAGAACGCGCGGCGGACCCTGCGCGTGAGGAAGCCCGTCTCGGTGCGGATCGGCCGCGCCGGCTGGTGGCTGATCGGCGTCGACGTCCGGCGCGCCGACCGCGGCCTGCGCGTCAGTGTTGGAGCGCCTTGACGAAGTTCGGGTCGTCGACGAGCGCGGTGTGCGGCGCCGACGACCGGACGCGGACGTTCGACCGGTCCAGCGTCGTCCACATCGCCGGCACGGCCTGCAGCGCCTCGAGCAGGACGTCGCCCTCGAGCCGCAGCAGCGTGCACGCGGTCACGGTCGCGACCGTGGCATTCCGCGGCGCGTTGTCGAGCAGTCCGCGCTCGCCGAAGTGGTCTCCGGCCCCGAGCCGGGCGACCTCCTCGCCGTCGCGGCGGACCGCGACCCCGCCTTCCATGACGGCGTAGAACGCGTGCGCCGGAGCGCCCTGCACGACCACGTCGACCTCGGCCGGCAGCGAGAAGGTCTCCGAGGCCGAGGCGAGCTGCTCGACTACGAGCAGCGGCGCGCCGGCGACGAGCGGGAGCCGCTGGACGACCGCCACGCGCGCTGACAGCTCGTCCGCGCGTCGGCGGCTGAGCGCGTCGAGTCCGCGCAGAAGGCCGAGGCAGAGCAGCGTCACCGAGACGCTCGCGAGCCCGAGGGCCCAGAGGCTCCCGCGGAGCGATGTGCGGGCGAGCAGGACCGGCGCCAGCAGCGCGCCGGCCACCATCGCGCCGATGGCCACCGCCTCGACGACGCCCATCAAACGGCCGAGCGAGCCCGCGGGAGCCAGCCGGGCGAGCGTCGTCTCGGCGACGACCTCGCAGGCCACGAAGCACGCGCCGCCGACGAGCGTGACCGCGAGCGCGAAGACGAGCTCGCTCCGCTCGGCGTAGGCGAGCTGCGTGGCGCAGTACAGCGCGCCCGTGAGGACGATCACCGCCGAGACGCGCGCGCTCGTCGAGAGGCGCGGAGTGACGAGCGCGCTGAGCACGCCCCCCACGCCGCTCGCGGCGAGCAGATAGCCGTAGCCGGCCGCGCCGAGATCGAGCCGGTGAGCCGCGTAGACGACGAGCTGGACGGTCTGCGCGCCGTAGGTGAGCTCGGCCATGGCGAGCACGACCAGCAGCGGGACAACGAAGGGCGTCGCAGCGGCGGTGCGCAGGCCCTGCAGGAGATGGAAGGCCGCGCCCTCGCCCTCCACGCGCGCGACGGCCTGGCGGCGCATGGTCGAGATCAGGAGCGCGGAGACCGCGAAGGTGAGCGCGTTGACGATGAACGCGACCGCGTCGGGCCCGGCCGCCAGCAGCAGCGCGCCGAACGCCGGCCCGACGACGACGCCGAGGTCCTGCACGGTGTGGAGCAGCGCATTCGCCGGCCCGAGGCGCGCCTCGCCGACGAGCCTCGGCAGCAGCGCCATCGACGCGGGACGCTCGGCAGTCCCGGCGCAGGAGGCCAGAGCCGTCAGCGCGATCACCAGCTCGACGGGCGCCGCCGAGTGCACGGCCGCGGCGAGCGCGAGCATCAGAAGCGCGCGGGTCAGGTCGCCCGCGACCAGCACGGCTCGCCGGTCGAAGCGGTCGGCCACCAGTCCGCCAGCCGGCCCCAGCAAGACGTACGGGAGCAACCGGCAGATCGTCGCCGCGCCGACCCACCGCGCCGAGCCCGTGCTCGCGAAGACCGTCCCGAGCAGCGCGGCGTTGAAGAGCCAGTCGCCCAGCTGCGAGATCGCGCTGGCGGCGATCAGCCGGCGGGCGTCCCGGATCGCCAGGATCTCGCGGTACGCGCGCCTCGCGGTCACAAGGCGATACTCCTAGATCATGAGGATCGCCGTCATCGGCGCAGGGAACATCGGCCGCACGCTCGGCGCGAAGTGGGCGGCCGCCGGCCACGAGGTCGTCTACGGCGTGCGCTCGCCGGGGGAGCCCGACACCGCGGCGGTCGCGGACGCCGTCGACAGCGCCGAGGTCGTCGCGCTCGCGGTCCCGGGAGCGGCGGCGAAGGAGGTGCTCGGCACGCTGGGCGACGCGCTCGCGGGCAAGGTGGTGATCGACGCGACGAACGACGTCCAGGGCACCGGCAAGCTGCACGCGCTCGACGAGCTCGCCGAGGGAGCGCACCCGGTTCGCGCGTTCAACACGCTCGGCTGGGAGAACTTCGAGAACCCGGTCGTCGGCGGCGACACGGCCGACCTCTTCTACGCGGCCGAGGAGGGACGCGGGAAGGACGTCGCGGAGCGCCTGATCGGCGACGTCGGGCTGCGGCCCGTCTGGGTGGGAGGCGTCGAGGCGTTCGACCTCGTTGACTCGCTCACGCAGCTCTGGTTCACGCTCGCACTCCGTCAGGGACGCGGCCGGCGGCTCGCCTTCAAGCTGCTCGTCGACGACTGACGCGGGCTACATGCCCATGGCGTGATACCCGGCGTCGACGTAGAGCGTCGTCGCCGTCACGTTCTTGGCCGCGTCGGAGAGCAGGTACGCGCCCGCGGCCCCGACGTCGTCGGCGTCGATCGGGCGGTGCAGCGGCGAGCGCTCCTCGACGATCGACTCCATCGTCGGGAAGCCGGCGATCGAGCGCGCGGCGAGCGTCCGGACCGGGCCCGCCGAGATCGCGTTCACGCGGATGTTCTTCTGGCCGAGGTCCCAGGCGAGGTACTGCACGGAGGAGTCCAGCGTCGCCTTGGCCACGCCCATCACGTTGTAGTGCGGCACGGCGCGCTCGCCGCCGAGGTAGGTCATGGTCAGGATCGACCCGCCGCCGGCCGCCTCCATCAGCGGCTCGGCCAGTCGTGAGCACGCGACGAGCGAGTACGCGGAGACGTCGAGCGCCATCCAGAAACGGTCGCGCGGCGTGTCGGTGAAGCGACCCTCGAGATCCTCGGCGGCTGCAAACGCGACCGAGTGGATCAGCAGGTCGAGCTGGCCGCCGAAGGCCTCGCCCACCTCGCCGAAGAGACGCTCGAGGTCCTCGTCGGAGCGGACGTCGCAGGCCGTCACGAGCGGCGAGTCGACCGTCTCGGCGAGCTCGCGCACGCCCTTCTCGATGCGCTCGCCCTGGTAGGTGAACGCGAGGCTGGCGCCGCCCTCGGCGAGCTGCTTCGCGATCGCCCACGCGATCGAGCGGCGGTTGGCAACCCCGAGCACGAGACCGCGTTTTCCTGCAAACCGTTCCACCGCGCGCGAGTCTAAGTCCTGCGAAATGTCAGGTACGCTGCTGGCCTTGCGCCGCCACCTCGTTCTCTCGCTCCTCGCGGCGCTCCTCGTACTCTCGACCGCCGCCACCGCTTCCGCCGACCTGCGGCCGATCCGCCTGCCCGGCGGCGGTGAGACGGCGGTCAAGCGCGTCCGCCACGGCGTGCTGCGGGTCCCCCGCGCGCAGGCGCGCGGGCGCGTGACCGTGCTGGTCGGGCTGCGCCTGCCGCCGCTCGCGCAGCGCTACGGGCGCGGCCTCTTCCTGTTCGGCTCGAAGAAGCTCGACGTCGCGAGCAGTGCCTCGCAGGCGTACCTCGCCCGGCTCTCCCGCGCGCAGGCCGTCGCCGCCCGCGCGATCCGCCGCGCGGTGCCGAGCGCGAGGATCTCGTACCACTACCGCACCGTTCTCGACGGGATGGCCGTCAGCCTCCGCTACCGCGACCTGCCGCGCCTGATGCGCGTCGGCGCGGTGCGCAAGGTCTACCCGAGCGTCCGCTACCACCTGGACACGAACAAGAGCCCGTCCGTGATCCGCGCCGACACGTTCTGGGCGACGACCGGGGGCCGCGGCCAGGGGATCAAGATCGGCGTCGTCGACGACGGCGTGGACGAGAACAACCCGTTCTTCAACCCGGCCGGCTTCACGTACCCGGCCGGCTTCCCGAAGGGCGGCAAGAAGTGGACGACGCCGAAGGTGATCGTCGCGCGCGCCTTCCCCGGCCCGGGCTCGGGGCGGCAGGGCCACCTCGCGCTGAACCTGCAGGACTCGTTCCACGGCACGCACGTCGCCGGAATCGCCGCGGGCGTCGCGGGCACGGTGGTCTCGCCAGGCCCGGACCACCCGGCCGTGAGCGGGCTCTCCGGGATCGCGCCGCGGGCGTGGATCGGCAACTACCGCGTCTTCGACGTGCCGGTGCCGACGGGCGGCCTCGACGCGTTCACGCCTGAGATCGTGCTCGCCTTCGAGGCGGCCGTGAACGACGGCATGGACGTGATCAACTTCTCCGGCGGCGGCCCCGAGATCGATCCGTCCGCCGACGCGCTGATCGACGCGCTGAACAACGTCGCGGCGGCCGGGGTCGTGCCCGTGATCTCGGCCGGCAACGACCGCGACGACTTCGGGCTCGGGTCGGTGGGCTCGCCGAGCAACGCGCCCGCCGCGATCTCCGTCGCCGCGGTCTCGAACCTGCACGTCTTCGGCAGCGAGCTGACCGCCACCGGGCCTGGAGCGCCTGCGAACGTGCAGCACATCCCGCTGGCCTTCAACGTCCGCGTCGCGCCGGCGTGGGTCGCCGGCACGACACTCGTCGACGTCGGCTCGCTCAACGGCTCGAACGGCCAGCCGGTCGAGCGCCACATCTGCGGGATTCCCGGCTTCGACCCGAACGACCCGAACTACACGCCGCTCCCCCCGCACTCGCTCGACGGCGTGGTCGCGCTCGTCTCGCGCGGCGGCTGCACCTTCGTCTCCAAGGCGCAGCGCGTCTTCGATGCCGGCGCGAAGGGGATCGTGCTCGTCGACAACCGCTTCGGGGAGGCGAATTTCATCAGCGTCGACCTCGGCTTCCCGGCCGGGATGATCTCCGACCTCGACGGCGCGAACCTGCGGGCGTACATGGCGACGCAGGGCGGCCGCACGACCTTCCGCGCCAGCGCCGCCAGCGACCCGAAAGAGATCGAGACCGGCCGCAGCGGGATCATCACGAGCTTCTCGTCGGCCGGCCCGACGAACTTCGACCACAAGCTGAAGCCCGATGTCGCCGCGCCGGGCGGGCAGATCCTCTCGTCCACCGTGCAGGGCGCGCTCGGCGAGCCGTTCGCCGTCTTCGACGGCACGAGCATGGCCGCGCCGCACGTCTCGGGCGCCGCGGCCCTGCTGCTCCAGCAGCATCCGGGCTGGACGCCGCAGCAGGTGAAGTCGGCGCTGATGACCTCGGGCCAGCCCGCTTGGGGCGACACCGCGCGGACGCAGGAGGCGTCGGTGCTGCTCGAGGGCGGCGGCCTGATCGACGTCGCGGCGGCGGACGACCCGAAGCTCTTCGCCGAACCGTCGTCGCTCTCGTTCGGCTACCTCAACGTGGACGGCCACGACGCGCGGAAGGCGCTGCTGCTCGAGCTCTCCGACGCCGGCGCCGGCGGCGGCGCGTGGAACGTCTCGGTCGAGCCGCAGACGGCCACGCCGGGCTCGTCGATCGCGCCGAGCACCTCGTCGGTGACGATCGCGCCGGGCGGCACGGTCGACCTGCCGGTCGTCGCCACCGCGAGCGCGTGGTCGCCGAAGGGCGACGACACCGGCTTCGTCGTCCTCACCCGCGGCAGCGACCGGATCCGGATCCCGTACTACTTCACGGTCTCGCTCCCGCGGATCGGTCTGGCCCCGCGCGACACGATCAAGCGCGACCAGCTCGGCGACACGAGCAAGGGCACGAGCTACGTCGACCAGTACCGCTTCCCGGCCGAGCCGTTCGGCCCGCCGCCGAACTACACGGGCCAGCCCTTCAACGAGGACGGCTCCGAGCGCGTGTACACGGTGCGCGTCAGCGAGCACGTCGCGAACGCGGGCGTCGCGATCACGGCGGCCGAGCCGGCCACGCTGGTCGAGCCGTGGTTCCTCGGCTCGCTGAACGAGGACGACGTCCAGGGCTACCCCGGCACGCCGGTGAACGTCAACGGGCTCACGTTCGAGTACCAGTTCGACACCCAGGCCGCGGCGGTCGACTTCCCGCACGAGGGCCGCTACTTCGTGTCGGTCGACTCGCGCGCCGACCCGTACACGAACCTGCCGCTGCGCGGCCAGTACCTGCTGCACTCGTGGCAGAACGACGTCACGCCGCCGCGCTTCAAGATCCTGACGAAGGTCGTCTCGCCGGGCCGGCCGCTGATCGCCGGGATCGTCACCGACCGCGGCGCCGGCGTCGACCCGCTCTCGCTGGTGATCGGCTACCGGCAGACGCTGCTGCTCGCGGCGCTCTACGACCCGGGCTCCGGGCTCGTGCTCTGGGCGCTCGACGGCGCGCCGAAGATCAAGGCGGGCAAGACGCCGCTGCTCGCCGTCGCCTCCGACTACCAGGAGTCGAAGAACATCGACCAGGCCGGGAACATCCTCCCGAACTCGACCTTCCGCACCCTGACGCTGCGGGCCGTCAAGCGGCCGACCGTCAACTGGCTGCTGCCGCGGCCGAAGGCCTGCGTCGCGAAGGCCGAGCGGCTGTTCGTCAGCGCCGGCGCGAGCAAGGGCGTCCGGTCGGTGCGCTTCTACGACGGCAAGCGGCTGATCTCGAAGCAGCGCAACGGCAGCGAGGGCCTGTTCTCCGCGCCGTGGCGCACGGCCAAGGCACGGCACGGGCAGCACGTCCTACGCGCGGTCGTGACCGATCGCAAGGGCGCGACCGCGTCGGCCACCCGCACCGTCCGCGTGTGCCGCTAGCCGTCGTCACCGGCGGCTCGAGCGGGATCGGGGCCGCGGTGGCGAGAGCGCTACGAGGACGCGGCTGGGACCTCGTCCTGATCGCGCGCGGCGAGGAGCGCCTGGGCCCGCTGGCCGAGGAGCTCGACGCCGAGTGGGAGCTCTGCGACGTGGGCGACCGCGAGGCCGTCGAGCGCACGGCGGCCTCCATCGTCGAACGGCATCCGCGGGTCGACCTGCTCGTGAACAACGCGGGCGTCCCCGGACGCGGCGGGTTCCTGCGGGCGACGCCCGAGCGGATCGAGGAGGTGACGCGGACGAACTACCTCGGGAGCGTCTGGTGCCTGCGCGCCTTCCTGCCGGCGCTCGAGGCGGCCGCGCCGTCGCACGTCGCGAACGTCGTCTCGGTCGCTGGGACGGTCGCCGGCGGCCAGGGCGGTCCCTACACCGCGTCCAAGCACGCGCAGCTCGCCTTCTCGCGGTCGGTCGGCACGGAGCTGCGGGCGCGGGGGATTCGCGTGCACACGATCCTGCCCGGCTTCGTCGAGACCACCGGCTTTCCCCAGCGGGAGCGCTTCGGAGCGCGGCTCGGCACGCTCGTGGCGGAACCGGAGCTCGTCGCCGAGCGGCTGGTCGCGGCCGTCGAACACGACCAGGCCGAGGTGTTCGTCCCGCGCTGGTACCGGGTCGCGCCGCTGGCGCAGGCGCTCGCGCCCGGGATTGTGCGGCGTGTCACAGCGCGTGGAATCCGTCCGGCGGGCGACTAGGATTCCCTCCATGGCCGACCCGCTCTCAGCCGCTGAGGCCGTCCCCGTCGCCGAGTTCCGCGCGGCGCTGCGCGGCTTCATGCGCACCTCGGAGCGCAACGCCCGCGCCGCCGGCCTGACCCCGCAGCGCTACCTCTTGCTGCTGATGATCAAGGGCGCGCCCGGCGGAAGCGAGCAGTCGACGGTGACGGAGCTGGCCGAGCGGCTCCAGCTGGCGCAGAGCACGGTCACCGAGCTCGTCAGCCGGGCCGAGGAGATTGGCTTGGTCGAGCGCGAGCGGTCGAGCGACGACGGCCGCATCGCCCACCTGCGCCTGACCGAGGAGGGCAACCGTCGCCTCGCCGAGGTCTTCTCGAGCAACGAGCGCGAGCGGCACGCGCTGGCCCAGGCGTTCGAACACCTCCAGTCGACCGGGCTGCCGACCTAGTGCACGTCGAGATCCACTACTGCCCCACCTGAAGCGGCTACGACGAGAGGGCCGCGAGTCTCGCGACCGAGTTGAACGCCGCCGGCTTCGAGGCGGAGGCGCTTCCCGGTAGCAGAGGGCAGTACGACGTGACCGCCGACGGGCGGCTCGTCTTCTCCAAGGCCGAGGCCGGGCGCTTCCCGGAGCCCGGCGAAGTGCGCGCGCTCCTGGGTTAGCGCCGCTCCAAGAGGTACCAGCCGAGCTCGGCGGCGTAGCCGCGCGGCGCGAGTGACTCCGCGCGACGGCGCTCGTCGCCCTCGCAGCCCGCAAGCTCGAGGTAGGCGTCGAGGTCGCGCGGCTCGCGCTCCGTCTCGCTGCGCAGGAGGACAAGCCCGTTGGACTCGAACAGGCCGCGCAGGTCGACGTCCGCGAGCACCCGCGAGGTCGAAGAGTCACGGGCCCGCTCGAAGGCGTTCAGGTCGGCGGCGGCCGCGGGATCGATGGGCGCGAGCTGGTCGACGACGAGCACCCGGCCGCCGTGGCGCGTCACGCGGACGAGCTCCGCCACCGCGAGCTCCGGCCGCGCGATGTGGTGCAGCGTCCGCAGCGAGCCTGTCAGGTCGAAGCTGCCCAGTTCGAACGGGAGCTTCGTGGCGTCGCCCTCGACGAAGGTCACGTTCGGGAAGCTCTCGGCGCGGCGCCTGCCCTGCTCGAGCAGCTCGGGGACCAGGTCGAGCGCGACGACCTCGCGGACGTGCGGCGACAGCGCGAAGGCAAGAGCGCCCGGGCCGCTGCCCGAGTCGAGCACGCGCTCGTCGCCTGTCGGCGACACGAAGCGGAGCACCTTCGCCTCGAGCTCGGCCGCGCGCGCATCCTGGTGCGCGGCGACCCGTTCAGCCGTCTTCGCGAACCGCTCCTGCGTGGCGTCGTGCATAGGCGAGTGCCTCCTCCCTCGTGGCGATCGTACCCGCGGCCCGTTCCTCCTCGATCGCCGCGAGCAGGCGGCCGATCTCCGGGCCGGGCGGCAGGTCGAGCTCGTCGCCGCGGAGCAGCGGCTCGGCCGGATCGGCGGCGCGGGCTTCCTCGATCGCGGGCGCGAGCTGCGACGCGCCGATGAAGGCGAGCGCCTCGAGCGCCCACGGCTCCGTCGCCCGGCGGAAGCGGTAGATCGAGCGCGCGTCCTCCTGCGGCGGCTCGGCGCACAGAAGCGCAGCGGCGTAACGGCGGAGCTCGTTCGAGACCGGCAGGCGGCGGAGCGAGTCGCCGAAGACGGCGGCCAGGCGGAAGTCGGCCGAGTCCCAGCGGTCGAGCCGGTCGTCGATCCGGCCTCCCAGCGGCTCGAGCAGCCCGAGCGCGTCGAGGCGCCGGTAGCCGCCGGCCGAGAGCCGCCGCAGCTCGGCGAGGATCCGCTCGCCGGCAGGTCGCGTGACGAGCACCGCGTCCCGGCGGACGAGCGCCTCGGTGTCTGGGTCGAGTCGCAGCCCGAGCTCGTCCTCCAGCCGGACCGCCCTCAGCAGCCGGAGCGGGTCGTCCTGGAAGACGCCCGGACCGACGGCGCGCAGGCGCCGGGCCTCCAGGTCGGCGCGCCCGTCGTACGGGTCGACCGCCTCGCCGCCCTCGAGCGGCCGCGCGATCGCGTTGATCGTGAAGTCGCGCTTGGCGAGGTCGTCGGCGATCGAGCCCGGCAGCGGCGTGAAGTCGACCGTTCGGCCGTCCTCCAGCGCGACCCGCCAGGCAGCGTGCTGCTCGGAGAGCGCGAACGGCGCGCCGCGGGAGCGCTTCGCGAACGCACGCGCCGCCCCCCGCGGGTCGCGCACGGCGATGTCGAGGTCGACGAGCTCCCGCCCGAGCAGCTCGTCGCGCACGGCGCCGCCGACCAGCCAGGCCTCCTCGCCGCGCATGCTCTCGCGGACGACGTCAAGCATCGACCACCGTCCTGCGCGCACGCCTCGGGTCGCTGTTGATCCGCGAGGTGAGCTCGTAGTTGATCGTCTCCGCCACGCGCGCATGATCCTCGGCCAGGACGCCGTGCCCGAGGATCGTGACGGGCGCGCCGACCGGCTCCTGGCGGTCGAGCTCGACGGCGAAGGCGTCCATCGAGATCGTCCCGACGACGCGCCTCGGCTCGCCGCTGACGCGCACCTCGGTGCCTTCCATGTCGCGGCGGAAGCCGTCCGCGTAGCCGACCGGCACGATCCCGATCCACGTCGGCCGCTCGGCGACGAAGCGCCGGCCGTAGCCGGTGCTGTGGCCGGCCTCGAGCCGTTTGACCTGCGCGAGGTAGCTCCGCCAGGAGAGCGCCGGCTCGAGACCGTCGTCCGCCGGGTCGGCCCCGAACGGCGAGAGGCCGTAGAGCGCCACGCCGCAGCGGGCGGCGTCGAAGCGGGCCGAGGGCAGCCGCAGAGCCGCCGCGCTGTTGGCGACGTGGCGCATCAGGTCGGCGTGCGGCGCGGTCGCGTTGCGGAACCGCTCGACCTGCTCCTCGGCGAAGGCCGGATCGGAATCGGCGGTGGCCAGGTGCGACATCAAACCGACGACGTCCGGACCGAGCGACGGCAGCTCGGAGAGGCCCCAGCGGCCCATGCCTGTGTCGAGCTTGAGGTGGACGCGCACGCCCTCGGGCAGCTCCTCGTCCCACCAGGCGAGCTCGAGCCGGGCCTCCCGCGCCTCGGCGATCTCGCGGCTCGAGCCCGTCGGGCCCATGACGAGGATCCGCACGAGGCCGAACTCGGCGCGCAGCTCGAGGCCCTCGGCCACCGTGGCGACACAGAGCGCCCCGGCGCCCTCGTCGAGCACCGCCCCGGCGACGTCGACCGCGCCATGCCCGTAGGCGTCGGCCTTGACGACGGCCCAGAGCTGCGCGCCGTCGAGCGCGCGCAACAGCGTCCGCGCGTTGCGGCGGACGGCGCCGAGGTCGACCGTCAGCTCAGACCGGTGCATCGAGCACCAGCGGCAGCGCGGCCGCCACGTCGCTCGCGACCGCGCCCGACTGCGGGATCGCCCTCGAGGCGAGCTGCTGCGCCGCCGCGGCGGCGGCCGCCGCGATGCGGCCGTCGACGCCCTTGGCCAGAAAGGCCGCGACGATGCCGGTCAGGACGTCGCCGCTGCCGGCCGTGGCCAGCGCCGGCGTCCCGAGCGAGGCCACGAGCACGCCTTCGCCCGGCGCCGCGACGAGCGTGTCGACGCCCTTCAGCAGGCAGACGCAGCCGAAGTTGTCGGCGCCGCGCCGCACGGCCTCGAGCCGGTGCGCGGCGACCCAGTCCGACTGCACGCCGAGCAGGTTCGCGAGCTCGCCCTCGTGCGGCGTGAGGACGGTCGGCGCCTCCCGCTCGAACGGCTCGAGGCCGTGCAGGCCGTCCGCGTCGACCACGGCCGGGCGGTCGAGCTCGGCCAGCAGCCTTCGCACGACCTCCTTCGGCCCAGAGCCGCGCCCGAGGCCCGGGCCGAGCGCCACGGCGCCGGCCTTCGAGGCGAACTCGGCGATCGGCTCGATCGCCCGGGGCGAGATCGACCCGTCGTCCTCGGGGCACGGCAGCTTGACCGCTTCCAGCAGCCGCTGCTCGAAGACCGGCAGCGTCGAGTCCGGAACCGCGACGGCGACGTAGCCCGCGTCGGAGCGAAAGGCGGCTTCGGCCGCGAGGCTCGGCGCGCCGGTCAGGCCGCGCGAGCCGCCGACGACCAGCACCGTGCCCGCCGTGTACTTGTTCTGCTCCTCGCTGCGGCGCGGCACCGCGCGCAGGATCGCCGGCGTCACGAGGCGGTGCTCGGTCTCGAGCGCGTCGAGCCCGATGCCGGCCACGACGGTCTCGCCGCAGCGGAAGCGCCCGGGCGCGATCTCGTTGCCGACCTTCGGCGCGTGCATGGTCACGGTGACCGTCGCCTGCACGCACGCAGCGGCGGCCTCGCCGGTCGAGGCGTTGACGCCCGAAGGCAGGTCGACCGCGATCACGGGCTTGCCGGTCGCGTTGATCGCCTCGATTGCGCGAGCCGCGTCGTCGCGCGGTTCGCCGTGGAAGCCGGTGCCGAAGAGCGCGTCGACGATCACGTCGGCCTCCTCGACCGGCGCGTCCTCCGCCGCGCGGGCGATCTTGCCCGCCGATTCGAGCACCTCGAGCGCGATCCGCCCGTCGCCCCCGTTCGCGCCGCCGCCGCAGACGGCCACGAACCGCTGCGCATCCGGGAAGCGGCGCATCGCCTCCTCGGCGACCGCGCGGCCGGCCCGCGCCATCAGCTCGTCCACGTCGTGGCCGGCCTCGGCCCGCTTCATCTCCTCGGCGGTGTAAAGGGGTTCAAGCGTCGGCGACAAGGGCCACCGCCTGCGCGAGCTCGCGCGAGTGGGTCATCGAGAGCTCGATCTCCCCCGCGCCCACGCGCTCGGCCCACGCCTTCGTCTTGCCGCTCAGCGTCACGCCCGGCTTCGGCCGGCCGGCGATCTCGATCTCGCGCCACGTGAAGTGGACACCGGAGCCGAGCGCCTTGCCGACCGCCTCCTTGCCGGCGAAGCGCGCCGCGTAGTGCTGCGGCGGGTTCGGCTTCGAGTCGCAGTAGGCCCGCTCGGCCTCGGTGAAGCAGCGCTCGCGGAAGCGCGGGTGACGCTGCAGCGCCCGCGCAATCCGCGGGATCTCGATCAGGTCGACGCCCACTCGCATGTCGGGAAAGCCTACGCGGCGGTTTCGATCCAGCCGGGAAGCGCGGCGATCGACGTGATGATCCCATCGGGCCGGATGCGCGTCGCCTCGACGGCGTCGGGCCGGAACTTGCCGGTGCGGACGAGGACGGTGCGAAGGCCGCACGCCTGCGCGCCCGCGATGTCGGCCTCGATGTCGTCGCCGACCATCCAGGTCAGCTCCGCGTCGGAGTCGAGCGCGTCGAGCGCCGCCTTGAAGTACGCGGGGCTGGGCTTCCCGAGCACCGTCGCCTCGATCTGGTCGGCGTACTCCAGCCCGGCCACGAAGGCGCCGGAGTCGAGCAGCGGCCCGCGGGCGGTCTGCCACCAGCGGTTCTTGTGGAGGCAGTACAGCTCCGCGCCCGCCTGCAGCTCGGCGAAGGCGCGGGCGAGGTTCATGTAGCTGAAGACCTGATTCGTCTCGAAGGTCTCGTCGGCGCCGCCGATCAGCACCGCGTCCGCGCCCTCCCCGACGAGCTCGACCTCGCCGAGGTCCTCGACGATGTCGGGCATCGTCAGCGCCAGCACGCGCTTGCCGGCGAGCGCGTGCGCGGCGGCGACCGGAGTGGTCTGCAGCTCGTCGTCCTCGAGCTCGACGCCGAACCCGCGGATCTGCTCGGCCAGCCTTCGGCGCGAGTGCGTGGTGTTGTTGGTGACGAAGCGGAGGCGGTGACCGTTCTCGCGGAGCTGCGCGACGGCCTCCGGAGCCCCCGCGATCGCCGAGCCGGAGACGTGGAGCACACCGTCGACGTCCAGGAGAATGCCCGCCATGGCCGACGAGTCTATTCGGGTAACGCGGACGGTCTCCCTACCGCGCAGCGAGATCGACTTCCGCTTCTCGCGCTCGAGCGGGCCGGGCGGCCAGCACGCCCAGAAGAGCGATACGCGGGTCGAGGCGAGCTTCGACGTCGAGGCCTCGACTGCGCTCTCCGCAGCGCAGAAGCGACGCGTCGTGGCGAAGGCCGGGCCCGTGCTGCGCGCGGTCGCGCAGGACGAGCGCAGCCAGTGGCGGAACCGCGAGCTGGCGACCGAACGGCTGGTCGAGTCGCTGCGCGAGGCGCTGAAGGTGCAGCGCCGCCGGCGCGCGACGAAGCCGACGAAGGCCTCGCGCGAGCGGCGGCTGGAGTTGAAGCGCCGGCGCGGCGACACGAAGCGGCTGCGGCGCCCGCCCGAGTGAGCGCGAAGTTCTTACGGCGGCCTTACGCCTCCCTTACGAGGCCGTAATCGCCGCCTGACACCGGCGGCCGAGGATTCGGTGCGTCCCCTTCCTCACAAGGAGTCGTCCCATGCGAAAGCAGTTCCTGTTCGGCGCGCTCCTCGCCCTCACGATCCTGACCGTCGGGGCCTCCGCGTCGTTCGCCGCTCACTCCAGCGGCTCGCGGCTCTACATCTTCAACGGCCGGATGCTCGCCGACGCAGGCAGCGGCTCGACCATCTCGGTCGACGTGAACGGCGGCAACCGCGCCGCGCTCAAGAAGCTCGTCGGCCAGAGCGACGACGCGAACTTCGCCGTCGACGCGCACACGCAGTACCTGCGCTGGTCGCACGGCGTCCCCACCGTCGTGACCGAGTCGAACCTGCTCGCGGGCGACCGCGTAAGCGTGCGGGTCGTCGCCGACCGCCAGGCGTCACTGGCCCAGATCGAGGCGACCCCGGCCCGCCGCGTCGCCGACTCCGGCACGCCCGGCCGCTTCCCGGCCCAGCCGCTCTGGCTCTTCCGGGGCACGCTCGACGCGCCTGCCGCCGGCGGTCATCTGACGCTGCACATCGACGACGGCAACCTGCTCGCGCTCCGGAAGATGCTCGGGCAGCCGCTCGACCAGACGTTCCGCTACGACGGCCACACGATCTTCGTGGTCTGGCAGGGCCGCGTCCCGACAGTTGTCTCGCCGGGCCAGCTGCACGCCGGCGACCGGATCTCCGTGCGCATCCGCGCCCCGCGCTCGTACTCGCTCGCCCAGGCCGAGCAGGTCGCCGCGAACCACGTCGGCGACCACGAGCCCGCCGCTCCCAGCTCCTAGAAGCTCCCGCTCACGAGAGAGGCCGTGCTCCCGCGGCCTCTCTCATCTCTCCGCCCGCGCGATGAAGTCGCGGACGAGCTCGAGCGTCTCCTCCGGCTGCTCGGCCTGCGCCGTGTGCGAGCTCTCCTCCATCACGACGAACTCCGAGCCGGGGATCGCGCGATGCGCCGCCTCGACGCATGCAGGCGTCACCTCGTCGTAGCGGCCGCAGAAGAGCAGCGTCGGCGCCTGGATGCGGCCGAGCAGCGGCGTGATGTCCCAGTCCTTGATCGTGCCGATGACGTGGAACTCCGAGGGCCCGTTCATCGTGTTGTAGACCTCGGAGTTCCGGGCCAGGACCGCGAAGCACTCGACCAGCCAGTCGGGCCACTCCACCCGGCAGAGGTGGCGCTTGTAGAACTCTCTCTCCGCCTCCCGGTAGGCCTCCGAGTCGGTCGTGCCGGCCTCCTCGTGCTCGCGCAGCGTCGCCTCGATCTCGGGCGGCAGCTCCGAGCGGAGCCGGGCGATCTCCGGCATCCACGCCGGCACCGACGGCGGCGAGCTCTCGACGATCAGCGAGACGAGGCCGTCGGGCTGGGTCGTCGCGTACTGCATCCCGAGCATTCCGCCCCACGAGTGGCCGAGCACGTGCATGCGGTCGAGGCCGAGCGCCTCGCGCACGACGCCGACCTCCTCGACGTAGAGCTCGGGCGTCCACATCGAAGGGTCGTGCGGCTCCTCGACGACCGAGTTGCCGGCGCCGAGCTGGTCGTAGAAGACGACGCGCCGTTCGTCCGCGAACGCCTCGTACGGCTTCATGTGCAGCCAGTTCGCGCCCGGCCCGCCGTGCAGGCAGAGGAGCGGAACCGCGTCGCCGTCCTGCGGGCCGACCGACCGCCACCACGTCTCGTAGCCGCGGAACGGGATCCGGCCCTCTGCTTCCACGCGGCCGTTATATCTAGGCTGCTTCGGCTATGCGCCTCTGGGGGTCATTCGGCGGCGGCCGCGACATGGCGGTCGACCTCGGCACGGCGAACACGCTCGTGTTCATCCGCGGCCGCGGGATCGTGCTCTTCGAGCCGTCCGTCGTCGCGATCTCCGAGGAGACGGGCAAGGTGCACGCCGTCGGGGCCGAGGCGAAGCGCATGATCGGGCGGACGCCGGCCTCGATCCGCGCCACGCGGCCGCTGCGGCACGGCGTGATCGCCGACTTCGAGATGACCGAGGCGATGCTACGCCACTTCATCAACCGCGCCGGCGGCTCGCGCTTCACCTTCGCACGCGTCGTGCTCTGCGTGCCGAGCGGGATCACGGACGTCGAGCGGCGCGCGGTCGACGAGGCGACCCGCGTGGCCGGGGCGCGAACCGTCTACCTGATCGAGGAGCCGATGGCCGCGGCGATCGGCGCGGGTCTTCCCGTCGCGGACGCCGTGGCGAGCATGGTGATCGACGTGGGCGGCGGCACGACCGAGGTCGCGGTGATCTCGCTCGGCGGGATGGTCGTCTGGGAATCGATCCGCGTCGGCGGCTACGAGATGGACGACGCGATCGTCGACTACGTGAAGAACATGCACAAGCTGTTGATCGGCCAGGAGACCGCCGAGGCGGCGAAGATCGAGATCGGGTCGGTCTCCCCCGACGACGACACCAGCGAGACGCTCGTTGCGGGACGCGACCTCGTCACCGGGCTGCTGCGGCGCGTCACGGTCACCGGCGCCGACACGCGCCGCGCCCTCGAGGCACCGGTCGGGCGGATCGTGGCCGCGGTCAAGGACACGCTCGAGCGGACGCCGCCGGAGCTCGCTGCCGACCTCGGCGAGCGCGGGATCGTGCTCGCCGGCGGCGGCGCGTTGCTCCGCGGCCTCGCCGAGAAGCTGCGCCAGGAGGTGGGACTACCAGTCCAGGTCGCGGACTCCCCGCTGACGTGCGTGGCCGAGGGTGCCGGCCGCAGCCTCGATGAGCTCGAGACGCTCGACCGGGCCGCGAAGGCCCAGCGCAAGAGCCGCGCGCGGCGCTAGGAGCGAGGCAGCAGCGAGAGCAGGCGCTCGACCGCGCTCGGGCGGGCGGGCGAGGGCGCCCCGAGGAAGCCTGCGAGTCGTTCGGCCTCCACCTCGTCCAGCGAGACGGCCGCCTCCGCGACCCCGTCGGCGTTCCAGACGCTGAAGCGGACGTGCGGCTCCTCGGTCAGGTAGCGCGAGACGCGCAGGGCCTTGCCGACGTCCCGCGGGTGGGCAGGGAAGAACTCGACGAGCTTGCGCCGCTGCGGCGCCGCACACCAGGGGCAGAAGCGGTACGCCGCCTCGAGCTCGCCGCCGCAGTCGCTGCAGACTCGCATGCTGCCTCCTGTCACCCGAAAGAGTGATCTTCGCAAAGAAGGCGCAGGTTTCGCCAGCTCCCGGGCTTCTCAACGGGTGTCCCCCACAGGAGGAGCCCGTGCCGCCGCTTCGCGTCCTGATCGCCGACGACCATCAGCTTTTCGCCGAGACGCTCGGCCTGGCGCTCGACTACGACGAGCGCGTCCAGGTTGCGGGCTCGGCGTGCAACGGCGAGGAGGCAGTTCGTCTCGCCCTCGACCTGCGACCCGACGCCGTGCTGATGGACCTCGACATGCCGGTGCTCGACGGTTTCCGCGCGACCCGGCTCCTCCAACGCCTTCTCCCCGCGTGCCCGGTGGTCGTCCTGACGGCTTCCCTTTCCCCAGACGACGTCCACCGGGCGCGCACCGCCGGCGCGTTCGGCTATCTGAACAAGGGTTGCTCGGCCGAGCAGCTCGTCAATGCGTTGCTCGAGGCCGGCACTTGCGCTTCCACAGTCCTTGCCCACACTGAGAGAGAGCACCAGGTCGCCCAGCCATGAGTGCCGCGCCGACATTCCGCGAATCCGCCGCGACCGCCGAGGCCGCGCAGGCGGGCGTGCTCTACGAGCGGTACGCCGGCCGGCTGCTGGCCTTCTGCCGCTCGCGGCTCGGCTCGCGCGAGGAGGCCGAGGACGCGGTGCAGCAGACCTTCCTGAACGCGCACCGCAGCCTCAGCGGCGGCACCGTCCCGCACGCCGAGGCGGCCTGGATGTTCGCGATCGCGGCGAACGTCTGCCGCGAGCGTCGCCGCTCGGCCTGGCGGCGCAGCCGGGTCGAGGTCGTCTCGGACGACGGCCTCGTCGGCGAGCAGGCCGCGCCCGAGCATTCGCACGACGAGCTGGCCGGCGTCGCCGACGCGCTCGCCGAGCTGACGCCGAACCAGCGCCGCGCGATCCTGATGCGCGAGTGGCAGGGCCTCTCGTACCGCGAGATCGCGGGCGAGCTGGCGCTGACCGAGGGCGCGGTCGAGACGCTGCTCTTCCGGGCCAGGCGCTCGCTGGCGAGCAAGCTGGACCGCTCGCGCGGCCGCATCTGGGGCATCTCGAACCTCGGCTCGGCCTTCGCCTGGGGCAAGGCGGTGCTCGGCGGCACCGCGGCCCAGGTCGCGGCGGCAACGCTCGTCGTCGGGGCGGGCGTGGGCGGCGTCGCAGCCGTCATGCCGGTGCATGCGTCCACCCCTGCGGCGGGCGTCCCGATGAAGAGCCTCTCGCCCACGCCGGCATATCGAGCAGCGGCACCGCACCGAGTCGCGCCGGTCGCGCCAACGCGGCCGCGCTCGACCCCGAGACCCGTCGTTTCCGGCCATGTCCCGGGGACAGTCCCCGGGACACGTCCCGAATCGCCGGTGCGCGCGCCGGTCACGGAGCCGGTCGCGGCCGAGCAGCCCGCGCCTCCGCCCGTCACCGCGCCGCCGGCGCCCGTGACCGCACCGCCGCCTCCGGCCGTTCCGCCGGTACCGACGGTCGACGTACCGCCGCTGCCGAAGGTCGAAGTCCCGCCGCTGCCGCCCGTACCGCCGCTGCCGCAGGTCGAGGTGCCGCCGGTGAGCGTGCCTAGCCTTCCGCTGCCCGACCTGCCGAAGCTTCCCTAGCCTCGAACTTCGCGCGGCAGCCGGGGCCGCAGAAGAAGTACCGCTTCCCGTTGTGCTCGAGCGACAGCGCCTTGCTGCGGTCGACCGTCATTCCGCAGACCGGGTCGCGCGCGCCGCGCCGCAGCGTCAGCGCGACGAGCACCGCGGCGACGATCGTGAAGAGGATGTTCAGCACCGCCGTGTAGTTCCACGTGATCCCGCGCTCGACGATCGAGTCGATCGACGGTCGCGTCGAGGGCACGAGCCCGAGCCAGCTGAAGATCCCGTCGACCGCCAGCGCCGCCAGCACCATCGCGCCAAACATCAGGCCGACGACGATTCCCGCCACGCGCCAGCCGTAGTAGCGGCCGTAGATGATCACCAGCGGGATGATGATCAGGTCGGCGTAGATGAAGGCGATCACGCCCGCAAACGAGATGCCGCCGCCCCACAGCACTGCCGCGAGCGGCGCGTTCCCTACCGAGCAGACGAACGAGAGCACCGCCACGAGCGGGCCGACGATCACGTTCTCGACGGTCTGCAGCGCACCGCCGTGACTCGTCAGGAAGAGCGAGTTGAAGAACGACTTCGGCAGGAGCGCGACGAACCCGGCGATCAGGAAGCCCAGACCGATCTCCCGCCAGAGCATCTGCCAGTCGCCGCGGAAGTTGTGCGCGACGTCGGACCACCCCTCGAGCGAGAGCGCGGGCGAGCCGCCGGCGGAGTGGTGCTGGTGCCCCGCGTCGACCGCCTGCGCGCGCTCGCGGGCCTGCTCCTCCTCGCGCCGCGAGATCAGCACGCGCACGCCCACCCACATCAGCAGGATCAGCAAGATCCCGCCGACCAGCTCGGCGAGCGTGAACTGCCAGCCGAGGAAGATCCAGATCACGATCCCGAGCTCGAAGACGAGGTTCGTCGACGCGAACTGGAAGACCATCGCCGAGGCGAGGCTCGCGCCTTTCTGGAAGAGCGACTTGGCAATCGCGACGGCGGCGTAGCTGCACGACGAGGAGGCGGCGCCGAGCCCGGTCGCGAGCGCGATCGTGCCCGCGCCCCGGCCGCCGAGTGCGCGCTCGAGCCGGTCGCGCGGCGCCCACGCCTGCACCATCGCCGAGAGCAGGAAACCCAGCACGAGCGCCCACCAGACCTCCCACGCCATCCGGAAGGCGTTCAGCAGCCCGTCGCCGATCGCATTCACAACGCCCATGCGTTTTTACGGTAGCCGCGACGTGGAATGACACGGGTGTGGCGGATCTGATCATTCTCGACGGCTGCACGTTCATGTTCTCGGACCAGGCCGGGGACGTAGGCGAGGACAACCCGTCTGGCTTCTTCTACGAGGACGTGCGGCACCTCTCCGCCTGGCGCCTGCTCGTGGACGGCAAGCCGGTCGAGCCGCTTTCGAGCAGGCGCGTCGACTACTACTCGGCACGGATCGTCGGCGGCGACGAGGAGGTTGTCGTGCGCCGCGACCGTTTCGTCACCGAGGGCATGCACGAGGACGTCCTCGTGCGAAACCTCGGCACGAAGCCGCGCGAAGTTCACATCGAGCTGCGGTACGAGTCGGACTTCGCAGACGTGATGGAGGCGCAGGACGGCGGCAACAGCACAGGGCGGACTTGGAGCGAGGCCAAAGCGCGGTCGGTGACCCTCTGGCACGACCGCAAGGGCTACCGGCGCGGAACGGCCCTGACGTTCAGCCGGAAGGGCACGGTCAACGGCAAACGCGCGAGCTTCCGGGTCAGACTCGCACCTCGCGAGACCTGGACGCTCGGGATCGACGTGACGCCGGTCGTGGACGGCCGGCGCGAGCCGCCGATGCTCCGCAGCGGCGCGTTCCACGACCACGCGCCGAAGATGCCGATGTCGCTCGACGAGTGGCTCGAGAAGACGCCGCAGATCGCGACCGAGCACGACGCGCTCGAGAAGACGTACCGCCAGTCGAACCTCGACCTGGCTGCACTTCGGATCCGCCCGGACAACGTGACCATCAAGCAGGCGATGCCGGGCGGCGGCCTCCCGTGGTTCATGACCGCGTTCGGCCGGGACAGCCTGATCGCCGCGTACCAGGCACTCCCGTTCCATCAGGACCTCGCGCAGGCCGCGCTCGAGGCGCTCGCCGAGATGCAGGCCGACGAGTGGGACAACTGGCGCGACGCCGAGCCCGGCAAGATCCCGCACGAGCTGCGACGCGGCATCCTCGCCGCGCTCGACGAGATCCCGCACACGCCGTACTACGGCAGTCACGACTCGACGCTGTGGTGGCTGATCGTCCTCGACGAGCACCACCGCTGGAGCGGCGACGACGCCTTCGTCCGCAAGGTGGAGCCGCACGCCCGCCGCGCGCTCGAGTGGCTCGAGGGCCCGGCCGACCTCGACGCCGACGGCTATCTCGAGTACCGCAAGCGCTCGGACTCGGAGATGGCGCTCGACAACCAGTGCTGGAAGGACTCGTCCGACTCGATGCGCTTCGCCGACGGGCGGCTGGCGAAGCCGCCAATCGCGACCTGCGAGATCCAGGGCTACGCCTACGACGCGCGCCTGCGCACCGCGCGGCTGCTGCGGGAGGTCTGGGACGACGAGGAGACGGCCGAGCGGCTCGAGCGCGACGCGGCCGAGTTGAAGGAGCGCTTCAACCGCGACTTCTGGGTCAAGGAGCGCGGCCACTACGCGCTCGCGCTCGACGGCGACAAGAACCAGGTCGACTCCCTCACGAGCAACATCGGCCACCTGCTCTTCAGCGGGATCGTCGAGGAGCGGCGCGCGGCGGCGACCGTGCGCGCGCTGCTGCGCGACGACATGTTCAGCGGCTGGGGGATCCGCTCGATGTCGGAGCGCGACGGCGGCTACAACCCGCTCACGTACCACTGCGGCACGGTCTGGCCGCACGACACCGCGATCTGCGCGGAGGGCATGCGGCGCTACGGCTTCGCTGACGAGGCGGCGCGCGTCGCCGACGCGCTACTCGACGCGGCGGAGGCGTTCAACCACCAGCTGCCGGAGGTCTTCGCGGGCTTCCGTCGCGACGAGGCGAGGTTCCCGGTCGAGTACCCGTCCGCGCTGAAGCCGCAATCCTGGGCCGCCGGCGCGCCCCTGCAGATGATCCGGACCGTGCTGGGTCTCGACGTCGAGAACGGCAAGCTGCGCTCGGGGCCGTGCCTGCCGCGCGCGGTCGAGCACCTGGGGCTCCGGAACGTCCGAGTCCACGGACGCCTGCACAGCACGAAGTAGCTAGCGCTCGGCAGCGACTCGGAGGCCCAGCCCGACGAGAACGAGCCCGGTCGCGGCGTCGAGCGCGCGCCTCACCGCCGACCGTTGCAGGAATCCGCTCGCCTTCGCGACCGCGACGGCGTACACGGTCAGCCACACGAGCGTCAGCGACGCGAAGACGAGGCCGAGCGCGAGCATGCCGGCAAACGAGGCGCCGAACTGGGGCAGCAGGCTCGTGAAGAACACCGCCATCTTCGGGTTGCCGAGGTTGCTGAGCACGCCCTGGCGATACGGCGCGCGCCGGCGCGCGACTCCACCCTTGTCCGCCCGCGTGCCGCGGATCGCGGCCAGCAGGGCCTCCGCGCCGAGCAGCACGAGGTAGACGGCGCCGGCGAGCCGGATCGCCGTGAACACCGGCGCGGACGCGAGCAGCACGGCCGAGAGGCCGGCGCTCGCCGCCGTCGCCCACACGAGCTGCCCGCTCACCACCCCCGCCGCGGTCGCCACTCCCGCACGCTGCCCGCCGAGAAGGGTGTTCCGGACCGTGAGCGCGGTGTCCTGACCGGGCGTGACGATCACGACCGCGGAGACGCCGAGAAACGCGGCGAGCTGCGCGGCGTCCACGGCTACTCGACGGTGACGGTCTTCGCCAGGTTCCGCGGCTGGTCGACGTTCAGGCCGCGCAGCCGCGCGATCCGGTAGGCGAGCAGCTGCAGCGGCACGACCGCGAGCACCGACTGCAGGAACGCCGGGGAGCGCGGGATGTAGATCACGTCGTCGGCGTGGTGCTGGATGTCTTCGTTGCCGTCGGTCGCGATCGCGATCACGTGCGCGCCGCGAGCCCTCGTCTCCTGGATGTTCGAGACGACCTTCTCGTAGATCACTTTCTGGTCGGTCGCCACGCAGACGACCGGCGTGCCCTCGTCGAGCAGCGCGATCGGGCCGTGCTTCATCTCACCGGCCGAGTAGGCGTCGGTCGGGATGTAGGAGATCTCCTTCAGCTTGAGCGCGCCCTCGAGCGCGACGGGCAGGCCGATGTGACGGCCGAGGTAGAGGAAGAACGGCTTGTCGTAGAGGCGTTGCGCGATCTCCTCGACTGGGTGGTCGCCGTCGAGGAATTGCTCGATCTTCTGCGGGAGCTCGTAGAGCTGGTCGAGGATGAACTCGAGCTCTCCGGGCTCGATCGTCTCGCGCACCTGCGCCAGCTTGAGACCGATCAGCGCGAGCAGCGCGACCTGGGCGGTGAACGTCTTCGAGGCGGCGACGCCGACCTCGAGGCCGCACCGGGTGTAGAGCACCGCGTCGGCCTCGCGCGTGATCTGCGAGCCCATCAGGTTCGTGATCGCGAGCGTGCGCGCGCCGAGGTCCTTGGCGAGCTTGATCGCGTTGACCGTGTCGCGCGACTCGCCCGACTGCGAGATCCCGATCACGAGCGTGTCCTTCGAGAGCACCGGGTTGCGGTAGATCCACTCGCTCGCGATGTCGGGCTCGACCGGGACTCGCGCCCACTCCTCGATCATGTAGCGGCCGACGACGCCGGCGTGGTACGAGGTGCCCGCGGCGACGACCACGATCCGGCGCAGGTTCTGCAGCTCGGTCTCGCTCAGGCCGAGGCTCTCGAGCACGAGCTCGCCGTGGCGGATGCGGTCGCCGAGGGTCTCGCCGACGGCCTCCGGCTGCTCGTAGATCTCCTTGAGCATGAACGTCTCGTAGCCGCTCTTCTCGGCGGCCTCGATGTCCCAGTCGACCTCGACCACCTCGCGCTCGAGCTCGCCGTTCTCGACGGAGACGAAGCGCGAGCCTTCGGGAGTGATCGCCACGACCTCGCCGTCCTCGATCAGCTGGATCGAGCGCGTCTCGCCGATGAAAGCGGCCACCATCGAGGCGAGATACATCTCGCCGTCGCCGACGCCGACGAGCAGCGGGCACTGGTGTCTCGCGCCGACGAGCTCCTCGGGATGGTCGTGGTGGACGACGACGAAGGCATAGTGGCCCTCGAGCTCGCGGTAGGCGAGGCGCGTCGCCTCGAGCAGGTCGCCCTCGTAGTGGCGCTCGATCAGGTGGACGACCACCTCGGCGTCGGTCTCGGTGTGGAAGACGTGGCCGTCGGCCTCGAGCGACGCCTTCAGCTCGCGGTAGTTCTCGACGATCCCGTTCAGCACGATCGCGAGCTTGTGCTCGTCGCAGCCGGTGAGCGGGTGCGCGTTCTGCTCGTTGACTGCGCCGTGGGTCGCCCAGCGCGTGTGGCCGAGCCCCGTCCGGGCCTCGGAGCCGTTCGAGCCGGCCTCGCGCTTCAGAGCCTGGAGGTTGCCGACGACGCGGACGTAGTCGAGCCCGCCGTCCTCGCGCAGCGCGAGGCCGGCCGAGTCGTAGCCGCGGTACTCGAGCCGCTCGAGCCCCTGCAGCAAGAGGTCCTTACAGGCTCTTTGGCCGACGTATCCGATGATCCCGCACACGCCGAAAACCTCCCTTAGAACGCGAAAGGCCCGGCTGCGCTCCCGGGCCCCGCGTCGGGCCAGGTCAGCCGAGCTCTCGTCTCACGAGAGCGGAGATGGTAGCACAGGCCTCTTCGGCGTCTGGAGCCGTTTCAGCCTCCGCCAGCACTCGGATCAGGGGCTCCGTGCCGGAAGGGCGCACCAGCACTCGGCCCCGGCCGGCGAGGCTTGCGTTGAGGCGCTCGACCTCCTGCTCGACGGCGGCCGGCACCTCCCTGGCGGCGACGCGGATGTTGTCCTTCGCCTGCGGGAAGCGGGGCATCACCGCTGCGGCCTGCTCGAGCGTGCGGCCTTCGAGGGCGCCGCAGAGAAGCAGCGCGGCCGCGAGCCCGTCGCCGGTGACGTGGTCGCGCAGGTAGATGATGTGGCCCGACTGCTCGCCGCCGAGCACGCCCTCCTCGCGGCGGAGCGCCTCGACCACGTAGCGGTCGCCGACGTCGGTCGTGACCACACGGATCCCGTGCTCCTCGGCGAGACGGTGCAGGCCGAGATTCGCCATCACGGTCACCGCGACCAGGTCGACGCCGAGGTGCAGCATCAGGATCGCCAGGATCTGGTCGCCGTCGACGACCTCGCCGCGCGCGTCGACGGCAAGCATCCGGTCGCCGTCGCCGTCGAAGGCCACGCCGAGGCTAGCGCCCGAGCTGGTAACAGCCTGTTGCAAGGCCGAGAGGTCGGTCGCTCCGCAGCCGACGTTGATGTTCGTCCCGTCCGGGTCGCAGCCAATCGCGGTCACCTGGGCGCCCAGGCGCTCGAAGGCCTTCGGCGCGATCCCCGAGTACGCCCCGTTGGCGCAGTCGACCACGATCTTCAGGCCCGAGAGGTCGGTGCCGAAGCGCTCGACGATGTGCTCGAGGTAGCTCTCCTCGGCGACGCCGACATGGTCGACCTCGCCCGGGCTGCCGGCGAACGGCACGTCGAACAGCGCCTCGATCTCCTCCTCGGCCGCGTCGGTCAGCTTTCGGCCCTGGCCGTCGAAGAGCTTGACGCCGTTGTACTCGGGCGGGTTGTGCGAGGCCGAGATGACCGCGCCGAGGTCGAGCGCGAGCAGCGCGACCGCCGGCGTCGGCAGAACGCCGGCGAGGACCGCATTGCCGCCGGCCGCCACGACGCCGCGGCCGAACGCCTCCTCCAGCTCCTCGCCCGACCCGCGCGTGTCGCGGCCGACGAAGACGCGTCCGCCGTCCGACCAGAGCGTCGCCGCACGGCCTAGCTGCTCGACGAGCTCGACGGTCAGGTCCTGGCCAACGACGCCGCGGACCCCATCGGTCCCGAAGTATCGGCGGGCCAAAGTGTCTAGCGCTTCGAGAACTGCGGCGCTTTGCGCGCTTTGTGCAGCCCGGCCTTCTTGCGCTCGACGATCCTCGCGTCGCGCGTCAGGAAGCCGGCGCGCTTCAGCGGGACGCGCAGCTCCGGGTCGGCCTCGACCAGCGCTCGGGCGATGCCGTGGCGGACGGCGCCCGCCTGCCCGCTCGGCCCGCCGCCGTGCACGCGAACGCGCACGTCGTAGGTGCCTTCGGCCCCGGCGACCTTGAGCGGCGAGAGGGCCAGCTCGCGGTGCGTGGCGCGGGGGAAGTACTGCTCGATCGTGCGGCCGTTGAACCAGGTGGCGCCGTCGCCGGGCCGCAGGATCACGCGGGCGACGGACGTCTTCCGCTTGCCCGTGCCGCTGTACGAAGCGACCTCGCTCATGCTTCGACCTTCAGCTCGGCGGGGGCCTGCGCCTCGTGCGGATGCTCGGGGCCGGCGTAGATCTTCAGCTTGCGCATCTGGGCGCGCGCAAGGCGGTTGCGGGGGAGCATCCCCTTGACGGCCTTGCGCAGCACCTCGGTCGGCCGGCGCTCGAGCTCGTCGCGCAGCGGCCGGCTCTTCAGCCCGCCCGGGTAGCCGGAGTGGCGGTGGTACATCTTCGCGTCGAGCTTGTTGCCGGTGACGTGGATCTTCTCTGCGTTCACGACCACGACGAAGTCGCCGGTGTCGACGTGCGGCGTGTACTGCGGCTTGCCCTTGCCGCGGAGCGTGTCCGCGATCTGCGTAGCCAGACGCCCGAGCGTCTTTCCTTCGGCGTCGACGACGTACCAGCGCCGTTCGATCTCACCGGGCTTTGCGTTCCAGGTCTTCATTCGTGTCTCGACAGGGAAACGGCGGACTGCTGTCCGCCGGCGGGGCAGTGTACCAACGATCACGTAACCGGCTCGGCCAGCGAGGCCGGCGGGCTGCCGGAGAGCGCGATCCAGAGCGCCGGCAGCGCGACCGCCACCGCGCCGCCCAGCGCGACGCTGTTTCGGCCCTCGTGCGAGTAGGCCAGGCCGCCGAGCAGCGCGAGCGCCGCGCCGGTCGAGCCCGAGAGCAAGTCGTTGAAGCCGATCAGCCGCCCGCGCTCGGCCGGCAGCGCGAGGTCGACCAGCTCGGAGGTCGCGGCGACGTACGAGAAGCTCCAGCCGAGACCCAGCCCGAACAGCGCCACGCCCGTGGCGAAAGTGCTCATCGTCCAGGCGAGCGCGAGCGTCGAGCCGGCCATCACGGCGAGCCCGGCGACGAGAGCGACCCGACGGCCGAGGCGGTCGACCAGGTCGCCGACGACGAGCACGAGGCCGTACATCCCGACGATGTGCGCGCTGATCACGGGGAAGACGTCGGACTGCATGTGCCCCTGGCCGACCATCATGTAGCCGGTCAGGTTCATCACGGCGACCATCACCGAGAAGCTCGCCAGGGCGCCGACGAGGGCGGTCGGGGCGCCTGGGCGCCGCAGGATCTCGCGGAGGGCGGCGGGCGCGTGCGCCGGCGCACCGGTCGCTCGGCGGGCGATCTTGCCCGGGTCGGGCCGAACGGCCAGCACCAGGGCGAGGCCGACAACCATGATCCCGCCGGCCGCGAGCCACGGCACGACGAGCGCGTCGGTGTCGAGATGCTTGCCGGCGAACAGCGGGCTGAAGACGGTTGGGCCGAGGATCGCGCCGAAGACCGCCCCGAACAGGACGAGCGAGATCCCGCGCGCCCGCCGCTCGGGCGGGTACATGTCGCCCGCGGCCGTGCGCGCCAGCAGCGCGATCCCCTGGGCGCCGCCGATCATCGTGAAGCCGAGCACCAGCAGAACGGCGGAGTCGACGGCGCAGGCGAGCGCGGTCACACAGCAGCCGACGATCCCGAGCGCGAAGCCGCCGGCCAGGACCGGCACGCGTCCGACGCGGTCCATCAGGCGGCCCGCGGGCATCGCGCTGAGCGCGCCGGAGAGCAGGAAGATCGCCGGCCCGAGCCCGAGGATCCCCTCGATCCCGGTGACGAGCACGAGCGACGTGGTCGCGACGGCCACGCCGAGCTGGAGCATCCCGGACAGCGCCGTCAGCGAGCCCGCGAGCAAGACGGTGTTGCGCGCGACCGGGTAGTCGTTCACGCGAGCAACCTTCGCAGGCCGTCACGGAAGGCCTGCGCTCCGCCGTGGCTCGGGTGCCGGACGTACGGCGCGTCGAGCGCAGCTTGCGCCAACCGCCCGACGGCGACGACCTTGCGGCCGCGCGCGAGCTCGCGAAGGAACGGTCGCGACGCCTCGATCTCGGCGCGCGTCGGCGGGCGGTTCGTGTCCGGCCGGGCCGGCCGGTGCGGGTGCGTCGGGACGACGTTCCAGCACAGCGCCCGCTCCTCGAGGCCGAGCTCGGCGAGCGTGCGGCGGACGATCGTCGCCGTCGCCTCCGCCGGCCCGCGGCCCGTGAGCTGACGCTCCGAGGTGAACGGCACGCCGGAGACGCGGGCGCCGCGGTAGCCGGCCGCCTCGCCGACGAGCAGGAAGGGCGCGTTTTCGAGCGCTACGAGGTAGGTATGAAGCCGCTGGCGCCGCGCGTCGGCACCCTCGCCGTCACGATAGAAGTTGAACGTCGCGCCGATCGAAGCGCGGCGCAAACGCTCGATGAGCTCCTCGATCACCATCCGGACTCTGACGGACGGCGGCCAGAAGCCGGCGGAGATCGCGCATGAGGTGGCGGCCTTCCTGTCGGCCGCGAAACGGTCGCTCGACCTGGCTCAGTACGACTTCCACCTGACTGAGGAGACGGCCGGCGTCGTCGGCGGCGCGCTCAAGGAAGCGCATGAGCGCGGCGTGGCGGTGCGGATCCTCTACAACGTCGACCACGCCAACCCGATCCCGGTGCCGCCGCCGCCCGAGCCGGACGTGCAGCTGATCGCGGCGCTTGGAGTGCCCGCGCGCGCGGTCGCCGGGGTGCCCGACCTGATGCACCACAAGTACGTCGTCCGCGACGGCGAGGCGGTGTGGACCGGCTCGATGAACTGGACGGACGACTCGTGGTCGGTGCAGGAGAACGTCGTGGTCACCGTCGCCTCGACCGAGCTCGCACATGCCTTCACGCTCGACTTCGAGGAGCTCTGGGGCGGAGCCGACGTCGAGCACAGCGGCTTCGTCGAGCCGCGGCCGGTCGAGGTGGACGGGATCAAGGTGCGCCCGTGGTTCACGCCCGGGTTCGCGGACGCGCTCACGGCGCGGATCGCGAAGAAGATCGGGCACGCCGAGAAGGTGCGGATCCTCTCCCCCGTGATCACGTCGGCCCCCGTGCTCGGGACGCTCGCGCAGCGGATCGCCGACGGGCGCGGCGACATCGCCGGCTGTGTCGACGCCACGCAGGTGGCCGAGGTGATCCGGCAGTGGCAGGCCGACGGCAAGGTCTCCTGGAAGCTGCCGCTGCTCCGGCAGGTGCTGGCCGGCGAGTTCACCGGCAAGCCGTCGGTGCCGTGGCAGCCGACCGGGACGCTGCACAACTTCATGCACGCCAAGGTCGTGATCGCCGACGACACGGTCTTCGCCGGCTCGTTCAACCTCTCGCACTCGGGCGAGAAGAACGCCGAGAACGTCCTCGAGCTGACGGACTCAGGGCTCGCGCAGCGGCTCAGCGCGTACGCGGACCAGGTGCGGGCGCTCTACCCCGCGGCCGCATCCCAGGTCGACCCCGGGCGCTGACCTATTCCCACTCGATGGTGGCCGGCGGCTTCGACGTCACGTCGAGCACGACGCGGTTCACCGCGGGGACCTCGTTCACGATGCGCGACGAGATCGTCTCGAGCAGGTCGTACGGGAGGCGGGCCCAGTCGGCGGTCATGGCGTCGTCGCTCGTCACCGCCCGGATGACGACCGGGTACCCGTACGTCCGCTCGTCGCCCTGCACGCCGACCGAGCGAATCGCCGGCAGCACTGCGAACGACTGCCAGAGGTCCCGGTAGAGCCCGGCGCGGCGGATCTCCTCCTGCAGGATCGCGTCGGCCTCGCGCAGGATCTCCAGCCGCTCGCGCGTCACGTCGCCGATGATCCGGATCGCGAGACCCGGCCCCGGGAACGGCTGGCGCCAGACCATCCGCTCCGGCAGCCCGAGCTCCTCGCCGACCCGCCGCACCTCGTCCTTGAACAGCAGACGCAGCGGCTCCACGAGCTCCATCTCCATGTCCTCGGGGAGCCCGCCGACGTTGTGGTGCGACTTGATCGTGGCCGCGACCGACGCGTCGCCGCCCGACTCGATCACGTCGGAGTACAGCGTCCCCTGCACGAGGTGCCTGACCTCGCCGAGACGTTTCGACTCCTCCTCGAAGACGCGGATGAACTCCTCGCCGACCGCCTTGCGCTTCTCCTCCGGGTCGGAGACGCCGTCGAGCCGCGCGAGGAAGCGCTCCTGCGCCTCGACGTGGACGAGCGGCACCTGGAAGTGGCCCTCGAAGGTCTCGACAACCTGCGCGGCCTCGTCCTTGCGGAGGAACCCATGGTCGACGAAGACGCAGACGAGCTGGTCGCCGACCGCCTTGTGCACGAGCAGCGCCGCGACGGCGGAGTCGACACCGCCGCTCAGAGCGCACAGCACGCGCTCCGAGCCGACCTGCGCGCGGATCCGCTCGACCTGCTCCTCGATCACGGCCGCGGCCGTCCAGGTCGGCGGCGCGTCGGCCACTCCGTAGAGGAAGTTCTTCAGCACCTCCTGGCCGTGCGGCGTGTGCACGACTTCGGGGTGGAACTGCAGCCCGTAGAGGCCGCGCTCGGCGTCCTCGAAGGCCGCGATCGGCGCTGCCGGCGACCCGGCCGTCACCCGCGCGCCGGCCGGCGGCGCCGTGACCGAGTCGCGGTGGCTCATCCAGCCGGTCTGCTCGGCGCCGAGGCCGGCGAAGAGCGCGCTCTCCGGCTCGGCGCGGACGTCGGTCTTGCCGAACTCGGAGACGCCGGTTCTCTCGACGGTGCCGCCCAGCTCCTGCGCCATCAGCTGCATGCCGTAGCAGATGCCGAGCGTCGGCACCCCGAGCTCGAAGAGCGCCGGGTCGACCTTCGGCGCTCCCGCCGCGTAGACCGACGCCGGGCCTCCGGAAAGGACGAGCGCCCGCGGCCGCTTCGACCTCGCCTCGGCCGCGGAGATCGAGTGCGGCACGAGCTCCGAGTAGACGCGCGCCTCGCGCACCCGCCGGGCGATCAGCTGCGCGTACTGGCCGCCGCAGTCGAGCACCAGCACCGGGCGGTCCTCGGCCGACGGCTCGGGCTCGAGGAAGTGCAGAACCTCGGCCACTACCCCATGCCGATCCGCTGAGCCTGCTGGAGCGACTTGCCCTCGGTCTTGATCGCCGGCGCGAGCATCACCTCGGCCTTCTGGAAGTCGTGGATCGACTCGTAGCCGCAGGTCGCCATCGAGGTGCGCAGCGCGCCCATCAGGTTGAGCGTGCCGTCGTTCTCGCGGGCAGGACCGATCACGATCTCCTCGAGCGTCGCGTTCTGCTCGACCGCAACCCGGGCGCCGCGCGGCAGCGTCGGGTGGAACGTCGCCATGCCCCAGTGGAAGCCGCGGCCCGGCGCCTCCTTCGCGCGCGCCAGCGGCGAGCCGACCATCACGGCGTCGGCGCCGCACGCGATCGCCTTGGAGATGTCGCCGCCGGTGCGCATGCCGCCGTCGGCGATCACGTTCACGTACTTGCCGGTCTCGAGCAGGTGCTGGATGCGCGCCGCCGCCGCGTCGGCAATCGCCGTGGCCTGCGGGACGCCCACGCCGAGCACGCCGCGCGTGGTGCAGGCCTGGCCCGGGCCGACGCCGACGAGCACGCCCTCGGCCCCCGTGCGCATCAGGTGCAACGCCGTCTGGTACGAGGCACAGCCGCCGACGATGGTCGGGATCGGCAGCGACGCGATGAACTCCTTCAGGTTGAGCGCGTGGCCGTTCGAGGAGACGTGCTCCGCCGAGACGACCGTGCCCTGGATGACCAGCACGTCGAGCCCGGCCTCGAGCGCGATCTCGTAGTGCTCGCGCACCTTCTGCGGCGTCAGCGAGCCGGCTGCGAGAACGCCGGCCCCCTTGATCTCCTCGATCCGCTTGGCGATCAGCTTCGGCTCGACCGGGCGCTCGTAGATCTTCTGCATGCCGCTCGTCGCCCGCTCCTTGGGCAGCTTCGAGATCTTCGCCAGCTCGGCGTCGGGCCGCTCGTAGCGGGTGAAGATGCCCTCGAGGTTGAGCACGCCCAGTCCGCCGAGCTTGCCCAGCTCGATCGCGACCTGCGGCGAGACGACTCCGTCCATCGCCGAGGCCAGCAGCGGCAGCTCGAGCAGGTGCGGGCCGAGCTTCCAGCCGATGTCGACGTCCTGCGGGTCGCGCGTCCGCCTGGACGGCACGATCGCGATGTCGTCGAACCCGTACGCCTGCCGTGCCTTCTTCCCTCGCCCGATCTCGATCTCCACCGGCACTACCTCCCCTGGATGCACAAAGGCCCAGGCGCCGTTGCGATCGCCTGGGCCGAAAAACCGTTCTGACCGCCGTCTCTCAAGTGGACGGCGATCGTACCAACGCCCTCAGACAGCCTCAGTCGCCCCCGACCGGCTCCAGTTGGGCGACCTCGACCGACCCGATCAGCCGGCCGGACTCGCGCGGCTCGAACCTGCCCGCGCCGATCTCGAGCGTCGACGCGGCGCCCGCCGCGACGGCCGCCCGCAGGGCCTCGTCGTTCGAGCGCCCGTCGAGCCGGGCCGCCACGAAGGCGGCGAGGAGCACGTCGCCGGAGCCGACCGCCGAGAGCGGGTCGACCTTCGGCGCCGCCGCGCGGTAGCGCGTCGCCTCGCGCTCGTTTCGCAGGAGCGCCCAGCAGCCTGACTCGAGGGTGATCAGGACGTTCCGCGCGCCGAGCTCGGCGATGGTCTCGAGGCCGTTCAGGTAGTCGTCGTCGTCGTTGAACTCCTGGCCGACGAGCGCCTCGGCCTCGCGCTCGTTCGGCGACACGAGCAGCGGCTCGGCCTGCACGCCGAGGCGCAGCGGCTCGCCCTCGGAGTCGAGCACGGTGTGCGCGCCGCGGCGGTTGAGCTCGCGCACGGCCTCGGCGTAGAAGCCGTCGTCGATCCCCCGCGGCAGCGAGCCGGAGAAGACGACGTACTCGGCGCCCTGCGAGAGGTAGACGAGCTTCTCTAGCAGCATCTCGAGCTCCTCGCTCGAGACGTGCGGGCCCCACTCGTTGACCTCGGTGTAGCTGCCGCCGGTCGGGTCGACGATCGCCGTCGAGGTGCGCGACTCGTCGTCGATCCGAACGAAGTCGTTCAGGATCGCCTCGGCGGTCAGCTCCTCGACGATCCGCGTGCCGGTGCGCCCGCCGGCGAGGCCGGTCGCAACGACGGGCACGCCGAGCCGCTTCAGGGCGCGCGCGATGTTGATCCCCTTGCCGCCCGCGAGCGTCAGGCCGGCTGACGCGCGGTGGCGCTGGCCGCGCTGGAAGTTCGGGACGGTCAGCGTGCGGTCGATCGCCGCGTTCATGGTGACCGTGACGATCATCCGAGCCTCACGAGAACCACCCGGCCATGTGGTGCAGGGTACGCGTCGCGTACCAGCCGGCGCGACCGGCGAGGCCGGGGCGCGAGACCGCGCGAGAGGCGACGAGCGGCACGGCGCCGATCAGCTTGCCGCGCTGGTAGATCCGGACCTGGCCGAGGGACTGTCCCCGGGCCACGGGCAGATCGGCCGCGTTCATTGCGACCACCCGCCGCACGAGCGGGAAGTCGACCCGCAGCGACGGCGTCAGCGAGGCTGCGGCGACGAGCGCGACCGGCTCGCGGCCGTAGCCGACCTCCGCCCGGCCGTAGGCCTGGCCCTTCGTCACGACGCGCACCGAGCGGTAGCGCGAGAACGCCCAGTCGAGCAGCTTCGCCAGGTCGGCGTTCCGCTCGTAGCGGTCGGGGCTGCCGAGCAGCGTCGCGTACACGGTCACGGGGCCGCGCCGAGCCGCCGCGACCTCGTTCCAGCCCGCGCGCGAGGTGTGGCCCGTCTTCACGCCGAAGATCCCCGGATAGGTCGACAGAAGGTCGTTCCAGGTGTGCAGCGTCCGGCCGCCGGGGATCGACGCGGCGCGCTGTCGGACGATCTGCCGGACGAGCGGCCGGTGCATGAGTATCCGCGCGAGCAGCGTCACGTCGCGGGCGCTCGAGACGTGACCGGTCGCGTCGAGGCCGTCGGGGCGGACGTAGTGCGTGTCGCGGAGGCCGAGCTGCCTGGCCCGCTGGTTCATCAGCGCGACGAAGCGAGCCTCGTCGCCCTTGCCGACGTAGTCGGCGAGCGCGTCGGCGGCGTCGTTGGCGCTCTGGATCAGCGCCGCCTCGAGCAGGTCGCGGACGGTGAGCCGCTCGCCCGCGCGGAGGTTCGCGCTCGACTCGCCGACCTCCGCCGCCTCGCGGCTGACGGTGACGACGTCGGAGGGCTTCGTCCGCTCGACGGTCAGCAGCACCGTCATCAGCTTCGTGATGCTCGCGATCGGCACGCGGGCATGAGCGCTGCGAGACGCGAGCACCTCGCCCGTGGCGCCGTTCTCGACGACGTAGGCGCGACCCGTCACCTGCGGGGGAGCTGCGAGGACGGGAGCCGCGAGCGCGAGGGCCGCGGCGGCGAGGAGGAGGCCCTTCAAGCGGGGCGAGTCTATTTCACGCGGATGCGCTGCCCGACGGTCAGGTTCGTCGGCTGGATGCCCGGGTTGAGCGCGAGCAGCTGCTCGACCGTCGTGTCGAACTTGATCGCCACGTCGCTGAGCGTCTCGCCGGAGCGCAGCTTGTAGAACCGCCGGCGCTTGACCGGCACCGGCTTCGTCGCCGTCGTGGTCGCGACGGTCTGCGTCCGAACGGCCGTCGTCGTCGAGGCCGCGTCGCTCCGCAGACCGGAGCGGACGAGCAGGACGGCCACCGTGACCGCCAGGAGGAACGCCGCCGGCGCGCCGTAGCGCTTCGCCTGCTTTCCCCAGCCGCCCTCCACCGGCTACCAGCCGGAGACGGCCCAGACGTCTCGCCGCAGCCGCGCGGCCTCCGCGGACGCGGCCGTGCGCCAGTCTTCCTGGCCGGTTCGGAAGGCGTAGATGACGCTGCGCGAGGCGTTCACGAGTGCGCTCGCGGGGCCGCTCGTGAAGGCCCGCGCGAGGTCGGCCGGGGTCGCCCCCTGCGCGCCCACGCCCGGGAGCAGCAGGATCGCCTGCGGCAGCAGCCGCCGGGCCTCGCCCACCGCCCGCGGATGGGTCGCGCCAACCACCGCGCCGACGGCCGACAGGCCGCGCTCGCCGACCAGATCTTCGCCGAGCTCGTGCACGAGCAGCGCGACGTGGTGCCACACCGGCCGGCCGTCCGTCAGCGTCAGGTCCTGGACGTCCGCCCCGCCCTCGTTGGACGTCTTGACGATGCAGAAGATCCCGCCGCCGTGGCGGCGGCAGGCGCCGAGGAACGGCTCGAGCGAGTCGCGGCCGAGGTAGGGGTTGACCGTCATCGCGTCGGCCAGC
>JADMIO012807459.1_pt1 | contig 35791 bp, 33 predicted proteins | sample 8958161 | NCBI WGS metagenome assembly JADMIO01 (sample SAMN16585339, study PRJNA669376) | soil metagenome | isolation source: Crop rotation soil | place: USA: Cullars Rotation, Alabama | collected 2011
GCCGCGACTTCAAGTCACGTGAATTCCAAGCTTCGGATCCCACTGTGCTGGAAAGAGGGATTCGGGGATCGCGGAGCAGTTGATGGCGACGAAAGGTTTGTCGTGGCGCGGGCTCATCTTGTGAATCGTGCGGGCGACGAGCTCTTTGCCGGTGCCTGATTCCCCCGTGATCAAAACGGAGGCTGACGAAGGCGCCACCTGTTCGATCAGAAAGTAGATCTTCCGGATCGACTCCGACTTGCCTACGAGCTCACCGTAAACAACACGTTCCTGATCAGCCAACGTCGACATCCGCGCCAGTTTAGCACACAGATTTACGCGGATTGTTAACGGATTTACTTTGAATAGTAGTTGGCGATGGACTGGGCCAGATCGGCGGTGGTGAAGTTGGTGGGTTGGATGTCTACGCGCAAACCGTATTCGGCCGCGGCAGCGCTTGTGACTGTGCCGATGCATGCGATGACGACGCCGGGGAGGACTTTTCCGAGATCGTGTGTGTCGAAGAGCTTTGCGAGGTTCTTGATGGTGGATGGGCTGGTGAAGGCGATGCAGTCTCCGCTGCCGGCGAGCATTGCGCTCAGACGGCCGCGATCGAGATTTTCCGGAAGGACTGTTTGATACGTAGGCACTACATCAATGCGTGCCCCTGCGTCTTCCAATGCTTTTGGCAAGTGTTCGCGACCTACTAACGCGCGCGGCAGCAGGATGTTGAGACCGCGCAAATTCTGCTCGCCGCCAACGAACTCGCTCAACGCTTCAAACACGCCTTCCGCGGTGGATTGTGAAGGAATGAGGTCTACGTGGACGTGTGCGTCGTGAAGTTTGTCGGCGGTGCGCTGCCCGATGGCGCAGACCTTGATCTCATCGAGATCTTCGATTTTCAATCCGCGCGTTAACAGACGTTTCGTGAAAAACTCGACGCCGTTGGTGCTGGTGAGTATGAGCCAGTCGTAGCCGTAAAGATGATCGAGTGCTTCGTCGAGGCGGTCGTAGTTTTCGAGTTCGCGAATCTCGATGGTCGGACAAACAATCACCTTCGCGCCGTAGCTTTCGAGAAGTGTGCTCAACTCGTCCGCCTGCGAAGCCGCGCGAGTCACAACGACCGTTCGTCCTTCCAGCGGATGGTTCATCAGAGTAGGGTGTTGGCGCCGCGCTCGATCAGTGTTGAGGCAAGTGAGGCGCCGAGTGCTTCGGCTGTTTCCGGAGGGCCAGATAGAGATTCCTGCAGGCGCTTTGATCCGTCCTGTTTGGCGACAAGGCCTTCGAGCTTCAGCAACTCGCCTTCGAAGCGCGCATGTGCGGCGATTGGTAATTGGCAGCCGCCGCCGAGACCGCGGAGAAATGCGCGTTCCGCCAGACATGCCAGGCGTGTTTCACGATGATCCAGTTTGCGCGTTGTCTCGATCGCGAAGTCATCATCGCTGCGGGTCTCGATCGCGATCGCGCCCTGGCCCACCGCGGGCAGCATGTGGCTGATCGGAATTCTCAACGAGATCCGGTCGTGCAAACCGAGCCGTACTAATCCTGCTGACGCAAGAATCAACGCGTCGTACTGTCCCTCGTCGAGCTTTCTAATGCGAGTGTCAACGTTGCCACGCAGATCTTTGATCACGAGATCCCCGCCGAAATAACATCTTAGCTGTGCCAGCCGGCGTGGACTCGACGTGCCGACGATCGCGCCGCGCGGGAGGTTCCCAATTGCTGTTGCATCAAGCTCCGAGTCTGCCGCCAGCACCAGGGCATCGCGCGCATCTTCACGTTCGCAGATCGCGCTGATCGACAAACTCTCCGGAAGTATCGTCGGCAAGTCCTTCAGCGAATGGACGGCGATGTCGATGCGGCCATCGAGCAGCGCATCTTCCAGTTCTTTCGTGAACACGCCCTTGCCGCCAATCACCGACAAAGGATCTTTCTTCACGTCGCCAGTGGTCTTGATGATCTCGATGCGAATGTCGATCTGTGAATCCAATTGCTGCAAACGATCGCGCGTGTGTTCAGCCTGCCACAAGGCGAGTTTCGAGCCGCGCGAACCGATGACGAGAGTACGAGACATCGCCTACTCCTCATCAGTCTCGCTGGCTTCGTAAAAGCGACGCATCTGGCTCAGGATGGGATGTGAGATTTTGTTGACCGTCGACATGAGCAGCGACTCGATCGCTGCTTCCTGATCTTGTGTCAGTGGGCCCAGCTTCTTGCGTTGCCGTGCCAGCTCCGACCGCGCAATGTCCTGCATGTTCTGTCGCAAAGCGCCGATGCTTGGTCCAAAATCCATCAAACGCAGCTTCTGCTGAAACTGCATCACTTCCGACTGCACGATCAGCTCCGCTCGTTCCGCTTCACGCTCGCGCTCGCGAATGTTCGACGAGATGACCGACTCCAGATCGTCGATATCGAAAAGAAAAACGTTTCGGAACTTAGCTACCGCAGGATCGATGTTTCTCGGCACGCTGATGTCGATAAAACATGTAGGACGGTTGCGACGGCGCTCGAGTGCTTTGCGCGTTCGTTCTTCGGTGATCACGTAATCAGGCGCGCCTGTAGAACAGATAACCACGTCGGCTTCCGGAAGAGACTGGTCGAGTTGATCGAGAGAAACCGAGCTGGCGCCAAACTCGGCGGCGATCTGCCGGGCAGTTTCTTCGGTGCGATTCGCGATGATGACGCGCGAGACTCCGGCATTCACGAGATGTCGCGCGGCGAGTTCGGCCATCTCGCCGGCGCCGATGAGCATCACGGTGCAGCCCTTGAGCGCACCGAAAATCTTCTTGCCGAGCTCGACCGCCATGTAGCTGATCGAGACTGCGCTCGCAGCGATACCCGTCTCGTTTCTGACTCGTTTGGCAACGCGAAACGTATGGTGGACTAGTCGATTGAGAACGCGACCGGCAGTGCCGGCTTCGACGGCCAGCGAGTACGCGTGACGCACCTGGCCCAACACCTGAGGCTCGCCGACAACCATCGAATCGAGCGAAGAAGCGACGCGGAACAGGTGTCGCACGGCCTCTTCATCCGTATGACGATAGAGATGCGTGTCGAGAAAACCGGCGGGCAGACTAGCAGAGAGAAACTGCTCCACGCGCCCGGCGCCGAACTCGAGTTGGTCGCTCGACATAGCGCCCAGGATCTCCACGCGGTTGCAAGTTGAAACAATCAGTCCTTCAGACACGACCACGCCGTCGACGAGTTGGCGCAGGCCATTGGCACACGCTTCGTCGCTGAAGGCGAGTCGCTCACGGATCTCCACCGGAGCTGTCTTATGATTGACTCCGATTAACAGTATGGACATTTCTGATCCGTGTTCATCCGCGTGTTATAAATCCGCGTTCATCCGTGTTACCCGAAGACGTGATAACTATCCAGAAACCGAGTTCCCAAAAACGTCAAAAGCACTAACGCAAAACCGAGCACCCCGAGCCACGCCGCACTCCGTCCACGCCAATTCGGCGTGAAGCGATAGATAATCAGAAACAAATAAAGCAGCCACGTAAGTAACGCGAAAATTTCCTTGGGATCGTTTCGCCACGCGTGGCCAAAACGTGTCGACGACCAAATCATGCCGCTTGCAATGCCGAGCGTCAGCAGCAACAAGCCGAGGGCCGCAGCGCTGGTCGCCAGTTCGTTAACCGTGCTCAAGGCGGGCAGGCGATGAAAAATGGCGCTGAACGTCTTGAGTTTGAGTTCGCGTTCCTGGAGTAAGTACATAACGCTGGCCATGAAGGCAATGACAAACGCAGCGTAAGCAAAGATCAGCAGAGTCGTGTGAATTGGAAAAAGCCAGGTCGCCGAAAAAGTGGCTGGGGCTGATGAACTCGTTCCGAATAGCAGGGCGACCAGAGTGAGCACTGAAATCAGCGGCATCACGAAGGCGCCGGCTGCCTGCGCTCGGTAGCGATAGAGCACGATCGAATAAAGTGCGACGAGTGCCCACGCAAGAAACGAAAGTGCTTCTCGCAGGGAGAAAAGCGGGTAATGGCCGTCGTAATACCAGTCGGCGATTAACACGACGGTGTGCAGGACGAAGCCGGCAGCCGTCGACCACTCCGCAACGCGTTGCAGAGACCGGCGTTTGTTAACGAACGCCAGAATAGAATGGATTGCGGCGTTCAGATACGCCACTAAGACTGCTACCAGTAAGGTTCTCATCGGGGAAAACGCCGGAGACAGAATTCTACCCTAATTTGGATTCCTCTGTGCAATGCGAGGCAAACGTTATCCTTTTGCCGCACATCCTAGCGCCAGATTAGGCTCTTCGCTCGTTTTCGACTAAAGTTCAGTTAACTGTTTGCGTGAGGGAGGACTCAGATGCCTGCGTCGCGTCTTGCCGTTTCGATTTTGCTGGTGGTCGCGGTAGCGCTGACCGCTGCGTTCGCCCAAACCAGACCCTCGAGCCAGAAACCGAATCCACCCAAGCCTGCGCCAACCCAGCCCGAAACACCGCCGGAAGAACCACAGGACATCGAAACGCTCAAGACTGAGACCGATCTCGTAAGCGTGCCGCTGATTGCATCCGACAAGCAAGGCACTTACATCGCCGACCTGCGTCAGGAAGAGTTCACGATCTTCGAGGATGGAGTCCAACAGCAGATCGCGTTCTTCGGAAAAGTAGCCGCTCCCTTTCACGTCGTGCTCATGCTCGACACCAGCTCCAGCACCAAGGACAAGCTCAGACTAATCCAGCAGGCGGCTACAGCTTTTGTGGAACAGTTACAGCCGGCTGATCGCGTGAAAGTGATCTCTTTCGACGACAGCGTGAGGGACCTCAATGAGTTCACCAGCAATCGCGAAACGTTACGCAATGCGATCTACAGCACCAAACCGGGAGAGGGGACGAAAGTTTACGACGCGGTCGATCTGGCTCTGAACACGATCCGGAAGATTCGTGGCCGCAAAGCGATCGTGTTGTTCAGCGACGGCATGGATTGGCACAGCGATCGCGCGACTTATGAAGGCAACATACGTTACCTCGATGAAGAAGGCGTGACGGTCTATCCGATCCGTTACGACACGCGCGCAACCAGCGAAAAACTGGCGCGCGAACAGGCGGGGCAGCAGTTGCCGACAATATCTGTGATCCGACAACCACCTCCCGGCGGTACGACGGCACCGACGTTTCCCGGTGACGATCAAGTCCCGACAACCGGAACGCGACCAAAGACTGGTCCATTCGGGTTGCCGCTTCCGGAAGAGATCCTGCGGCGCCGTCGCGAAGAAGAGGAGCGCAATCGCGATCCTAATCGAGACCCGAGGCTGCCCAGGGAACGAGTGCCACGACTGCCCGGTTCGCCTCCTTCCACCGACCCATCTATTACACCGGGAAGTACGAGCGCTCCCAATGACGACATCAAGGCGATGCTCGATATGGCTTACTTCACCGCCGACGGTTATCTCAAAGCTTTAGCAGAAAAATCCGGCGGCCGGCTGCTGCGCGCAGACACCGTGAGTTCGCTGCCCGATGCGTTTGCGCAGATCGCTGCCGAACTGCGTACCCAATACATGCTCGGCTACTACCCGCTCAACAAAGAACGCGACGAACGCTATCGCCACATCAAAGTGACATCTGCGCGCAAGAACGTGGTGATCCGCGCCCGCCCCGGCTACCTGGCTACCAATGCTCGGTGAGAAAAACTTAACCACAAAGACACCAAGGCACAAATCAGTTTTTCATTTTGTGCCTTGGTGTCTTTGTGGTTAAGTTTGTTTAGGCCTATGTGCTTGCCGCAGAACCTCACCCGTGCTACAAAACTCACTCATGCCTGATCGAGCCGAAGCCTGGGAATTGTTGTGTGAATACACAAAGGGCGATAGCCTGCGTAAACACGCCCTCGCCGTCGAGGCCGCCATGCGCGCCTGCTCGAAGCGTTACGCCGAAGGCCCCGCGGACGAAGACGAGTGGGGGTTAGTCGGTCTGCTTCACGACTTCGACTACGAGATGTTCCCCTCGGCCGATCAGCACCCCTTTACCGGCGCCAACATCCTCTGCGGTCGTGGCTACTCCGATCGAATCATCCGAGCCATCATGGGCCACGCGACCTACACGGGCGTGCCTCGCGATACGGACATGGCGCGCGCGCTCTTTGCCACCGATGAGCTTTGCGGCTTTCTGGTAGCGTGTGCCCTCGTCAGGCCTTCACGCAGTCTTGACGACATGGAAGTCTCGTCAGTCAAAAAGAAACTGAAAGACAAGGCATTTGCGCGTTCGGTGAATCGCGACGACATCAAGCAAGGCGTCGAAGAGTTGGGGGTAAACATCGACGAGCACATTCGTTTCGTGATCGATGCTTTGCGGCCGGTGCAAAAAGAGATTGGGTTAAATACCGTTGCTTGAAGTCACGATGCGATGTGTGGTCCAGCAGGCTGTACGGGTTCGGTTGGATTTCTACGCGCACTCAGAATCGAAGTGACGATTAAGAGCGCAAGCGTGAGCAGGGTGGCAAGGACCACTGTTAGAAATGCCTGTAGCCGCCGCCGTCGCGCGGTGTGACGATAGACGAAGATTGATGCGAAGATGATTGCGGCGATTGGCAACAAAAGAGTAGCAGTGACTAACAGCCCCGGGCTGGATAAGGTTCGCACGGAGAAGACACCCAGCACGAGGGCGATGCAGGAACCTGCGCCCACAATTGCTGCAAGCAACGAAGCGATCACGACGAGCTTCAATCGCATCCAGGCAAGTTCCTTAGTCTGCTGCTGATGTGCAAAAGCTCCTCCTTGGCTGGTGAGAAAGGCGCCGCCAAGGATACCACAGGGACGGACCACAAATGATCACAAGAAGCGCGCTGATTTGGCTGTCCCGCCACGAAGGCCTCAAGGATTTCGCCGCTCGTTTTGGATTTTTCAAAAAAATGACTACTCGCTTCGTCGCGGGGGAGAATATCGACGAAGTCATTCCTTTTATTCGCCAGCTCAACTCGGAAAATGCGACCGCGTCGTTCGATCATTTGAACGAGTCTGTCGGGAGCGCTGCTGAAGCGGAGCAGGAAGTACGCGAGTATCTCAACATTCTGGCGAAGATCGACGAACAACGCATCCGCTCGAACGTTTCGATTAAACTCACGCAATTCGGACTCGGGCTCGATCCGGAACTTGCTTACCAAAATGCGCGCAAAGTCGTGGTTGAGGCTGCGGAGCGGGGCAACTTTGTCAGAGTCGACATGGAAGACTCGAGCGTTACCCAGGTCACGATCGATATCTTCAAACGATTGCGTGCTGAATTCGGGCTGAACACAGTTGGGATCGTTTTGCAGTCGTACTTGTATCGAACGCTGGAAGACGCGCAGGAACTGGTAAAACTGCCCGCGCGCATTCGTATCTGCAAAGGTGCGTACAATGAACCGCCGGAAGTTGCGTTTCCGGAAAAGAAAGACGTCGACGCGAACTACATCAAGGTGATGCAGGTGTTACTGGGCAGCGGCATCTATCACGGCATCGCCACGCACGATCCGAAGATGATCGACGCGACGCTCGAATTTGCCACGCGCGAAGGGATCGGCAAGGAGAAGTATGAGTTTCAGATGCTCTACGGCATTCGCCGCGATCTTCAGCATCAGCTCGCCCGGGATGGTTACAACGTGAGGATCTATGTTCCTTATGGGAAACACTGGTATCCTTACTTCATGCGCAGGCTGGCTGAGCGCCCTGCAAACATCTGGTTTGTCATGAAGAATCTCGCGAAGGGTTGAGATGACCGACTGGTTCTGGATTCTCTGGTGCATCCTTGGGGCGATACTGATTGTCGCCGAGATCTTCACGTCTGGTTTCGTGCTGTTCTGGTTTGGAATCGGAGCGCTCGCCGCCGCCTTTGCCGGGTTCATCGGCATCGACAGTCTGGCAATTCAGTTTTTGATTTTCGCTGTAGTTTCGAGCGCGCTCACGGCCGCTTCGAGAACGATCTTCATCAACTACTTTTCACGGGAAAAGACCGGCGACTCGCTGCGCACCGGTGTGGATGCAATGCCGGGAAAGATCGGGACTGTCGTGTCGTCGAGTAAAGGCGCGCTCAATGAGGGCGCTGTGAAAGTGCTTGGCTCAACCTGGACTGCTTATCCGGCTCCCGGCGAATCTCCACTCGAAGCCGGCGAACGCGTTTCCGTGGAGCGCATTGAAGGAGCATCGATCTACGTAAGACGAATTGGCAGCGGCGAGCCTGATTGGCGCCAAAAGCCCGATTCCAGTTCTTAACCACCAAGACACTAAGGACACAAATTTAGTTTTGTTTGTGCCTTCGTGTCTTTGTGGTTAAGAAATGTCTAGTGGGGTTCGGTGTCGGCTTCGTAGGTGTCGTCGAGGGTTTTGTCTTCTTCGAGTGGCGGGAGCTCGATCGTGATCCTGTCAGTGGCGGGCTCTTCGAGGTCGTCCCCGTGGAAACGCGCGAGTACGACGGTAATGTTGTCTTCACCACCGCGATTGTTCGCTTCTTCGATTAACCTGTCACACGCCTTCGCGAGATCGCCTTTGCTGTTTATGACGATCTGCTGAATATCTTCCGCGCGTAGTTTTCCCGATAGACCATCGCTACAGAGCAACACCAGATCGCCCTGCCGCAAATGAATCCGCCCTGTGACCGGTTGGACTTCACTCTGCGCGCCGAGAGCTTGCAGGATCACGTTGCGAAACATATGCGTCTCGGCTTCCGACTCGCTGATTTGACCGACGTCAACTAGTTGTTGCACGAGCGACTGGTCCTTCGTCGCGAGGCGAATGTGGTCCTTGCGAATGACGTAACCGCGACTGTCGCCGACCTGCACGAGGTCCAGGCTGTCGCCCCTGACCGCAGCGCCGGTGAAGGTGGCGCCCATGCCGGCGCAACGTGAGTCTTCCTGGCTCCTGAGATGGATTGCGGTGTTCGCGTAATGCGTGGCGCTCTTCAAACACTCGACGAGATCGAGATCCGGATCGCAGGAGGCTTCGCCCTCGCCAACCAGCATCTGCCTGACCGAGTCGACTGCCATGCGGCTCGCAACGTCGCCCGCGAGCGCGCCACCCATGCCGTCGGAGACGACCAGTACCAGTCCCTTATCGCCTAGATCGAAACGGGTCAGGTTTGCGGGTGGGGTGGCGCCACCATCAGCGCCGGTCCATGTTTGTGCGGTTGAAAGATCCAGAACGAGGAAATTATCTTCATTGCCACGTCGAACTCGGCCAACGTCTGATTTGGCGTATAACTCTACAATCATAAATGGAGAGCTTATTAGGAAGTCTGATTAATAAAGGCTGAGAACCGGGAGATTGTAACCCTTCTAAGTTTAGCTGTCATTAGTCGCTCAACTTCTCCAACGCCTGATCCAAATCGGCGATGATATCGTCCGTATCTTCGATTCCGACGGAGATCCGCACCAGTCCATCCGTAATCCCGAGCCGTTGGCGTTTTGCTTCGTCAACCGAGGCGTGAGTCATGGTTGCCGGGTGCGAAATAAGCGTTTCGACACCGCCTAGACTCTCCGCCAGGGTGCAGAGCTTAACAGACTCGAGCACCGTGCGCGCAGCCGCCAGCGAGCCCACGTCAAAAGACACCATGCCGCCAAAACCGCGTTGTTGCCGGCGGGCCAGGGCGTGCTGTGGGTGCGACGCAGAGCCGGGATAATAAACCTTTTTCACTTTCGGATGCTCTTCCAGAAACGCTGCGACCGCGCGGCCGGTTTTGTCGTGTTGTTCCATGCGCAGGGCCAGTGTCTTGGTGCCGCGCAACACGAGCCACGAATCAAACGGCGAGAGGATCGCTCCCGCACTGTTTTGCACGAAGGCGATCCAGTTTGCGTCCTCTTCGTCGTTAAGAATCACGGCGCCGCCGACGCCGTCCGAGTGACCGTTCAGATACTTCGTCGTTGAATGCACGACGATGTCGCAACCAAATTCGAGCGGGCGTTGCAGGTACGGCGACATGAACGTGTTGTCGCAAACGACGCGCGCGCCGGCGCGATGTGCGATCTCGCTGACCTCTTTGAGATCGGTAACAGTCATTATCGGATTCGTCGGCGTCTCGAGAAACACCATCTTCGTGTTTGGCTTGATCGCGGCTTCGACGTTTAGCGCATCGGAAGTGTCGACGTAGTCGAATTCGATATTGTAGTTCGCGAGTATGCGATTGAAGAGACGCGCGGTGCCGCCGTAGGTGTTGTCGGAAACGACGACGTGTTCGCCGGCCTTTACGAGTCGCAAGGTTGCGTCAATCGCCGCCATGCCGGATGCGAAAGCAAAACCGAAGCGCCCGCCTTCGAGCGCCGCGAGGTTTCGTTCTACTGCAGAACGCGTCGGGTTCTGAGTGCGCGCATACTCGTAGCCTTTGTTTTTTCCGAGCGCGTCCTGCGCGTAAGTGGATGTTTGATAGATTGGAACTGTTACCGCGCCCGTACTTTCGTCGGGTTCCGACCCGGTATGAATAGCTATCGTTGCAAATCCCATAATTTTGTTCTTTGTACTTTGTTCTTTAGTGCTTTGTTAATTCAGATACAAAGCACTAATTACAAAACACCAAGTTCTAACTTTCATCAAAAATTCCCTGACTGCGATATCGCTCCGCGCCGTCTGGAAAAACTGTGACTACGCGTTTTCCTTTGCCCAGACGTTCGGCGATCTTATATGACGCGGCGGCAGCAGCGCCCGATGACCAGCCACCGAGCAATCCCTCGAGTTTGGCAATCTTCTTCAGCGCCGCGCAAACTTCCTCGTCCTGAACCATCAGGATCTCGTCGGCCAGCGACGCGTCGAAGATCTTCGGAATGAAATCACGTTGTCCGATGCCTTCGATCTTCTTTGGGCCGGCAGGTTTGCCGCCGTAAATCGATCCTTCCGGTTCGACGAGGACACAGAGCACGTTGCGGTTGAGTTTTTTTACCGCTCTCGCAACACCGCAGAACGTCCCTGAAGTTCCCGCGCCGATGACGACTGCGTCGATCTCGCCGTTCAACTGTTCAATGATCTCGCGTGCCGTGGTTAGTTCATGAAAACACGGGTTCGCATTATTCTCAAATTGCTGCGGCACGAAGCTGCCTTCGATCGTGCCGGAGAGTTCGCCGCAACGGTCGATCGCGCCCTGCATGCCGGCTTCGTGCGGCACGTATTCGATCTCACCGCCGAGCGCCTCGATGAGCTTCATCTTCTCGACCGCAAAACCTTTTGGAACGCAGAGAATAACACGGTAACCCCGCGCAATTCCCACGAGGGCGAGACCAATCCCGGTGTTGCCGGCGGTAGGCTCGATGATGGTCGCGCCGGGTTTGAGCAGGCCTTTTTCCTCGGCGTCGAGAATCATGCCCAGCGCCGCGCGATCTTTCACAGATCCGCCTGGGTTCATCCATTCAAGCTTTGCGTAAATGTCGGCTAGGGGAGGCTGAGCAAATCGAGAGAGGTGAAGAAGCGGAGTGTGGCCTATGAGATCGAGAACGCTTTCTGCGACGCCGAGAGCCATTGCAGCGATGTTAACCACAAAGACACAAAAGACACAAATCCATTTATTTTAATTTGTGCCTTTGAGTCTTAGTGGTTAGTACTGGATGAGACTTCCTTCGCGCTTGGCTCGTCTCACCGCACGTCCGAAGACCCATAGAGAGAAGGGAAGCAGCACGACGAGAAATCCGAGCAGTGTGAGTAGCGGCTGCGTCACTTCTGCCAGTCCGTGACCCTCGATCAGCACCTGTCTGATACCTTGAAGACCGTGAGTGGTGGGAAGTATGAGCGAGATGTTGCCGAGTTTTGGTCCGGCGTAAGTCTTCAGTAATTGCGTCGGGAAAAATACTCCGGAGAATAGCGCTGACCCGGCGCCGAGAAAGATACCGAACGGATCGCCGCGCTTGAAGACCATCGCGAAGCTCGCCGAGAGTATGCCCAGGCAGGCGAGCACGACAGTCGTTAGTAAAAGAAACACGACTGCGAGGAAGAAGCTGCCCTGATATTCCACGCCGAAGAACACGCGTCCGAAAAAGAGATAGAGAAACGAGAAGAACGTCGTCTCGAGAAAATCCCAGGCGGAACTGGAAACGATCACTGTCGGTAGATTTATCGGCGTCAACAGAACGCTCTCGAGAGTGCCCTGCATCTGTTCCTGGCGAATCGAATTCGCGAGACTCGAGAAGCCAGTCATGAAATAGTTGAGCACGGCAAGACCAGTGAGCCACGAAGCAAGCGGATCGCGCCACTGCGAGAACTGCGGATCGGTAAACCCTGCAAAGATCTTTGAGATAAAAAACAGTGTCGTCACAACCGCAAGTACCGAGATAATCCGTAGAAAGAACTGCATGCGGTAACTCACGAACAGACGAAAGTCACGCGCCACGAAAGCGAATATGCGCCGCGGTAGTAATTTGAGTGCGTTCATCTTATTAGCCACGGATTACACGGATGAACACGGATAATTCTTTTTTTCTTATCCGTGTTCATCCGTGTAATCCGTGGCTTCATACCTTTCCAACACATCGAGCAGCGTCGCTCGTTCGGTCTCGACGTCGATAATTCGTGCGCCCTGATTCTGCAAGTCTCTTATTACTTCATCGAGACGATCGTCGTTATGTTGACGCGTGAACGAGGTCTTGAACGTGCCGTTCGCGCCCGCCGCAGTTACGTGAACCATTTCAGACCCGGACGTCAGCTCGCGCAAGTTCCTCGGTGTGTCGAGTGCGCGAATGCTACCGCGACTGATGATCGCCACGCGCGCGCACAGCGTCTCGACTTCAGCGAGATTGTGTGACGTTAAGAGAACCGTAACCGGCGGATCCTCTCCTGAAAGCGATCGGATCAACTCTCTCATTCTCGCCGCCGCCAACGGATCGAGCGAGCGTGTTGGTTCGTCGAGCAACAACACGGGCGGACTCGACAACATCGCGCGCGCGACTGCGAGGCGCTGCTTATTTCCTGTCGAGAGTTCGCCAAAACGACGTTTTCTCACCTCTTCAAGTTCGAGTTTCGCGAAAAGATCTCTAATCCTTTGTTTGGCGCGCGCATCTGACAACCCATGAAGCCGCGCAAAGAACATCAAATTCTGTTCGGCGGTTAGGCGCCAGTAGAAACTACGTTCTTCCGCAGTCGATAAACCGATCTCTCTTCGTACCAATTCATCCTGTTCGACGCTGTCGTGCCCGTGTACAGAGACGCTTCCGGTAGTCGGCTGGACCAACGTCGCAACTATCTTTGTCAGTGTGGTCTTGCCGGCGCCATTGCGACCGATCAGTCCGAAGATCTCACCCGTTTCAACTTCAAATGAAACGTCGCGCAGCGCCTCGACCGGTTCTTTCACCGGACGACGAAAGAAAGCACGCAACCGCCGGAATGAGACGGGATAGGTTTTAGACAGATTGCGGATCGAGATAGCGCTCATCGGGCTCGCTGCCGTGGGTCGAGATACTCGCGCAGTCCGTCGCCGATGAAATTGAACGCCAGCACCGTGAGCGCGATGGCTATGCCGGGAAAGATCAGCGCGTGAGGCGCCGCCTGAAGCGTCGAAAGATCGCGAGCCTCTTCAATCATCACGCCCCACGACGGTGCGGGCGGCGGCACGCCTAGTCCAAGAAACGACAGCGCCGCTTCCGAGAGCACCGCTCCCGCCATCCCCAGGCTTGCCTGCACGATGAGTGGTTGAATCGCGTTGGGAAGAATGTGGAGCAGCAGGATGCGTGCGTCGCTCGCGCCGAGTGCGCGCGCCGCCTGGACGAAATCATATTCGCGAACTTTCAAAACCTGGCCGCGAATGAGTCGTGCGTAACCGACCCAGCCGATGATGCACAACGCGAAAATGAGTTTGTTCAAGCCGGCGCCGAGAAACGCCACCATTGCAATCGCCAGTAGCAAACCGGGAAACGCGAGAAACACGTTGAAGACGTAACCCGAAACAATACGATCGACCCAGCCGCCGTAGTAACCTGCAATCGCACCGAGAATCGTTCCCACGACCGCCGACACCACCACGACGATGACACCTACCTGAAGGGAAATCCGCGCGCCAAAAACGACGCGTGAGAAGATGTCGCGTCCGGTGGAATCAGTGCCGAACCAGTGAGCGGCGGATGGTGGCAGGTAACGCATCGCCAGATCCGTCGCACCGACGTCGTACGGGGCAATCAACGGCGCAAACAGTGCGACCAACACCAGCACCGCGACGATCACCAATCCGATGATTGTTAGACGATTCATCCTACTCTAATGCGCGGATCGAGCCAGCGATAAACCATGTCAGTAAGCAGGTTCGCGATGATGTACGTCATGCTGATCACCAGCACGCATCCCTGCACGACGCGATAGTCGCGTTTTCCGATTCCATCTTCGACGAGCAGTAGTCCCAGTCCCGGCCAACCGAAAATCTTTTCGGTAATGATTGCGCCGGCGAGCAAAACGCCCAGTTGCAAACCGAGAATCGTGACGACGGGAATCAGCCCGTTCTTCAAGACGTGTTTGTAAACCACAGTTCGCTCGCTCAAACCCTTGGCGCGTGCGGTGCGAACGTAATCTTCGTTCAACTCTTCAATCACAGATGAGCGCACCATGCGCGTCAGAATGGCAGACAGTGCGGCGCCCAACGTGAATGCAGGCAGGATGATGTCGCTCCAGTCGAACCGTCCTGAAGGAGAAAGCAAACGGAGCTTGACGGCAAAGACGTAGACCAGCATCGGCCCGATCACGAAACTGGGCAGACTAATGCCGAGCAGTGCAACAACAGACGCAAGATTGTCGGTAATCGTGCCTCGATTCGTCCCCGCAATCACGCCCAAAGGAATAGCGATGATTATCGCGATGAGCATCGCAAAAAGAGCGAGTTCGATGGTGGCCGGATAGCGCTCGAGAATGAGATCGATGACAGGTCGATCGTTACGAAACGAGAGGCCCATGTCGCCCTTCAGCAACGCGCGCCAGTAGTCGGTGTAACGATTGTCAGCGCCGTGCCAGACGAAGTGGCGTTCACCGTTATTGTCCTGTGGAAAAGAGAAGAAGAAAGGCGGGCGATCGAGTCCGTGCTTCTCGCGAAACTGCGCAAACTGTTCGGGCGTCGCTTGTTCGCCAAGGATAGCGACTGCCGGATCGCCGGGAACGAGTTCAATCAGAAGTGTTACGAGAGAGACGACGGTCCAAACAACCAGCAGCAGAATAAGCAGGCGTCTCAGGATGCCGAAGATTTTTCGCACTCCGGCGCATTCTAACCACAAAGACACTAAGGCACAAAGTTAATATAAAAATTGTGCCTTAGTGTCTTTGTGGTTAAAAGAAAAACGTAGCCCGGAGCACGATCCGAATACTCGCACAGCCCCGACAACCGCGCGCTTACCAAACCGTACTCCGTGACTACGTATCTGGTTGCAAACTATTAATGAGCTGCAACCAATCCTTCAAACTATTCCGGCCTCCTGCCCATATGCAGGGCCGCTATGCCGCCCGTCAGGTTTTCGTATCCAACCTGAACGAAACCAGCCTGCTCCATCAGGAGCGAGAGTTGGGACTGGTCCGGAAACTTCTGGACCGACGCCGGCAGATAGCTATAAGCGTTTAGAGAACCACTCACCACGCCACCTATCCACGGCAGTACTTTTCTAAAGTACAGATTGAACAACGGTCGAAGTACTGCATTCGCTGGTCTCGAAAACTCCAGCACAGCCACCCAACCGCCCGGTTTCAAGACTCTCAAGAGTTCCGCGAGACCGCTTTCGACATTCGACAGATTGCGCAATCCAAACGCGATCGTCGCCACATCGAATGTGCCATCTCGAAAGGGCAGGTCTAACGCGTCACCCTCTATAAAGCGAATGCGACCAGACGTCTTACCGGCAGCTATCTGAAGCATCGGCCGGCAGAAATCAGTCCCAACAACTCCTGCTCCCGTAATTTCAAACAACGTCAGCGATAAATCGCCCGTGCCACACGCAACATCGAGAACGCGCGCGTTGTTCGACGAAAGTTTATCGCGCACTCGCGTCGCAACGATCCGGCGCCAACGTTTGTCGACGTTGGCCGAAAGCAAGTGGTTCAAAAGATCGTACCGGCTCGCGATCCTGGAAAACATTTCGCGAACGCGGCCCGCATGTTCGTTTGCGGCGCTGCCGTTCTCGTCAGGCACAGTTAAGCCAAATCTGATGGAGGTTTGGTTGCAGGTAGGTTGCGAACAATTTGTGATTACCTGGGATTGTCGTTTGTCGCCGGTTTCGCTGGCGTTTTCGTTGGCGGATTTTGCGATGGCGCGGGCGCGGCAATCTCGCCGAGGACTTCGTACTGAAAACGTCCCTGCAGCGCAGCCTTCAGTGCTGCCGATTCACCAGCGACGAGTGATGCGAGCGGTTTGTTAAAAAGTCGATTGGCAACACGTTGGACTTCTGGAGCAGTAACAGCTCTCAGCAATGCGATTTGATCTTGCGCTGTGCTCAGGCGATACGTGTCAGCATCGAGCCACGGATCCGGCAGCGCATCCGACTTCGCAAGATTGACTGAGATCTCATTGATCACTTCGGTCCTGGCCCGCTCGAGTTCTTCGGCAGTTGGCGGTGTCGACATTAACGAGTCAAGAACTCTTCGTGCGTTCGTCAGCGCGTCCACCGCAGTGAGCTCTGTAACTGTAGCGCCCATTACGAATGCGCCGGGCAAAACGTGCCCGTCCGATTTGACGAAAACCGGTTGCTTGTTCAACTCCGGAACAGTTGCTTGCCAGCGATGTTGCGCGACCCTCGCCAAAATCAAAGCCGTAACATAGTCGGTATCGGATCTGGAAACACCACGCGTCGCCAGACGAATCTCGACCCCTGGGCCAGGCACGTTGACGATCAGTGTTCGCGTGTCAGGCGGGTTGGGCTGGCGAAAAGTGGTTGGGACAATCTGTTCGCTTTTACGCCATGGGCCGAGTAGCTGGCGCACAGTCTTCATCGCGCGTGGTTTTGTTACACCACCGATGATGGCGAGCGTGGCGTTGTTTGAATTCAAAAAGCGATCGCGGGCCTGCATCAGATCGGCGCGGTCCACTCGCGCCACGTCCTCAGGCGAGCCTGATGGGGGACGGCCATACGGAAAGTCAGCATAAAGCCGGGCCAAAATCGCACGGTCGGCGACTGTTGCCGGAACGATCGATGTGTCGCGCAGGAGCTTAATGCGTGCGTCGCGTATGCGTGTTACGACTTCAGGAGTCAACTGCGTCGACAGTAGGGCATTGCGCAGGACCTCGACGATTTGTTCGAGCTCGGACGCTTTGCCGACCATCGTGATCGTCGTGGAATCGTAAGTGACGCTGACGTCGAGTTTCCCACCCATCTCGTCGGTGAAGTAATCCACCGTTGCTGCGTCGGGGAAGAGCATGTCGCCGAGGAGCGCCATCTGGCCTGACTTGCCGGCGAGATCGAAAGCACTGCCGCTGTTGATCCGGAGTTTTAGAATGACTTCGGGACTTCCGGGCTTCAGCCAGAACAGCAGACGCAGGCCGTTCAGGAGTTGCTCGCGTTCGGGTTGCGTAGGCGTCTGTGGAAAAGCCGGCTGACAAAGCAGCAGCAGACACAGGATTGCTATGATTGCCTTTACGGGGTATTTCATAGGGTCAAAACATCTTAGATGCCGGGTGTTTGCCCGTCAACCGTTTGGCACTTCAGTGCATCCTAAGCCCTGACTGATAAAGGGATCTGGTCGATCTGACCCGGCAAAAGCGCAAAAAGAGTATGTACTTGCCGCCCCTGCGGGTTAATATCCCGCCCAGTATTGCAGGGGGCGCAAGTTTTTTCAGTTCGGGAACGTCACTTTTCAACGGTTGCTGGTAACTATAGCAGGAGCAAATCCTGCAGGATCGAGTGCTTGATTGCCCGAGAGAACCACAGACGAGGTTTTGCTGAACAAGGCGGGAGCGGGTGACCAGGCAGCCTTTCTGGAGTTGTACGACAGGTACCGGGAACCGATTTTCCGTTTTGCTTACCGGTTGCTTGGTTCGGCTGAAATTGCTGAAGACGTAACTCACGACTGTTTTCTCAGCTTAATTCGCAAGCCTGAGAATTTTCGTGCTGAGCGTGCTTCTTTGAAAACCTACTTGTATGCGGCGGCGCGGAACCTGGCTATGAAACATTTCCGAAGTCAGGGCCGCGAGACCGGATTGGACGAAGTCACTGAGGAACTGAAGGAGTCGCCGCGACGAGGTCCTTTGCGGAGGTTGCTTGACGAGGAACTCGCGACTCTCGTGAGAGAAGCAATTTTCAGTCTTCCTCCACTGCAACGAGAGGCGCTCATTCTGTTTGAGTATGAGGGCCTGAGTTTGAACGAGGTCGCCGAGATTGCCGGCACCGACGCGGGTGCGATAAAGGCCCGCTTATACAGGGCGCGCGAGGGTATGAGAAGGATGTTGCGGCCCTATATGAACAGCAATCAGGAATTGAATAGTGGTCGGGAAATTGTTACTTTGAGGGAGGCGTGAAATGGGCGTTCAGCCGGAAGATGAATTTGTTTCCGACGATGAGCTCAAGTCGTTTTTGGAACGCTGGGTCGCGCCAGGGCCTTCGAGAGTTCTCGACAAGCGAGTCGAATCGAGCTTTGCAAGAGAATTTTCTGGTGCAGACGGACTGTCTCAGTCGGTGCTGCTCCCCCACAGGCAACAAGAGGTAGTATCGATGAAGTTCTGTTCAGTATGTAAAGAAGAGTTTGCTGACAAGTTCAGCTTTTGTCCCGTCGACGGGAATCCACTGACGCTGGTTTCGCAGCCGGTTGAAGAGCCGAGCGTGACTGTGGCTCAGGATCCGAGTGTGACGGTCAACCGCGACACCGTGGCTGAGTCTGCTCCGAGTTATCACCAGGAGCCGATCGAAAGCGAGCCGGTTTACATTGCTTCCGATAATTCCTCAGCGCTGGTGCTGCGAGACGAATATCATCTGACATTCCTGGACGACTCGGGTCTGGTCGCTCGTCTGAACCAGTCAGTCAAAGACGTGGCCCGTGACAATCAGTTGACCAGAGAAGAGTTCAAGCGCGATCCGTTTGGATTCACCAAGCGAACGTTTGTTGGTTACGGCGGCATGTTCCGGCAGTTTTTGAACAAGCCGTATGTGAAGCCCGCAATGGGCGCGGCGTTCCTTGGCATGCTGGCGCTGGTTGGCGCCGTGACGCTGATGGATCGCACGCAATCGACGGGAGCATCGCGTGCCGGATTGATTGTTTTCGCCCTGATCGCGGGAGGTTTGCTCGTCGCGTTGTTCTCGACGTGGCTTGGACGCGAGCGCGGCGCCGCAGTCATGGGGGCGGAGCCGTCTGATTCGCGCAGTGTTGTTGCTGCGATGGTTTCGGCGTTTGCATTTCTCTTCATTCTCGTTGTCGGCGTCTTTGTGTTGGAGCGCAGGAACACGCAACTGCTGGCGCAGAACAATCCCAACGAAGAACTCCAGGTCGAGCAGATGCTCGATATTCCCGACGAACAACCGACGCCTGATCCGGGTACTGCCGGTTTGAACAAGGGCAGCGGTGGCGGCAGCAAGCCGAAGCCGGAAAGAGCAGCGGGCGGCGGTGGCGGCGGACGTGAAGAAGCGAAGCCGGCGTCGTTCGGTAAAGTTCCGCAGGCATCTTTGGAAGTTCCGCAGGTAGTGGCACCTGATCCGAAGCCACCTCAAATCAAGAATCCGTCGTTGCCGGTGGCTGCGACAGTGGTTGCCGATCCGATGCTGGTGCCACCCGATGCGCGAGTGTTGCCGTACGGTGATTACAAGTCGAAGAGCACTGATCCTTCGTCAGGCCCGGGTACTGGAAATGGTATCGGAACGGGAACTGGTGGTGGTATCGGGCCGGGTGAAGGCGGCGGTCTTGGACCAGGTCGTGGTGGAAACATCGGCGGCGGTGACTTCAACGCCGGCGGTGGTGGACCAGGCGGTGGCGGCGGTGGCGGTTATGACCGGATCTTTACGGGTAAAGACGTTACGACCAAAGCACGTCTGATCTCGAAGCCGGAGCCGCAGTACACTGAAGACGCGCGCAAGAACCAGATTACGGGAACGGTCGTGCTGAAGTGCGTGTTCTCGTCGAACGGGACGATAACGAATATCAGGACTGTATCGGGACTTCCGTACGGTTTGACTGAGAGAGCGATTGCCGCGGCGCGCCAGATCAAGTTCACTCCTGCAACCAAGGACGGACATCAGGTCTCGATGTGGATGCAGCTCGAGTATAATTTCAATCTCTACTAAAACTTTAGCCACGGATTACACGGATGAACACAGATCGGTGTTTATCCGTGAAATCCGTGGCTAATTATATTTCTCAGCGAAGCGCTTGATTCGCTTCACACCTTCCTGAATCTGCTCCATCGAAGTCGCGTAAGAGATCCGAAGAAACCCTTCTGCTCCGAAGCCTGCGCCATCAGTTACGACAGTGTATTCTTCATCCAGCAATCGCTGCGCGAAGTCACCCGAAGTCTTCAAGTCTTTCTTCAAACATCCACGCACATCCGGAAACGCATAAAACGCTCCCTCGGGCTCGCCACACTTGAAGCCGGGGATCTCGCTCAACGCATTCAGCAGCCACTCTCTGCGTTTTGTGTACTCGTTGAGCATGAGGCCGACGGATTCCTGTGGTCCAGTCAATGCTTCCACCGCGGCCCATTGCGCGATCGTATTCGTGTTTGACGTCGAGTGTCCCTGCACCTTCAGCATCGCCTTGGTCCAATCAGCCGGCGCGAGAGCATAGCCAACGCGCCAACCCGTCATCGCATACGTCTTTGAAAACGATCCCGCGATGCACAAACGCGACCTCAGTTCAGCCGGCAAACTCGCTGCGCTAAAGACCTCGCCTGGCGGATAAACGAAACGCAGGTAACACTCGTCAGACACGACAAAGATCCCGCGCTCCGTCGTCAATTCCATGATGCGACGAAACTCATTGGGCGGCAGCACGCGTCCGGAAGGATTTGAAGGCGAGTTCAGAATCAGGAGCTTCGTCCGTGGCGTAATCGCGCGCTCGACCTGATCGACTGTGAGCACGAAGTCAGTCTCTTCAGTTTCGATGAAGACCGGTTTAGCTCCTGCGAAGACTGGGATCTCCGGGAACGTCACCCAGTAAGGCTTCGCAATGAGTGCTTCGTCGCCGGGATTGAGTAGCGTGACCACCGCATTGAATATTGCCTGTTTGCCTCCCGCAGTTGCCATCACTTCGCCCGGCTGGTACTCGGCGCCAAACTCTTTGCGATAGAAGTCGATGATGGCGCGTTGGAGTTCGCGGATGCCGGCGTTGGCCGTGTACTTCGTGCGCCCTGCGCGCATCGCTCGCTCGGCTGCTTGTTTGATGTAGTCGGGCGTGTCGAAGTCGGGCTCGCCGGCGCCGAAGTCGCACACGTTTGCGCCGGAGGCGCGCAATGCTTCTGCGGCTTGCATCGCTGCCATCGTTGCCGATGACTGCATACGAGCGACATTTTCAGAAACGGGGAAGGGTGACGACATAACGGGCCAGGTTTTCATCCTTGAGTCAACTTTTCTTTCATTCGTTGTTCGATGAGTGGTGGCACTAAGCCGGTGACCGTGCCGCCGAGTTGAAATACTTCTTTAACGAGACGCGAACTGACGTAGGAATAAGTTTCAGCGGGCATCATGAAGACGGTTTCAACGCTCGGGGCGAGGCGCCGATTCATCAGCGCCATTTGCAGTTCGTACTCGTAGTCGGAGATGGCGCGAATGCCGCGCACGATGACGTTCGCTTCCTGGGCCACCGCGTAGTTGACGAGTAGCCCGCTGAACGAATCGACGCGGAGGGTGCAATGTCCGTGGCTGATGTCTTTGACGACCTCGGCGAGCATTTCGCGGCGTTCGTCGACGGTAAAGAATGGCTGCTTTTCAGGGTTTACGAGGATGCCGATAATGACCTCGTCGAACAGTTTGCAGCCGCGCTCGATGATATCGAGATGACCGTTGGTGACGGGGTCGAACGAGCCGGGGTAGATCGCGCGTCGCATGGCAAAATGATGTTAGAGGTTAAACCGGAAATCGTAAATAGCCAAATTGGACAAATAATAGCCGGATTCGGTTATTGCGGCGGGATCAGGCGGATGCTAGGATTCTCTGCAACGATTAGGAGTTTCAAAATGGCTCACAATCTCACACAACCTGACGCTCTGATTCCGCCAGACCTGATTGGTCTAACCCGATCAGTGACACCGGAACAATTCGAACGACTCGTTCGCAAGCATCGCGATCTGCGGCTTGAACTCACCTCAACCGGAGAATTAATAGTTATGCCTGGTACAGGCTTTGAAACTGGCGTGCGTAACTCAAACCTCACATATCAACTGACTGCGTGGACCATAAAGGATGGCAGCGGTGTCTGCTGCGATTCTTCGACCATATTCGCATACCAAACGGGGCCAGACGATCGCCCGATGCATCCTGGGTTAAGCGCGAAAGGCTAGTTAGTCTTACCGAACGGCAAAAGAAAGGCTTTGCTCCGATCTGTCCTGATTTTGTGGCTGAGCTTCGGTCTGAAAGTGACAGCTTAGCGTCACTACATAGGAAGATGTTGGAATACATAGCCAACGGCGCTTTGTTGGGTTGGTTGATCGATCCTCTTAAGCGACGAGTCTCCGTATACAGACCCGATCAGGAACTGGTTGTCCTGGAAACCCCCGAAATCGTTAGCGGCGATCCGTTGTTGCCAGGGTTCGAGCTGAAGATGGATAGGCTTTGGTGAGGAGGTTCGTTTTTTACCACAGATTACACAGATTAATTAAAATAAAATCTGTGTAATCTGTGGATGAAGAACCTCAAATTAGGTCACCACCGAACCGCAGGTGGATTTACAGCGGGCGAAAGATGTGGTTCAATGGGCTTTGACAATTTAGCGTGGTGAGTTAAAGCGACTTGCGGCCACGGAAAATAATCCGCTAAACAGCTCGGTGAGTTCAAGTTTGAGGCTCCGCGTTGTTAGGCGCGGGGCCTTTGTTATTGCTATGAATCTTCTCGACACTCTCAAGGAACGTATCGTCGTCTTCGATGGCGCGATGGGCACTAATCTGCAGGTGCAGAATCTCTCGCTCGACGACTTTGGTGGGCCACGCTTCGAGGGTTGCAACGAGAACCTGCTCGTGACCCGGCCTGATGCCGTGGAAAAAGTTCACGCAGGTTTTCTTGATGTCGGCTGCGATGTGGTCGAGACCAACTCTTTCAACGGCACACCCGTAGACTTCGCCGAATATGATGTCGCCGACAAAGCGTACGACATGAACGTGCTGGCGGCGCAGCTCGCCAAGCGCGTCGCTTCCGATTACTCAACCAACGACAAACCGCGATGGGTTGCAGGCTCGATGGGGCCGGGACGCAAACTTCCCACGCTGGGCCAGATCTTATTCACAGACCTGCGCGACGCTTATCGCGTGCAGGCTCGTGGTCTGCTCGATGGTGGCGTGGATTTGTTGATCGTCGAGACCTGCCAGGATGTACTGCAAACCAAAGCTGCACTCGGCGCGATCTTCTCGGTCTTTGCGGAGAAGCGCGTGAAAGTGCCTGTCATTGCGCAGGTCACGATCGAACAGTTTGGGACCATGCTCAACGGCACTGAGATCGCCGCTGCACTAACTGCTCTCTCGCCGTTTCCGATCGACGTCATTGGTATGAACTGCGGCACCGGCCCGAAACACATGACCGAGAGCCTTCGCTACATCTGCGAAAACACTCCGCTCCCAGTCTCCGCTCTTCCTAACGCCGGATTGCCTTCCGTCGTCGAAGGCAAGATGCACTACGACGAGACTCCCGAATCGTTCACGGCTCAACTGGTCCATTTCGCGAGCGACTTTGGCGCCAATATCGTGGGCGGCTGTTGTGGCACGACGCCGGCACATCTAAAACTGGTTGTCGAAGCGATGCAGCGCATCACTCCAAAGCCGCGCGATGCAAAGACATTGCCCGCCGCTTCGTCCATCTATTTCCAACAACCGTACGTACAGGACGCCTCGTTCCTGATTGTCGGCGAACGCGTGAATGCGAGCGGGTCGAAGAAGATGCGCGACCTGCTGAATACAGAAGACTGGGACGGCCTCGTCGCGCTCGGCAAAGAGCAGGAACGGGAAGGCGCGCACATCCTCGACGTCAACGTCGATTACGTCGGTCGCGACGGCGAAAAAGATATGCACGAACTCGCCTCGCGTCTCGTCACGAACATCAAGATACCGTTGATGTTCGACTCCACCGAGTGGCAGAAGATGGAAGCCGGGCTGCAACACGCCGGCGGCAAATGCATTCTCAACTCGACGAACTACGAAGACGGCGTGCCGCGCTTTGTGAAAGTGATCGAGTTGGCAAAGACGTACGGCGCGAGTGTCGTCATTGGCACGATCGACGAAGAAGGAATGGCGCGCACGAGTGAAGGCAAGTTCAAGATCGCTAAGCGCGCTTACGATCAGGCGACAAAAGAATTGGGTCTGCCTGCGTCAGACATCTTCTTCGATCCGCTCGCGCTGCCGATCTCGACCGGTATCGAAGAGGACAGACGCAACGCGCTCGAAACGATCAAAGCTATCAGACAGATCAAGACCGAGCTTCCGGGAGCATTCACGATTCTCGGCGTCTCGAACATCTCGTTCGGTCTTAACCCGGCTTCGAGAGTGGTCCTGAATTCCGTCTTCCTGCACGACGCAGTCGAAGCCGGACTCGATTCTGCAATCGTCAACGCGAGCAAGATCGAACCGCTGAACCGCATCGGCGACCAGGAACTGAAGGTCGCACGTGAGTTGATCTACGATGAGCGCAAGTTTGAAGGCGACGTTTGCGTCTACGATCCACTCACCGAGTTCACGAAACTATTCGAAGGCGTGAAGTCGAAGGCGACGAAGAAGTCATCAAAAGGCGAAACCGTCGAAGAACGACTGAAGAACCACATCATCGACGGCGAGAAGATCGGACTCGAAGACGAATTAAGACTAGGCCTCGAGAAACACTCCGCGCTCGACATCATCAACAACATCCTGCTCGACGGCATGAAAGTCGTCGGCGATCTCTTCGGCGCCGGGCAGATGCAACTGCCTTTCGTTCTGCAATCCGCTGAAGCAATGAAGTCAGCCGTTCGTTTTCTCGAGCCGTTCATGGAGAAGAAGGGCGGCGCGACGGCCAAGGGCACGATGGTGCTCGCGACCGTGAAGGGCGATGTTCACGACATCGGCAAGAACCTCGTCGACATCATTCTCACGAACAACGGATATCGAGTGCTGAATCTCGGTATCAAGCAACCGATCGAAGCGATCTTGCAGGCGTACGAAGAACACGGCGCGGATGCGATCGGCATGAGCGGATTGCTCGTGAAGTCGACGCTGATCATGCGCGACAACCTCGAACTGATGAACGAGCGTGGTTTGAAGGTTCCGGTTGTGCTCGGCGGCGCTGCGTTGACGCGTCGCTACGTCGAAGACGATCTGAAGTCACTCTACAAAGGATCGCTGTTCTACGCGCGCGACGCGTTCGCCGGCTTGCACACGATGGACCTGTTGGTTGGCGAGAACGAATCAACAGAAACAGAGAAGAGCGCAGACGCAACGAGCGCGGAAGCTGCCGACGACGCGGAAGACTTGATCGGTGAAGAAGCCAAACTCGGAATTCGAAAAACCGCGAGGCCACGCGCAGCAGGAGACACGACGCATACGACACGTTCTGAAGTCAGCCGTGAAGTGCCGATCCCGCAAGTGCCATTCTATGGCTCGCGAGTAGTCGAAGATATCGATCTCAACGATGTGTTTGGCTTCATAAACGAGACGGCGTTGTTCAAAGGTCAGTGGCAATTCAAGCAAGGCAGGATGCCCGCCGACGAGTATCAGGCGTTGGTGCGAGACAAGGTGCGTCCTGTTTACGAGGAGCTGAAGGAGCGTTCCAAACGCGAAAAGCTGATCGTGCCAAAAGTCGTTTACGGTTATTACCAATGCCAGTCGGAAGGCAACGACTTGATCGTTTATGACCAGAACGGCGAAATGAGATTCACTTTCCCGCGGCAGCCCGCCGGGAAGCATCTGTGCCTCGCAGATTTCTTTGCCTCCCGTGAGTCGGGAAAGATGGACACGGTTGCTTTTCACCTCGTCACGGTCGGGCGACGCGCGAGCGAGTATGCGCACGAGTTGTTCAAGTCAGACAACTACTCCGACTACCTTTACTTCCATGGTTTGAGCGTCGAGTCTGCGGAGGCACTCGCCGAGTTGTGGCATAAACGTATTCGCGAGGAGTTAGGTATCGCAGGCGCTGACTCCCCGGAGTTGACTCGACTGTTTCGACAGGAGTACCAGGGCGCGCGTTATAGTTTTGGTTATCCAGCTTGCCCGCGACTCGAAGATCAGGAGAAGCTCTTCGCATTGCTCGACCCCGCGCGCATCGACGTATCATTGTCGGAAGAGTTTCAATTGGAGCCAGAGCAATCGACTTCGGCTATTATTGTCCACCATCCGGAGGCAAAATACTTTTCGATTGAGTGAGCTCGAAGTTCTATCCCCGTTTGAACGTTTCGCATTCCGCCTGGTCAGGCGCATGAATCGCGGCGCCTGGAAACGGTTCTGGACGTGGTGTCAAAGCACCATGGGCGCCGGCTGGATTCATCTTTCCACTTACAACATCATGAACGTTTACGGTCTCGAGCACGTCGAGGCCGCTTCACGCGAGCGACCGCTGCTGCTGGTTGCGAATCATCGCTCGTTCTTCGACATGTATGCCGTATCGACGGTGTTGTTTCGCAACACGAGCTGGCGCAAACAACTGTTCTTTCCGGTGCGCGGCAGGTTTTTTTATCAATCGCCGCTTGGGCTGCTGGTGAATTTGATCATGGGCTGGTGGTCCATGTATCCGCCGTTTTTTGCGACTGGCGATCATCCGATTCCGGAGAAGCGCGCGTTCGACAAGTTTTCATTTCAGATACTGGCCGAACTGGCGCGCAACGGGCCGGGCAACATCATCGGATTTCATCCGGAAGGGAAGCGCAATAAGAGCGACGATCCGTATTCGTACCTGCGCGCGCAGCCGGGGGTGGGGAAGTTGATCCTGGACGCGCAGCCGCAGGTGATACCGATCTTTATCGCGGGGCTGTGTAATAGTTTGCCGCGGCAAGTGGCGCGAAACTGGAATCGAGAGGATGTGATCCGGATCCATTTTGGCCCGCAGGTGGATTTGACTGAGTTTCTCGACAAGCCGGATCGGCTGCGCACGCACAAAGAGATTGCAGACGCGGTGATGGAGAAGATCGTAGAACTCGGTGACCAGGACCGGAAGCTTAGAGTTCAAGCTTTAGCTTGTGACTCTCCCACCAGCAGCCTAAAGGCTGAACTCTGAACTCGAAATAAAATGCCCTCAGTTATCGTCATCGTTAATCCGGCGTCGGCGGGTGGGAGCACGGGGGACGCGTGGCCGCGGATTGCCAGCGACTTGCGCTCGCAGTTCGGCTCGTTCCGACCTCTTTTCACAAAACATCGCGGCGATGCTGCGGCGCTTGCTGCTGAAGCTGCCAGGAAAGGCGCGCAGTTCATCATTGCCTGCGGCGGCGATGGAACTGTCTCAGAAGTCGCGAACGGAATCCTGTCGTCAGGCAAGGACGTCGAGTTGGGGATCCTGCCGAGCGGCACTGGCGGCGACTTTCGGCGCACGCTCGAGATTCCGTCGCAGAGTCGTGCCGCGGCGCGAGTACTCAACACCGGCCGCACGGTGCGTATCGACGTTGGACGTGTTTCGTTCGTCGATCACAACGGCGCTGAAGCGATGCGCTATTTTTTGGGAGTCGCGTCCTGCGGGATGAGCACCAGGGTTGTCGAGCGAGTCAAAGCCGAAAAGATCTCTTTTGCTGCCTCGCTATTGCAAACCGCGATACGCAACGAGCCGGTACGTCTCGTGGTCCAACTCGACGATTCTCACGATCACCATCTCGTCGTCTTGAATCTATGCATCGCAAATGCGCGTTACTTCGGCGGCGGCATGAAGATCGCGCCCGACGCAAAACTGACGGACGGCAAGTTTGACGTAGTCGGCATCGGCGATTTGAGCGCGCTGAAACTTTTTACCAGCGCCCCGCGAGTTTATCTCGGCTCGCACCTTTCGATGCCGGAAGTAAGTCACGCCCTGGCGCGCAAAGTCACTGTACGATCACCTGATCGCGGGACGGAAGTCGCATTGGAAGTCGATGGCGAACTTCCTGGAAGGCTGCCGGCCACGTTCCAGATTATTCCCGAAGCGCTAAGAGTGCGGGTGAATGGTTAAGCCGCAGATTACACAGATTTTTTTATCGGTGTAATCCGTGGCTAAAAAAGATTATGATGAGCTTGGCTCATGGATGATAGACGATCTAAACCCCGACTAAGCGTTCATCTGGATGCGGTGTGGCATGGCGGCGAAGAAAGACATTCCGCCCGTATCACAGATCTTTCTGAAGGTGGCTGTTACCTCGATACCGTGGGTGAGGTGATGGCCGGCGAAATCGTCGCCTTTCGTGTGCTCCTGCCTGACGACGACTGGCTTTATCTCGAAGGTGAGGTGCGGCATCATCGCCACGGAATGGGATTCGGCGTTCAGTTTGTTGACCTAAACGAAGAACAGTCGGAGAAACTTTTGGTACTGCTGCAAATCGCGCGAGAAGCCGGTCCGGAAGCTCCCGCGATTACCGCGGACCTCGTCGAAGATTAAGTCTGACATCATCCGTGGCGATTAAAGGCACTCTGCGAACAATGAGCCTGGTTGACCTGCTCCAGTTTCTGGCGGCAGGAAGAAAATCAGGAACACTCAAATTCGATCTCGGGAAAATCACCAAACAGATCTACTTCAAAAACGGCAAGATCGCCGGTTCGAAGTCGAACGATCCGCGGGAGTACCTGGGCCAGGTGCTGCTGCACTACGGAAAAGTCGACGACAACCAGCTGAAGGCCGCGCGCGAAGTGCAACGAACATCCGGTGCGAAACTGGGTGAAGTGCTGGTCGCGCAAGGGTATCTGACTGAAGACGAAGTGCTCGAGATTTTGAAAACGCGCACTCTCGACGCGATCTACGATCTGTTTGTCTGGACTGACGGCGAGTTTGAATTCTATGACGACGAGCCATCGCCCGATGATCTGTTGTTCATCGAGGTCGAGCCGACCTCCGTCATCATGGAAGGCATTTATCGCATTGACGAGTTGGCGCGTTATAAAACGCTGATTCCATCCGATCGCAGCATTCTCGAGCTCGCCGCTGGTTGGACCGCTTCGCTGAAACTCGGTAAGGAGTTTCGACAGATTCTTTACTTCGTCGAGAAGCGGATGACTGTCGCTGAGATCTGTTATCACATGCACGCGTCGGCCTTTCACGTATACGGTCAACTCTATACGTTGATCAACGAGGGCGTGGCGCGTGTTGCGGGAGAGGCGGCGGAAGAACCTCCTGCGCCGATTGCTGAAGTTGAAGATTTGCCGGAGACCGTCACCGAGATGGTTTGGGCAGCCGAGCGCAAGCTTGAAAACGATCCGGAAGCTGCGTTGCAGATCATTCAGAAGGCGTTACAGCAGCAACCAAATAATCCGGAAGCGCAATCGCTGTTGCCAACGGCCGAAGAAAAGTTTGTAAAGCACGTATATCAAAAGGGCAGGATCACGCCGAAGTCAGTGCCACGGCTGCGTGTTTCGCCGTCAGATCTGACGAATGAGGCAATCGATCCGCAGGAAGGATTTGTGCTTTCACGCATTAATGGATCGTGGGATATTCAGTCGATCCTCTCGATCTGTCCGTTTCGCGAAGCGGATTGCCTGCGCATGATTCAAAAGCTGATGGAGCGTGGAATTGTCGAGATTGGCTAGCTCAATTGCGGTTGCGGGCCTCGTGTTGTGCGTTGTCGCCGCCAACGCAACGTCGCGAGTGAACACGGTGCAATTGCAGGCGGGATCGTTGTGTGAAAAGGATGAAGTGATTGTCTTTAGCTGCCCGATCAGAAAGCCGGCGAAGATCGTTTCGCTTTGCTCTTCGAAGGAACTGACGAAAGAGCGAGGCTACTTGCAGTATCGCTTTGGACTGCCGGGAAAGATCGAGCTCGAGTTTCCGAAACAGCGTGAACAAACACAGGCCGCGTTTAACTACTCACATTATTTCCGTGCACAGTATGATCTAACTGAGATCACTTTCGAGCAGGGTAGTTACGTGTACGCGATCTTCGATGATTATAGCGGCGAACAAAAACCTTCCCGTCACGAACAGGGAATCAGGATCACGTCAACGAGTAAGAAATTAGTGACTCTCATCTGCCGCAGTGAAGCGAAAGCTCAATACGACGGTCTCGCGGAAGTATTTCCCGAACCTTGAGGAAGACTAACCACTAAGCCACCAAGGCACGAAGGATCTGATATCAGTTCTGGTTGGTGTCTTAGTGTCTTTGTGGTTGAGTCTGCCTGAATTACAAAGAACCGCCGCGCCACCGGATGCGCGAGGTTGCGCCAGCGCGAGAGCGGTCGTTCCTTCACCACTTCAAAACCCGAGAGACTGAAAATCCGGCGCCAGTCGTGTTCAGCGTGAAACGTGCATGGTCCAGTTCGTCCGCGCCACTGTCGATCGTGCGTCCAGCACACCATGCGGTCCCACCAGAGTGCCGGCATGTCTTCGTAAATGATCGCGAGACCTCCGTCACGCAGCACCCGGCTAACTTCATTCAACACGAGCCGCGGATCCTGCGCGTGATGCAGAACATAACAGAGCAACACCGCATCGAAACTCTGGTCCTTGATCGGGAAATGCCGTCCGTCATACGGAAGATAATTGATCCGCGCGGCAGTGCTGCTTCCAACATCCAGACCAACCACTGTCGTCCGCAGCATGCCTTGCAGGTGGTGTGCGATGAAGCCATTACCACAACCCACGTCGAGGACGTTCGCCCGCGGCGGCAGCACGCTGGCCACTTCCAGCGCCATGTCGTATGCTCGCCCGACCTTGCGGCGTCTGCGCATGCGCTTGAAGCGGCGCTTGATGGTTGTGCCTAGAGTCGTCACCGTTCAAAGCTTCAGTGCAAGCACGGTGCCTCGAGAAAACGCCGGTAAAATAAGGGGTGCAGTAATTATGCGTCGCAAAAATTTCCCGACCATTGCTGCCGAAGATTTGCACGGATAAAATCAACGCATGACTAAACTGCTGATGACTGCCTTACTTCTGACTCAAACTCTGCCCACTGGATACTGGCCTCTCGAAAAGAGCCAGCCCATCATTGACAAGACGCAAACGATTCGTTTGTCCGGCGACCTTTCAAAACTTTCCGAGGGTGAACGCAAAGCCGTCGCGAAGTTGATCGAGGCGGGACAAATCTTTCAGAAGCTTTACGAAGAACAGCGACATCCCGAAGCGGTCGCGTCATATCGCGCGCTCGTGGCGCTCGACAAGCGCACTGGTTCGACGCCGGCAACCCAAAACCTTTTGACCTTGTATCGTGTCAACCAGGGACCAATCGCCACCACGCTCGAAAACAAGCGCGAGCCGTTTCTGCCGGTTGATGCTTTGCAACCCGGCAAGAACGTTTATCCGTGGGGAATCAAGAAAGAAGAGATCGATCAAACCCGCGCTGATCTGCTCGACTTGCGAACTGTGGTTCGGTCTGCGCCGAAGAATTTGAAAGACGACATCGCCACACTGCAAAAGTATCCTGCACTGCAAACGTTACATCCGAAACTGCTCGGCGAGTTACAGCGCCTGCAAGGTCCGGCTAAAGCCACGTTATACAGCGTGCCGTACGCCGTGGCTTATGCGGACGATCTGATGAAAGCGTATGGACTCCTGAACGAGGCGGCTGATGCGGTTGAGAAGGATGACGGCGAGTTTGCGCGCTACCTGCGCAATCGCGCGCGCGACTTGTTGTCAAACGATTATGAGTCGGGCGATGCGAGCTGGGTTAAGGGATCCTTCAAGAATCTCAATGCGCAGATTGGTTCATACGAGACGTATGACGATGAGTTGTTTGGCGTGAAGACGTTCTTCTCGTTTTGCCTGCTGCAGAGTCGTCAGGAGGAGACAGCCGCACTGCGCAAGGCAATGAAAGGACTTCAGGCGCTCGAAGACTCGTTACCTTATCAGAATCACAAGAAGGTACACGAGGACATTCCGGTCGGCGTTTACGATGTGGTCGCGGACTTCGGGCAATCCCGCGGCGGAAACACTGCGACGATTCTGCCGAACGAGAGCTATCTCGCGCGACGTTATGGCCGCACGATACTGCTGCGCGCCAACATCATGCGCGACACGAGCATCTTCGAAGGCACATCACGAACGCTCGCAGCTGCCATTGGCGAAGAGCAGGCCAGGGAACTCACGCCGGACGGAAATTTCTATCGCACGTTGTGGCATGAAGTGGGCCACTACCTCGGCGTGGATCAAACGCGCGACGGCCGCGATCTCGACGAAGCGCTGCAAGACAACTCAAACGCGATGGAAGAGATGAAGGCGGATCTCGTGTCGCTCTTCGTCGCCGAAGCGCTGCACAAGCAGGGGTATTACACGGATGCGCAGCTACGTAGTGTTTATGCCGGCGGGATCCTGCGCGTGTTGCAGAACAATCGTCCGCGCCGCGACCAGCCGTACCAAACGATGCAGTTGATGCAGTGGAACTTTTTCCTGGAGAATGGGCTGCTGAGTTTTGATCCGGCGACGAAGACGATGCGCGTTCATTACGAGAAGTATCATGACGTAATCGGCAAGATGCTGGAGAAGACGCTGGCGGTGCAGTACGAAGGAGATAAGGCTGCGTCTGACAAATTTATCGATCAATACACGAATTGGGACGAAAACCTGCACGGCGCGATCGCCGCAAACATCCGCGCCCAGCAGCGATATCGTTTCCGGGTATTCAAGTACGCGGCTCTCGGTGAATAGAAGTTTAGCCACGGATGACACAGATGAACACGGATAATCAGATCAGTATTATCCGTGTTCATCTGTGGCTAATTTATCTCCCGCCTTCGATCGTCTGCTGGGCGATCTCCAGGTAGACCTTGAGGCGGACCTCGGGAAGGATGATCTTTTCTGAGGCGGTTTTGGCGCGGTCGAAATTCGTCAATGCGAGGTCACCGAGCACTACCGACATCTGCGATACGATGTTGGCAAGGCCGTTTCCATTCTCCATGTTGAGCTCGTCGTCTTCGAAGTATTCGCCACCAAATCCCTCCAACGTTCGCGCCGCCGCACAGATGTCATTGAACTGATTGATCAATGGATCGACGATCTCAAACGATCGCTTCGGGTCGTAATCAGAAAACACGCGTGCGAGCTCAAACAGTGCAATCATATGCTCCGCATCCGGAGCCTGAGGCGAAGGGCTCAGCAGTGCTCTGGCCTGTTCGAGCAGGCTCAGCGCCGTTGCGCGCTTAAGGCCGGGGCTGATTTGATTGAGTAGCTGCGTCAACTGAGCGGCGCGTTCTCGCGGAGTGCGCAGATTACTAATATTCCTCAACGCCTCTTCAACCTTTCCTTTTCCAAGAGCGCGATACATCTCCTGCTGCTCGATATTAACGAGCGCCTGGCGACGCTGGAACGGATTCGTCACGTGCTCGTTGACGATCTGCGTGGCGCGCGCCAGGTCACCATTCGAGGCTTCGCGATTCGCAAGCTGGATGTAGAGTTGTTCCTGATAATCGCCCGGTGCTTTTTCGATTGTTTCGAGCGCCGCCTCTACCGGATTGCTCCCGATCGCGTCCTGATATTCCTGCATCGGGTTGAAAATCATGCGGTTGGCACCCATTAGTTCCTTGTTCTTCTTCTCTATCGCAGCCTGGCTGCCGCTGATTGCACGATCCAGTTCCGGGCCTAATGCCTGGAGCCCTGAGAGCAGATTCCAAATTGCATCCGGCGACTGGTTGTTATATGCACGCGGTGTGTAGGACAGCACCTCATTCACTGTCTTTTGCAGCAAACGTTTGTATTCGTCTTCGGATATCAGACCGGAGCGACCTGGCGACACCATATTCCGCGTCGAAATTTGAACGCTTCCCTCCGGTATTTGATTAAACCTGAGCAGGCTAATCGCGAGATTCGCAGCTTCGGAATTCTTCAGCAGCTTTTCTTCGTCCAGGAGCTTGTCGGCCATCTCATGGACCAACGCCCTCGCCATCTCAGGGTTCTTCTGCGCGAGTTGCGACACGGTGAGGATCAGATCCGGCGGATAACCCTGCTTCAGACTGCGCCGTGCAATCTGGATCGCCCGGTCAGGATCCTTCTGTGCGATCTGATTCGCAATCGAGATTTCGAGGGCGCTCTCCTGCGTTAACAGCTCGCGTGAACTGGTATAGGGACTGTAGCGTGGGGTAGTGGAGTGAAGAAAATTGAGAGCTGCATCGGGATCACGATCGGCCAACACGCGAATCAGTTCCTGACGCAATTGCACGATTCCCTGATACTGCTGGATGTATTGTTCGCCACTGACATCGGCTGTTGCCAGGAATTCCTTTATGCCGGCCATCGCGTTCGCGATGAACTTAGCGGCGCGTTTTTCGTCGACTGTCCAGAGCCACTCGGCGATCTTGATTTGGGCCTGAATGCGACTGTGAGGTGATTTGATTTCTCCTATTGTAGTTTCGATCTCAGCCAGTAGTGCGATGCCTTTGGCTTTGGCCTCTTCGAGGTTTCTGTTTGCTTTTAGCTCCTGGTCCGTAGCTGGGCGAATCTCGAGCACCTTGATCTCGTAACGACCGCTAGTCGGATTATCGGAAGCGAGTGGACTGATGGCGATACGGTAGGTTCCCGCGGCAGCGGCAACAAAAGAAACATTTTCAGGGCCATCAGACCCGTTCGGCGTATCGTATTCGCCGAGGTTCTTACCTTCCGGTGAAGAAACCTTGACGGACACGTCTATACCGCGCTGCTCGACTACTAATTGAATGAAATTGTTCTCTTCCAGACTGATAGTGAACTCGTGAACCTGGCCCGCTCCCAAAGTGCGTTCTATGGGAGTGCCGAGCTGAAGCGTGGTTTGGGCGTTAATTGTTAGGAAGGCAGAGCAAACCAGAAGGGGAGAAAGAATAAGGGCCCGTAGTGTACCCATGTGAGTGTCTCCTGATGGCGATTTGAACCCATCTTAAGACGCCGGACAGGGCAAAAGAGTTCCCTAACTATTACGCAGATCCGCGTTTATCTGCGGCTAAAACACTCTGAGGAAGTTCTCGCGCAGGTAGGCGACTGTGTCGTGAAGGGTTTCGCCCGGATCGCGTGGCTTGAAACTGAGCTCGCGGGCTGCTTTCGAGCAGTTTAGATACCAGAAATACTGCGCCATCTCGATCGCGCCCGGCTCAACGGGCGATGCGAGGTCCCACTGCTTGAAAAATGAATCCAGCAGGTTTGCGCCCGTGATCGCGAGTTTCGACGGCAGCGCCAGACGAGGTGCCGACACCTTTGTCAGACGCTCGAGACGGCCAAAGAATTTCGAGAAGGTCCAGTTTGCGGCGCCGAGCAGGTACCGTTCGCCATGTCTCCCTTTCTTCATTGCGGCGCGAAAACTCTTCGCCGCATCGCGTGCGTCGACAAAGCTCACACCGCCTGTCGGCACGGCGCTGATCTTGCGCGCCATGAAATCGAGAATGATCTGGGTAGAACTCAGCCGATCGTCTCCCGGCCCCAACAGCAGACTCGGATTCACGATCACGAGGCGCAGCCCTTTGCCCTGGAAGCGTTCGAGCGCGGCCATCTCCTGGTAAGCTTTGCTGGCGTAGTAGGGCCAGCGTGAAATGATGTCGAGCGGCACGGGATAAGTCTCGTCCGGGACCGTGTCGCCTTCTTTGGTGACCGCGATTGTGCCGCTGGTGGAAGCGAGCACGATTGTCTTCACTCCGGCAGCCTTGGCGGCGTCGCACAAGAGCCGCGTGCCTTCGACGTGAATGTCGTACATCTCGCGCGCCTTTCCAGCACATTGGGATCCTAAGCTTAGAATTCCACGTGGACAAGTTGTCGCG
>JADMIO011260354.1_pt1 | contig 35781 bp, 29 predicted proteins | sample 8958161 | NCBI WGS metagenome assembly JADMIO01 (sample SAMN16585339, study PRJNA669376) | soil metagenome | isolation source: Crop rotation soil | place: USA: Cullars Rotation, Alabama | collected 2011
GGCGGCGGGGCCGCGGCGGCGACCTTGGGCGCGGCGGCGGCGGGGATCGCGGGACGGATAACCGGGGTCGCGGCCGGAGGCGGGGCGGCGGGCGGCGCGGGGGCCACTGTCACCGGCGTGGTCGGACGCGCCTGCGGCTGTTCAGGACCCTGGGTGAAGGTGGGCTGGGCCGGCAGGGTCTCCATCGGCTGACCCTGCTCGCCCTTGTAGACCTGCAGGCCCGCGGCGGGTTCGGCCGGCTGGGCGTCGGCGGGCGGTTCGGTCTTGATGGTGGTCGCGGGCTCGCCCACCACCTGCGGGGCCTGGCCAGCCTGGCGCACGCCCGACTGGTAGAAATAGAAGATCGCCGCCACCAGCGCCGCCAGCACCAGGATGCTGAGGATCAGGGTGAAGGGGATCGGCCGCGCGCCCCGCACCGGCTGGCGCGGATCGAAGCTGAGCGGCGCGTCGGCGGTCGGGGGCGTGTAGGCGCCGCGCTGGTGATCGGTCATCGCGGAAACTCCGAAGGCTGGCGGGCGCGAATCAACGCGCGTTCGCGCCCAGTCTACCGGAGGCGGCGCGGCGCGAATGCGGCGGAAACGCCGGATCTCAACCCCGATCGATCCCGGCCAGGTCGGTCGTGTCCATCGCGTAGCGCTGGAACAGCGCGCGCAGCTCGCGGACCTCGTCGATCGAGACCTTGCCGGCCCGGAGTTGGATGTGGAGGTCGTGGCCACGGCGCGACACGCTCGTGACCGCCCGGTTGCGCTTCAGCCACCAGAAGAACGCGTCTTCGTCGCCCGCGGAATGGAAGATCGGGCCACGTGCGACCAGGACGTCCACGTCAGGTCCAGACGTCGAGGTGGAACAGCTTGCGGTGTTCCTCGATCGCGTAGCGGTCGGTCATGCCGGCGATGTAGTCGCAGACGACGCGGGCGCGGCCCGCCTGGTCGCGGCCCTCGCAGCGGACGCCCCACTCGCCGGGCAGCACGTCCGGCTCCGCCATGAACAGCTGGAACATCTCCGCCAGGATGCGGCGCGCCTGGCTGCGGGTGCGGTTGACCTTCCAGTGCCGGTACATGCGGTCCATCAGGAACTTCCGCAGGATCGCCAGGTCCTCGACCATGTCTCGGGAGAAGGCGACCAGGGCGTGGCCCAGCACGCGAACGTCCTCCGGCGAGCCGACTTTGCCGGCAGCCGCACGCCTCTGCGTCTCGGCCAGCACGTCGTCGACCATGGCCCCGATCATCCGCCGCACCGCCTCCAGGCGCAGGATGCCGGGCTCCAGTCCAGGATAGTCGGCCCGCGCGCTCTTCAGGTGCGGGCCGATCAGGGCGACCTCTTCCAGTTCGTCGAGGTGGAAGAGGCCCGCCAGCACGCCGTCGTCCACATCGTGGTTGTTGTAGGCGATGTCGTCGGCGAGGGCCGCGACCTGGGCTTCGGCGGAGGCCCAGGTGTCCAGGCGCAGGGCGTACTGGGCGTCGAACTCGGAGATGGCGCTCCACGACGGCTTGGCGAGCTGGTCCACCACCGGGCCATTGTGCTTGATCACCCCTTCCAGGGTCTCCCAGGTCAGGTTCAGGCCGTCGAAGCGGGGGTAGCGGCGCTCCAGCTTGGTGACCACGCGGAAGGTCTGCACGTTGTGGTCGAAGCCGCCGAAGCCGTGCATCTGCACCTGCAGCTCGTCCTCGCCGGCGTGGCCGAACGGCGGATGGCCCAGGTCGTGGGCCAGCGCGATGGTCTCGGCGAGGTCGGGATCGAGCCCCAGCGCGGTCGCGAGGGACCGGGCGATCTGGGCGACCTCGAGGCTGTGCGTCAGCCGGGTGCGGAAGTGGTCGCCCTCGTGCGCCACGAACACCTGGGTCTTCTCCTTAAGCCTCCGGAAGGCCGTGGAGTGGATGATGCGGTCGCGGTCGCGGGCGAAGTCCGTGCGCGTGCGGCTGTGCGGCTCCGGGACCTTGCGGCCCCGGGACGTCGCAGGGTTCTCGGCGTAAGCCGCGCGGGTTGGGATAGATGAGGCCATCAAACCGTTCTAAGCGTTGGCCTCTTGGTCGAAGGCCCTGAGGCCCTCATATAGTCGAGACGGAACGCACGTCTAACCGAAGCATGACCACGACCGACCTCACCCTCTCGCCCTCGGCGGCGAAACGTATCCAGGCCATCGGCGCCCAGGAGGGCCGTCCGGTGATGCTGCGCGTGGCGGTGGAAGGCGGCGGCTGCTCGGGCTTCCAGTACCAGTTCGACCTCGTGGACGAGGCGCAGCCGGACGATCTGCGCATCGAGCGCGATGGCGCTGCGGCCCTGGTGGACGAGATGTCCCTGGTGCTGCTGAAGGGCTCGGTGATCGACTACGTCGACGAACTGGCGGGGGCCGAATTCCGCGTGAAGAACCCCAACGCCAAGTCCAGCTGCGGCTGCGGCGTCAGCTTCTCGATCTAGCCAGCGAGGGCCTTGCGAAGCCCGTGCGCGCCAGTAGCTTGCGGTGCCGCCGCCGGAGCCTCGAATGCGCATCGCCACCTGGAACGTGAACTCGGTCAACGCCCGGATCGAGACCGTCTTGCGGTGGTTCGAGGAGGCCCGGCCGGACGTCGCCTGCCTGCAGGAGATCAAGTGCGTCGACGAGAAATTCCCAACGGAAGCCTTTGAACGTCTTGGCTATAACGCCGCGATCCACGGGCAGAAGAGCTACAACGGCGTGGCCATCCTTTCGAAGACGCCGCTGGAGGACGTGACCCGGGGCCTGCCGGAAAACGAGGGCGACGAGCACTCGCGCTATATCGAGGCGGTGGTCTCGGGCCCGACGCCGGTGCGCGTGGCCTCGATCTACCTGCCCAACGGCAATCCGGTCGCCACCGACAAGTTCACCTACAAGCTGGCCTGGATGGAGCGCCTGCAGCGGCACGCCAAGTCGCTGCTGGCGCTGGAGGAGCCGTTCGCCCTGGTCGGCGACTACAACGTCATCCCCGAGCCGCGCGACGCGGCGTTCCCGGCCAACTGGGAGGGCGATGCGCTGTTCCAGCCACAGACCCGCGGCGCGTTCCGGGCGCTGAAGAACCTGGGCCTGACGGAGGCGTACCTGCAGGCGGACGGCGCGACGGGCGCCTTCACCTTCTGGGATTACCAGGCCGGGGCCTGGCAGCGGAACAACGGCATCCGCATCGACCACGCCCTGCTCTCGCCGCAGGCCGCCGATGCGCTGGCGGGCGTGGCGATCCACAAGCACGTGCGCGCCTGGGACAAGCCGTCGGACCACGTGCCGCTGGTCGTCGAGCTGGACCTCTAGGGTGCTGGACGACGGTTTCCACGACGTGCCGGCGGGCAAGATCGCCGACATCGTCACATCGCTGGAGATGTTCGAGCCGCCGCCGCTCCGACCCGAGGTGGAACATCCGCCCTGGACGCTGAGCCGGCTGCCCTCGCCCACCGAGGCCGAGTACCTGGCGCTCTACACCGCCGTCGGCCGCGACTGGCTGTGGTTCACGCGGCTGGCAATGCCGAAGGACGAACTGCGCGCCGCGATCGGCGATCCTCGCGTCGAGGTCCATCGGCTGGAGGCGCCCGGCGGCGAGGTAGGGATCCTGGAGCTGGACTTCCGCGAGCCGGAGACCTGCGAGCTGGCCTACTTCGGCGTTAGCCGCGGCCTGATCGGCGGTGGCGCGGCGCGGTGGATGATGAACCGGGCGATCCAGCGGGCGTGGTCACAGCCGATCCGCCGGTTCTGGGTGCACACCTGCACGCTGGACGCCCCGGGCGCGCCCGCCTTCTACATGCGCTCCGGCTTCAGGCCGTTCCGCCGGCAGGTGGAGATCGCCGACGACCCGCGCCTCGCCGGGCTCGCGCCGCTGGAGTCAGCGCCGCACGTCCCGGTGATCCGCGGCTGATTTCAGCGACTCGGCCCGTTGGGCGTAACCTCGGTCCATGGACGAGGTGGCCCGCCTCCTGACTCTGCTGGCGCTCGTCGGCGCGGGATTCGCCGTCGTCGGCGGCGTGCTCGCGTGGTTCCTCGACGAGCGCCGCCGGCTGACCCGGACCATGACGCAGGCGCTGGGCGTGACACCCAGCCCGCTGCTGGTCGCCCCCGGCCGCGGCAGCGCGATCGGCTTCGACCTGGCCGGCGGCCAGGTGGCCACGGCCTGGGACCGAGGCGGCTGGCGGCTGACCTACCGGCTGGACGAGCTGATGGGGGCGGAGCTCATCGTCGACCGACGCGTGGCCGCCCGCGCCTTCCGCGGCGAGTCGCGGCGACCGCTGGACGAGCTCGAGCCGCCCGAGGACTTGGTGCGCCTGCGCTTCGTCTTCGATGACCCGCACCATCCCGACTTCGAGCTCGACCTCTGGCGGCCCGAGGACGAGGGCCGGCGCGGGCGGCTCGAGCCGGACGAGGCGCTGCATGAGGCCAACCGCTGGCTCGCGCGCCTGGAGGCGCTGCTTCGCCGCCCGACGCCTGCGCGGCCCGCGGCGCCCATCGCTGCGGCGGCGGTGGCGCCGGTCGCTGCCGCTGCGCTCCCGTGGACGGACGATGACGACGATCTGGTCGACGACGAGGAAGATGCTATAATCTGACAATGTAAATCTAAGAGCCTCACACCCCGGAGGACCGCCATGCTGAACCTCATCGCCGCCGCCCTCTTCTTCATCCTGCTGCACCTGCTGGTGTCGGGCACGCGGGTCCGCGACGGGCTGATCGCGCGGATCGGCCAGGGGCCGTACATGGGCGGCTTCGTGATCGCCTCGTTTGTGGGGCTGGGCTGGCTGGGCTTCGCCTTCGCGCAGGGCCGGGGCGAGGCGTGGAACACGGCCTACTGGAACCTCACGCCGGTCACCCGGCACGTGCAGATCGCCCTGCAGCTGCTCGCGATGCTGTTGATCCTGCCCGGCCTGACCACGCCCAACCCGACGAGCGTGCGCCAGGAGGGGGCGCTGGAGCGGCCGGATGTGGTCAAGGGCATGCTCCGGATCACCCGCCATCCGTTCCTCTGGGGCGTCGCCATCTGGGCGGCCGGGCACCTGCTGGTGAACGGCGACCGGGCCTCCATCGTACTGTTCGGGTCGCTGCTCGTGCTCGCCCTGTTCGGCACGACGAGCATCGACGCCAAGCGCAAGCGGGCGCTGGGACCGACGTGGGACACCTTCGCCGCGCAGACGTCGAACATCCCCTTCGGGGCGATCGTCTCGGGGCGGCAGAAGCTGAGCCTGGGCGAAATCGGCTGGTGGCGGCTGGCGCTTGGCGTGGCGCTGTGGGCCGTCCTCCTCTTCGTCCACCCGTACCTCTTCGGCGTCGCCGCCTTGTCCTGATAGCCTGGGCCGATGAGCGACATCGTCCTCTACGGCTCGATCTACAGCCGCACCTTCACCGCCCGCTGGATCCTGGAAGAGCTGGGCGTCGCCTACCGCGTCGTGGACACGGATCTGCGCAAGCGGCGACAGAAGCGCGCGGCGTTCCGCGCGATCAATCCGATGGGCAAGGTCCCGGCGATCACCGACGGCGGGGTCGTGGTGACCGAAACCCCGGCGATCTGCATGTACCTCGCGGACCGCTACGGAATGGGGACGCTGGCGCCGGCGATCGACGATCCACGGCGCGGCCCGTACCTCCGCTGGAGCGTGTTCGCCACGGCGGTGCTGGAGCCGGCCATCTATCTGCGCGACCAGGACCTTGACCCAAGCGGTGTGGGCTGGGGCGACTACGACACCGCGCTCGATGCGCTGGAGACCACGCTCAGGCCCGGCCCCTGGATCCTCGGCGACATGTTCACCGCCGCCGATGTCGCGGTGGGCGCGGTGCTGTCGGTGGCGATGTTCAACAAGCGGGTGACGGGACGGCCGCTGCTCGAGGCCTACGACAAGCGCCTGGCCGCACGGCCAGCCTACATCCGCGCCGCCGAGGCCAACTGGCCGCCGCCTAGCTGAGCGCGAAGTCGATCGCGGCCTCGGCGTGGGCGACGGCGGTGTCGACGGTCGGCAGGGGCATGTCTGCCGGATCGAGCAGCAGGCCGATCTCCGTGCAGCCGAAGATCAGGCCGTCGGCGCCGGCGGCCCGGCCGCGCTCGATCATCGCCAGCACTTCGGCCTTCGACTCCGCCCGGATCACGCCCTGGCACAGCTCGTCGAAGATGATCGCGTGCAGCCGGTCGCGGTCGGCCTTGTCCGGGATGCTCGCGGCCACGCCCAGCTCCGCCAGGCGGTCGCGGTAGAAGGCCTTCTCCATCGTGAAGCGGGTGGCGAGCAGCAGCGGCTGCTTCACGCCGCGCGACGACAGCGCCGCGGCGGTGGCGTCGGCGATATGAATGACCGGTATGGCGACCGCGGCGCGCACGTGAGGCGCGTTCAGGTGCATGGTGTTGGCGCAGATCAGGATCGCCTCCGCGCCGGCCGCCTCCAGCTTCGCCGCGGCGTCGGCCAGGATCGCGCCGGTGGCCTCCCAGTCGTCCTGCGCCTGCAGTTCGGCGATCGGCGCGAAGTCCACCGACCACAGGATCAGCGGGCAGGAGTGCAGACCGCCCAGCCGCTCGCGCACCAGCCGCGTCAGCTGCTGGTAGTAGACCGTGGTGCTCTCGGCGCTGATCCCGCCGAGCAGGCCGAGCGTCCGCATCAGATGTCCGCGTAGACGTGTGTCTCGGCCGCGCCGCCCGGGTGGGTGACGGCGCCGAGGTGGGCCGGCCCGACCCCTTGGGCGAACTTCCAGATCGCGCCGGTCTGGTAGTTCGTCCGGCGCGGCTCCCAGTGGCGTTTGCGGTTCTCCAGCTCGATCGGGTCGACCTCGAGGTCGATCGTGCCTTCGTCGGCGTTGATCGTGATGATGTCGCCGTCGCGGATCAGGGCGATGGGGCCGCCCTCGGCCGCCTCGGGCCCCACGTGCCCGACGCAGAGGCCGCGCGTGGCGCCCGAGAAGCGGCCGTCGGTGAGCAGCGCGATGTTCTCCACGCCCTGGCCGTAGAGCGCCGCGGTGGTCGACAGCATCTCGCGCATCCCCGGGCCGCCCTTGGGGCCCTCGTAGCGGATGACCAGCACGTCGCCTTCCTTGTACTGCCGCGCCTCGACGGCGGCGAAGGCGGCCTCCTCGCCGTCGAAGACCCGCGCCGGACCGCGGTGAACGGTGTGCTTGAGGCCGGCCACCTTCACGATCGCGCCGTCCGGCGCCAGCGACCCCCAGAGGCCCACGACGCCGCCGGTCGGCGACAGCGGGTTCGAGACCGGCCGGATCACCTCTTGGTCGTCGCGCCATTTCACGTCGGCCACGTTCTCGGCCAGCGTCTTGCCGGTGACCGTGATGCAGTCGCCGTGCAGGTAGCCGCCTTCGAGCAGGGTCTTCAGCAGCATCGGCACGCCGCCCGCCTCGCCCATGTTCTTCGCCACGAACCGACCGCCCGGCTTCAGGTCGGCGATGTAGGGCGTGCGCGCGCAGATCTCGGCGAAGTCGCGCAGGGTGAACTCGATGCCGCACTCGTGAGCCATGGCCGGCAGGTGCAGGCCGCCGTTCGTCGAACCGCCTGTGGCCGCGACCACGACGGCGGCGTTCTCGAACGCCTTGCGCGTGCAGATGTCGCGCGGGCGGATGTTCAGTTCGATCAGCCGCATCACCGCCTCGCCGGAAGCCTCGGCATAGGCGTCGCGGTCGAGGTAGGCCGCGGGCAGCGCCGACGACAGCGGCAGCGCCAGGCCGATGGCTTCGGAGACGCAGGCCATGGTGTTGGCGGTGAACTGGCCGCCGCAGGCGCCGTCGCCGGGACAGGCGTGTTGTTCGACCTGGCAGAGGCGGTCCTCGGTGATCGTGCCGGCCGAGAACTGGCCGACCGCCTCGAAGACGTCCTGCACGGTCAGGTCCTGGTTTCCGAGCCGGCCCGGCAGGATCGAGCCGCCGTACATGAACACGCTGGGCACGTTCAGGCGCAGCATGGCCATCATCATCCCGGGCAGGGACTTGTCGCAGCCCGCCACGCCGACCAGGGCGTCGTAGGCATGGCCGCGCACCGACAGCTCGACCGAATCGGCGATCACCTCGCGGCTGACCAGCGACGAGCGCATGCCCTCGTGGCCCATGGCGATGCCGTCGGTGACGGTGATGGTGCAGAACTCGCGCGGCGTGCCGCCGGCGCGCTTCACCCCGATCGCCGCGGCGTGCGCCTGGCGCATCAGGGCGGTGTTGCAGGGCGCCGCCTCGTTCCAGCAGGACGCCACGCCCACGAACGGCTGGGCGATCTCGCGGCTGCCGAGGCCCATGGCGTAGTAGTACGACCGGTGCGGCGCGCGCGCCGGCCCCTCGGTGGTGTGGCGGCTGGGGAGCCGGGACTTGTCCCAGGATCCGTCCGGCTTGCGGTGCATAGGAAGGCGCTCCCGACTAGGCGAAGGCCCTCTCTAAGGGCGGCGCCCGTTCCACGGAAGGCCCCTCGACGTTAGCAACTGACATTCTACCACCTGGGCGAGCGTCCCGAGACGCGCGCAAGACTAATGTTGCAACGCCGAAATCGATGGTTTTTGAAGAGCGGGATTTCCCTTGCCGCATAAGGACTGGCGACGGCATCGCGCCTGCGAAGACCGGTAGTCCTATGGCCACAACGTGACCGCGTAAAGCAAATGAGGCGCGCCGGGGGCGCGCCTCAAGGTTGAATATTGGGATGAACAAAGTCAGAAACACCATGATCATTACTCAAATCTGGCGCCTGGGCAAGGGTGACGCCCGGGCAGTCTTGTCACCAAGGCTGTCACCAACTGACCCCTGTTTAATTATCAGCGTTCAGTTGCGGCATTTGCGTTGACGGTTTGGCGGCTGTGCTTCAGCCTCAGCCTTAAGCGCAATCAATAAGCGCTCATCAAACTGCGGGGAGGCAGTTTTCAACATGGCGTTCAAGCACACCTTGCTGGCGTCCAGCGCCCTGCTGGCCGCTGCGATCGGGACAACGGCGTCTGCTCAGACAGCCGCGAATACAAACAGCAACACGATCGCGGAACTGGTGGTCACCGCCGAAAAGCGGGAGCAGAGCCTGCAGGACATCCCGGTCGCCATCTCGGCCTTCACCTCCGAGCAGCGGGACATCGTCGGCATCCAGTCCATCCAGGACATGACCAACTTCACGCCGGGCCTGCAGTATTCGACGGCCACGGACCGCATCTCGCTGCGCGGCCTGGGCCGCCTGACCAACGTGCTGTCCGCCGACGCCTCCGTCGCCAACTACGCCGACGGCGTCTACGAGACCTTCGCGGTGCGCGCGGGGTCCTCGACGCTGGCGCTGGACCGGGTGGAGATCCTGCGGGGCCCGCAGGGCACCCTGTACGGCCGCAACTCGATCGCCGGCGCGATCAACATCCTCTCGCGGCGCCCGACGAAGGAGCCGTACGCCGAGGTGCGCGCCACCTACGGCAACTACAACCGCACGGTCGTGGAGGGCGCGATCTCAGGCCCGCTGGGCGACCGCGTGCAGGCCCGCCTGTTCGCCAACTGGGAAAACCAGAAAAAGGGCTACATCAAGAACCTGGTCCCGGGCATGCCCAGCGAAGGCAACGTCCTCGACACCTTCTACGTCGAAGGCCAGATCCAGGTTCAGTTCTCCGACAAGCTCGAGATGTGGTCGAAGTTCGGCTACACGAACTGGCGCAACGGCGCCGGCGGTCCGGGCTCGCAATCGGCCGGCTGGACGCCCGAGGTGTTCAACGTCGACGGCAGCAAGAAGGCGCTGCGGTCCGCCACGAACCCCAACGGGGCCGACTCCTTCAACATCATCGAGTTCCCGGAAGCCTCGACCCACATCAACGCCGGCTTCGGCTGTTCGGGCCTGGCCACCAACGTGGTCGCCCTGGGTCCCAACCCGTGCCACAACGCCTCGTACGACAGCCCGTGGCTGATCAACCGGCCGATCACCTACAACGTGCGCGTTCCCAACGCCTACACGGTGGCGAGCCACTGGACGTATCACGCCGAAGGCTTCGACATTAAGTACATCGTGGGCGGCGTCCGGTACTGGTACCACCTCAAGGGTTCGACGCCCGGCGGCAGCCAGGACTCGCCTGTCACGCAGTTCCAGGCGGGCGCCACGACCTTCTTCCCGCAGGAAGGCTTCGACTACCAGGAGCGCAACGGCTTCATCTCGAACGAGATCAACCTCGTCTCGACGAACGAAGGCCCGTTCCAGTGGATCACCGGCGCCTACTACTTCCACCAGCACTATCGCCAGCCGGTCTTCACCACCGAAGATCCGCGTCAGACGCAGTGGTCGGCCGTGCCGCCGTTCGGCGTGTGCCTGACCGGCGTGGGCGGGAACGGCCTACCGGCCCCGGCCGCGGCCTGCCCGGCCGGCATCGGCCGCCGGTTCGACAACCGCCCGTCGGTGAGCGACACCTCCTACGCCGCCTACGGCCAGGTCACCTACGACCTCGGCGAACAGTGGACCTTCACGGGCGGCCTGCGTTACTCGCACGACCGCAAGTACGGCACGGAGCGGGTCCGCCTGCTCTGCTTCGGCCTGCCGGCCTGCCTTGGCCTGCCGCCGGAAATCTTCGCCGCTCCGCTCGACCTGACCGGCGTCACGACCGTGGTCGCCGGCGGCACCGGCGCGGTCAACGACGGCATCCCGCAAGGTGTCGAAGGCCCGACCCGCTACGACCCGACCACCGGCCTCGCCTCGCGTGACTATGACGCCAGCTGGCACGCCATCACCGGCACGGCCAAGGTCGAGTGGCACCCCGACGAGGACACCCTCGGCTACCTGAGCTACAGCCGCGGCTACCGCTCGGGCGGCTTCAACATCGGCATCTTCACGGTGCTGAGCTACCTGCCCTACTCGGACAAGGAGTCGGTGGACGCCCTCGAGCTGGGCCTGAAGAAGAACTGGGGCCCGACGCTCCAGACCAACTTCGCCGTCTACCACTACGACTACAAGAACCTGCAGATCCCGATCAGCGTCATCCGTTCGGGCACTCAGACGCTGGGCGGCATCACCTCGACGATCGCGCAGGGCACGACCTCGTTCTACAACACGCCGAAGTCCCGCTCGCAGGGCTTCGAGGCCGAGGTCCTCTGGCAGCCGATCGAGAACCTGCAGATCCAGGCGACCTATTCCTACATCGACGCCACGATCCGCAACGGGGTCGCGCTCGACACCACCGACCCGCAGGCGATCGCGCCCGGCGCTCGGCCGGTCCACACGATCGCCGAGTGCACGGCCGGCGGCGCGGCGGTGGCCGGCGACTGCATCCTGGACGCCAATACCGTCGGCCTGCCCGGCGGCGGGTTCCGGCGGCTGCAGTACCTGAAGGGCAACGACCTGCCGAACGCGCCGAAGAACAAGATCGGCGTGGCCGTCAACTACACCTGGAACTTCGATCCGGGCTCGCTGACGGGCAGCATCTCCTACTCCTGGCGCGACAACACCTATGGGACGCTGTTCAAACGCTGGTACACCAAGGCCCCGACCTGGGACCAGGCGGACGCCCGCCTCCTCTGGAAGGACGCCAAGGGCAAATACGAGTTCATCGCCTACGTGAAGAACATCTTCGACACGATCGGCTATGACCAGGGCGCCACCGGCAACCTGATCAACGGCGCGGTGTCCAACGTCTACGGCGCGAACCCCGCCGGCCTGACGTGCAGCCCCGTCGTGGCCGGCGCCGGCAACCCGGCGGCGGGCCAGGTGGGTGTCCGCAACTGCATCCAGGGCATCAGCAAGACCTACTACACGACCCCGCCGCGGACCTACGGGATCGAGGTGCGCTACAAGTTCTGGTAGGATCGAATAAGACTTCGAATCGGGGGCGCGGCGGTTCGCCGCGCCCTTTTTCGTGTGCCGATGCACGTGTGAGTTGATGATGCTCGGCGCTGCCCGAGGGTCCGGCAAGTAACGCTGTCCCGGCTGCTTCCCCATTTCGCCCCTGCAACACTCAATATTGCGAGTTGCTGCGATGCGGCCGCCACGAAGGCCGTTGACGGGTTAGTGAACGTCGTTCAGCTTCCCGGACGTAAGGCGCAGCCAATAGCGCCTCAACTCGAAATGCTGCGGGGAGGCAGTCATATGAGATTCAAGCACAGCTTGATGGCGACCAGCGCGTTGCTGGCCGCCGCCATCGGCGCATCCGCTCACGCCCAGACCGCGGCGACGAGCAACAACACCATCGAGGAACTGGTGGTCACCGCCGAAAAGCGGGAAGCCAGCCTGCAGGACGTTCCGGTCGCCATCTCCGCCTTCACGGCCGAGAAGCGCGACCTGGTCGGCATCAACACCGTCCAGGACATGACCAACTTCACGCCGGGCCTGCAGTACTCCACCCAGACCGACCGCATCTCGCTGCGCGGCGTCGGGCGCCTGAACAACTCCCACGCCGCCGACTCGTCGGTGGCCGTGTACTCGGACGGCATCTATTCGACCTCGACGGTGCAGGCCGGCGAGACACCGATCTTCATCGACCGGCTGGAAGTGCTGCGCGGCCCGCAGGGCACCCTCTACGGCCGCAACTCCGTCGGCGGCGCGATCAACATCGTCTCGCGCAGGCCGACCGAGGAGTTCTACGCCGAGGTCCGCGGCACCTACGCCAACTACAACCGCCACCTGCTGGAAGCCGCGGTCTCCGGGCCGATCACCGACTGGCTGCAGTTCCGACTGGCCGGCAACTGGGACAAGCAGACCAAGGGCTGGTTCGACAATGTCTCGACCGCCTCGACCGCCCGCGACGAAGGCGGCGTGATCGACACGACCTTCTTCGAGGGCCAACTGCAGGCCAAGTTCGGCGAGCGCGTTGAGGCCTGGCTCAAGGTCAGCCTGGTCCACTGGGACAACGGCGGCGGCGGGCCCGGCTCGCGCTCCAGCTGGTCGCCCTCCCCCTACACGACCTCGCAGCAGTCGCAGGGCAACAACCTCGTGCCGCAGGCGGGCTTTGGCTACTCCGGCCTGGCCACGAACGTCCAAGCCAACGGCTGCCCGGCCACCAACATCTCACTGACCAATTCGCGCAAGATCTGCGTCGACACCCCCGGGACCGTCAGCCTGACCGACACGGTCATCGTGGCCACCCACCTGACCTATCATGCCGACAAATTCGACGTGAAACTGATCACCGGCGGGACCAAGTACGACTACAACCTGACCGGCGATCAGGACGGCACCGGCGTGTCGTCGTACTCGACCTGCTACACCAACGCCGCGGCGAACATTCCGGCCTGCCTGGCGACGGGCGCCGGCCTGCAGACCTATCCCACCAAGTACGCCTTCCACTATCGGGAGGCCGAGGAGTGGTGGAGCAACGAGATCAACATCATCTCGACCGGCGACGGACCGTTCCAGTACGTGTTCGGCGCGTTCCTCTATCACGAGGACTATGTCCAGCCGGTCTTCACCATGCTGGAAGACGAAGCGCGACTGAACGGCCTCGTGGTCAACGCGGCGACCGGCGGCGCAGCGCCGTCCGATCCCCTGCGGCGGATCTACGACGACCGGCCGCACTTCAACCTGCACTCCAAGGCGATCTTCACCCAGATCGACTACAAGTTCTCGGAGCACTGGAAGACCACGCTCGGTCTGCGCTACGGCACCGACCACAAGCACGGCTATGAGCGGACCCGGATCGTGTTCGCGCCCGGCACTCTGAACGCCGCGTTCCCGGTCGACGTGACGCCGGTGCTGGGTCTGGTCGGCGGCGAGGGCGTGGTCTCGACCACCTACGACCCGGTCAGCGGCTTCAAGACCCGCCTCTACGACGACACCTGGCGGGCGGCGACCGGCACGGCGGGCCTGGAGTGGACGCCAAACGACGACACCCTGGTGTATGCCAAGTACAGCCGCGGCTATAAGGCGGGCGGCTTCCGGATCGGCATCGACACCTCGCTCGGCGCCGACCCGCGGACCGAGAAGGAGACCCTGGACTCCTTCGAGATCGGCCTGAAGACCAACATCGGCCGGACCCTGCAGATCAACGGCGACATCTTCTACTACGAGTACTCCAACGCCCAGGTGCCGCTGTCGCAGCCCTCGGCCACGGCCGGCGGGACCGCGAACTCGGTGCTGTTCAACGTGCCCCGCGCGGTGACCAAGGGCCTGGAAGTGGAGACGATCTGGCAGCCGATCGACAACCTGCAGATCCTGGCCAACTACTCCTACCTCGACGCCGAGATCCGCAAGGGCCTGGCCGTCGACGGCGCCGACTCCTGCGCCCAGGCGCCGGGGGCCCGCCGCACCGTCCAGACGGCGGTCATCGACGCCTTCTGCGCCGGCCCGCAGTTCCTGCAGGACCTGCACGGCTACACCCTGCCGAACTCCGCGCGGCACCGCTTCACGGTCAACGGCAACTACACGTGGCTGTTCGATCCGGGCAGTGTCACGGCGTCGGCCACGGTGGTCTGGCGTGGCGCGCAGTACGGCTCGATCTTCGACCGGCCGTACTACAAGTCGCCCGACTTCTGGCAGGTGGACGGCCGTCTGACCTACCGCGACAAGGACGACCACTACACGATCATCGCCTTCGTGAAGAACCTGCTGAACGACGAGGGCTATGCGAACGGGGCCACGGCGACGCGGCGGGCCGGCACCACGCCGACCTTCCCCAACCCGACCCCCGGCCGCACCGGCGTGTTCGGCCAGAGCACGACCTACGAGCTGAACCCGCCGCGCACCTACGGCGTGGAATTCCAGTACCGCTTCTGATCGCGGTCTGAGCGACGTCAGGGCGCTCCGCTCTTCCGGCGGGGCGCCCTTTCTATTGCGCGGCGGTGGCGGCCAGGACCTCGTCGATCCGGCCGCGCCAGGCGGTCTCGAAGGCCGGCGTCCAGGCGCCGTCCAGGAGTTCGCGGCAGGTCTCCATGACGATCCAGAAGAAGCGGTTGAAGACGTCGTTGGGCGTGCCGAAGCCGTCGTGGTTCACCCGCTCGGCGCGGATCAGGTTCAGCTGGTAAGGCCCGCCCGGATCCATCAGGCAGTCGAACACCATCGTCAGCATCTCTGCGCGGATGGCGCCCGTCACGTCGCGGCAGAACCGCTCCTCGGTTTCCGGGAACTCGGCGAACAGGCGCCGGTAGACGGCCGGCGTCGGGTCGCCCGCGCGCTCGGCCAGCAGGTCCAGCGACTGCGTGATCAGTTCGGCGCTCATGCGCGGCTTCGCTCCCCTGCCCGCCCCTGCCTATAGTGGCCCCAAACGAGCGACGGGAGGAAGCGCGTGGCGTTCACGGACATCACCTACGGCGTCGAAGACGGGATCGCCCTGATCACGCTGAACCGGCCCCGCTACCGCAACGCCCAGGGCTGGCGGATGCTGGACGAGATCGACGCGGCCTTCGACCTGGCGCGCGACGATCCGGCGGCGCGGGTCGTGATCGTGCGAGGGGCCGGCGGCGTCTTCTCCACGGGCCACGACCTGGGCACGCCGGAAGGGGCTGAGTACCGCAAGGCGCAGATCGGCGCCGGCGGCCTTCGGCACTACGACGCCTTCAAGAAGTACAACCTCGACCTGCTGCTGAAGTGGCGCAACTTCGAGAAGCCGACCATGGCCATGGTCGAGGGCTACTGCATCTACGCCGGCTGGATGCTGGCGGCGGCGATGGACGTGGTGTTCGCGGCGGAGGACGCAGAGTTCCTGCCCGGCTACGTCGAGTACATGTCGATCCCCTGGGACATCGGCATCCGCCGCGCCAAGGAACTGTGCTTCGAGAGCCGCTTCATCTCGGCCGCCGAGGCCGCCCAGTACGGCCTGGTGAACCGCGTGCTGCCGACCGCGGACCTGGAGCGCGAGACCGTCGCCTGGGCGCGGCGGGTGGCGGAGAACGACGCGGCCTACCTGCGGCTGGCCAAGCTGCAGATGAACAAGGCCCAGGACCACCAGGGCTTCACCAACGCCGTCGAGGACTCGCTGGGCGACTACATGGCGATGATGTGGATGCCCGGGAACAACATGCGCATGGAGGGCGAGCGCCGCCTGCTGACCGTCGACCTGGCGGTGAAGGGCAAGCGCGGCGAGCGGTTCGGGCTGGCGAAAGCGGCGGAATAGGCTAGAGCGCGCCCTCGATCGCCGCCACCAGGCCCGGATCCTGCGGCTCTGTGCGCGGCCCGAAGGCCTGCAGCGCCTCGCCGTTCTTGCCGATCAGGATCTTGTGGAAGTTCCAGACTGGCACCGCCGGCTCGCCCAGCTCCTTCTCGGCCCAGGCGTAGAACGGATGCCGTCCGCCCTCTTTCACGTCGACCTTCGACGTCATCGGGAAGTCGATCCCGAACCGGGTGGAGCAGAAGGTCTCGATCTCCTTCTCCGTGCCGGGCTCCTGGCCCATGAACTGGTTGCAGGGCACGCCCAGCACCACCAGGCCCTTGTCCTTGTAGTCGGTGTAGAGCTTCTCCAGCCCGTCGTACTGCGGGGTCAGGCCGCACTTGGACGCGGTGTTCACGACCAGCACCACCTTGTCCTTGAAGGTGGTCAGCGGCAGCGGGCCGCCTGTGATGGAGTCGAACGAATAGTCGTGGGCGCTGGACATCGGGGCCTCCTTCAAGTCGAGCGCACGCTAGTCCCCTTACCCGGCGTCCTCCAACGCCTGTTCGATGGCCAGCGCCAGATCGAGCGCCGCCATGGCCTCGTCGACCGTCACCACCGGCCGGGGCGCCAGGCCGCGCACGGCGTTCAGGAACCCCTCGACGCTGGCCCCCAGCGGGTCCTTCGCGGCGGGCGTGTCGGCATAGTCGGCATTGAGCGGGAACGGGGTGGTGTTGCGGAACGTGCGGGCCACGAAGTCGATCGCCACCTCGCCGGACGGATAGACGATCCTCATCGTCCGGCGGCGCCCCTCGGCCAGCCGCGAGACGTCGAAGGTCGCCATCAGGCCGCTCTCGAAGGTGACGTCCGCGCGCGTGGCGTCCCAGACGCCGTCGGGTCCCTGCGCGCCCTCGGCCTCGGCGGTCACGGGCTCGGACGCCGCGATCGCCAGGGCGAGGTCGATGTCGTGCACCATCAGGTCCAGCACCGCGGTCACGTCGCGGCTCCGCTCGGAGGGCGGGCCGTGGCGCAACGCCTCCAGCCGCAGCGGCTGTTCGGGGACGTCCAGCAGGCCCATGGCCTGGAAGGTCACCCGCTCCTGGTGGCCGCAGGCGACCACCACGCCGCGGGCTGCGGCGGCGGCGCGGACCCGCTCGGCGTCGGCCAGGCTGACCGCGAGCGGCTTCTCCACGTAGACGGCCTTGCCCGCCGCGATCGCCGCCAGCGCCTGGTCGGCATGGTGCGAGGCCGGCGAGGCCACCGTCACAACGTCCACGGCCTCCAGGAAGTGCTCCAGGTCGGCGAAGGCGCGGCCGCCCAGCGGCATGGCCACCCGCGCCGCCCGGTCGGGATGGGTGTCGTAGACGCCGGCGAAGGTGACGCCTGGGAGACGCGCATACTGGGCGGCGTGGTAGCCGCCGAACACGCCGGCGCCGATCACGCCCCCTCGCAAGGTCTCGCTCATGGCGGCGCCCCTAACACGCGCCGCGGCCTCGACGCCACCCGCCGAAGGTCATACAGATGTTTGAAACCCCCTCGGAGGAAGCCCCATGACCACCGTCCGCGAGATTCGCCTGAAGAGCCGCCCCTCCGGACTGCCGAAGGCCGAGAACTTCGAGCTGGCCACTGTCGAGCTGCCCGCGCCGGGCGAGGGCGAGGTGCAGGTGAAGAACCTCTGGATGACGGTCGACCCCTACATGCGCGGGCGCATGAACGACGTGCAGAGCTACACGCCGCCGTTCGCGCTGGGCAAGGCGATGGACGGCGGGGCGGTCGGCGAGGTGACCGCCTCGGGCGATCCCAGCTTCAAGCCCGGCGACCTCGTGCAGTCGGGCTTCGGCTGGCGCGAGGGCTTCAACGCGCCGGCCGCCAACGTGCAAAAGCTCAACACCATGGGCCTGCCGCCGCAGGCGTTCCTGGGCGCGGCCGGCATGCCGGGGCTGACTGCCTATGTGGGCCTGCTGAAGATAGCCGCGTTGAAGGATGGCGACGTGGTGTTCGTGTCCGGCGCGGCCGGCGCGGTGGGCTCCATCGTCGCCCAGATCGCCAAGGCCAAGGGCCACACCGTGATCGGCTCGGCCGGCGGCGCGGAGAAGGTGGCGTTCCTGAAGGAGATCGGGTGCGACGCGGTCATCGACTACAAGGCCGAGAAGGACCTGACGGCGGCCCTGCTGAAGGCCGCGCCCGGCGGCATCGACGTCTATTTCGACAACGTGGGCGGCGACCACCTCATCGCCGCGCTCAACGCCGCCAAACCCTTCGCCCGTTTCGCGCTGTGCGGCGCGATCTCGATGTACAACGCCACCGAACTGCCGCCCGGACCGCCGAACCTGATGCTGATGGTGGGCAAGCAGCTGCGGATGGAAGGCTTCATCGTCTCCAGCTCGTGGGACATGATGCCCGCCTTCCTTAAGGACCTCTCCGGCTGGGTGAAGGACGGCAAAGTCACCTGGAAGGAGACCGTCTTCGAAGGCATCGAGAAGGCCCCGGACGCCTTCCTCGGCCTCTTCAAGGGCGAGAACCTGGGCAAGATGCTGGTGAAGCTCGCCTGACGCTCCCCTTCGCGGGAGGGATGATCTAAAACCCCTCGTCCTCCCCCGAGGCTGGAGTTGCCTGTGCCGCGCCTGTTCAGCGCCTATGTGATCGTCGACTGGAGCGCCGCCTCCAAGCCCAACACCGGGGCGGACTCCGTCTGGATCGGGGTGCTGAAGCGCGACGTGCGCTTCCGGCTGACCTTCGAGGCCTTCAACCCGCCGACGCGGGCGGAGGCGGAGAAGCGCCTGGCGGCCATCCTCGACGACCTGAAGAAGCGCTCCGAGCGGGCGCTGGTCGGCTTCGACTTCCCGTTGGGCTTCCCGCGCGGCTACGCCGCGGCGCTGAAGCTGCCGGGCGATGCGCTGTGGCGCGCCGCCTGGGACGACCTCGACAAGTACGTGAAGGACAAGCCCGACAACACCAACAACCGCTTCGGCGTGGCCGCGGGCATCAACCGGCGGCTGACCGGCGGCCCGTTTCCGTTCTGGGGCTGCCCGCCCAAGGACGCGCTGACCACGCTCCAGCCGAAGAAGACCCGCGAGCACGGTCCCGGCGACCTGCCGGAGCTGCGCCACGCCGAGGTGGCGATGAAGGGCACGGCGTCGATCTGGAAGACCTACTACAACGGCTCGGTCGGCGGGCAGGCGATCATGGGCATGCCGGCGGCGCGGCGGATCAAGGTGGCGCGCGGCGAGCGGGTGAAGGTCTGGCCGTTCGAGACCGGCTTCAAGGCGCTGACCGAGGCCGACCTGTCCGGCGTCGACGCGGTGCTGGCGGAGGTCTGGCCCTCGATGATCAAGCCGCAGGGCACGGCCGGCGAGGTCAAGGACCTGCAGCAGGTGCGCACGCTCGCCGAACACTTCGCCCGGCTGGACGAGGCGAACAAGCTGGGCGCCCTGTTCGGCCCGCCGAAGGGGACGGCCGCCGACACCGTGCTCGACGCGGAACGCGAAGAAGGCTGGATCCTGGGCGCAGGCGCCTAAGGCTTCACCGCTCGTCCCGCGGCTTCCACCGCCGGTCCCACCCGTCTTTGCGGGACATCCCAAGGGCTCCGCCGGTCAGCCCATCGATCTAGGCGCGCCGCTCGCCGCGATTTCCTTTACGGGCCTCACCGAAAGGGGCCTAGCTTCACCATGAACCGCACGCTCGCCCGACTGGCCTGCGCCGCCAGCCTCATCACCCTCTGCGCCTGCGCCCGCACGTCGGCGCCCGTCGCGGCCGCGCCCGACGTGGACTGGCCGTTCTACGGCGGCGACGCCGGCGGCCAGCGCTACTCGACCGCCGCCCAGATCACGCCGGCCAACGTCCGCGACCTGGCGGTCGCCTGGACCTACTCGACCGGCGAGATGGTCAAGCACGCCAAGGACATCGAGCGCTCGGCGTTCGAGACCACGCCGATCCTGGCGGGCGGCCGGCTCTACCTCTGCAGCCAGTTCGACGCCGTGCACGCGGTCGATCCGGGCACCGGCAAGGGGCTCTGGAGCTACGATCCCAAGGTCGACCCGAACGTCCGCTACCCGAACGATTTCAACTGCCGCGGCGTGACCTACTGGCGCGACCCGGCCGCACCGGCCGGCGCGCCCTGCGCCGAACGGATCTACGTCGGCACGGTGGACCGCCGCCTGATCGGCCTGGACGCCGCCACCGGCAAGCTGTGCGCGGCCTTCGGGTCGGGCGGGACGGTCGACGTGGGCGCAGGCGTGAACCTGAGCCGCAACGGCCAGATGCAGATCACCTCACCGCCGGTGATCGTGCGCGACACCCTGATCGTCGGCTCCTCCCTCGACGACAACCAGCGCGTCAAGGAGGTCTCGGGTGCGGTGCGGGCCTATGACGTGCGCACCGGCGCGCCCAGGTGGACGTACGACCCGCTGGGCGAACAGCGGATCAACTTCACGGCCGGCGCCGCCAACGTCTGGGCGCCGATGTCGGCGGACGAGGCCCGCGGCCTGGTCTTCCTGCCCACCTCCTCAGCCAGCCCCGACTTCTACGGCGCCGCGCGGCCCGGCAACGGGGCCAACGCCAATTCGGTGGTCGCGCTGGACGCGGCGACGGGCCGGCTCGCCTGGAGCTTCCAGACCACCCACCACGACGTCTGGGACTACGATGTCCCGGCTCAGCCGACGCTGGGGACCGTCGCCTACGGCGGGCGGATGACCCCGGCGGTGATCCAGGGCACCAAGCAGGGCCTCATCTTCACCCTGGCCGCCGACACCGGCGCGCCGGTGATCCCGGTCGAGGAGCACCGCGTCCCGCAGGGCGGCGCGCCGGGCGAACCGCTGTCTCCGACCCAGCCCATCCCGATCGCGCCCAAGCCCCTGGCGCCTTCCGTGATCGACCCTAAGGACGCCTACGGCCTGACGCCCTGGGACCGCGCGGCCTGCCGCAAGGCGATCGCCGGGGCCCGCCACGAGGGCCTCTACACGCCGCCCTCGATCGGCGGGACGCTGATCTATCCGTTCACGGGCGGCGGCGTGAACTGGGGCGGCCTGGCCTTCGACCCGAGGCGGCAGGTGGTCTACGTCAACACCTCCAGCGCTATCCACCGCGTCACCCTGATCCCCGCCGCCAAAGTCCGCGCGACGCAGCAGGCGGAAATGGACACCGAGGTCTCCGCCCAGGCCGGCGCGCCCTACGGCATGAAGCGCGAACTGCTGCTGTCGCCGCTGGGCCTGCCCTGCAACCCGCCGCCCTGGGGTCAACTGCACGCCATAGACATGAGGACCGGCAAGGTGCTGTGGGAGGTCCCGCTGGGCTCCACCCGCGACCTGGCGCCGGGTTCGCAGATGGTCTTGGGCGACATCGGCGTGCCGAACTTCGGGGCCCCGATCGTCACCGCCTCGGGCGTGGTGTTCATCGGCGCGGCGCTGGACAACTACCTGCGCGCCTTCGACGCCCAGACCGGCAAGCCCCTGTGGCGCGGCCGCCTGCCGGCGGGCGGCCAGGCGACGCCGATGACCTATGTCTGGAAGGGCCGCCAGTACGTGGTGATCGCCGCCGGCGGCCACGGCAAGACCGACACCAAGCTGGGCGACCAAATCGTGGCCTACGCCCTGCCCGGCCCGCTCGCGCGGTAAGGCGCGCCAGCGCAGGCAGTCAAACCGCAGTGATCGCAGAGATACGCAGAGATGGAGCCGCTCCAGCCTCTTCGCGCATCTCTGCGCGCTCTGCGGTCTTGCTTGGAGCCTTCGGCCTACAAGGCGCGGCGGCTCAGCAGCCAGAAACGGCCGAGGAGCAGGCCGCCCGACAGGAAGCTGGCGAAGACCACCGCCCAGACGATGCCGACCAGCCCCATCCCTCGCGGGATAGCCAGGAACCAAGCCAGCGGCATCATCACCGCGATGTAGCTGGCCAGGTGGGTCAGGGTCGGGACCCAGACGTCGCCGCGGGCGCGCAGGGCCTGGGCGGTGACGACCTGCAGCGCGTCCGGCGGATAGAAGGCGCAGGAGAGCACCAACGCCGGGATGACCAGCGCGATCGCCGCGGCGTCCTTGGTGTAGCCCGACGCGATCAGACCGGCCGTCGGCCACACGACCGCGCTGACCAGCAGGCCGAAGGCGAAGGTCACGGCGAACGTCACGGCGCCCGCGCGGTTCACGCCGGCCGGATCGCGCGCCCCGTAGGCCCGTCCGACCAGCACCGCCGCGCCGGTCGCCAGTCCCAGCGGGACCATGAAGACGATGGCCGCCACGTTCAGCACGATCGTCCAGGCCGCCACCGCCAGCGCGCCGATCCAGCCGGCGATGACGTTCAGGCTGGCAAAGGAGGCCACCTCGAAGAAGTTGGAGACCCCGGCCCCGTAGCCGATCCGCCGCTGCTCGATGGCCGCGGCGCGGTCGGGTTCGGGCTTGGCGAACACCCCCAGGTCGCGGGCGCCCGGCATCAGGGCGATGTAGCCGAGGCTGACCACCGCCAGGAACGTCCGCGCGCCCATCGTCGCCCAGGCCCCGCCGACGGCTCCCATCGCCGGCAGGCCAAAGGTCCCGGGGACAAGCAGGAGGTCGATCGCCAGGTTCACGACGTTGGCCGCCCACATCGCCCAGGCCGCCGGGCCGGGCTTGCCCAGGCCCTCCAGCCAGAAGGTCGCCGCCACCGACAGCGTGTAGCCGGGCAAGGACAGCGAGAAGACGAGCAGTGGCAGGGTCGCGCCGTCGGCGAGGTCCTTGGGCAGGCCCAGCGAATGCATGAGCGTGGGGCCGGCGACGAGCAGCAGCGCCGTCGACGCCATGCCGATCCAGAAGCCATAGACGAGGCCGCGGCGCAGGACCGCGCCGGTCAGGTCGCGCCGCCCCTCGCCGATCCGCCGTGCGGTCATCACCTGGATGCCGGCCAGCAGGCCGACGGCCATGGTCAGCACCACGCTGGTCGGCGCCCAAGCGAGCGCGTGGTAGCCCAGTTGGCGGGCCGAATAGTTGCCCACCACCAGGGCGTCGCAGAGTCCCATGGCCATGATGCCCAGGCGCGACAGCACCACCGGGCCCGACAGGGTCAGGAGCGCTTGCAGGTCGGCGGTGACGGCGCCGCGGCGCCTCGGAGCGTCAGCGGACGCCTGGGCCGCGGGGCGGTCCATGGCGGAACTCTGGGTTTCAAAGAGGCCGGGACACTGGCGCCTGAAACCGAAAAGGCAAGCCGCGCGTCTCCCACGGCGCCGCTTCGCCTGACGGCGTTACTGCGAAGGCACATCCAAACGCGCGCCTTACGGCGTATCCGGCTCAGGTTTGGGGAAAGGGCCGACCGTGGCGGAGATCATCAAGAAGCGCATGTGCGCGCAGCTGGAGGGCGAGTTCGTCGTCTTCCTCATCGGGGCGCGGATGCTGCGCCCGCTCAAGGTCTGGAAGTGGTGGCCGGTGTCGGCGCAGATGCGGGCGATGCGCGCCGAACTGGAAGCCCAGCCCGAGCTCGGCCTGCTGCACGCCCAGGATTTCTTCGCCTTCCCGGATGCGATGACGGTGCAGTACTGGCGCAGCTTCGAACACCTGGAAGCCTACGCCCGCAACCGCGACCACCTGCACCTGCCGGCCTGGCAGAGCTTCTACAAGACCATCGGCATGGATGGCGACGTGGGCATCTGGCACGAGACCTACGCCATCCAGCCCGGCAAGTACGAGGCGATCTACGGCGGTATGCCAGTCTTCGGCCTGGGCGCGGCCGGGACCCTGCTGGACGCCGTCGGCGCCAAGCAGGAAGCCCGCCAGCGGATGAAGGAAGCGGCCTAGTCCCATGCCGCTCATCCCGGCGAATGCCGGGACCCAGATCCTATGGCTGAGGGCTGACTGGAGCAGCTCGGCGCTCTTGGAACGGGGCTATTGCGTCATTCCATCTGGGTCCCGGCATTCGCCGGGATGAGCGAGGGTTAGATCGACACCGCCGCCTTCTGGGTGATGTCCAGGCGGTCTTCCTTCAGCTTCTCGGCCACCAGGAACGCCAGCTCCAGCGACTGCTCGCCGTTGAGGCGCGGGTCGCAGTGGGTGTGGTAGCGGTCGGCCAGGTCGCCCTCGCTGACCGAGCGGGCGCCGCCGAGGCACTCGGTGACGTTCTGGCCGGTCATCTCCAGGTGGACGCCGCCGGGGTGCACGCCCTCGGCCACGCAGATCTCCACGAAGGACTTCACCTCCGACAGGATCCGCTCGAACGGCCGGGTCTTGTAGCCGTTGTTGGCGGTCAGGGTGTTGCCGTGCATCGGGTCGATCGCCCAGACCACGTTGCGGCCCGACGCCTTGGTCGCGCGCAGCAGGCCGGGCAGGCGCCCGGCGATCTTGTCGGCGCCGAAGCGGCCGTAGAGCGTGATGCGGCCGGCCTCGTCCTTGGGGTTCAGCACGTCGACGAGGCGCAGGATGTCGTCGGCCTCCATCGTCGGGCCGCACTTGATGCCGATCGGGTTCTTGATGCCGCGGAAGAACTCCACGTGCGCGCCGTCGACCTGCCGCGTGCGCTCGCCGATCCACAGCAGGTGGGCGGAGGTGTCGTACCACTCGCCCGAGGTGCTATCGACGCGGGTCATCGCCTCCTCGTAGCCGAGCAGCAGGCCCTCGTGGGAGGTGAAGAATTCCACGCTCTGGACCTCGCGCTGGTTCTCCGGCGCGACGCCGATGGCGGACATGAAGGTCAGCGCGTCGGAGATCTTGTCGGCGACCTCGCGGTATCGTGCGCCCGCGGGGCTGTCGTTCACGAAGCCCAGCGTCCAGCGGTGGATGTTGTAGAGGTCGGCATAGCCCCCGCCGGCAAAGGCGCGCAGCAGGTTCAGGGTCGCCGAGGACTGGTGGTAGGCCTGCAGCAGCCGCTGCGGGTCCGGGATCCGCGCCTCCGGCGTGAAGTCCATGCCGTTGATGTTGTCGCCGCGGTAGCTGGGCAGCTCGACGCCGTCGATCACCTCGACCGGCGAGGAGCGCGGCTTGCCGAACTGGCCCGCCATGCGGCCTACCTTCACCACGGGGCGGCCGCCCGCGAAGGTCAGCACCACCGCCATCTGCAGTAGCAGGCGGAAGGTGTCGCGGATGTTGTCGGCGGCGAATTCCTTGAAACTCTCGGCGCAGTCGCCGCCCTGCAGCAGGAACGCCTTGCCGGCCGCCACGTCGCCCAGGAGGGTCTTCAGACGCCGGGCCTCGCCCGCAAACACCAGCGGCGGCATCCGGCGAAGGGTGGTCTCGACCTGCGACAGCGCAGCCATGTCCGGATAGTCGGACGGGATGTGCTTGGCGGGTTTTCCTCTCCAGGAAGCGGGCGTCCAGTGTTCGGTCATGGCTCTAGCGATAGAAAACCGCCGACTTTGGCGGGCCGGGCGTTTTACCCGCAACCACCGCCTTAGGCCACCGCTTCCTCCGCGCGAGCCAGGGCCGCGATGACCACGACCAGCGCGCCCAGCGCCAGCCACCACTCCTGCCAGACCCCGAAGCTGACCGCGCCGAAGAAGATGTAGACCGCCGCCGAACCCGCGGTCGCCGCGGCCACGAGGCTGCGTTCGTCGCGGCTCACGGCGCGCCAGGCGATCGCCCAGGCCAACGCCATCAGGCCGGCGCCGAGCACGCCCAGCTCGAGCCAGACCTGCAGCGCCGCGTCATGCGGATGAAGGCCGATCGCCGGCCCGAAGGTGCGGCTGGCGTCCAGGCCCCAGCCGCGGATCGGGTGCTCGGCGATGCGCGCGGTGGCGTAGGTCCAGTAGCCCATGCGCTCGCTCCACGAGAGCGGCAGGCGCAGCGCCGCTCCGCCGTGCATGAGGCCCAGCAGGCACACCGGCATCAAGAGGACGAAGACCGCCGTCAGCGCGCCGGCGGCCTTGGGGGCGGTCCGCGGCCAGATCCAGACCAGCAGGCCCGCGGCGATCGCGAGGCCTACCGCCAGCACCGGCGCGTCGGACAGGAACAGCTGCGCCAGCATCCCTGCCCCGGCCGCCATCGGGACCGCCAGCCACCACGGCGCGCCGGCCTGCCGCCCGCCGGCGGCCGCCACCGGCCAGAGCAGCGCCATCGCGAAAGCCCCCTGCGCCAGGTTCTTGCGGCCCAGGTCAGGGCGGATCGGGTCGCCGATCGCCTGGCGGAGCGCCGCGTAGACCGCGCCGCCGGTGAACGCCTCGATGAGCAGCACGACGCCGTAGATCGCCAGCCCCCAGGCGAAGACCCGGAGCGCCAGTCGCCGCTGCGCCGGCGCCGCGGCCCGGGCGCCGGCCCAGGCGGCCCCGTAGAGCGGCAACTGCAGGCCGAGCTTCAGGGCCGTGCTGTCGTCGATCGCGTCGATGTGGCGGGGGCTCCAGAGGCTCGAGAGCGCGGCCCAGGCGACCAGCAGCAGGAAGACGATGGCCAGCGGCATGTCCTCGCGCCGGATGCGCAGCGCCGGCAGGCAGAACAGGCCCGCCACGCCGAGGAGCGGCGCGAACCCCAGTGGGCCCAGCCAGGCGAGCAACGGGGTCAGCGCCGCGACGCCGACCCAGACCCATCCGCACCATGCCCCCATGCGGACCTACGCCACCGCGCCGAGGGCCGGCGGCATGTACTTCTCGCGCATCGTCACCAGCTCCTCGGCCAGCGTCGGATGGACGGCGCAGGTGGCGTCCCACTGCGGCTTGGTCACGCCCATCTTCATGGCGATGGCGGCCATCTGGATGATCTCCGGCCCGTCCGGCGCCACGACGTGGCAGCCCAGGATCCGCTCGCTCCCCTGCTCCACCACCAGCTTGATCAGCGCCCGCTGGTGGCCGCCGTAGAAGGTCTCCTTCATCGGCCGGAACTTCGACAGGTAGATGTCGACCTTGCCGTGCTTGTGCCGGGCGTCGGCTTCCGAGAGGCCCACCGAGCCGATCTGCGGCTGGGTGAAGATCGCCGAGGCGACCATCTCGTGGTCGAAGCTGGTCGGCGTGTCGTGGAACTCGGTCAGCGCAAAGGCCTGGCCCTCGCGGATGGCCACCGGCGTCAGGTTGATCCGGTCGGTGACGTCGCCGACGGCCCAGATGTTGTCGACGCTGGAGCGCGAGTATTCGTCCACCTTTACCGCGCCGTTTTCGGTGAGCGCGACGCCGGCGTCCTCCAACCCCAGGCCCGCCGTGTAGGGCTCGCGGCCCAGGGCGAACATCACGACGTCCGACTGGAGTTTGTGGCCGTCGACGCAGGCGCTGGCGAGGCCGTCGGCGGTCTTCTCGATGGAGCCGATCTGGGCGCCCAGCCGAATCTTGATGCCGCGGGCTTCCATCTCCTCGGCAATGTGGCTGCGGATGTCGTCGTCGAAGCCGCGCAGCACGTTGGGGCCGCGGTGCACCACCGTGGTGTCGACGCCCAGGCCGTTGAAGATGCAGGCGAACTCCAGGGCGATGTAGCCGCCGCCGGCGACCACGATGCTCTTCGGCAGCTTGTCGAGGTGGAACGCCTCGTTGGACGAGATGGCGTGCTCGATGCCCGCCAGTTCCTTGGGCATCCAGGGCCGCCCGCCGGTGGCGACCAGGATCTTCCTGGCCCGCACGGCGCCGTGGCCCTCGACCTCGACGGTGTGACGGTCCGTCAGGCGCGCCTTGCCATGCACCAGCTCGGCGCCGGCGTTCTGCAGGTTGCGGACATAGATGCCGCTTAGCCGCGCGATCTCGTCGTCCTTGGCGCGCAGGAACCGCGGCCAGTCGAACGTGGGGTCCTCGACGCTCCAGCCATAGCCACGGGCCGACTCGAAATGCTTCGAATATTCCGAGGCGTAGACCATGAACTTCTTGGGCACGCAGCCGCGGATCACGCACGTGCCGCCGACCCGATGCTCCTCGGCGACGGCCACCTTGGCGCCGGACATGGCCGCGATGCGCGCGGCGCGCACGCCGCCGGAGCCGGCGCCGATGACGAAGAGGTCGTAGTCGAAGTCGGCCATACTCAGCCTCCAGTCCCCTCAGGGCTCCAGTTCGATGACGCCGGCGTCCGTGCCGATCAGCGCACGGTCGGCGAGGTCGAGGAACAGGCCGTGGTCGACCACGCCGGTGACGCTCTTCAGCGCCGCCGCCAGGGCCGCCGGCTCCGCGATCCGTCCGCAGGCTGCGTCATAGATAAGGTTTCCGCCGTCGGTTCTTACCGGCTCCCCGTCCTTTCGGCGAAGCATCGGTGCGATGCCGATTTCGCATTCCGCCAGGGCGTCGCAGATCCGCGCCTGGGTGGTCTTGTGCCCGAACGCCACCACCTCGATGGGCAAGGAGAATTTCCCCAGCGTCGTCACCTGCTTGGCGGCGTCGGCGATCACGACGCAGGACTTCGAGGCTTCCCACACGAGCTTCTCGCGCAACAGCGCCGCGCCGCCGCCCTTGATCAGCGACAGGCCGGGCCCGACCTCGTCGGCGCCGTCGACGGTGAGGTCGATGGCCCTGGTCTCGCCCAGCTCGGCGATGCGGATGCCGAGGCTCACGGCCAGGTCGCCGGTGGCCTTGGAGGTCGGCACGCCCACGATGTCCAGCTTGCGATCGGCCAGCGCGCGCACGAACCAGGCCGCCGTCGAGCCGGTGCCCAGGCCCACGACCATGCCGGCCTTCACCAGCGCCGCGGCGGCCTCGCCCGCGGCCCGCTTCTGAGCCTCAGCGTCGCTCATTTTTTCGCCGCGGCCTTCTTCGCGCCCATCGCCTCGCGGAAACGCTTGGCCCAGCCCGCCTTCTCCGCCTGCATCCCGCGTCCCAGGGCGAGCGCGTCGGGCGCGACTGCCTTGGTGATCACCGAGCCCGACCCGACGTAGGCGCCGTCGCCGATCTTGATCGGGGCCACCAGGGCCGAGTTCGAGCCGATGAAGGCGTTGGCGCCGACGTGGGTGTCGTATTTGAAGAAGCCGTCGTAGTTGCAGAAGATCGTGCCGGCGCCGATGTTCGCCCCCGCGCCGACCGAGCCGTCGCCCAGATAGGCCAGGTGGTTGGCCTTGGCGCCCTCGCCCACCGTGACGTTCTTCACCTCCACGAAGTTGCCGATGTGGGCTTCGGCGCCGATGACGGCGCCCGGCCGCAGCCGCGCATAGGGGCCGACCAGCGCGCCCTCGCCGACGCTCGCGCCCTCCAGGTGGCTGAACGCCCGGATCACCGCGCCCGTCGCCACCTTCACGCCCGGGGCGAAGACCACGTAGGGCTCGATCGTCGCGCCCGGCGCGACCTCGGTGTCCCAGGCGAAGAACACCGTCTCCGGCGCCGTCATCGCCACGCCCTCGGCCAGGAAGCCGTCGCGCCGGCGCTTCTGGAACACCGCCTCCGCCTGGGCGAGCTGCATCGGGGTGTCGGCGCCCATGACGGCGCTTTCCGGAGCGATGTGGGCGCGCACCAGGGCCTCCTCGTGCGTCGCCTCGGCGATGATGTCAGTGAGGAAGTACTCCCCCTTCGGATTGGCATTGGTGATACGGGACAGCCATCGGAACAGGTCGGCGCGGCCGGCGAGGTACATGCCCGCGTTGCAGGTCTTGACCGACTTCACCTCCTCGGTGGCCTGGCTGGGCTCGACGATCCGCACGACGTGCCCGTCGGCGCCCCGGAGAATGCGGCCGTAGAGAAGCGGATCGACCGGCTCGAAACCCATGATCGCAAGCGCGGCGCCATTTCGGTGCAGCGTGAACAGGTGCTCCAGGTCGCTCGCTTGCAAGAGCGGGCAGTCGCCGTTGACCACCAGGACGTCGCCGTCGAAGTCGCTGAGCGCGTCGCTGGCGCAGAGCACCGCGTGCCCCGTGCCCTGCGGCGGCTCCTGCAGCACGGGTGCAGCGTCGCCCAGGCGCTTCACCACCAGCTCCCGGACCTCGGGGCTGTGGGCGCCGACCACCACGTGGATGCGCTCGCAGCCCACGGCCTGCACGGCGTCGATCACCCGGTCCAGCAGGCTGCGGCCGCCCACCTTGTGCAGCACCTTGGGGACCCTGGACTTCATCCGCGTGCCCTGGCCGGCGGCCATGATCACGCAGGCTCTGGCGGTCATTCAGGCTCTCCCACGCGGTCCCCGAGTCTTCGTCTTTCCGCTGGCTTAGCAAGCCTTGTGGCGGGGCGCGACAACGGGCTAGCGTCCCGCCCCTCAAGTCGGGGAGTCTCCATGAAGTCCGTCACGCGCGCCTGCGCCCTTCTCGCCGCCACGGCGCTCTCCATCGCCGCCCCCATTGCGGTCGCCGCGCCCGACAAGGCGATGGAGGCGAAGTTCGACGGCATGATCTCGACTACCGAGATGGACGGCTGGCTCAAGACCTTCGCCGCCGAGCCCAACCACGTCGGCTCGGCGCACGACAAGGCCAACGCCGAGATGACGCTGGCGCAGTTCAAGTCGTGGGGCTGGGACGCGAAGATGGAGACCTTCTGGGTGCTCTATCCGACGCCGAAGGAGGTCTCGCTGGAGCTGGTCAGCGGCGCCGGCGCGCCATTCAAGGCCACCCTGACCGAGGCGCCGATCCCCGGCGACGAAACCTCCTCGCGCACCGCCGACGAGCTGCCGGCCTACGTCGCCTTCCAGGGCGACGGCGACGCCACAGCGCCGCTGGTCTACGTCAATTACGGCATGCCTGCCGACTACGACGCCCTGGAGCGCCTCGGCGTCTCGGTGAAGGGCAAGATCGTCATCGCCCGCTACGGGGCCGGCTGGCGCGGCCTGAAGCCCAAGCTGGCGCAGGAGCACGGCGCGGTCGGCGCGATCATCTACTCCGACCCGCGCGACGACGGCTATTCGATCGACGACGTCTACCCGAAGGGCGCCTCGCGCCCGCCGCAGGGCTTCCAGCGCGGCTCGGTGGCCGACATGACCACCTTCCCGGGCGATCCGACCACGCCCGGCTACGGCTCGACCAAGGACGCCAAGCGGCTGGCGCGCGAGGAGAGCCCGACGATCCTGAAGATCCCGACGCTGCCGATCTCGTACGGCGACGCCACCGTGCTGCTGAAGAGCCTCGACGGCCCGGTGGCACCGCCGCAGTTCCGCGGCTCGCTGCCGATCACCTATCATCTCGGCGGCAGCGGCGGGCAGGCGCACATCAAGGTGGTCTCCGACTGGAGCCTGAAGCCAGCCTACGACGTCATCGCGATGCTCAAGGGCAAGGAAGCGCCCGACGAATGGGTGATCCGCGGCAACCACCGCGACGGCTGGGTGTTCGGCGCGTCCGATCCGCTCAGCGGCCACGTGGCGATGATAGGCGAGGCCAAGGCGCTGGGCGCCCTCGCCAAGGCCGGCTGGAAGCCGAAGCGGACCATCGTCTACACCAGCTGGGACGCCGAGGAGCCGATGCTGCTGGGCTCGACGGAATGGGCCGAGACCCATGCGGCGGAGCTGAAGAAGAAGACCGTCGTCTACATCAACTCCGACTCCAACAGCCGCGGCTTCCTGAACGTCGGCGGCAGCCATGCCCTGCAGCACTTCGTCAACCAGGTGGCCGCCGACGTGACCGATCCGCAGACCGGGGTCTCGGTGCGCGACCGCCTGCGCGCCGCCATGGGCGTGGGCGCGGTGGAGAACCCGACCAACCCGCGCGCCGCGGCGCTCGGCCGGGCGGCGGCCGATCCCGCCCGCGACCTGCCGATCGAGGCGCTGGGCTCGGGCTCGGACTACTCGACCTTCCTGCAGAACCTCGGCCTGGCCACGCTCAACCTCGGCTTCGGCGGCGAAGGCTCCGACGGCGGCGTCTACCACTCGGCCTACGACACCTACGAACACCACACGAAGTTCGTGGACCCGGGCCTCGCCTACTCCGGCGCGCTGGCCAAGGTGACCGGCCGCATGGTGATGCGGCTGGCCGACGCCGACTTGCCGGTGCAGCGCTACGGCGACTTCGCCGACACCGTCTCCGGCTACCTCGACGAGGTGAAGCGGCTGGCCGACACCAAGCGCGACGAGGCGGCGGCGCGCACGCGCCTGCTGGCGGCCGGGGCCTACAAGCTGGCCGACGACCCGACCGTCTCCCGCGGCGATCCCGCGCCCCTGCCCGTCTCTCCGCGCCTGGACTTCGCGCCGATGGATCGGGCGGTGGCGAAGCTGAAGGCCAGCGCCGCCGGGTTCGACACGGCGCTCACGGCCAGGGGCGGCGCGCTCTCTGCGGCGCAGAAGAAGAAGCTGGACGCGACGCTGATGCCGCTGGAGCAGACCCTGCTGCGCGACAAGGGCCTGCCGTTCCGGCCCTGGTACAAGAACATGATCTACGCGCCCGGCCGCTTCACCGGCTATGGCGCCAAGACCCTGCCGGGCGTACGCGAAGCGATCGAGGAGCGGCGGTTCGACGACGCCACGGCCTACATCGGCCTCACCGCCGAAGCGCTCAGCGACTACGCCGCCGGGCTCGACGCGGCCACCGCGGTGCTCAATGGCGGCTGACGGCCCTCTGGCCGCGGGGTCGCTGGCCGGCGCCACGATCGCCTTCGACCTGGACGGGACGCTGGTCGACACCGCGCCGGACCTGATCGGCACGCTGAACGTGCTCCTGGAGGGCGAGGGCCTGCCCGCCTTGCCGCTCTCGGAGGCGCGACCGTTCATCGGGCACGGCGCGCGCTGGCTGATCGAGCGCGGCTTCCAGGCCGCGGGCACGCAACTGCATCCGGCGAAGAGCCAGCAGCTGTTCGACGCCTTCGTCGCCCGTTACCGCGCCCATATCGCCGACGAGAGCCGCCCGTTCCCCGGCTGCGAGGCGGCGCTGGACGCGCTCGCCACCGCCGGCGCGCGCCTGACCGTCTGCACCAACAAGCCCACCGGCCTCTCCGTGGCCCTGCTCGAGGCCGTCGGCCTGGCGTCGCGTTTCGCCGCCATCGTCGGCCCTGACGCCGCCCCCGCCGCCAAGCCCGACCCGCGCCACCTTGCGGCCGCCGTGACCGCCGCCGGCGGGACGATCGACCGCGCCATCCTGGTCGGCGATTCCGCGACCGACGTCGGCGCCGCGCGCGCCGCGAAGGCCGGCCTGATCCTCGTCCGCTTCGGCTACACGGAGATCCCAGCGGAGGACCTCCACCCCGACGAACTGATCGACCGCTACGACCAGCTGCCGGCCGCCTGCATGCGGCTGCTGGCCGCTTGCGGCTGACGGCGGCCTCGGCTATAGCCCCCGCCTTCCCGAAGGCGGATGCGTAGCTCAGCGGGAGAGCACCTCGTTCACACCGAGGGGGTCACAGGTTCAATCCCTGTCGCATCCACCATCCTGCTTCGCTCTGACGGGCTTCGCGGGACACGTCCTGAGCATCGATGGCGAAGCAGGATGCCCTCCGAAGCCTTGGCGAAGGAGAGCTGCCGACTTGCGGCCGGACCTACGACCCGCCCTTCAGGTTGAGGCGTACGCCGACATAGACCGTCGCGCCCTCGACCGGCCGCGCATCGGCCGACCAGAGGCTCATGCGCATGGCGCTGGCGAGCTTGGCCGCCGCTTCTGAGAAGCCCTCGGGATCGGCGCCGTCGGGCGCACAGGTCGCCAGCCCGCCGCCGGCGTCAACGACGCACCGGGCCACGCCCCGGCCGGAGGTGAGGCCCTTTGCGGCCGCCTCGGGTGGGAACATCTTCGGCGTCGCCTTGGGATCAGGGCCCTGCACCCAGGTGGGCGCGCTCACCGTGTGCGCGCCGCCCGGCGGTGCGAACCGGATCGGGACTTCCACCTCGACCGACTCGCCCCTCGGCGCGTGCACGATTTCCGGCTGCACGCGGAAGTCCGCGGCCAGCTTCACCGCCGCCTCACCGAAGCCCTGCTTACGCGGCTCCTCCGTCGCGACGCGGCAAGCCGACAGCCGCCCGTCGCCGCCCACCCGGCAATGCGCCACGGCGAACCCGGTCGCGCCGCCGGCGGCCTCCGGATAGGCGCGGTCGACGGTCTCGAACGACGGCGTCTTCGCCCAGACGGGGTTGGTCATCAGGGTGATGCGCGTGTTCGGCAGCGCGTTGTGCCGCACCTCGAGGTTCCCTCTCGAGAGCTTCTTTTGGCCGACCGGCTCGATGACCTCGGTATTCGGGGCCCTGTAGGTCATGGCGACGTTCATCAGGCCGGCGACGGGCTGGCCGTCACGCCCCTTGCGAGGCGCGACCTTGATGTGCGGACGCATGGCCATGGCGGCGTCTGCGAAGCCCCGTCCGCTGGGTCGTTCGAAGGCGACCCGGCACCACTCGGCCAAGCCTTCCACGTTGATCCAGCAGGTCAGCGTCACCGCGCCCGACCGGCGGACCTGGTAGGCGTCCGCGGGCCAGATGGAGACCCCCTGACTGCGCAGGGTGTCGTCGTCGCTGGTCATGTTGAAGGTCGCATCGACCGGTGGCGACTTCTTGGGCATCGGCGTCACCAGCACCCCCGACACGTCGGTCGGCGGCTGCGCCTGCGGCGTGGCGGCCAGCAGCAGGGCGAAACCCAACGCGATCATGGGACGACCTCCGCTCCCTCGCAGGAAATCCTAGCATAGGCGTCGTCGGGGCGGCGCCTCCCGCGCGTTTTGGCGTAGCGCGGGTACGCAAATCGTGCATCCTTCGCGGCGGCCGGCTTCAAAACTATGGTATGCTGGCCGCGACGGACCAGGCTTGGGAGAGCGGGCATGAGGGTGGTTCTGGGTTCCGCGGCGATCGCCGCGATCGTGGCCGCGTCCATGGGAGCCATGTCGGTGACCGCCGCACCGACGGGCGTCGCCATGACGCCCGAGCGGGTCAGCGACTTCCAGCTCACCGACACGACGCGCATGGCCCACCGGCTCGGCTACTTCCACTACGCGCCGGCGATCGTGCTGATGTCGCAGAAGGTGGGGTCGCCGGTCTCGCGGGCCGGCGCGGCTGAACTTGCGAAGCTGCAGGCCGCCTACGCCGACAAGGGCGTGCTCTTCTACATGATCAACTCCGCCGACACGCGCGAGGCCGCCGCGGCCGAGGCGAAGGCGCAGAACTTCAAGATGCCGGTGCTGATGGACGACCTGCAGCTGGTCGGCGAACAGATGGGCATCCAGCGCGACGGTGAGTTGTTCGTCCTCGACCCGAAGGCGGGCAACAAGATCGTCTTCCACGGTCCGGCGACGGGCGGCGCGGCGGCGATCGAGGCGGTGCTGGCGGGCCAGCCGGTGGCCCAGCCGCGGGCCGACGCCACCACCGGCCAGAAGATCGCCTTTCGCGAGCGCGCCCGCGCCGCGTCGTTCGACGACATCTCCTACGCGAAGACCATCGCCCCGATCCTGCAGGCCAAGTGCGTGAGCTGCCACCAGAAGGGCGGCATCGGGCCGTTCCGGATGGACAGCTACGAGGTGGTGAAAGGCTTCGCGCCGATGATGCGCGAGTCCGTCATGACCAAGCGCATGCCGCCATTCTTCGCCGACCCGCACGTCGGCAAGTGGTCGAACGACACCTCGCTGACGGCGGAAGAGACCAAGACCCTGGTGCACTGGATCGAAGCCGGCGCGCCGCGCGGCAAGGGCGAGGACATCCTGAAGGCGCAGGCGGGCGAGGCCCCCGAATGGCCCGCCGCGCTCGGCAAGCCCGACGTGGTCGTTCAGCTGCCGTCGTTCAGCGTGCCCGCGAGCGGCGTGATCGAGTACCAGCGGATGCAGGTCGACAACCCGTTCAAGGGCGATGCCTGGCTGCGCGCGGTGGCGTTCAAGCCAGGCGCGCGCCCGGTGCTGCACCACATCACCTCGAACTATTCGCCCGACCGCTCGGCCCCGCCCGCCAACATCCCGGGCAGCTCCGTGGGTTCGTTCGTCCCGGGCGCGGGCGTGCAGGTCTACAACGTGGGCACCGGCGCGCCGGTGCCGGTGGGCGGCAAGCTCAGCTACTCGATGCACTACACCACCAACGGCAAGCCGATGACCGATGCGACGCAGATCGGCTACTACCTGCTCAAGACGCCGCCGGAGATCATCCGGCGCGGCGCCGTGATCTCCGACCCCGGCCTTTCCAGCACAGTGGGATCCGAAGCTTGGAATTCACGTGACTTGAAGTCGCG
>JADMIO011280052.1_pt1 | contig 35778 bp, 29 predicted proteins | sample 8958161 | NCBI WGS metagenome assembly JADMIO01 (sample SAMN16585339, study PRJNA669376) | soil metagenome | isolation source: Crop rotation soil | place: USA: Cullars Rotation, Alabama | collected 2011
GCCGCGACTTCAAGTCACGTGAATTCCAAGCTTCGGATCCCACTGTGCTGGAAAGATCCGCGGCGATTCCACCCCCGGCGGGTGAAATATCCGTCCCGTAGCCTTTGGCATCCCGCCCGACCAGAAACTGGCCCGCGAGGTAGACGCCACTCGTCGGATCGAATCGAGCCGCGAACGTCAGGTGGATCTGTGAGGCTGAACTTGTTTTTGAGAACAGATCGTTGCCGCCGACTGGAACCTCGGTCGCAAACTGTTTCGGATTCCGCGTGAGAATCGAATTTCCGCCGGCGGATAGAAATGCTCCATAAAGCTTCCCATCGTTTCCAAGCGCAATGCGTTCGCAGGACGTGGGTGCTCGCAGGTGGGTATCAGTAGCAGGGTCGAACCCATAGTTCTGCCACGCTTCACTTCCGTCCCATCTAAACCCGTTTAGATAAGCAACGCCGCCGATCTCACCCCGTTCAGCAACTCCAGAACGGGTGCCGCCGACAAAAACCAGCTTGTTCGCGCTGTCGATGGCGACGTCGTTGGCGGAGTACGGCGTGCTTAATGAGGTGACAGTCTTCCCATTGTTCGCTAAAATGCTCACTCGGCCTGGCGCACCGTCTCGCCTTAAAAGCGCCGCGACCGTACCGTCGCGTCCGGCGTCCACCCGGAGACACGGCAGCTCAGTAGCTGTCCGCCATTCGACCTGCGAACCCGACGCACTGAGTTTGATCACACCTTCATCGTTTGCGGCAAGATAAATGGCGCCGCTTCCATCCAACGACAAATCGCTGAGCATGTTGGCGACGCGCGCAACGGATAATACCGAGCGGCCATTGGACGACAGGCGAATCAGTGTCCCTTTCGATGCGCCCGTCGCACCGGACAACTCCACCGATGTCCGACCTTCCCAATTCCCATCCAGATTCGCGGCGAGCACAACGGTCCCGTCGTTCTGAATTCCAGCGCCTACGATGGAATCGTTGCCTTCATCACCCACATACGAAATTGAAGCCAATGCGGGTTTCCCTAGCGGCACAGGCGTCAGCTCTACATTCGGCGCCGCAACCGCAAAGTAGCCGGCGACGACATCGACTTTCTGGCCGTCGTCGGCGCGCTTCAATTCCACCTTGCCTTCATGCACATCCAGGCGCGTCGCGCTGTTGGCTTCAGAAAAAACGGAGAAGCGCGTACCAATCACCTTTATGACGGCGCTCTGCGTCGCGACACGGAACGCACTGCCGCTGGGTTGCGGCTGCACATCCGCCTCAAGAGCGCCCGACTTCAGTTCCACCACCGGTCCGCGATTGCCCGCGTACGAGTCGCTGATGGACCGCACTTCGCAGCTCTTGGAAAGCGTCACATACGATCCATCTCGAAATACGATACGAGCGTTTCCGCTTTCGCAGCGCACACCCTGCCCGCGATAAAGCGGCGTAGTGCGCATGGCTGCGAGTGTTTCATGCGCTCCTTCCAGAACGAATACGCGCGCGTCAGCGGCATCCAGCTCGGCAATTGGAGAACTCTTAAAGAATCCACCAAACACGAGAGTGATCAAAAGAATCGCAGCAACCGAGCTGGCGCCAATCACCCAGCGATTCCAACGCCTGTGTGTGTGTAAGGGTCGCGTGCTCTGAGCGGGCCCTGCTTCATGCAGTTTCTCAAGAACTGCAGCCGTGAACTGCCGTGTGGTGGAACGGTCCTTAAAGGAGAGCGCGTCCTGCACACGCCGCGGGAACCCGCCGCTATTCGTTTCCTGCGACAACGCATCCTGCAAAATCGGTTCGAGCCGCAGCAAGTCAGTTACAATCCGTGCGCGCTCAGGATCATTTTCGATAGCGCCGCCTAATTCGATGCGTTCGGCGTCGCTAATCGAGCCATCCAGCAGAGCCGCAACAAGGTCGTCGAAACGTTCCGCCGTCACAGCCCCGCCTCCGTGAGATGCGGCCCCGCCGTGGATCGCAGGCATTTCAACAGCGCTTCGCGCACGCGCAGCAATGAAATACGTACAGCTCCGCCGTTCATCCCCAGCTCACTGCCGATTTCATCCGCGCGCCGCTCCTCCTTGTAGCGCAGCGCGACCATCTGTTGGGATTTTGGCGACAGCTTTTGAACGCATGCGCGCAGTGCGGCGAGAACATTGGGGTCATTAAAGGGAGAGGCGGCGTCGGAACTTTGAGCCGATGCGAAAACTTCGTCCACAAATTCAATATACGCTTCACTACGAACGTACTTGCGAGCGTGCTCGCGGCTGACGTTGCGAGCTATACCGCGCAGGAAGCGCGGAAAGTCGTCCAGCGTCTCAATTCGGTCCAAACGTTGAAGCGCGCGAAGAAATACTTCCTGAGCGAGATCGTCGATCGAGTCAATTTGTGTCGAGATGGCCGCAACATACCCGCGCAAACTGTGATGATGTGCCGCAACCAGTTCAGCGATGGCCTTCTCATCGCGTTGGCGCACTTTCTCCAATGTCACACGAAACGATTCCGGCATTAATTGCCTCATCCTTGGCCGCGCTAACACTGAATATGACAGCCGCGGCGCAAGTGTTACGACAATTCACAGAATCATTTCAGCGCACAACTCCGATTCGTACCGACGGGACAACTACGAAGTCCTGATGAGGTTGAATCGACGTATGCACCAAATTTTCTAAGATTGGTCGGAACGATAGGATTTCGTGAAGATTCATGATCGGAAGCGGTAATCTTTTGTTACTAGTGGAAGTCGCGCGACTGGCGTTGAAGCGTTGAAATGAGTTCGGTCATGCTATCGACACGATGCGCAACAACGTGAATGACCTCTCCCTGCTTTTGCAATTTTCCTTCGATAATTAATCCGGCTTCTGAACGAGCTACGCGCCGATAACGTTCGAAAACAGCGGACCAGAGAACGATATTGGCTGTGGCAGTTTCGTCTTCCAAAGTCATGAAAACCACGCCGGAAGCAGTTTCTGGACGCTGGCGGACGAGTACGATCCCCGCGACGCGCACGGGAGCTCCGTTGTCTAAAGACTTTAAAGCCTCGCAGGGAACGGTATTCAAGCGCTTAAGCTGGGCGCGGATAAATGAAATCGGATGTGCTTTCAGCGACAAGCCGGTGCGCTGATAGTCCTGATTGACATGTTCATCCAGCGGCATCGCGGGAAGTTGCGGCCCAGGCTCTTCGGCACTCAATCCTTCGAACAGCGGCAATTCATTGTGTTCAGCGAGCACCTGCCAGAATGAGTCGCGGCGGTTCATTTCGAGTGACCGGAATGCGTCGGCTCCTGCAAGAATGCTGAGCACAGCGGGCTTCAGTCCGGTGCGACGTGCCATATCGCGGACCGAAGTAAACGGTGTTGTCCGCGCGGAAATCAATGATTGGACGTCTTCTGTTGAAAGACCTTTCACATGCTGAAATCCGAGTCGGAGTGTGAGTCTGTCGTCCAGTGTGCATGCCCACAAACTGTGATTGATATCCACCGGTAAGACGGTGACGTCGTGGTTCTGAGCATCGCGAATAAGCTGCGCAGGCGCGTAAAAGCCCATGGGTTGAGAATTCAGCAGTGCGGCTGTGAAGGCCGCTGGGTGATAGTGCTTCAGCCAGGCGGAAACATAAACCAGAATAGCGAACGATGCCGCGTGGCTTTCGGGGAAACCATAACTTCCGAAGCCGCGAATCATTTCAAAAGATGCTGCGGCGAAGGAGGGTTCGTAGCCTTTCGCCAGCATCCCTTGAATAAACTTCTCCTGGTACTTTTCGATTTGCCCGCCGCGACGCCACGCTGCCATGCTGCGTCTGAGCTGATCCGCTTGACCGGGGGTAAAGCCAGCGGCGACAATCGCAAGTTGCATGGCCTGTTCCTGAAATAGCGGCACGCCCAGTGTCTTCCCCAGAACTTCGCGCAATTCCTCTTTGGGATAAGTCACGTCTTCTTCTTTGGCCCTTCGTCGTAAGTAAGGATGAACCATGCCGCCTTGAATAGGGCCGGGTCGCACAATCGAAACCTGAATTATGAGGTCGTAATATTCTTTGGGCCTCAGGCGCGGCAACATGGACATCTGCGCGCGGGATTCGATCTGGAAAACGCCGATCGTGTCCGCACGTGAGCACATTTCATAAACTTTGGGATCGTCTTGAGGAATCGTTGCGAGCGTCCACTCCTTTTCACCCAGGTCTTTCAGCAGCTTAAAGCACTTGCGAATGCAGGTCAGCATGCCAAGGGCGAGGCAATCGACTTTTAAGATGTTCAGTTCTTCGATGTCGTCTTTATCCCATTGAATAACTGTTCGCCCTTCCATGCGCGCATTTTCAATCGGCACCAATTCTGCGAGAGGTCCGCGCGTAATAACGAAGCCGCCGACATGTTGAGAAAGGTGGCGAGGGAACCCCAGAATTTCCTTCGTGAGGCCTAAGAACATATCCATCGCTCGTTTACTAAAGTCCAGACCAGCCTCGCGTACCCGTCGATCCAACGTCTCGCCTTCATCATAACGATCCATGATGTCGGCAATCTTCTCGACGCTATCCAGCGACAGTCCCAGCGCTTTACCGACGTCCTTGGCTGCAGATTTTGGGCGGTATGAAATCACTTCAGCGACCAATCCAGCGCGCTCGCGACCGTATTTTTCGTACACATACTGCATCACTTCTTCACGCCGTTCGTGCTCAAAGTCGACGTCAATGTCAGGCGCCTCGTCGCGTTCCTTGCTGATGAACCGCTCGAACAAAGTGTTGGATTGGGCCGGATTCACCGATGTGATTCCGAGACAGAAACAGACAGTGGAATTCGCGGCCGAACCACGCCCCTGACAAAGAATGCCACGCGAACGTGCGAAACTGACAATGTCATGAACTGTGAGGAAAAAGGCCTCGTACTTTTTGCAGGCGATCAAACTAAATTCTGCTTCGATCTGGCCTCGCACTTTATCGGGAATGCCTTTTGGCCAATGTTTATGAGCTCCTGCCCAGGATAAATGAGCGAGATATTCCATTGGCGTCTGGCCGGGCGGGGCCAATTCTTCTGGGTATTCATACTTCAATTCATCGAGTGAGAAGTTGCATGCATCCGCAATCTCCAACGTGCGTGCCAGCCACAATTCACTACCTTTGCCAAGAATTGTGCTGAGCTCTTCCGCCGATTTCAGCCGACGTTCGCCGTTGGTGAACAGGCGGTGACCAGCCGCCTCCAGCGTGCAGCCTTCGCGAATACAGACCAGAACATCCTGCAAACGACGCCGATCCGCGGCGTGGTAGTGAACGTCGTTTCCGGCGACAAGCGGCACGCCGTAGTTTTTGCTGAACGCGATCAGGCGCTCGCGTCGTTCCGCATCGTGCGAGCCGTAATGCAGTTCTATTGCGGCATACAGACGCTTGCCGAACGCCTCTTTTAAGAGCACCGGAGGTTGTTCGATCCACAATCTGAACGTTTCTATATCACGAGGAGGAACGATGAGGCCGATCTGCCCCTGCGCATGTTCTGCAACATCCTGAAGCGCGAGCCTGCATTGGCCTTTTTCAGCGCGTCGGCATCCCAGAGTTATCAAACTGGTTAGGCGTCCATACGCATGGCGATCTGTCGGGTAGACCAGTACCGAGGGCGCATCTTCCGGGAAAATCTCCGCGCCAATCAGTACTTTCACTCCGGCTACTTTCGCAGCAGCGTGCGCACGCACAACGCCCGCCAAGGAGTTGCGATCAGTTATGCCTAGCGCACTCAATTCTAATTCTTTTGCTTTCGCCACCAATTCGTCGGCGAACGAGGCTCCTTCAAGGAAAGAGAAATTGGTTTTGCAATGCAGTTCGGCGTAGCGCACGAGCCGTTCTCCAGTCAATCGAACGAGCCGTGCACAAACCAGCGGTTTTCAATTAAATCCTCAAAGAGCCAATAGCGTGCGCTGGATTCGACTTCGATAATATAATAATCCCGTCGCTGAGCTCGGTCGCGCCACCATCCGGATTCAATGCGCTCTGGACCAGTCACTCGGTTGATAGTGTGATACCCGTCCTCACATGAAAAAGAATTCGGCCAGTCTACCTGCGCAGGCAGAGGTTGCGGAAGGAGTCGGAGTGGACGTAGCGCCTCATCCTTCTTCGCATTCGTATGGGGAAGTATTTTCTGATCCAGTGTGATCAATCGAAACGCGCGTTCCGGGAGTGGGTCGTCTTCGATTTGAACGCGGGAGACTACGGAAGGTCCCAAACGCGTAACTAGGCGATCCAGAAGCAGGCCTAATTCTCCACTGGAGTCGTTGTCTTTGGCGCATTCGAAGAGCGGCAACTGCTGTTCGGTTAGTGACTCCGAAGCAGTGACATGAATGGCGATCGCTTCGATGCACTCATCGACTTCAATTAACACATCATTCTTTGCATGCAGGCTTTTTCGCCGGAACTTTCGCATGCCGGATTGAGCTGGAATACGGAAGAGATCTTCAAGTCGTGTGCGTAGTAATTGCCAGAGATGCCTGCGGCTGTAGCTGCAACGATGCAGTGCGATTTCGGCGCAGACCGGTACGGAGAGTTCATGGTAAAGCCAGCATTCGATGTGACGCGCCCCGCGTTGCGCAATCTTTAATTCCTTCGACAGCCGTTCAATTAACTGTTCGAGAATCTTGAACAACACTTCGCTGCTGCGCACGGGATATTCGAACGCACGCGCGACGCGGAATTCTGGAGCGGGGCGCAATGGAACGAGGGGTTCCGGCAAAGCGCCAAAAAGCTGGTCGATTCGTACGATCAATTCTTTGCCAAAACGGCTGGGCAATGAAGCGCGTGGCTGGCGCAAGATGTCGTCGATGCGATTCAGTCCCAGAGGGCGAAAATCGGCGAGGATTTGATTGGAGAGTCGCAAGCTGGCCAGCGGTAGAGACGACAGCGTTTCCTTGAATTCGTGAGAGGCAATCGATGCGATAGGACCGTAGTGCGACAGCGCCCATGCAGCTCCCAACGTGGGTGCAATGGCAGCGCGAACTTTGTAACCGATCTTCTTCAAACTCCTCATGGCCAAGTCCAGTAGAGCTTCTTCACCATCGAAAACATTTTCGCAACCAGTGATGTCTAGTAGCAATGTTTGTGAAATTGGCGCGTGAGGCCCTTCGCTTTCCAGCGCAGCAAGTGGTGAGAATCGTGTTGTCCACAAACACAGTTCTTCGAGCGCAGTCCGGCATTCGGCCACATTCTGTTCATAAAGTAGAAGCTGCGGCGCAACGGCTTTTGCTTCGGCGACAGACATTCCGCTGCGTACACCCAGCGTGTTCGCTTCGCCGGAACAGACGCGCAGATGACTGCCGTATTGTGAGCGCTCAAACAACGCGACAGGCTGCTTTTGGGTATCGGGATGCAACCGTCGCAGATGTTGGATCGGCCAACGTGGAAAGAAAAGCGCGAGGTAGCGTTTCACACCTGCACCTCGATTTCGTTCGATGAAACTTCCGGCTGTCCGCGAGCATGAAGAATACGCAATCGAACTTTATTCGAGCCCCAGGCCGTCACTTGAATCCGAAGCGAACCCCAACAAGGTTTGCGCAGCGCAGCCATCGGCCGTATCACAAATCCCAAGCCGCCCCCGCGCTCTGCCGCAAGCTGAAGCCGTCGAAAAACCATATTGTCCATACTGTTCGACGCCCAGAAACACGCGCCGATATCTTTCGAACGCAGCAGTTGGGCAAAGCACCAGGCTGCCTCTTGGTGCGTCGCTTGCACCAAAATTAATTTCTGAAGATTCCACCCATACGCATTGGCAACGACAGGGTTGAAAGTGGCCTCTGTATCCATGACCGCCCAAGCAGACTTCTCTTCGGCCGCCTGTCGCGCCCATCTTAGGGCGAGCGAATAGGCACCTATTCCCGCGCTGTCGTGAAGCAATTCAACAAAGCTCCCGAGTACAAAACCAGCGCGCGGCAGCCATGCATCGAGCTCAGGGAATGAGCTGGAAACACAGCGTTCGCGGCGTTCTAGAATGCCCTGCTCGAGGGCTGAAATTTGAGATCGAAGCTGGGCGACAAGGGCCATTAGAATGTTCTCAATCTAAGTAGAACCCTAAAATAATCCGATAAAATTTCAATACAAATTAAGGTTGACTCCTAAAATTATCCAAAAATTTCTACTTTGAAAGTGTAAAGTAAATCTATGTAATGCTTAAAGTGAATAGCTGTAAGCCGATTTACCCAATTCATAGATTTTAAGAAGAATAATATAAGTGTATTATTAGGTCGCGTGAGGAGTGAATCCTAATGGAGCGGCGATGAATACTTAGGCTACGGTTGCATTGAAAAAACACGTGGCCGTGCGTGATAACAGGTAGGCTGTCTGCTGTTATGTACCATGAAAGAGTGGGCGTTGGTCGGGGCGACTCGATCTGTAGGACACCTGATGAGCTTTGGTGGCTTTCGGCCAGTACAAGTGTCCAACAATAGGGCATGGCAACTCCGACAGGAAAAGCGGATTTCCTCCTTACGCCTCTCCGGCGTTGTGCGCAAACTTGGAAAGAAGTTCGCATTTCCGAGAATGAGCGGGCGTAGCTGCACTGCTACAAATTATTTCAAACACAACGTTTGCGGAAATGAACTGCATTATTAGGCGTGGCCTGACCATTGCTACCCTTCAGTTATCGGAATGGGAGGGGCCAACTATGATTATTAAAGACAGCCGACTATTGGTTGCCGCCGATGTCATGACGCCGAATCCAATTACGTTGGGCAGGGGAACTTCTGTAAAAGATGCCTGTGCGTTCCTGCTTGCCAACGGCATCAGCGCGGCACCGGTGATTAATGAAGACGGCAGGGCAATCGGAGTTGTCAGCCTTACGGATATCGCTCAGCAATTCGGCATTGCGACGGAACGTACGACGGTGAACGACATCCTGATGCCGTTGATTTTTTCAGTCCTCGCGTCCGACACGCTTCAGGTCATTGTCGACGCGTTTATTGCGCGCAAAGTACACAGGCTTTTCGTAACCGATGCTGATGGCGTCTTGGAAGGAGTGATTACCTCCCTGGATATTCTAAAAGCGTTGAATTCGTCTCCGGTGTGATTCACAGCGGCAACCACAGGCATTTGATTGGAGAATAGCGATGACAAAAACAGCGAACAAAAGTCGTTCCAAATCGGCTCTGAATAAAAAAGGTAACAAGCCCATCAGCGCCGCATCCGGAGTTCTGAAAAAGAATCAAACGCTCCGTGCGCTTCCCAAAAATCGCCTGACTGAAGGACAGCATGGACGGAAGCAGAATCAGCCGCGCGGTAAAAAGAAATAGAGGTCGCACATGGACTTGAGCACGCGCTACCTGGGGCTTTCTCTGGCCAATCCGTTCATGGCAGGGGCGAGTCCGCAGAGCGATAACGTGGATACGGTTGTGCAACTCGAAGCCGCGGGTGCTTCGGCAATTATAATGCATTCGCTTTTCGAAGAGCAAATCAATCTGTCCGAAAACTCATCGGAACTCTTTGCGTCGGCCGCAACATGTTTTCCCAACGAAAATGCTTTCGCACTGACGCCGGAAACGTATCTTCAACATCTAAAGCGTTTAAAATCATCCGTGGCGATTCCGATTATCGCATCGCTGAATGGCGTCACTCCAAGCGGCTGGGTGCGCTACGCAGAATTCATTGAGGGCTGCGGAGCGGACGCGCTGGAGCTGAATATTTATAACGTTTCGAGCGATGTCGATGATCCCGCAAACGAAGTCGAACGTCGCTTGTTGGATCTGGTCGCGGCTGTTCGATCTGCGATCAAGATTCCACTAAGTATCAAACTCGTCCCGTTCTATTCGGCACTACCCAATTTGGCTAGGCGCATCGCTGACGAAGGCGCGGATGGGTTGGTGCTCTTTAACAGAAGCTATTATCCCATGGTCGATGTTGAAGATCTCACGTTGACCTCGCTGCCTGAGTTGTCGGGTCCGTGGGAGCTTCCATTGCGTTTGCGGTGGGTTGGTATTTTGTATGGAAAAGTAAATGCCGCGCTTTCAATCACCGGGGGTATTCACTCCGTTGACGATGCGGTCAAATCGATCCTTGCCGGAGCCGACACGATTCAGCTTGTGTCCGTTCTATTGAAGCACGGCCCGGAGTACCTGAAGGAACTGATCACGGGATTCGATTTGTGGATGACCCGGCGGAAATTCCATTCTCTGGACGAGTGCCGCGGACTGTTGAGTTTGAAGAATTGCCCGGACGCCGCGGATTACGAACGAGGCACTTATGCGCTGGGCTTGCAGGGCTGGAATGAGCGCAAAAAAGTAACGCGTCCGACGAACCCACGCCTGTAAAATCTCAATTCGATTTCGATGCCGGAGTTTCCTCCGGTTCGCCCAGTTGCCGGTACAGTGATGAGAGCGAAATGCCAAGTACCTTTGCGGCGGCTTTCTTGTCGCCTTTTGTATCCTTCAACACTCTGCCGATATGCGAAAGCTCGAATTGCCGAACCGCTTCTTTTAGATCCCGCGATACGGCTGGCGGGAACGCGGTATTTCCGGTGAGCGAAATATCCGAGACTTTAATATTCGGTTCCTCGCCGATAATCATGGCGCGTTCCATGACATTCTGGAGTTCTCGAATATTCCCTTTCCAAGGAGCGGATTTCAAACACTCCATCGCTTCGTCATCCACGCCTGTGTAGTGTCGGAATAGATCCCGGTTAATCCGCTTCAAAAAATGCTGAATCAGGAGGGGAATATCTTCCGATCGTTCGCGCAAAGCGGGCGCGTGGACTTCCATGATCGCAAGCCGGAAGTACAAATCTTCCCGGAAGCGCTTTTCCGCCACTTCGACTTTCAGATCGCGATTGGTTGCGGCGACGATGCGCGCTTCGAACGGAATAAACCGGTTGGACCCAACGGGATGAATCATCTTCTCTTCCAGCACGCGAAGAAGCTTTGCCTGCAGCGCGAGCGGCAATTCGCCGATTTCGTCGAGGAAGAGAGTACCTTTGCGCGCAGATTTAAAGAGCCCTTCGTTGTCGACCACCGCACCACTAAAGGCACCTTTTTGATGCCCGAACAATTCACTTTCCATCAGGTTTTCTGGAATTGCCGCGCAATTTACGGCCACGAAAGGTTCCGATCGAGCCGGTCCCTGCGAGTGAATTGCGCGGGCGATCAATTCCTTGCCCGTACCGGATTCGCCGGTGATCAAAACATACGAACGCGTCGGTGCGACTTTCTGAATCAGCACGCGGATGCGCGCCATCGGTACGCTCGCGCCAATCATTTCAAGTGGTCCGACTTTGCGATCCAGATCGCGGCGAAGCATTCGATTCGCGATCTGAAGATCGATATTTTGAAGAATGCGTTGCGCTTTGGACAACACTTCTTCCATCGCGAGCGGCTTGATCAAATAATCGGCTGCCCCCGCTCGCAAAGCTTCAATCGCGGTTTCCATGGAGCCGAACGCGGTCATGACAATAAAGGCTGTTTCGGGCGAACTTGTTTTGGCGCGGCGCATCAACTCTTGCCCATCCATCCGCGGCATGCGCAGATCTGTGATCATCAGCTGCACGGACTGGCTGTTCAACACGGCCAGCGCCGCTTCGCCATCCGGAGCAGTGAGCACTCGATAGCCCTGGTCGGTTAGAACCGATGCCAGCTCGTCGCGAATAATCGTTTCGTCTTCCGCAATCAGTATGGTGCTCATAGAGTCCTCTTTTCAATTGTTCCGCTTGCATTCCGGCTGCCGGCGTTGATGGGCAATTCGATTTTAAAAGTCGTGCCCTGGCCTGGCTGGGACGCCGCCTCAATGCGGCCATTGTGCCGCGTGATAATTCCGTAACTTACGTATAGCCCCAAGCCCGTGCCCTTTCCAACTTCCTTGGTGGTGAAAAACGGCGCGAATATCTTGGTCAACTGTTCTGGAGTCATGCCGCATCCGTTGTCCTGCACTTCGATAAATATGGAACGCGTGTCGTTGCTGTAGGCGCGCACAAACATGCGGCCGCTCTGTTCACCTGTTGCGTCGATCGCATTGAGGAACAGATTCAGGAAAACCTGCGACAGTTGATCCGCGATTGCGTAGGTGGGAGGCAGTGTTTCGCTGAGTTCCAGTTTTACGTCGATGTTCTTGGCGCGGCGTGAAAGTCGCGCGATATCCAGCGCGTCTTCCAGTAGCTTGGCGATATTCACGCTCTGCCAGTTCGACGAACCCGGTCGCGCGAAGGATACAAGCTGCCGCACGATTGAAACGATGCGTGAAACCTGATCGCGAATGCGTTCGAAACGCTCGATGATCTGCGGATCGACGCCGGTGCTCTTGCGAAGCTGGTTGTCACAGATGGCCATGATGGATGCGAGCGGGTTCCCGATCTCGTGTGCAAGTCCGCTGGCCAGCAGGCCGACCGCCGCGAGTTTTTCCTGGTGCAGAACCTGCTGCTGCGCGGCGCTCAACGCATCCTTGTCGTTGTCATGATACGCTTCCAGAACAATCGACATATCCAGCAGCAGCGCTTTTCGAAAAGCCGACTCCGCTGCCATGCGACGGATCGAATCGTTGGCGAAATGTTCGCTGAAGAACGGCGTGAGCAGGTCGAAGAACAGAACGTATGCGCCAATGTACCATTTGAAATCCAGGCCAATGCGGAAGTGCGTTTCTCCGATCACGCGCCGATGCTGGTAATACTTCTCGTCGAAAATCGCATCGAACACCGAGAGTACATACTCGCGTTGTGCTTTCAGCAGGCGCTTCACGACGCTTTCATCCATTAAAAAACGACGCGTTCCTTCGAACGCTTTAAGATGAACATAGAAGCGGTGTACGTAGTCGTCCGCATGGCGATCGATCATGGGGCGAACTTCCCGCAAGATTTCGATGTCCATGGGAGTGATGCCGATGTAGCGGAGATATAAATTGATGCTCATACCGGCTCCGAGTTCGCAAAGTCTATTGGAACTCATCTTATATCCGTTTCCGCAATCGTGAGTCATCATTTGGATTTCTTCATATCCACGCCCGTCAGTCCGGTCAGCCGTTGTGCCTCCTGAATCATCTCCCTCATTTCGAATGGCTTGGAGAATCCGGAATTGGCTCCAAGCATGATCATCGCGTCGAGCTTTTCCGACGAGTAGTAGGCGGATACAAGGACCACCGGCAGCGTTTTCAATTTTTTACTCTGCCGAATCCGTTTCAATACCTCCAGACCGCTCAAGCCCGGCATGTGGATATCAATAATTGCCAAAGCTGGGTGAAGCTCCTCGATTTTGGGCAGTACGTCATCGCCGCGATGGACGGCAGCGACATTAAATCCCGCATCCAAAAGCGCATTGGATAGCATCTCAAGTTGATCCGGATCGTCTTCCGCAATCAGTACGGGTCTGCTCGTTTCCATTTCGCACTTTCAACCGTTGAGTTCCAAGCTGGATCGCCGGCCACAACTCGATCGACCGATAAACCTCACGAATGAATGAAGGCAAATGTTCGGCCACTTGTAAGCTCTGAAATTCTGCACGAATTCAGTAGCGCGATTCTCAAAGCCGACAGTGTAATTCTCAATCTTGGGAAATCGTTCCGAAAGCAGACGCACCGTGCTGCGGAGAAGAAGCAAGCCGAGTTAGGGCATGAATGCATTGACTGCGCTAATTGCGGTGAATTGAGGGCGAAGTCCAATATTTCCGCGCGATTCACTTTTCTTCGTCGCACAGCAGCCGCACCGAAGGCGTAGTCGTATCATCCAGTTGCCCCTGCCGCACAGACCAGATAAATGCCGCCACGCCAGTGCCAGCCAAGAGCAATGCAACCGGAAGTACGATGTATAAGACACTCATGCTTGCTTCTCGAAGGTCCTTGCGCTAATTGCAAGAGAGAGAACCGTCGTTGAACTAATCGGCATCAGAATGGCTGCGATTAAAGGATCGATGTATCCGAATGCAGCCAGACCCACTGAAAATGCGTTGTAAAGCAGTGATGCGCACAAGCAGCGGCGCACAACAGCAACAGTTCGCCGCGATGCTTTCACTAAATCCGCAATTGCGGACAGCCCTGGTTTTCCCAAATACACTGGTGCTGCCGCCAAGCTAGCTTCAGCGCCGCCATGAACGGCAATTCCGACGGATGCGGCGGCCAGGGCCGCGGCATCATTGACCCCGTCACCGACCATGACCACGCATCCCTGCTTCAGAGCCAACTCGACTCGGGCAAGCTTCTGCTCCGGTTGCATGCCGCCATGCGCATCCTCTGAACCTACGCCTACGCTCTGGGCTATCGTGCGTACGACATCTGGGTGATCACCCGATAGAATCGCGACGTCCCACCCGAGCTTGCACAGCCTGTCGATTGCACTCTTTGCGTCGGTCCGAATTGGGTCTGCGAAGCCCCCCACACCATGCACGATGCCGTCGATCGCCACGAGCACGGGCGTTTGCCCTCGTTGGAGACAACTCTCTATCTCACGCACGAGCTGTGTGTCGATACGATTCTGTTTTGAAAGCACATACTCAGCCGAGCCAATTTGAACTGTGGCGCCCCGAATGGTTCCTGCGATTCCGCCGCTGGCGAATTGGCGCACACCCTCCACTTTTGATATGGGAACACTCTTTCCCCACGCATCGAGAAACGCGCGCGCTATCGGGTGTGCGGAGTGACTCTCCAATGAAACGATGTATTCGCGTGCCGCATCGTCGCCACTCCATTTTACCAGTTGCATGCGCCCTTCGGTGATCGTCCCAGTCTTGTCGAGGAAGATAGTCCCAGTCTTCGCCAGCGTCTCCAGAACTTCACCATTCTTGATCAAAATCCCCCGGCGTGCCGCGCGACCGATGGCAACTGCTACCGCAAGAGGGGTTGCCAATCCCAACGCGCACGGACACGCGACGATCAGGAGGGCCACAGAATGTTCCATTGCGATGAATGGCGAATGCGAATACCAACCCAGGAAGGTTGCGGCAGCAAGGACCAGTGTCATTGCCGTGAATATCCCAGAGATCCGATTCGCAAAAAGTACGATAGGCGCACGCCGCCGCGATGCTTGAGCCACGAGATCCATCAGTTTTCCAGCACGTGTCTCTTCGCCCGTGGTGTCGACTTTAACCCGCACCGTCGCACTGACGTTAATCATGCCGGCGCACACTTCATCGCCAGGACCAATCCGACGCGGAATTGATTCGCCGGTCATCAGCGCGGTATCGAGCGAAGATTCTCCGGATATGACGTGGCCGTCTGCTGGCATGGATTCGCACGCGCGAACCTCGACCAGGTCGCCGCGCTGGAGTGCTTCGATTGGAACGTCAGACACTCCGTTCACGTCCACGCGCCGCGCCGAGGTCGGGGTAATCGCATAGAGCAGATTCATTGCGTCGTCGGCACGAGCTTGTTGCTTGCGTTGAATCAATCGTCCTGCAAGCAGAAGGAACACGAGGACGCTGAGTGAATCAAAATAGATTTCACCCTGCCCGGTTAACGTGTTAGCCACTCCCGCAAGTCCGCCAACCCCAATGGCAAGCGAAATCGGAATATCCAGATGCGGCGTACGCGATCGAAGCGCAGTCCAAGCGCCTTTGAAGAAAATGCGGCCGGGCCAGACAAGGGTTAACACACCCAGAGCCATGCTCAGCCAACGGAACAGCTGAGTGTGCACCGGGTCCATTCTGCTAAACGTGCCAGAGTAGAGCGCAAACGCGACGAGCATGAGATTTCCAGCCAGTGCTCCCGCGACGCCGACGTGGGTCAAGTATCTGCGATCCTCGCGTGTACGTACCTCGCGTGCTTCAGTACCGCGCGCGGGATGAGGCGGATAGCCCAGCCGATCCAGTTGGTGCGCGATGGCACTCAATTGGACCTGATCGGGATTCCATGTAACGGTGGCCTGGGCTTTTCCAAGATCCAGAACTGACTCGCGAACACCCGAAAGCAATTGAGGAAGTTTTTCGATCAGCCACGCACAGGCTGCACAATGGACACCTTCTAGGACGAAGGTGGTGCGCAGCGTACTGTCGATCTGCGCGGTGACGTGCAGCGCGTGATAGGTCTGATCGTCGTATTCGCGGTAGCTCTTGCCGGTCACGCGGGCTGGTTGGTGTTCCTGCGCGGTACGGTCGCGCATGCGGTAGTACGCTTCGAGATTGCACTCTTTCAATGCAGCGAAGACCGTGCGGCAGGCGGTGCAACAGAATTGGCGTTCGGCTCCCCCTTCCAACAGCGCAGGTGGCACCGGCAGACTGCAGTGCGAGCAAAGAATCGCGGCGTGTGCGCTCATCGTGGGGCGACTCCAGCTTTGCAGCAGACGGGAGTTTCGGCGGCGATGCGCAGGACGTGCTGCGACTCGGATTCTGTTGAGGCGCGCGCAAATTCCAGGAATTCCATGTGGACAGCACCGCGTGAAAAGCAGGTTAGAAGTCCGACCGCTATCAGAAGTGCAGGCAATGCACGGCGGATGTTGACGAGCGTTTGAGATTGAATGCGGCGGAGTAGTGCACCAACGAGAACAAGCGCAGGTAGTGTCCCGAGCCAGAAGGCGGCCATACTGAGCATGCCTCCGAGCGCATGTCCCGTTCCGGCGGCAACGAAGAGAAACGCATAGAGCCATCCGCAAGGCAGCGCAGCGCTTAGGAGACCCAGCGAAAATGCGCGTGCAGTCGGAGTGACTTGCTGCAGACGAGCAACAGTTGAGACATAGAACTTCTGAAGAAATGGCGGTGGAGTTGGAAGGACGCGATGGAAACTCCATTCCTGCGCCAAAAGGCAGAGTCCAAACAGGACCATTGTGCTTCCAGCCAGTAAAGCGGCGCCGCGCTGAATGCCAAGGCTGATGGAGCCGACGTTCACCAGCGAACCTATGGCACCAGCGAGAGCGCCCAGCATAACGTAAATCACTAGACGGCCAAAGTTGTACGCGGCAGACATGCGCGCGTACGAAGCGCCCCCGCCACAGGCGAGCGTGACGAAGCCGCCGCACATGCCGGCGCAGTGCGCGCTGCCGAGGACACTGGTCGCCAACACGGACGCAATAAGTGCGTTCATCGCGGGGTCTCCGCGATTTTTGGCAGAATCAGATCGACGAGCAATTGTTCAGTAAAAACGGCACTGCTAGTTCGAGCGAGCACGCGAAATTCCCATATGCCATCGCGGTTCAATGGCGATGCGAGACGGTAGTTGCCGTCGCCTGTGGGCTCGAGCGTCGCTTCGCGGAAGTCCGCTGCGCGTGCGTGATGGAAATACCGCAGTGTCACGTTTGCATTGCTGATGGGCTGCTGATGGTCGTCCTGCAGAGTGAGGACGAGTTGGTTGGCTTGACCGCGCGATGGGTTGAGATGGACGTGGCTGTGCCAGCCCATGAGGAGACTGCTGCGCTGGCGGGCGACGACGCGATCCCAATCGACGGCTTTGCGGTGATAGTCGGTTTCGACGGCGAAGGAGCGATCCTGCGAGGCGAATGCGACGCCAACAATGCACATCGACGCCTGAAGGACGAGCATTCCGATGAGGATCCAAGGCCAAGGTGAGCCTTTATTCGTGGCGTGATTCATGCTCCACCTCCTTGCTCTGAGGGCCCAGAAGTCTGCACCGCAGGTCCCTATGAAATCCAGGGTCGCTCGAAACAGTCAGTGTGAGTTCGCAACTGCCGTCGGCGAAGAGTTCTCGCGGCATGGAGATCGTCAGTGTTTCGGTGCGAGATTCGCCGGCGGCAATATCCAGCACTGGATTCCCGGCCAGAATTTTCCCGTTTGAGGCAATAGGGAGTTCCAAGCGGTATTGGACCGCGTGTTCACCACGGTTGGTGATCTTGAGCTTGATCGAATTGCTGACGGTGCCGTCGGTGAGCACATTGAAGGGATTGCCCGCCGAGCGCATGACAGTCACGTCAGTGTCGGCCTTGTTGAGCAGCAACGTCAAGAATAGACCGCCGACCGCTAACAAAGCCGCGGGATAGGCAAGAACGCGCGGGCGGAGCCAGCGACGCGGTTTCCCATCCAGTTCGGCCTGCGAGCAGTAACGAATCAAACCTGTGGGCTTGGCGATTTTTGTCATAACCTGATCGCACGCATCAATGCATTGTGTACAGGCGATGCATTCCATCTGCAGGCCCTTGCGAATATCGATTCCGGTCGGACAAGCGGCGACGCAAAGTTTGCAATCAATACAATCGCCTCGCGTGGGCGTCATTGCTTCCATTGTCAATGTGAGCGAACCACGGGGTTCACCGCGGCGCACGTCGTAGCCCACAATCGTGCTTTCGCGGTCAAGCAGGACCGACTGAAACCGGCCGTAGGGGCAGGCGAGCACGCAGAGTTGTTCTCGAAAGAAGGCAAAATCGATAACCATCAGGAGTGACGTGACGAACATCACCAGGAACCCCTGAGGATGCTGGAAAGGCGATTGCGTGCACCACTTCGAGAGCGTATCGACACCGACGAAGTACGACAGGAAGACGTTTGCAAGTACACGCACAGTATGACGACGAGCATATAGTAAGCCGCTTTTCGCGCACCCATTGTGGAAACTCTGGCTGAACCGCCACGACCGACGGTGCCTTCGAAAAAGCGTTCGAGTGGGCGAAAGATGAATTCCATATAGACGGTCTGTGGACAACCCCAGCCGCACCAGGCTCGACCGGCGATAGCCGTGACGAGAAAGACGCTGAGGAAGGCGCCAACCATAAAGAGCGCGAGGAGGATGGTGTCTGTGGGCAGGAAGGTATAGCCGAACAAGGTGAAGTGACGGTTTACTACATCCAGGAAAACGGCAGGCTTGGCGTTAATGCGAACGAAGGGCAGGGCCACGAAAAGAGCAATGAGTGCATAGGCGACGATCCGACGCGCGTGCCAGAAGCGCCCGGTGAACAGGCGTGGCTTGATCCAACGGCGGCGACCATCGCTTTTCAAGGTTGAGAGAACTGGTTCCACTGCCATCATTGCGGACCTTCAATCTGTCGGGCTTACTGACCACTTTTTACTTCAGCACTGCTCCACGCGGGAATCACGACACCTTCGGGCGGGCGGGGACCGGAAAGGTTTTTGCCGCGCAGGGTCGCGACATAGGCAGCGACGAGCACGACTTCATTGGGATGCATGCGCGTTTTCCAAGCGGGCATGGCTCCGTTGTTGGCGCCATCGCGGATAACGCGCGGAATGTCGGAGAGTTCCTTGACGTTTTTCCATGCGTCGTCGGTCAAATTGGGACCGACCAAGCCTTCAGCGTTGGGGCCGTGACAGGAGACACAGTTGCCTTTGAAGATGCTCATTCCGGCGGAGACGTAGTCGCTCTTTTTCGCATATTGAAGTATCGATGCAGTATCGGACTTCAAATCGCCCATTTCGGCGAAGCGGGCCTTGAGATCTTCACCGACGGACATTTCGTAATCGGTGATGAGATCGCGGCCCGGGACATCGGAGTGGTAGTAGATGCCGTAAAGCACAGCGAAAATGATTGTGAATACGAACATCCAGACCCACCAACCGGGCATGGGGTTGTCGTATTCGCGAATACCGTCGTATTCGTGCTCCATGGGATCCTGAGTGGTTTGATTTTCAGCGGCTGAATTCATGGTGCGAATTAGCTCCAGTCCACGGGCGTGCGACAGATTTTTTTCCCGTCTTCAAGCGGAATCATTGCGATCGACCGGGCTTCTTCTTTGCGCAGCAGTATGACGCGCATCAACACGGAGAGGAAAACCATCACGAAAAGCAGGAGCGCGATTTCGGCGTATGCAAACGTATGCATGCTGCTCAGCACTTCCTTAATCATGATGGGCTCCTTCAGTCGGAACGGTGGCGTCCAGTACCGCGGTCGTTTTCACGGGAGCGGGTGGCGAGGCTTTGTTGATGTCGGTGCCCAGACGCTGAAGGTAGGCGATAAGGGCGATGATCTGTTTGTCGGCGAGACCCCCGGGACCGCCTTGCTTCTCGATTTCGTCAGCGATCTGCTTGGATTGCGCTTGCGCATGGGTTTTCGCGGCGGCAATTTCGGCGGCTGGATAAGGAACGCCGAGTTTTGTGAGCGCCACCAATCGGCCCTCAATGTCGCCGAAGTTCATGGGCTTGTGGAGCAGCCAGATGTATGCGGGCATGATCGAGCCTTCGGTGACCTTTGACGGGTTTTCCAGATGAAGAACATGCCAGAGGTAAGATTGCCGTCCGCCTTCGCGCGCGAGATCGGGCCCAATGCGGCGGCTGCCCCACTGGAACGGATGGTCGTAGATGAATTCACCGGGCTTGCTGTATTCACCGTAGCGCTTGGTCTCGGCGAGGATCGGCCGGATCATCTGCGAGTGGCAGTTGTAGCAACCTTCGCTGACATAAATGTCGCGGCCAGCAACTTCCAGCGGCGTGTAGGGCGTCACCGAGGCGATCGTGGGAATGTTCGAACGGACAAGAAACGTAGGAATGATTTCGAAGAGCGAAGCTACGACGACAGCGATGATGGTCCAGAACGTGAACAGCCCCGCGCGCACTTCCCAGCGGCGGTGCCAGAAGAGATGCATCCAGTGATTGACGCTCTTGCCGAATTCGGTGACGGGAGCGTTGGCCAAAGCAGGCGCTGGTTCTGGCGGGTCCACGTAGACCGGCGTGAGTGCGGGAGCCTGGAAGACAGGTTCGTCGTACTGAACCGGGCGTGTGCGCCATGTTTGCAGGAAGTTGACGGCGCAGAGCACAGCCCCGACGAGGTACATCGAACCGCCGAGCACACGAATCCAGTACATCGGGATCACGGCCAGCGTGGTTTCGATGAAATTGGGGTATGCGAGGTTTCCTTTCGCATCGATCGCGCGCCACATCAGGCCTTGCGTCAGGCCGGCGGCGTAGATTGCCACGACGTAGAGCAGGATTCCCACCGTCGCGAGCCAAAAATGCGTGGTGGCGAGTTTGGGACTCCAGAGTTTGGTTTGATACAGCCGCGGCAGGAGCCAGTAAATCATGCCGAAGGACATGAAACCGTTCCAACCCAGTGCACCGCTGTGGACGTGAGCGATGGTCCAGTCGGTGTAGTGCGAGAGCGCGTTGACGCTTTTAATGGAGAGAAGCGGGCCTTCGAAGGTGGCCATTCCGTAAAAGGTGATCGCCACAACGAAGAATTTAAGCACGGGGTCCGAACTGACTTTATGCCAGGCGCCGCGGAGCGTGAGAAGGCCGTTGATCATGCCGCCCCACGAAGGCATCCAGAGCATGAGCGAGAATACCATGCCAAGAGTGCAGGCCCATTCAGGCAGAGCCGTGTAGTGCAGATGATGCGGGCCGGCCCAAATGTAAATGAAGACCAGCGACCAAAAGTGGACAATACTGAGGCGGTAACTAAAAACCGGACGTTCGGCGGCTTTGGGCAGGAAGTAGTACATCATGCCCAGGAATGGTGTGGTGAGAAAGAACGCGACGGCGTTGTGGCCGTACCACCACTGCATGAAAGCGTCCTGCACGCCGGCGTAAACGGAGTAACTCTTGGTCATTGAGACCGGCAAGACAATGTTGTTGAAGATGTGCAAAATGGCGACGGTGACAATGGTGGCAATGTAAAACCATAGTGCGACATACATATGGCGTTCGCGGCGTTTGAAGATTGTCATGAAAAAGTTAGTGCCGAAGAAGCCAGCCCAGACTACCGCAATGGCGATGTCAATCGGCTATTCGAGCTCAGCGTATTCCTTGCTTTGCGTGAAGCCCATCGGCAGAGTGATCGCAGCAGAAACAATGATCATCTGCCACCCCCAAAAATGGAGGCGGCTGAGCGTATCACTCCACATGCGGGCTTTGCAGAGGCGCTGTGTAGAGTAGTAAATGCCTGCGAAGATGGCGTTTCCTGCAAAGGCGAAGATGGCGGCATTTGTATGCAGCGGGCGCAGGCGTCCAAAGGAGGAATACTCTATTCCCAGATTCAGAGAGGGGAGTACGAGCTGAAGGGCGATGAAAAGGCCCATGCCCATGGCAACGAGCGCCCATACCATGGTGGCAAGAGTGAACATGCGAACCACGGCATCGTCGTACTTGAAAGATTCAAGCGTTGAGCTGACAGCATTCCTGGGTGCAGCCTGCATTTATTGTTCCCTCTGCATCGTTCCGGCAACGCATTCGTTTAGCGCCGGACATTCACGGAGGGTGTATTTGCAACCGCGCGGCCATATGTAAGTCGTGAAAATACGGTGAAAAAGCGCTCTATGCTTCCAACGAACGACAAGAATCTTCTCAAAAATGAGAACGTTTCGCGTTAGTTGGGGTCGAATCGATCTCGTTTGCTGGAGCAGTTCGTTCTGAATGGCGTGAAGGAGCACGGATTCTGCCCGCCGAAAGGAACGGGGAAGGACTTGCCGGATACGTTCGAAAACTTTCGGCGTGTTTACCTCTACAAGGATCATTACCAGATGACGCCGCCCGGCTTCCGCTCGAACTCCTACGACGTCAGTTGGGATGAACTGCCGCAAGCGCTCAAGGGCGACTGCGGCAGCGTCATGCACGGAATTCCCTACGGTAAGACGCTGCGCTACGTCTGCGATACTTATGTCAACAGTGGCGGAGCCAATTGCGAGCACAATTGGGTGGAGCAAGAACAGTTGCTTCCAAGTGTCCTACAGGTGATTCAAGAGAATGCGCTGCCCAGCATGGATGAGTTGCGCAAAACGCTGCGGGAACTGCTTGCCGAAACTCAGCGTCGCCAGCCGAGGGAATCGAATCTCGCGACTTTGAAGCGTGAAGTAGAGATGCAAGCAAAGGTCGTCCAGAAGGCTCTGGAAGCTGTCTCTGCGGCTCAAGACGACGAGGAACGCGAAGGGCTGCGTAAAATCTATCGCCGCGAACGTGCGAAGATGGAAGGCTTGGATGCGCAGATGAAAGAAATACAGGCGGTTCACGTGAAGGAGCCGTCGGAAGATCTTGTGAACGCCGCTATTGCTGAACTGAAGGACCTTCGCACGAAGCTGGAAAACACCAGTGACCGCCGCGAACTATCGGCGCTCTTTCACGCGATCAACCGCGGATCTTTCTGAAGTTTAAGAAAGTGAAGTGGGGAAAGAAACGGCTGATCAACCGTCTCGATTCCAGCGAGCTTTGCCTTGGGAGTGCTACACCCGGGGAGCTTGGTGCAGCCTCGTTAGGCAAGGTAAATCGGGGCGACGAGACACCAATAGAACTTTTTGACAATTCCGCACGCGATTCTGGGATTCAATTTATTAAAGACTGCCTATAGAAATCGAATTGAGGTTCCTTTGACCTGCCCCCGTTTTATGTACCAGCCGTTATGAGAGTTTTCTCCAAAACAGGGCTCCCTTCGAGCCCCGCTGCTCCGTCGCTATCGGCGTCGGTCGCACTCACCAGCTCGCCGGCGACGATAGCGGCGGAGCAGTGGGAGCGAGCCTGCTGCTCCCGAGCTTGAGGCTGACCGAGCACTGCGCCGCATACTCCTTTGGTGTTGCATAGTTCAACGCGCTGTGCGGTCGTTCTTCGTTGTATTCCCTCCGATATTTTTCCACCAGCACCTTCGCTTCCAACAGCGTGTCGAACACTTCTCGCTTCAGTACTTCGTCTCCAAAGCGGCTGTTGAATGTTTCGCAGTACGCATTTTCCCATGGCGCTCCAGGCTCGATATACAGCGTCTGCGCTCCGCTCACCTGCAAATAGTCGCGCACCACTTGTGCGATGAACTCGCCTCCATTGTCCGAACGTATGTTTTCTGGCGCTCCCCGCACCGCGATGACCTTTCTCAGCACTTCAACCACATCCACCGCTTCGATGCTTCGCTCCACTTCCAACGCCAGGCATTCTCGCGTGTATTCATCCACCACCGCCAGTATTTTCAGCCGCCGCCCGTCGCTGGTCTGGTCCATCACGAAATCGTAGCTCCACACATGGCTCGGACGCTCCGCTCTCCTGCGACAACATGCGTTTTCATTGCTGCCCAGTCGCCGTCGCTTCATTGTCTTCGCCGGTACTTTCAAGCCCGCTTCCCGCCACAGCCTCTGCACTCGCTTGCGGTTGATCTTCAAGCCAGAGCGCTTCAGCAAGGCCGTCATGAATCGGTATCCATAGCGCGGATGCTGCCGCGATAAGGCCTGCAACCGCTTGATAATTTCACGGTCTCCTTTCTCGCCACGCTCCACGTATCGCTGCGTCGATCTTGGCTGCTCCACCACTTTGCATGCCCGGCGTTGTGACACGTCCAACTCTTTCTCGACGTGTTTCACCGCCGCCCGCTTGCGCGCCGGGCTTAGAAGTTTCCCTTGGCGACTTCCTTCAGGATGCTGTTGTCGATGGACAGGTCGGCCACGATCTTTTTCAACCGCGCGTTTTCACGTTCGAGTTCCTTCAGCCGCTTCATCTCGTCGGCTTTCATCCCACCGTACTGCTTGCGCCACTTGTGGTACGTCGCCTGGCTGATCTCCAACTGCTTGCAGATCTGCTCGATGCTGGCTCCCGTGCCGAGCGCCGCATCCGCTTCCCGCAACTTCACGATGATCTGTTCCGGTCTGTGTCTCTTGCGTTTCATGGAAGTCCTTTCCGGTCTTCTCGGCCCTCAGAACTCTCATAACATCTGGTTTAGTTTTTGGGGAGCAGGTCACCTTGATGCGCCGTCGCTCGCTACCAGTATCAGGCAAGTCGCGGGGTATTCGGCGGGGTTGCTTTTTCCCTTACTTGGGCTATTTCCTTGACCGCCCGATCCGCGCATCCGTCTTCGGCGGGAAGGCGCGCACGCACCGGCTGCGCGCCAGTTGTCCCGAAGACTTCAAGTGTGTAAGTTTTTATTCCACACTTGAGGGAGCGCATATTACTATTAGGCACAAGGAAGAACTCCTTCTTCATTCGAAATAACCATCGCAAACTCCTCTCAATTAATCCCAATCAATGTAAAAATCAACACAACCCCACCCACAGGCAAAGTCCGCCGTCTCAATCCCACCTCTAAATTTAGAAGAAACCCACGCGAAACGACGATCAACAATCCCAACCTGTATACCGCAATCCGCCCGGACTGATAAGATCAGATTTTCGTCGCCTATCCCCTTTTGCGCTGATCGTACATTTACACAGTCGAGATCGCCCTAAGGAAAAGGAATGATGGTAAGGTAGGAATTATCAACCGTGACACGTCGAAAAGATTCAATATTTTCAATTTTTAGGTCGGCCAGAACTTTCTGTCGTACTTGAACAAGCTTCAGATACTCGAGTACTCCAATCACTAAATTTAAAGGCGATTCCTGCGTGCGTGCTTCTTCTTGTTTCAAACCTTGCTTAACTGTGAGTTCCGAGATAAGCCGAGTCGCATAGTCTTCGTCCATGCTAGGTGCAATCTCCTTTAAGTGATTTTTGAGGAGAAAGCTCATTTCTATTAGGCAATACTTCTTACACAAATCAGCAGCCAATTGAATTTGCTTGATATCTTCACTTCTAAATAGGTTTAGACAAATCGATAGTAGTTTCTTGCGCGAGTCCACGTACATCTCTCGCAGCTTATCCAAATGGTCTTCTGTGAGTGCGGATGCAACAGTATCACCAAAAACAATACCTGTGGTCAAATCAACTCTCAGAAGATCTCCTGTTTTTAACCAGATTGTTAAATATTTGGTATCTGCGCTCTTATCGAATGCAATAAGCGCATCTTCGTTCCACCATCGCGAGCCAACAGTGATGCGGAATCGACTGTCTTGGACCAATCCGAGAGTTTGAAGTGTGCATACGTGCGCTAGTCGACCTGCTTGGTCGTAAACAACAATTGGTAAGTGGCCGACGCGGGACCATTCATCAAATGTAACAACGAAAAGCCCGTCGTTGGACACTAGCGCATGAACGGGGCATTCGTTATTGATTAAATTTCGGCTCCAAATCAACTTGGATTCATTATCGTTGTTGACCTTGTACAAAGTAGCCTTGCATTCACGGCTTTCTGTTTGCGTTGCAGGCTTTATCGTAAGCCTGAAGTTTCCATTCTGGGAACTTATAGTTATTTCTTTTGGCTCTGGCCATGTATCTGCGGACGAAGGCAGGCATACCAGCAGGAAGACTCCACATAAAATTCTCATCAAACGCTTCGCTAGAAGGGGCATTTTTTACGTTCTCCACCCGGGCAGTAATCTGTAATTTTCTTTTGATTGAATGTTGCTTTCTCTTTTGCTATTTTACAGCAAGCCTTTTCGTCTACATAGGTAACAACGCCATTATACCCGCCAATAGTGTAGGTTGAATCATTGCAACCGCATGCGCGCTCAGCTTCTTTTGTCAAGCAAACTTGACTGGCGCGATGCGCTTCGCACTCATCTGCATAGAAATTGTTTTGCTGCCAGTTGAACCATTGATTCTGAAGGTCTGTTTTGCATTTATCCTGTTCTCTGATATCCGACTTCTTCTCACACGATTTCCATTTCTTACTGTAGCTTTCGCAGCATCCTTTCTGTTGTTCGACATGCTTTTCTTCGTGTTCCCTAATGCAATTCACAATTCCGGGGCATATATAATTACCCTCAGTTTCTTTACTATAGTTCCATGTTATATTCATTTGCCCAGATTTTGGATCGCATGATGTTGCGGCTGCGGCCACCCATCCGCTTGGATCTTTATAAATAGAGGGTGCATTCAGAGCGTATAAATAAGTATTTCTCTGGTTTATTGCCTTACTATCAATTTCGTGCGAAATGCTATTTAGTTTTAATTCTGGATGGGTTGCTGAAGCATCTAAAATCGGATCCCTCGCAATAAACCTCCCTAATTCCACCGAGTACATGCGCGCCCGGTAATACATCAACCCCATTTCATTATCCAAGCGTCGCCCCGTAAACGTCCACGGGTTCTCCTTCGAAGAGACGATGCCCGTAATCGATCCCGCGCCATCCAGCACGATAGCCTTGCCGTACGGATCGTACGTGTAGCGCTCCGCAGCCACGCCAGCCGAGTCCGATAGTGCAGCAACCGAGTAGATCTGATTCGCGTGGTAGTAGTACACGCCGGACGCATTCGTCATGCGCAGCGGTTCATCGATGTAGCTGCCGAACACGTAGCTCCGCGCAAACGTGCCGTTCTCGTACTCGCAGATTTCCTGGAGGCCGTCGTTCACGAACACCGTCGTCGTCGCTCCGACGATCTTACTCACGCGGCGGCCCAGAGCGTCATAGGCGTAGCTGTGCGTGCCAACAACACCCACCGTCGAACCGGACGACACCGTAGCCTGCTTCAAGCGGTTCTCGATGTCCCACGTGTACGACTGCCCGTTGCTGTTCGCAGTCAGATTGCCCTTTGCATCGTGAGATACGTTCGTTGCGCCGACCTGCTTGATTTCATGCGCGTCGTTGTGCGTGCGTGTTTCAGCGTTGCCGTTCTTGGTGAACGTATTCCAGTCGCCGACGAGCGAGAGATTCCAGCTCTGCGCATCGCCGTTGTTGCGGGCGAACCCGGTCAGTCGGTCTTCGTCGTCGTAGCTGAACGTCTGGCTGTTCACCGGCGGAACGATGCCGTCGGCTTCCGCCGTCTTGCGCTTGTTCGCGTCCCACGCATACGTGAAGTCCGTGATCTTCGTGGCGCCCTTGTTGGCCTTGATCGTATTGTTCAGGTTATCGCCGAAGTACGTGCGGTCCTCGACCACACCGTTGCCGAACGTCGTCTGCGTGCGGCGCATGCCGTTGTCGTAAACGAACGACGCCACCGCGTTGCCGTTGAAGTTCACGGCGTTCAACTGGTTGCGGTCGGTAAAGGTGCGAGCCACGACATCCCCCGTCGGATAGGTCACGGAAGTCTGGCGGTTGGCAGCGTCATAGCTGTAGTTGACTGAGTAGGGTGTTCCGCCAATCGTCTGCGTCTCGCGCTTCAAACGTCCGCCGGCTTCGCTGCCGAGCGTGTAGTCGCGCGTGACGACATTATTATAGCGCGCATTCGCGGCCGAAAGCAACCGTGAAGCGGCATCGTAAGTAAAGGTGTCGTTCAAGCTGTCCGGATACGCGCGGGTCAGCAACCGGTTGGCCAGATCGTAATTGTACGTCGTCACTGCGAGCAGCTGATCCTTGCGCGTCTTCAACCGGTTCGCCGCGTCGTAGGTGTATTCGCGGATGTCGTAGTGTCCGTCCGCCTTGTTGTGCGCCGGGAACGCCTCGGTGCTCAACAGATTGCGAGGGTCGTACGTGTAAAGCGTCACACCACCTTCAGCGTCTGTAATCTTGGTCAGATTGCTGTTCGCGTCGTACTCGAACGCCGTCACACCGTTGATGCGATCGGTGCAGGAGATCTTGCGATCGCGCGCATCGAACACACACACGGTGTTCTTGTTCAAGGCATCCGTGGTCACGGTGATATTGTTGTGCGCATCGAACGTCTTCTTCGTGACACTTGGCGGAACAGCCGTATCCGCGCACTGCTTATCGCGGTTGCGATCGTCATAGACGCAATCCTGACCCACGCCGTTCGCATCGCGGAACTTCACACGGTTGGAGTTCGCGTCGTACTCAAAGCTGACGCTCTTGTTTTCCGCATCCACCGATTCGCGAACACGGCCGATGCCATCGGCCCGGCTCTTCGACACATGATCCAGACCATCGGCCACGGAAGCTTCAAGCAGACCGCCGACAACCACGTCATACGTATTCTTGACTGAATTTTTGTTGCCATCGATCTGCAGAACCGCGCGGCCCGTGCCATCGTAGATCGCAACCGATTTCTCGCCGGCAGGATTGGTCGTTTCCACCGCGTAACCCGTAGCGTTCGATCCAAAGTACCCCGCGCCCAACCGTGCCGCGAACTGCGTCGAGTAGTCCGCATCGATACCCAATCCGTCCGTCAGATTCTCGTCGTAGCGCCACTTAGTGGTGAGACCGTCTGCAGCCGGCACTCCATTCTCGCCAGCGATCGGAACACTGTTCGGATCGACCGCACCGCGAGCCACCAGCCACGTCGTCTGCGCAACGGGGCGGTGCCGAGCATCAAACTTCGTCGTGCTCTCATTCCGCGTGTCCACATCCAGCGGATCGCTCATGCAGCAGCTCGCATACGTAGCAAAATCTTTCAGTCGAACCATATGCGTGGTATTACCATAAAAATCCTGCTGGAAGTACGTGTACGGCCGCGTGCCATCCATAAGGAGCGGATCGACTTTCGTCGCGATGCGTCCACAGCACTCCTTCCACGTCTGCTTCCACACATTGCCACGCCCATCCGTCGTTTCGCTCAGACGCCTATCGACCAGATATGTATAGCTCATTGTCGCCGCTTCAGGCTTGCCAGCGGCTTCAGTCTGACTGGCGAGCAGATTACGGCCCGTGTAAACAAACTCGGTAAAGAAGTTGCCACCTTCCGTGAAGGTGCGCGGGTGCTTGACGCGCGTACGATTGGAATTCGCGTCGTATTCGTACACCGTCTTCGCCGCGTCGGAGCTGGCTACGCCACCGACAGACTCTGCCTCGATCGTTTCGATCGCCCGTCCGCGCGAATCGTAGCTTGTCGTGTGCCGAATGTTTCGCCCATCCCGGCGAGCAACTGTTTGGCCGGCCAAGTCCAATTCACGATCTTCAACAATGTACGCGGCGTTGTTGGAAAGATCCCGCGTTGCGTTTGCAACGGCTGTGTAATCGGCAAGCGAGTACGAGGGCACGGTGCCAGCGACTGTACGAATCGTCGCACTATCCGAACTGCGGTAATTGCGATACGTCTTGCGCCCGTATGGATCTTCAATGCTGAACAGCAGATTGTTCTTGTAGACGTTCTTTGTGGACAGCACAGTGAACTGGTTCGGCCGAACGCGTGTTTCTTTCACGCGGTGGCGATAGTCAAAGACATACTCCGTCAATTCGCCAGAACGATTGCACGTAGTTTTGATATCGGTACCCGGCATGTACGTGCAGAGTTCCTCGACCTTGACCGACGCATCGCTGATCAGGGTTTCGTTATCGCTCAAATCCATCTTGGAGTAGGCAGTCGTGGTCTTGATGGCGCGGCCGCTCAAATCGTATTCGAACTGGGTCACGTTCCCGTTGCGATCCTTCTGCTTCACGACCAGATTCGCGTCAGCGCCCCCACCGAAAATGAATCGTTCTGTGGAGCCGTCCATATAGTTGATCTTCATCAGGCGATCGCGTGAATCGTAATTAAACGTGGTGGTGCGGCCGAATGCATCGGCGCTGCTGCTAAGGCGTTTGGTGGCATCGTACGTGTAGGTAAGCTCCGCACGAGGGCCTCCGGACACATCCGCTCCTTCGATCTTCTTCACCAGCAATTGCTGAGCGTTATATTCGAAGTCGGTGCGGTGCAGGTCCGGTTGGCCGGCAGTATAGAGTGCATCGAACGACGTCTTCAGCAGGAACTGATTGGCATGGCCGGCGGGATAATACTCCCATTCCCACTTAGCGTATTCTGGCTGAACCACATCCGCGCCGGCGTTATCCAGAATGCCGGCTTCTCGCCTCGTCATGTTGCCGCGCGCATCATAGGTAAAGCGCATCACGCGGCCCAAGCGATCCTTGTACCGCGTCACCTGCTTGAACTGGTTGTACCTCCAGGTTTCCGTCGAGCCATCCTGATAAGTGCGCTTCGTCTTGAAAGCGTCGCTGTCGTATTCGTATGTCAACGTCACATTCTGGATGTCGCGCATGGACTTGAATGCGCCCATCTCCGCGGCGCCATGATCGACAGGCGTTGTCGCGTAGGTATCTTCATTGGTGCCGACAATGCCATCGAACCCCGCGCTGGGATTGAGGAGCTGCCAGCCATCCTTGTAGTACGGCGATTCCCAGATGCCGTGCAGCTTGCGGATCTTTCCGGCGCCTTCATAGATCAGATTTTCATTGTTCGACGAGTGGTGCGGATTGGACATGATCAGATAGCACACTTCGTTGTTGCCGTTAACGACCATGCGAACCAACAACGCCGCCTGATTGACAACTTCCGCGATGTCTTCGTTGATATTCGGAATGGAGTAGTTTGAAGAAAGATACACGGTCTTGCGGCGGTGAGTGCTCTCGGCGGCCGCATCGTCGTAACTCACTGTCGTGCACAGCGCGTCGGTGTCGAACCCGTAAGCCATCGTGGTCTGCGTGCCATCCGGAAACAGAATCTGGCTGAGCTTGCCGCCGGAGTACTGGTACTGAATGTTCTGTCCGTTCGGCAGGTTGATCTGGCTGATCACCCACAGGCCGGACTGTTGCGTGCCGTTGTAGGCGAACGTTCCCACGCGGCCGTATGCATCCGTCACGGTATCGATCTGCAGCTGTCGCTCGGGCGACGCTTCGATCTGAGCAGGCGTGAAAGTTTTGTACGTGATGTTCGCGCTGTAACCGTTGCGATCCTCAAGCTTGGTGATGCGGCCGACGCGTTCGTGAGTCACACCTTCCGTGGGCCACTCTGCTGCCGGCGTGAGAGTTCCCGCAAGCGCCACGTTGTCGATCGGCGACGTGCAGACCACGCCATCGTGGTGTGCCGTGACGGCCAAGCCTACGAAAACATCCGCACCCATTCCGATCGTCGTCGAACCGACCGTCGTCCATGTCGTGCCGTCCGGCGAAACTTCACCCAGGAAATCGTTGCCCGTGCGCGTCAGGCGAACCCAGTAAGGAGCGGAGACGGCGGGGCCCTGCGTGTGCGAAGAGCCGGAGAACGTCGAATTGCGATACTGGAACGACGCTCCATTGCCCGGCGTCACGCACATAAAGGAGAACTTGCTGCCGTCCGAGAGCGATTCGCGGATCATGACGCCGCTCTTTGCCCACGGGTCGGTGTTCGTCAGCGAATTGACGCGCGCAGTAATGCTGCCGTCTCCGCGCAGCGACTGGAAAGTAAAGTGGCCTTCGTCCTGCAGATTCCAGATATCGCGGCCCGAACCGGTCAGTGTGAAAGTGCCTCCGCTGATAGTGGTATCGCCGATTCGTGCGGTACGGCCGATATCGATCTTCCGCCAGGGCGCGAGGCTTGACACCGGCTGCGAAGCGGCAGCCCCAAGTTCCACAACTTGGAAATGCTGCTTATCTCCCGAATAGAATGAAAAGATCGCTAAGGTGGCCGTGTCAATGTTTGTGGTCAGCTGATTGCTTGCATCGTACAGGCGAATTTCCTTCGCGATCTTGTACGTCTGATCGACGAAGATACCGTCCTTGGGATCGCCGTTCGCTCCATCCACAAACTTTCGCGGGCCAAGATCAAACGGGGCAAACCATTCGATAACGTTGGCGTTGTTGTCCCGATAGATCATCAGGCGCGTTTCGTACTGCTCAAGGAACACGCCCGGACCGAACGCTCCACCACGCGACGATTCGCGGTAGCGATGGTGACGGCCGATTTCCAATTCATAAAGTCCTGTGTGATAATCGAGCGAAGTGCCACACGGCGCACAGCCTTTACCATTCGGTGTGCCTACCATGTAATCCGTGGCGATGTGATGATGGTTTGCAAAGATATTGTCGATGAAGGATGTGGTACCGCACTGAGTGGGCTTTGTTTTATTTTCCGTTCCACCCGTAATCATGTTGGTGCCACTGTCGATACACGGCTTGCAATATTTGTCCGTGATGGTCGGTCGCGTAGGTTTATCGGGATTAGAGACGTAGTCGTATATCCATTTTGAAAACTTCATGTTCCAGCAGTAATAAATGATTTCGCGCGAAATAGACTTCCCATCCGGCGATAGAATCGTCTGGCCATATTGCTCGCCAGGAGCCAGTGGCGGTGCCGGCGGAAAGACAGGGCCACCGCCTTCTCCTGCGTGCAAGGAGCAGATGCCGCAAAGAGCCAATACCAACACAGTCAGCAACATTCGCATAGTGGTATTTCCTTTTCTCTACTTTGAAACCTGGACTGAGTATCGAATCGTTCCCGACGCCATCGGCGCCGCGCATACAATGTTCACGTCGTTGATCGTTCCAGGTGGAGCGGAGAATGTGGCTTCGGCAAGGCCATTGGCGCCGGCCTCCACGCTCACCGTTGTCAGTTCGTTGTGAAACTTCCCCAGATCGAAGGAGGTCCAGGTCACCGGATAACCTGGCGCAGCTTTCACACGCAAGACCACGCTTTCTCCCTGCTTGATGCTCACGCGCGTCGCACCCAGTGCCTGAATACGCGGTGTTTTTTCGGAGGGCTGTGCGGGCTGAAAACAGCGGCTCGGAGTCGGCGTAGTCAGGTAGCTTGAAGGGTTTGCACGATACGCTTCGGGATCAAAAGGCTTCGATTCCGTGAAAACCGAAATCTGCTCCGCGTTGCCTTTCTTAAGCGCTTGAACAACTGACTTCACCTGCTCGTTTGCATCGCCCTTTGTCGCCGGCGTTTTTCCGTAATTGAACGGATCGTCTCTCTGTTTCGATGGAGTCTCTTCTGATTTCGCCGCGTTCGCATCCTTGTTGCTCGCAACCGCCGATTTATCTGCAGTCGGAGAAGCAGACTGTCCTTCACTCACATTCGGGCTCTTCGCGGTAGAAGACGCCGACTGTGATGGCGCACCATCTGTCAGTGAGGCTTTCGAATGCGTTGAATGCGACGATTTCGATGGAGTGCGCGTCGAATACAATCGAACCCCAGCGCCAAAGGTCGTAACTACAAAAACTAGCAAGAGAAGTCTCTTCATGCGCTAACCCATCACATTTATTGGAGTGTCGGAATAACCAACGCCGACCTCTCAGTAGTTAAAATACATTAGCGAACGCCGCAAAATACAACGCGTCCTCATCAGTGCAAATGATTTTGTGTAAATGTTCAGAGAATATTGCAAACAAATGTACGGCCTGATTTTCTGTTAGCTGGAGTTAATCGCATAGCCAATCGAAAGCAGATTCTCAAAGCGCTTCTTCATCGTTTTCTCCTTTTTTCAACAGGTCTCACGACGCAATCCGCGTGGATTGCTCACCTCATCCATCAATCGAATTCCGAATTCTTCCAGCAGCGACAACGACAGCCCAGAGAGCTTGAACAACTCGATCAGCATCGAACAATCCGGCTTCTCCGACTCCGTCAGTGGGCTGGAACTTCCGCTTCCGTGTGCGTCATCCCGCGCCGGTGTTCCGGCGCAGAAAATCATGCGCCCGCGAAATCGCGTGATCGATGCAGAACGTTAGTTTTTGGGAACCGAGCAGAATCGCCAGAGCAGCAAAGCCGTCAGAAGAATAGGAAAGATCAAAAATAACGATGGAATCATACCACCAAGAAAATTACCGAAATATATGTCAGACGATGCCCAGTAAAAATACGAAAAGAATCCACCATTTTAATGCACGGCTACGTAGCCCATCCTGCGAGGGCGTGGTAACTTTAGATGCACGTATTTCGATCCACGTGTGATGCGGATATCACTATAAACGCCTTTCCTTTGCGTCCACGGAGAACGGATACGCAGGAGACCAGGTAATTTTTCAAGAAAGAGGTCTGCATCATTATGCTTGCCAATTCCGGCATACCGCTGTTGATAATCAATCTCGGATTTTCACATTTACGCAATTCGATGAGAAAACGTTCGTATCGCTCAAAGGTATTGAGAAAAAGATTCACCATTGACCGGCTTGCGTTTCAACGATTGAATGGCCAGTGGAAACTCAGATACAGCTCTGCGCAGTAACGCGGTAGTCGCCTCCTGTGGCGATTCTTAGATCGCAACTCCAATTTTAAGCCATCTACTCTTCCTTGGATTGTCGTTCCGGCGCATATTACTCGTGAAATTGATGTCTTTTCATTTCCCCAATTGCGATGAATCCAATAGCATTTTCCAGAGACTTCGCCTAGAGCAGCATCCAAGTTTAATTTGGCCTTTCCCCCAATTGGATAAACGAACCGCGTATAATGCAAAGCAGGTTCTGTGAATTCTCTTTGATAGTAAGAAGAAGGGTTCGAGCCTATACAGACACGGACACACCCGCCAAATTGCAATGCGTTTGCCGATCCGGTCGAATGCTTTTAAACTGGCGTGACCGATGATCACGCCTTCGCCACTTCAGTTTAGTTGTCATCATTTTGAAGGGGTGGGAGAGTTATGTCCTTTATTGTCGCTTTCGCAAATTCCTCTCGATTAACTGTTTTTCCATTCACGTTGTAAATGCCAATCAGTTTTCCATGATAGTAAGTTTCACTGGTTACTTTGATTCGTCTTCCTGATTCGTCCCAATGCCTGAATACCCCATGCGGCTCATCGTTGTGGTAGTTTAGCTGCTCCGCCATTTTACCGTTTGAATGCCACTTAGTGTAGTTTCCTTCCCGTAGTTCGTTAATGCATGCATATTCAATACTTAACGAGCCGTTTTCATAATAGCCACGAAAAAGCCCATTTTGCTTCCCGTCTTTTTCTTGTTTTTCATAAACAAGTTTGCCCTGCTCGTCCCATGCACGCTCCCCAATCTTCTTGCTGTCTCTGAAATAGAATACGACCTTTGAGAATGGCATAGTCTTCTTTGTAGAATTTGGAACGAACCCCTTTTGCAGTTGGACCTCCTGGGCGACGGAGTCTGGAAAAAATTGATCTCTCTGTCGCGGTTCTTCTGCTAGCGTGCTAATCAGCATAAAGATCGAACATGCGAGCAGTATCCGTTGCACAAATGTAAATCGAGCTTTATTTGCCATAGTTGGATGCATCCTTTCCGGCGGGATAAGAACACTCCCAATTACCTATGCAGTGACAAGGGGGGTTGACATCGCCATCGCACGAACAGACTTTGCGTTTTGTTTCATTTGCGAGCTGCTGACGGTTCGCTGCTGAATTCGGGTAGCCGCAGGAACACAAATTGATAACGGCGTCGGGACATAAGTACTTCTGAATTAACGTGTTATAAGCAAGTCCGTCTGGATTCCAAACCTTTTCAACCTCGCTACGAGCACCACCAGGACCTTTCCAGCACATTGGGATCCTAAGCTTAGAATTCCACGTGGACAAGTTGTCGCGGCCGCTTCTATAGTGTCACCTAAATACTAGTGACTCCAGCGTAACTGGACTGGCCACAGTTAGGCCGCAAATGTAATCACACTGGCTCACCTT
>JADMIO011053102.1_pt1 | contig 35776 bp, 26 predicted proteins | sample 8958161 | NCBI WGS metagenome assembly JADMIO01 (sample SAMN16585339, study PRJNA669376) | soil metagenome | isolation source: Crop rotation soil | place: USA: Cullars Rotation, Alabama | collected 2011
AGGCGCTGGCCGCGGCGGCCGACTCGACGGCCGAGCCGCTGCAGCGTGCGCGGCTGTACGGAGCCGCGTCAGGTCAGCTCGACCGGGCCTGGCGCGTCAACCCGTACGACTACCATCACGCCCGCAATCGCGGTTCGCTCGAACGGCGCTGGGCGCGGGCGCTGCCGCCGGCGGAACGGTCACCGCATCTTGAAGCTGCGGAACGCTGGTACAGCGCAGCCATCGAGCTGGCCCCGACGGCGCCAATCCTGTGGGAAGAGTGGGGCAACCTCGCGCTGGAACACGGACGCCCGGACGAAGCCTTACACCGGCTCGATCGCTCGGTCGCGCTCGGGCTGGAGACCAGTGAAGTATTGAAGCTCGCTGACGCGGCGCTCGCGGCGGCCGGCGTTGAGGTGACGGGGGCGAATCGCACCGACAAGGCGACCGAGGCGCTTCGCCAGCGCGGCTACTCGGCGCTCGCGGACCGCTATGACGTGCGGCGCTAAAAGGGGTCGGGAGGGATTTCGGAATTGTCGACGTGCGGCGCTAAAAGGGGTCGGGAGGGGTTTCGAAATAGTTCTGCAAGGGCTCGGAAGAAGTCTGCGATTGCCATGTGAATTGATTTGTCAGAAACCCCTCCCGACCCCATTTCCGGCGGAAATCCTCCCGACCCCATTTCCCGGCGGAAACCCCTCCCGACCCCGTTTCCCGGCGGAAACCCTCCCGACCCCATTTCCCGGGCGACCCCATTTCCCGGCTCTTTCGGCTTACTCCGAGCCGTCCGCGCGCGCGACGTCGACCCACCGATCGTCGCTCTCTCCGCGCACGCGAACCCGCCATGGATTGCAGCAGACCTCGCAGTCCTGGACGAAGCTGCCACTCACGTCCGGCTCGATGTAGATCTCGACGTCTTCGCCGCAATACGGGCACACGACGTTGAACCGGCCCTCGCTCATTTGGTGCGCGGGCCGGTGTACTGCTCGATCGGCGGCGTGCCGTGGGTGTGGAAACTCTCGATCGTCTTCAGGCCCCACGCCTGGCCCTTCTTCCGATCGGCTTCGGACCAGATCACCGGCGGCCAGTCGGGCGCCAGCACCAGGCGCGCGCCGGCATTGGCCACTTCGACGCGGTTGCCGCCCGGCTCGTACACATAGAGGAAGAACGTCTGCTGGATGGCGTGCTTGTGCGGTCCGGTTTCGATGTGTACGCCGTTCTCGAGAAAGATATCGGCGGCTCGGAGAACGTCTTCGCGGCTGTCCAGCGCGTAGGTGACGTGATGGAAGCGTCCGCGCGCCCCGTAATGATCCGCCGTGAATGCCAGGTCGTAGCTCTTGTTGGTCGTCGTCATCCACGTGCCGGCTTCGTCGCCGTTGTCGAGGACGATCATCTCCGTGGTGCGCATGCCGAGCACGTCTTCGAAGAACCGGCGCAGGCCGGGTACATCCGCGGCCAGCAGGTTGAGGTGATCGAGACGGCGGACGTTGATGCCGCGGGCCGGGAACCGCATCGCCTGGTTCTTGAGCGACGGCTTCAACTCCGGCGGCGGCTTGTACCACTCCGTCTCGTAGTAGATCTCCATGTTGTGGGCGTCGCTGGTGGTGAACGCGTACGCCGGGCCGTGGCCGAGATCGCCATCGGTCCATCCCTTGCCGAGTCCCGATTGCTCGATGACGCCGGCGCGGTGCTTCAGCGCTTCGGGACTGGTGGCGCGAAACGCCAGGTGCCCCATGCCGGCGACTTTCGACGCCGTCAACTTCAGCGTATGGTGTTCGTAATCGTCCCAGCCGCGAAGGTACACGGAGTCGCCGCGGCGGCCGCTCTCGGTCATCCCCATCACGTCGACGAAGAACCTGAGGCTCTCGTCGGGCTTCGGGGTCAGGAGTTCGACATGAGCGAGGTGGGCGAGATCGAAGGAGCGAAGAGTTGACTGCACGCTGCTAGCCTATCAGACGAATTGCGTATCGTCGCGCGCGGCTTCAGCTGCCCTGGCTTGCGGATCGTAGCGCGCAGCTGCAGCTGCTGCTACTTGCGGATCGCGTAGCGATAGTACCGCTGACCGTTGTTGACCTCGCCGATGAAGAGATTCCCCTTCGAATCGATCGCGATGCCGTGCGCGTGAAAGAACTCGCGCGCGTTGTGGCCGGCGTGACCGCCGATCGAGCCGGCCACCTCCAGCGTCTGACGGTTCAGCACGCGGATCGCTTTGTTGGAGCCGTCGACCACGTAGAGAAAGCGCTGTTCGCGGTCCGGCGACAAGGCGAAGCCGTGCACCGTTCCCTCGGTCTGCAGGGTGTTGCGCGAGATGAACGTCTCTTTCACGAACGTGCCATCGAGCCTGAAGACCTGCAGCCGGTTGTTCGAGCGGTCACTGACGTACACCGTGTCGTCGTTCGAGACGACGACGGCGTGAACCGGGTTGTTGAAGCCCTCGGGATTCGCTCCCTGGATCATCTGCGCGCGTGACGGAAGCTTGAGCGCATCATCGGGCCGCTTGCCGTACGCACCCCAGTGGCGTTTGTAGGCGCCGGTATCGGCATCGAAGACGATCACTCGCTTGTTGAAATAGCCGTCGGCAACGAACAACTCGTTGGTCTTGCGATAGATGAACAGTCCGGCAGGTCCGCCGAGGTTGGCGGTGTCGTTGCTGCCGGTGTTCTTGCCGGCATGGCCGATCTGCAGCAGGAACTTCCCCTTGCTGGTGAACTTGAGGATCTGGTTGTCCTCTTTCGCGTTGCCACTCAGCCAGACGTTGTCTTTGTCGTCGACGAAGATCCCGTGTTCCGAGGCGAACCACTCATAGCCCTGGCCCGGGCCGCCCCATGCCTGCACGAACTTCCCGCTGCTGTCGAACTCGAGCACGGCCGGCGCCGGAATGCAGCATTCCGCCTGTGGTGGATTCAAGGCGGCCGCTTTTTCACCATCCGGAATCGTGGCCGGACGATGGAAGACCCACAGGTTGTCGTGGGAATCGACCGCGACGCCGCCCACCTGTCCGCTGACCCACTTGTTCGGCAGCGCTTGAGACCAGAGTGGGTCGGGATCGAACTGCGGCACCTGGCGCGCGACCTGGGCCGCGGCGGTCAATTCGACGAAACCGATGCCCGCGGCTGACAGAACTGTCAGGCAGCTACCGATGAGCCAGACGCGTCGCTTCATGGTCGACTCCTTCGCGCGAAGTCGTTATTTTGATTGGTTTTCCGGGGAAGGCAAGTCATAATCGACCCGGTCTGCTTCTCACAGCATGATTTGCGCGCAATGCGGGTTTACCTCCTCTGTGGAGGCAACCCGCTGCGAACGCTGCGGGGCGACGAGTACCCAGACGGGCGTGGTCACCGCGGTCGTTCCCGTCGATACGACCGGTCTTCCTCCTGGCGCCACTTTTGGCGCGGTGACTCAGGCGGGTCCAGGTGCGACCCTCGGCAGAACCACGGCAGGACTGCCGGGCCTCGAGGACACGATTGGCGTCGCGGTGACCGTCGCCGCCGATGCGCAGTCGGCACCCGTCCAGGGTGGTCCGCTCACGGTCGGCCAGTCGTTCAGCCCGCGATATCACATCATTAAGCTGCTCGGCGTCGGTGGCATGGGTGCCGTCTATCAGGCCTGGGACGCGGAGTTGGGCGTGGCCGTGGCGCTGAAGGTCATCCGGATCGATCCGCGCCGCCGAGGAGTGTCGGCCGAAGCCGAGAAGCGGTTCAAGCAGGAACTGCTCCTCGCGCGGCAGGTCACACACAAGAACGTCGTCCGCATTCACGACCTCGGCGAGATCTCCGGCATCAAGTACATCACGATGCCGTACGTCCAGGGGGACGATCTCGCGACCATCCTTCGCGCCCAGGGCAAACAGCCGGTGGCGATCGCGCTGCGCGTGGCGCGGCAGATTGCCGAAGGACTGCGGGCCGCGCACGACGCCGGCGTGGTGCACCGTGATCTGAAACCGGCCAACATCATGATCTCGGGCGCCGGCGAGGAGCTGCAGGCGCTGATTATGGACTTCGGCATTTCCGCCTCTACAGACGAGGCGGCCAGCGGCGGCATTGTCGGAACGCTCGAATACATGGCGCCGGAACAGGGCAGCGGGGGTGCCGTCGACAGCCGGGCCGACATCTATGCCTTCGGGCTGATCCTCTACGAGATGCTGCTGGGACCGAGACCAGTTTCGGCGACCACCGCGCAGGAACGCATCGACGCGATGAAGCAGCGGACCAGCGAAGGTCTGCCGTCGGCGCGCTCGGTTGACGAGGCGATTCCGGCGCCGCTCGATGCGCTCGTGATGCGATGCCTCGAGCGGGATCCCGCCGCGCGATTCGGCTCGACCCCCGAACTGCTCGCCGCGCTGACCGCGCTCGACGATGCGGGCGAGATCATCCCCGAGCCGCGCCGTGTGACAAAACGTCTGTTGACGGCCGCCATCGTCCTTGTCGCGACGATGATCGGTGCGACGTTTTTCATCGGCCGCGGTACGGTGCCAGTGACGCCGACCGAGCACGAGCCAGTTCCGGTCCTGATTGCCGATTTCGAGAACCGATCCGGCGATCCGGTCTTCGAGGGGGCCGTCGAGCAAACGCTGGCGCTTTCGTTGGAGGAAGCGTCGTACATCACCGTGTTCAAAACCAGGGACGCGCGCGCGATCGCTGCCGAGATAGCACCAGGCAAGGGAAGCCGGATCACCGAAGACGTTGGGCAGCTGATCGCCCGGCGCGAAGGCATCAAGGTACTGGTGACGGGCACGATCGAGAAACGTGGGACAGGGTATCTGCTTCAGGTGCGGGCGACCGACCCGGCGACCGGCAAACCGATCGCGACGGAGAATCGCACGGTCGCGGACAAAGCGCAGGTGCTCGGCACCGTCAGGTCGCTGAGCACCAGTGTTCGCGAGGCGCTCGGCGAATCGAAGACTGAAATGGGCAAACTGGCAGCCGCCGAGACCGTCACCGCCAGTTCACTGGACGCGATGCGCGTCTATGCACGGGCGCAGGACCTTCTGATGGCCAGCAAGTTCCCCGAGGCGCTCGAAGAATTCCAGCATTCGGTGGATCTTGACCCGCGTTTGGGCCGCGCTTATGCGGGAATGGCTGTCATTTACTCCGACTATTTCAAACAGCCCGACAAAGCGGAAGCCAGCTACCAGGCCGCGATGAAACACCTCGATCGCATGACCGATCGCGAGAAGTACCGAACGCTCGGCACCTATTACCAGAACGTCGCGCGGAACTACGAGAAAGCCATTGAGAATTTCGAAACGCTGGTCAAGCTGTTCCCGGCCGATAACATGGGTCACGGGAGTCTGGCGCTCGCTTATCTGCTGACGGCCAATGTGCCACGAGCGGTCGCGGAGGGGCGCAAGAGCCTGGAGATCTATCCGAGGAGCTCGCTGCTGCGGTACAACTACGCGATGTACTCGATGTATGCGGGCGATTTTGCGACGGCGATTACCGAAGCCTCCCGCGTGCAAAAGGAGAATCCGACACTCGAATACGCCTGGCTGCCCTTCGCGCTGTCCAAGCTGGCGCAAGGCGAGGTGACTGCCTCGCGCGACGGCTACGCGCGAATGGCCGAGATGGGCACCTTTGGCGCATCGTTGGCGAAGCTCGGCGAAGCCGACCTCGCCATGTACTTCGGGCGCCACCGCGACGCCATCGGAGTCCTGCAGGCGGGGCTGGCTGCCGATGCGAAGAGCAAGAGCGCCGGCGAGGAGGTCGCGCAGAAGCACGTTGCGCTGGCCGAGGCTTATTTGGCGCTCGGTCAACGACCGCGCGCCGCGGATGCCGCCATTCAGGCGGCCAAATTGAGCCGGCGTGAGAGCACGCTGTTCCCGGCCGCGCGGGTCCTGCTGCGCGTCGGCCGCGAAGAGCAGGCGCGCGAGATCGCCGCCGACCTCGAGAAGCGGTTGCAGCGTCACACGACTGCGTACGCGCGCCTCATCTCGGGTGAGATTGCTGTACAGCGTGGCCGATTGTCTGACGCGATCGACGATTTCCGTGATGCGCAGAAGCGCCACGATTCCTGGCTGAGTCGCTATTTACTCGGGAAAACCTACGTCGAAGCGGGAATCGAACATTCTGTCGAAGCGCTGGCCGAGCTCGAGCTGTGCATCAAGCGCAGCGGCGAAACCACTGACGTGTTCTTCTATGACATGCCGACGCTGCGCTATCTGCCGCCTTTGTACTATTGGCTCGCCCGCGCCCAGGAAGGGACCGGCGGAACGACGCAGGCGCGACAAACCTACGAAGCCTTTCTGAAGCTGCGGGCGCAGGCCGACGCCGGTGACGAACTCGTGGCCGACGCCACCCGCCGGCTACGCAGCCTCCAGTAACGCATTCATAAGTTCAATCGTAAGGTGCGGACGTGGAAGGGACCGGTCCTTTTGAACCGGTCCCTGCCCCGATTACGGCGCGGTGTAGAACTGGCCGAAGTACTCGTCATCGCCATTGCCGGTCGTGTCGACGATGACCGCGCGGGTGAATGGCACACCGCTTTGAATTGATACGAACACCACCTGATCGTCGGGAGCGTTGAAGGTAAACGTGCCCACCGGCGTGGCGCCGTTGTAAAGCGTGACCTGAAAGACCGAGTCGACTGGTATGCCGCCATACGCCGGCATCGTCGCGTTCGGTTCGACGAAGAAGAACCCCATCGCCTTAACTGCTGCAGCGAAATCGACCTGCAGGTTCTCGTAGCCCAGCGCGATGTCGTTGCCTGACAATGGGCCGTACCAATCGGGGTCCGCACCCGTTTCCATCGCACCGATCGAAAAGTTGTTGCCCCCGGCTGCGACGCTGAACATCACCGATCCAACCGTGCGTGAGGTCGTGAAAGGCCCTCCGAGATCCGGCAATGGCCCGGTGGCGCTCGTCGCGCTGGTCGCCGCGACGAACGCGCTGGTGTTTGAATCCAACCTTACGCCGGAGATGGCGGCCGGCTGGCCCACATCGGTCATCCTGTCGAGAACGCCGGTGAAGGAGTTGCCGCCAAGGTTGCGGTAGGTAATCACCTTGAAATGCAGCTTGCCGTCGTCGCCGCCGATCAGCGATCGGGGAAACGTGACACGCATCCCGTCGGTCTCGTAAACAACGCTTCCCGAAGCCGTAAGCGTTGCCGGTCCGTACGAGTTGCACGCGTTGTTGGCAACGTGAATCCCTGCCTGCGTGCCATTGCCGCCATACAGGACTGAAGCGGTCGACCCGGGACCCATCTCGACGAGGTAGTCGATCCCGATGAGGCCGGCGTCGTTCATACACAGCGAATCGCTGCCGGGGCTCCCGGTGCTGGGGTTCTCGTCAGTGTCGAGGAGGAACTGGATCCCGGTTGACGCGGTCGACGTGCCCGGGGCCAGCCGAACGCTCAGCGTGATGTCGTTCCCCGTAATTCCGACGCTGCCAGACACCAGATCCGGGTTACCTGAGGCGACATCTCCGGATGGATCAGTGACGCTGCCAAACAACTGGTACGGCGTGACAGCGACGGTGAACACGACATCGAGAAAGTAGCCAACGTCATTCGAGCTCGACCCGCCAGTCAAATCCTCGAAGGCAAACTCGGTGAGACCCAGCGTGCCGCTGTTGAAGGCGACCATATGGTCCACGCCATCCGGGTTCAAACTGGAAATCGAGAAGAAAGCGATGCGTGGACCTGGAACACCTGAGCCCGAATTGTTTGGATTGGACGTCTTGAGGTCGTTGAGCGTGCCATCTTGCACAATGAAGAACGCCAAACGGTCTCCGCCCTGAAACGACAAGGTGCGATCGGCCGTGGCCGGAGTTGAACCACTCGGGAAGATCACCGACGCACGACCGAAGGCTGCCGCCAGGTACCCCGCATCGCCAGGGTGCAACCCGTTGACGGACCCGATCGCGTCGTCAACTCTGTACGCCACGAGTTCGTTTTGGTACGCCGCGCCGCCGCGATATATCCAATCGAACGTCAAATTCGTCGGGCCACTGCCCGGAACGACGAACGTCTGAACGTTTGGCAATGGTGTGTAGTCGGCACACTGCAATGTTGCGGTTCCGTCGCCTTCGTCCCCACAGACGGGGAGCTGAAAACCTGTCGGATCGGTCGGATTCGCCGTCACGTTGAACGGGGACGACGTCGTGGGTGCCACGCCCGACGCACTAGCCACCAACGTGTAGCCGGCGCCAGGATTGTCAATCGCCAGACCAGAGAACGTCGCGACGCCGTTGACGGTGTTTCGTGTCGTCGTGCCAAACAACGTTCCGCCCGAAGGGTTTGTTCCGATTGTGAGCGTTACGGGCAGGGAAGGAGTCGTAATGACTTTGTCGAACCCATCACGGACCTCGACTTTGATTGTCGGGATCGACTGGCCCGAGAATATCGTAACCGGTTGGACAGTAAACGCGAGATGGTGCGGTATCGCCGTCGACGGCACTGGGCCGACGTAGCTCGTGCCGTTGTGCGGCGGTTCCTGGCCCACTACGGCGACGACAACGTTGTTTGCAGTCACCGGCGTGCCGGGTGGAACCGGCTGGCCATTGACTTGGCTCATCAGGAAATCTCGAATGGTCACGACCGTTTTATCTACAGGTCGTGCGGCGAGGAATGATGGTAAGGACTCTGTCGCCGGCGCGACGTAAAAGGTCGCGTTGCTGAACTCCGAGGGAAACGGATTGGGCGAGAACGGATTCGGTGAAAACGGGTTCGGCGAGAACGGATTCGGTGAAAACGGGTTCGGCGAGAACGGGTTCGGCGAAAACGGATTAGCAATCGTTGAAATGGGAACGGCCTGTGTGGTGTCAATCGATCGGCAGTTCGCCAGCGCCTGGTCGAAATTGAAGGTCGGCGTCGGCACGGCGCGATTGATGAGCAGTTGGAACACGTGGGTCCCCGTGGCATTCGCCACGTTGGCCAACGCATTGAACGCGGCGGTCTGGTCGCCCTCGTTGGTGATGACGTACGAGATGTCGGTCACATCCTGGACGACCGAATTCGGCGAGAACGGATTGGGTGAGAACGGATTCGGCGAAAACGGATTCGGCGAAAATGGGTTTGGCGAGAACGGATTGGGTGAGAACGGATTCGGGGAAAACGGATTCGGCGAAAATGGCGTCGGGCTGCCCACAGTGCTTGTGTTTGTGACCGAGAACGGGGTCAAGCCATCGAACGGTTTGGTGATGATCGGCGTGGGCGCAATCGCAGGAACGAGAGTTTCCGCCGCCGACACGTCGCCTCCAAGAGTGTAAAGCGTCACCGTCGTCTTGGCGCCCGTCGGCGGCGCAATCACGGCGCCGAAGCTGTCGGTCTCTTCGACCGTGACGGGAATGGGCGTGCTCACTTGTGGGCCGACGATAATGGTTCCGGTGACCGAAGAAATCGGACCAATTTTGATCGCCGAGACTTGAGCGAGCGTTCCACCGAAATTCGGTGTGTTGGGATCGAAGTCGGTGTAATCGAACGAAGCGTTCGCCATTGAATCGATCGTCAGGCGGTAATACCTGGTCGATGGCGTGCGGTTCTCGACGTACAGCGGATATCCCCGCGGAATATTCGAGGTGCGAAATGTCACCGGCGCCGATGCGAACAGCCCGCCTGGCGCAAATTCGGTCGTGTAGACGTTCTGATCACGCGACCCCGGATTGATGCACGCAGCCAAACCTGCGCTGGGAGCTTGATAGATATCCCAGCGTAATGCGTCAATGGGCGACGGGGCAGGGACGGGCCGCGGCGCACCGCTCAACGGCAGCAGCGCATCCCGTGTATCCGCCCACACCGCTTGAACGACCGGCGCCGGCAGCTTGTCCTTGTCCACGCTGCTCGACGTCGTCAGCCTCCATCCCGACGGGGTCTGCACGTAGGGCACACGCGGCGTGACGTGGTTGTAATCGCCCGAAAACGCACAGTTGCCGCCGCAGAACATCGAATAGGCGCGGTTGACCCGCGAAACCTGGCTGTTGCCGGGACCTGGAGTTGTCGCGATATCGAAAGGGGCAGTTGAATTGCGCGTGTATTGCGACAATTGTGCGGACGGATTGAACGCCAACCCATTGTTGCTGCAGGCGCTCGCCCACGCGACCCGAACGTCGAATTGTTTGTCGCCGCCCTCGACGTAGCCGGTTCCGCCGGCGACCCTGCCGACTCCGCCCGCGCGGGCGTCGTAGTACATCAGCATCACGCGAGAGCGTGGGCCCGCGCTGCCTGCACACGGTGGTCCCGGCTCGCCGACGGCGGTGAGCACGGGCATGAACTGCGTCCCCGCCGGCGTGGTCGTGGTCCCCAGGTCGATGGCTTTGCGCTGGGTCCAGTTCGCGCCGCCATCGTAGGAGCTCATCACCGTGATCCGTGGAACTCCTTTCGTCACTGAATCGTTCGGCCCGAGCGGGAGACCCGTTGCCGGGTTGACGTACTCCTGCATTGCCGCATGAAGGGTCCCGTTACCGTCAATCGCCGCGGTCGGGTACGCGTTGGAACGGGGAATGGGCAACGAATTGGGCAGGCTTCCCTGCGGCTGATCGAAGGCCTTCAGTTTCGAGGCAACGATGTAAGGTGTGGATGGGGCGAAGCTGACGCCGCCGTTGGTCGACACGCGGCCGACGATTGCATTGCTCGCGCCGCCCGGCTTGTTGCTGAAGACGCGCCAGCCGACATAGACGATATTTTCGTTGTTTGGATTGACGAGAATCCAGGGGGCCTGATTCCGCGACTGCGGATCGCTGATCACCAGCCCCGTTCCCTGCGTCGGGCAGGTCGCGCCGAAATTACTGCAGACAAAGAACAGGATCTTGCTGTTGATCTTTTTCGGATCCGACTGGTCGAAGACGACGAAGGCCATGTAGACCTTGCCGCCCGGGCCAACTCCTATGCTCGGCTTGTCGACGAAAGCGGCGGCCGATCCAGTGCTGAGGAGCACCTTCGACCCATCGAAATGAATGTTCCGGCCGGTTTCCGAGTTGTTCCGATCGGTGAATCGGGAAAAGAAGCCGATACTGTTGCCGTTGGCATTGAAGGCGATTCCCCCGAGGAAAAACTGGTTCTGCGTCGTGCCCATCACCGGATCGCTGGCTGCGTCGAATCCCGCGAGCGCGGGCGCGTCGGGCAGCGACGGATCGGTATCTGTCGGGAATTTTCCGGTCGGTGTGTACTTGCCGGGATGCAGCCCCGTGTACCAGCTCTTGCCGCCGTTGTCGGTCATCGACAGCCCGATGAAGGCCTGGCTTGCTGCCTTTTCCGCCGCTTCATTCTCGCCTTCCCCTTCGGCTTCCCGCTCGGCCTCCGACTCGCGACCGAGCTTCCACGGCGCGCGCAGGAACTCGAACACCTTCGCCAGCAGCGTGTGGGCCGGTGCGGCAGACCCGGGGACGGCGGCACCCGTATCCTCGCAAGATCCGGGAACCTGGCAGTCGACGGTGCGGTAGTCGACGTAGGCCGCGAGCATGTGAGACGGGTTGACACTCGAGATGCCAATCACCGGCTCGCCCTGGCGTTGTCGGAACACGTCGCCGGTGAACTGGTCGGCACTGCCGGTGACGATGTTGATGTTCTGGCCGCCGCCCTGCGCGCGTACGAGGGTATCAATCGAAGCGCCACCAGCTACGGCAAGAATGAAAGCAATCAAGCGGGTTCTCATGGTCGATCTCCAGCCTATCGGGTTACTTTGATCGAAAAAGTTACATCGAGTCGTCGTGCCGGCAAACGATAGTATTGCGCGTCGCCCAGCTCGCTTTCGGCGACGGGTGGACGTTGGTTGGTGAGATTTCGTCCGTCGACGCGCAGTTCCCAAGCCGCGGTCCGATACCCAACGCCCGCGGCGAGGGTGACGTAGGGATCGGCGGATGCCGTGTTTCGCTTGTTCAAGAAGCGGCTGCCGACAAGATTGAGTTCGCCGAGCGCGACCACCCCGCGCTGGGGCGCATAGACCACACCGGCGGCCATGAGCTGACGCGCCGACATCTCCAGTCGCTTGCCACCCAGCTGGGTGGGAATGCCGTCAAACTCCATCACGTAATCACGAAATCTCGCGTCGTGAACGCTGTAGCTCGCGCGACCAGTCACGTTGCGCGACAGGTACCAGGCAGTTCCCAGCTCGAACCCCTTGAAGCGTTCGGTCCCGGCATTGGTCAATGCCGGCAGGCCGTCGATCGTCCTGGCAATCACCAGGTTCGCGAAGTCCATCAAGAAGGTCGTTGCCTCGAGGTCGAGCCGTCCCTGCGCCACGCGGGCCTTCACGCCGCCTTCATAACTGCGCGACGTTTCGGGCTTCAACGGGCCTTCGCCTGGATCTCCGATCCCGAAATCCACCGCCGCGGGTTTGAAGGTGTTGCGGTAGTTCGAGAACAGCCGCACATGATCGCCGTCGCGTGCCCACGCAGTCCACGCGGCACCGACGCTGCCGCTCGGACGCACGTGGTTCTGAGTGCCCGGATTTGACTCGGCGACAGCTGCGGCGCTCTCGTGTTCGAGCGCTTCCATCGTCACGTTCAGGCGTACGCCGGTGTCGATCCGCAGCCGGCTTAGAGGGCTCCACTCGGCCGACACATAGCCGCCGGCGAAATCGCGTCGATTGTCGAGGATCACGCTGGGGACCGAGGGGACCGCCGCCACCGGCGCAACCGATCCGTCGAGCGGCGCCCGATAGGTGAAGCCGGCGCCCTCCGCGTCTCCGTGGCCGTGAAGGAGATCGGCCCCCAGGATGATTCGTGTCCCTCGGCCGGTCCACGCGAGATGGGTGTCGGCATAGAGATCCGTGAGATCGATTTGCTGGCGGAAGCCGTGCGCGTTTTGGTCGGCCGCGCTCACGTCCTGCAGGAAACCACGCAGGATGTCATGACTCGCTTGCGAGACGGATGCCGTGGTTGTCCACGCACGCTCGCCGCGCACGCGCTCGATTCCGAACCATGCGCTGACCCGGCGGTCGTTCAGAAAGGCGCCGCTCGGGTTGTGATTCGCGTCGAGCGGCACCATTGTCGTCAATGTGCTCCCAACGCGCGGGTGAGGGCTTGCCGGACTCTGGTCAATCCGTGCGCCGTCGAGGCCAAACCACACCCGACCGGCCGCCGACCCTCGGCTGCCGAGCCACAGGACGTGGCCGCGGCGAAACGACGTGCGGTCGTCGCTGAACCCCTGCCGCTCGGCATCGAAAGTCACGCGCGATTGCCATTCGCCGAGCGGCACCGACAGTGTCGCCGAGCCGCGGCCGCTCCCGAAGCTTCCGACGCTCGCGGTCAGCACCTGTGGCGCAGCGGGTCCGTTTCGGTGGACGACGTGAATAACGCCAACGAACGAGGTCGCGCCAAACATCACCGGCGCCGGTCCCCGCAGGATCTCGATACGTTCGATGTCGTGAAGGTCGAGGGTTGTCAGGGCCGGGTTGAACCCACCGCCCCACGGGACATCGTCGACGATTAGGAGAAAAGCGTCGAATTCCCTGAGCCCCCAGAACTCCGGGACCGCGCTGGCGGGTCCGCCGTCGCCGCCCGGAGAAACATCGACGCCTGTGGCCAGGGCCAGGGCACTTCCCAGATTGGTGACTCCACGGTTACGCAGTTCGTCGCCGCTGATCACCTCAATCGCCACCGGTACTTCGTGCGTTGCCTCGGGTACGCGAGTGGCCACAACCTCCACGCGCTCGCGAAGGGTGGGAATCGGCGGCGGCGCGGGGGCTTGGGCCTCTGTGACGGCTTGCAAGGAGATCAAGGAGATCAACGCGAAATACAGCGTCGCATTCATTCGAAGCACGGGGAACTCGAGCGTCACAAGGCAGAACCTCCGACGGGGTCTTACCGTCTCGTCATGAATCGAAAAGATCAATATGCTCAAAAGAACAAACCGACGGAACTCTGATTAAAGGGAATAACGAATCCGGTCAGGATCTCGAACAGGCGATCAGGCGGTTGAATAAGGCAGACTGATATTGGTCGAACGGCCAATTCCTGTCGTCTTCGTGGCCATCCAGATAAGGGCCCTTGGATTATTTGGCGCGCGTACATTAAGTCAGATTCGCAAGCTGTGTGCAACGACTGAGTGCTGGAAATCTGGATTCCACGCATCTGACACATGGGGCGGTGTTTCTCTTGTGAGAAAATCACGTCGGTTCGATGCACTGACCGGGATGCGTGACAAGATGAGCTACTGTCTGGTACCCGGCTGGCCCTCCAAACGTACCGGCACTGGAGTACCTCAGCCGCAAGTTCTGCTTTCCAGTTGATCCTTTCTCGCCGGCGGTGCTAACGTCCCGCGGTTCACGATCCACCCAACCCCACAATCAACCTGGTGCTTCATGACAAAGACACTCAAAGTTCTCCTGCCGACGCTGACCGGGGTATCCCTGCTCGCGATGACGGTGGCGTGTGGAAGCAACGCGCGTGTGCCGAGCGCACCGGCGCCGGCTTCTCCGGCGGCGGCGGCGCCCGTCGCGAGCGCGTCCGCGGATCTGGCGGCATGCCTTGGCGGCAGCGGTGACGCCGCCTGCTTCAGCGGTGCGGGACGCGTGTCGTCGACGACCGTGCGGGCGCAGGCGACCAGTTCCCCGACGACGTTGACGGCGACGGTGACGGGCACCACGGTCATTCTGCAGTGGACCGCACCGGTGATCGGCACGGCCACGAGCTACACGATCGAAGCGAGCAGCACTCCGAATGGCCCTGCGAACCTCGCGAACTTCAACACCGGCAATTCGCTGACCAGTCTCACCGTCCCCGGTGTGCCGGCCGGGGTGTATTACGTCCGGGTTCGCGCCATCGACGCGAGCGGCGCCAGCATTCCGTCGAATGAAGTAACGGTCATCGTCGGCGGCGCCTCCGCACCGGGCGGCTGTCCCAGCGCGCCGCGTTCGCTGATCGTGACCTCGCAGACGGCCGGCACGATTTCGCTGGCGTGGTCCGGACCGGCCAGTGGCAGTGCGACGTCGTATACGATTCGCGCCGGGTCGGCGCCCGGTCTGTCCAATCTCGCCGACTTCGCGACCGGGAATGCGTCCCTGAGCTTCGTCGCGACCGGTGTCCCGGCCGGTTCCTACTATGTGAGGGTGTATTCGAGCGCGCCGGGCTGTGCGTTGAGCGGCGCCTCCAACGAAGTGCTGGTGTTCGTCGTCGGCTTCACCGGCGACGTGCAGGTCAGCGTCTCCTGGGACGCGCCGAGCGACGTCGATCTCCACGTCGTCGAACCGTCCGGCAACGAGGTCTACTACGGCAACACCACCTCGTCGACAGGCGGGCAGCTGGACGTCGATTCCAACCCCGCGTGCAATATTGACGGCCGTCAAATCGAGAATATCCGTTGGAACAGCCGGGCGCCTGCAGGCACGTACATCGTCCGGGTCGACTACTATGAAGGCTGCGGTGTGGCGCGGACCAATTACCTGGTTACGGTGAAGAACGGCGCGTCGGTGCAGACCTTCAGCGGGTTCTTCACAGGCAGCGGCGACTTCGGCGGACGCGGCAGCGGTGTGACGATCACGACGTTCTCGCACGCCGCGTCGCTGGTCGCCGACAAGGTCGTGGAACAGTTCAGGGCTCCCCAGCTGTTCGTGCCATCGGCCAAGAAGCTGTCGCGGATCGCCGGCGCAGAGTAGCTGACGTCAGGAAGGCTGACAGGGCAGGCGGGAGCCGCGATTTCTCGCCTGCCTTTTTGCATCGCCGTGACCTTTCGGAAATCCGGGCCCTGTCCGGCTTCGTAGAGCCCAGTGGAGACTCAACCATGAGCGAAGCCGAAAACGTCGATGTCGTCCTGGGCATCTACGACGCCTTTCGCCGGGGCGATGTGCCCGGCATTCTGAACCTGCTCGATCCGCAGGCCGAACTGCAGTTCGAGGGCCCCAGCACCATTCCGTGGATTGGATCCCGCCGCGGGCACGACGGGTGGACGACGTTCTTTCAGGCGGTCGGCCAGAGCCTGGAAGACGTCACGCTGTCGATGGAGCCGTTCGCAGCACAGGGCGATCGCGTCGTCGCCGCCGGCCGCTATCAAGGCCGGGTGAAGCGGACCGGCAAAAGGATCGATTCGCCCCTTGTGCACCTGTGGACGGTCCGAAACGGCAAGGCCGTCCGATGCCAGGAACTGACCGACACGGCGGCCGAAGCCGCCGCCTGCACGTAAGACACCCGGCTGGCGCAGCAGGTGAGCGAGCGGCTGGTCTTCGGTTCGCCCATCGACGGACTGCTCGATCGCCTGTACGCGGCGAATGCTGCGCAGGACGATCAGCTTTCCGCGTACTTTTCAACCCGCGCCGCCGAGGGCTCGCTCGACTGGAACAACTTCGACGACCGCACCAACGAGTTCCTCAAGGACAAGCTGATTGCGCTCGATCGCGGCAAGGCGGAGTTCTGTTATCACGTCTGCCGCGCGGTCGGCGCTCGCCGGATCGTCGAAGCCGGCACGTCGTATGGGGTTTCGACGATCTTCCTGGCTGCGGCCGTAAGGGACAACGTCCGCCGCGCGGCTCGACCGATTGATTCGGGACCGCACCCGATCGTGATTGCGACGGAATCAGAGCCGGACAAGATTCGGATGGCTCGCGCTCATTTCGACGAGGCGGGGCTATCGGAGTTCATCGAGCTCCGCGAAGGAGACCTGCGCAAGACGCTGGTGTCCGTCGATGGGCCGATCGACTTCATGCTCATCGACATCTGGACACCGATGGCGCGGCCGGCGCTGAGCCTGATCGCGCCGCGGCTGCGCGAGGGCGCGGTCGTGATCTGCGACAACACCCGGCAATTCCGGCAGGCGTATGACGAGTACTTCGAGTTCGTTCACGACCCGAAGAATGGTCTGCGGACGATGACGCTGCCGTTCGAGGGCGGTCTCGAGTTCACGGTTCGTGAACGGCCGTAGCCGGTTGCCAGGAATGCTGTTCTCTCTCCAGATCCGCGAGCGCCTCCGCGTACTCGTGGCACCCTGGCTCGTCGGCCTTTAACCCGTCCGACAGCATGTAGCCCGGCGCGTTCCACGCCACCACGTGGAAGCGATCGGATAGCCCCGCGAACTGAAAGCGCCAGTCGGTCGAATTGCCACCAACGCCGTGCAGCAGAACGAGCGCGGGCGCGTCGGCGGGGCCAGCCTCCATGTAGCTCCAGCGATCGCCCAGGTACTTTTCCCGTGTGCCAATCTCGGCGAAGCGGAGGTCGGGCCGGGCGGGAGGTGGCGCTTGCGCAGCGGCGGGAGCCATGAGTGCGAGCCCGACCGAGAGGCCGGCCCCGAGTGTCAGCATACGCACAGTAGCACCTTCTCACCGAGTGTCATCTGGGCGGCCCGAGCCGCTTGAGTTCTTCCGACCAGTTCAGCACGGCGTTGACTTGCGTGATCGACTGCGACTGCCCGATCAGTTGAAGCAGCAGGAACTTCTGCCCGTCCGGGCTGATGCCCGACGTCCCCAGCGGGAAATTGGCCGCGAGGAACGGTTTCTCGAACAATACCTGCGGGGTACCGGGTACGAATGTCGGGTCGCTTTTGACCGCAACCGTGAGCAGCTTTGACCCTGTCCGGAAAAAGAGCTCCTTGCCGGTCGGAGACCAGAGCGGTTCCAGGCCACCATCGGTGGAAATCTGCCACTTCCCGGACTGCCCACGGAACGATCGCACGTACACCTCGAAACGACCCGATTCAGTGGAGATGTAGGCCAGCCAGCGACCATCCGGCGACACGCGCCCCTCTTCTTCGAGCGCCGGGCTGTCCAGCAGGGCGCGTGCTTTGGCGAAATCGCCACGGGGCATGACCCACAGGTCGGCGCTCCGTGACGGGGTGATGGCATGAAAGATCAGGAATTGACCGTCGGGCGAATAGCCGTCGGGGAGGCACGAGTTGCCTTTCGCGGCGCAGTGCGTCAGCTGCCGTTCCCCGCCGCTTCCATCCGCGGCGGTTTCGAACACCTCCACGATGCCGCTCTCTCGATTGGAGGTGTAGGCGACGCGCGCGCTGTCCGGGGACCAGATCGGGTAGCGATTCGTACCGGCAAACGTGAGCCGCGTGGCCGTGTTGCGTCCGAGACCGTACGCCCAGACATCGATGCTGCCGCCGCCATTGGAGACCGTGGTTGCCAACCGCGTTCCGTCGGGTGAGAGACTGAACTGGCTGTAGTCGCGCGCAGGCACCGGGACCGGCACCGCCACACCCGATCGATCGACCCATTCAAGCTGCTGCAACGCGGCGGGTTCGAGACCGCCAGGCGCGTAGATCAGCGCGCCACTCGTCGACACGCTGAACAGTCCATGGCCGCTCTCGGAATAACGGAGCCCATCCAGTACCCGCGACGGCGTACCCGTCACCTGCAGACTTCGGGCATCAAAGGACATGGCCATCAAGGCCGCGCCGCTCATGTAGACGAGATGGCCGCTGGAGACGTATCGCGCCTGTACGCCGCCCGGAATCAGCACCCGATGTTGATGTGTTTTCAGAGATTGCGCGGCAATTTCTGATGTGCCGGTCATCGTGAAGATGATCGCCTGTCCCCCTGGCAGGACCTCCGGATCCCGAAACGCGCCTTGTCCCGGTTCCTGCGGACCGGCAACCACCTGCGGCTCGCCCCCCGAGTCCGGAACGCTCAACAGGCTTTGACTGGCAGCGGGCGAAAATACGATGAATCCGGGTCCCCAACTGGCGCTGCTCGGACCGCCGATGCTGGCGCAGAGTGCGATCGGCGCCCCTCCATGGATCGAAATCTTGAGGAGCCTGGTCCCGTCGAAAAACCCGATCCACTGGCCGTCGGGTGAAAAGAACGGTGATTGTGCGCCGGTGGTGCCAGGCAGCGTCTTGATCTCGAAGCTGTCGAGGGTACGCAACTGCAACTGCCCATTGGCCACGAACGCCACTGACTGACCATCGCGCGATAGTGATATCGGCTGACGCTCGGCCGGGTCGGTGATCTGGTCCCCGATTGCGAGCATCGTCCGGATGACCGGTGAGGGGGCGGACCGCGTTGTGAGCCGGGCGACGGTGGCCGCGATGAGGGCAACGAACAGGAGTCCGGCGGTCGAGGCAAGAAAAAGAAATCGACGGCCGGTGCGCTGGGCCTCTTCTGGAGGCGGCCGTGGGGTGTCGATCCCCGGACCATGCGGTTCGTGCAACAGCCACTTCGCGACGGCGATGTCTCCGGGGCGCTGACGCCGATCCTTTTCAAGACACGACGCAAGCAGTCGACGGATCGGGGCTGGTATGCCCGTTGGCAGCGCCTCCCAGTCCGGCGCGCGCATCAGCACCGCTGCCACGGATTCGGCCACATCGTCACCATCGAACGGGCGTCTGCCGGAGAGCATTTCGAACAGGACGCAACCGAACGCCCAGATGTCGCTGCGCTTGTCGACCGGCTTTCCGCGGGCCTGCTCGGGCGACATGTAGGCAGCGGTCCCCAAAATCACACCGACGCCGGTCATGACCGCCGGCGACGTCATCGTCGGCGACATGGATGCGCCTGCCGGGACGGCCGCCGTGCCAGCCGGTTCGAGCGCCTTCGCCAATCCGAAGTCGAGCACTTTCACCGTGCCATCGTTGCGGACTTTGATGTTGGCGGGCTTCAGATCACGATGGACGATGCCCTGCTCGTGCGCGGCTTCGAGCGCATCGGCGAGCTGTTGAGCGATACCGATCGACTCGTCCAGAGGCATGGGGCCCCGTGCGACGCGCTCGGCGAGTGTCGCCCCCTCGACCAGCTCCATGACGAGAGCGGTCACACCCGAGGTTCGTTCGAGGCCGTAAATCGCCGCAATGTTCGGGTGATTCAGCGCCGCGAGGACCTCTGCCTCGCGCTGGAACCGCGCCATGCGATCCGGATCGTCGGCGAGCGCTGCGGGCAGCACTTTGATCGCGACGCTCCGTTTCAGGTTGGTGTCGGACGCGCGATACACCTCGCCCATTCCTCCGGCGCCAAGCATCGAGAGGATTTGGTAGGGTCCGACCATGGTGCCGATCATGGCGAAGTCCTACCGGCACCGCTTGGGATTGCGGTCATTTTGCGAGTGCCAGGCCCTTCAGCTCTTCATCGAAATGCTGAACGATCACCAGGCCTGGCGGCCGCGTTGCATCGGTGCGTGACTTGATCATCAAGAATTGCTGATCGTCGGGCGAGACGTCGTACATCCGCTGCGGATAGCTCGAGCCAAGAAAGTACGTCGCCGAGAAGACGGAGGTTGGCGCGCGCGTATTCCACCCGGCGCCGGCGGTCTCGACCGCCACCCGGGTCAGGCGACCGATGTCCGTCGTGAAGAACAGCTCTCTGCTGCTCCGCGCCCAGAGCGGCCTCGTGCCGCCGGCCGTTGACACCTGCCATTGACCGCCCGCGACATTCGGATACGGGCGGACGTAGACCTCGAAGTGTCCGGATGCATTGGACTCGTATGCCAGCCAGTGCCCGTCCGGCGAAATCATGGGGTTGCGATTGACGAACGTGTTTTGCAGCACCGGCTGTGGCCGGTGCTCGCCTGCAAGATCGACGCGCATCAGGTCGAAGCCTGATCCGCGCTGTTCCGAGAACACGACCGCGAGGCCATCAGGGGTGACGCTGCCGGCCCGCTGTTGCTGATCGCCGGTCGTGAGCTGCTCGGCGGCTCCCGTGCCATCGGCGGAGAGCCACCACAGATTCGGCGCTCCTCCGCGGTCGGACGTGAAAATGATCCGGCGACCATCCTGCGTCCAGACTGGAGCGATGTCGACGCCCGGATCGAATGTCAGACGACTGAGTGTGCCCCGGCGGAGATCGGACAACCACAGATCGATCTCCTCGTCGGTGCTGCACGCGACAATCCGAGTGCCGTCCGGCGACAGGCTCGGAGTCACGTACGGGCGCGCCTGGGCGCGCACGGGTGTTTCGTTGCCCGCTCGATCGACCCAGACCATCGTGCGCGCGCCGGCCGCCAGGCCGGCACTATCGGCGTAGACGAGCGTGCCATTTGCAGACGCAGACACATTCGCGCCGCCGTTGGCCGCCATCGCGACTTGTGCCGCGAGCGGCACGGCTTGACCGACCACCAGGCGCCGTGCGTCGAACCGCGCAGCGCGCAGCGTCCCAGCCGCCGCGAACAATAAATAGCCGTCGGCAACGTACTGCCCGTCACTGCCGCCTCGCACGAGAACGGTCGTCGCGTGGGTGCGAAGATCCAGCGCCGCCACTTGCGCGGCATCCCCACCGCCCGCCGTGATGGTGAACAATACCTGCTGTCCACCGGGCAACGCGCGGGGCCAGAGATGGTCCAGTTCGCCGCGCGCCCGGTCGGCGCGCGTGAGGACGGCTGGCGTGCCGCCGCTCGCCGACACCCGTTGCAATCCGGTTGCGCCCAGGGTGGCAAAGACGATCGTCTGGTCCGGAAGCCACGCCGCGCCGCGTGACGCACCATCGAGGTTCGCGATCATCGTCGACGGGCCGCCGGTGATGGCGACCCTCTTCAACGTATTCAAGCCCTCCGCGTATCCGACCCACTGCCCATCGGGCGAAATGAACGGGTCGCGGAGGCCGGCCGAAGCGGCCGTGACGATCGCCGTTGGCGCCAGCGCGTCCAGCGCGCGCACGAACAGTTGTGTGTTGTTGTTGCCGATGTAGACGATGCGCGAACCATCCGGCGAAATCGCGAGGTCGCGCGTGATGCCGTCGAGCGACAACGTCGCGCTGTCCGACGTATCGATCGACGTGCGGGTGACCCGTGACGCCGGTGGCGATCGCAGCAGCCATACCGTCGCCCCGGTCACGACACCGCCCACGACCAGCGCCCAGCCTTGCGCGAACCGGGTGCGCTGAGGCAGCACGGAGACGCCATCGGGCGCGGGTGGGTGGGCGTGCGGCGGACCGATGACACCCGCGCCGTCGTCCAGGAGAAAGCGGACGACCGCGACATCAGCGAGTCGTGCGCCTCGGTCTTTTTCGAGACAGCGGCGGATCAACAGCCGCACGTGCGCGGGCGAGTCGACCGGCAAGGCATTCCAGTCAGGCTCACTCTTCAGGATATTCGAGATCGTCTCGCCGACGTTGTCGCCGTCGAACGCACGTCTGCCTGTGAGCAGCTCGTACAGCACACAGCCGAATGCCCAGATGTCGGCGCGCTGGTCGACCTGGCGTCCCGTGGCCTGCTCGGGTGCCATGTACGGCGCTGTGCCGAGGATGAGGCCGACGCCGGTCATCATGGCCGGCGACGTGACCGCTCGGGAGGCGGTGAGATCCGCCTGCAGGCGCCCTTCGCGCCCGTCTGGTTGGACCGGGACGGCGTCAGCCGGACCAACGAGCTTGGCCAGTCCAAAGTCCAGCACTTTCACGGTTCCGTCGTCGCGGACTTTGATGTTCGCGGGCTTCAGGTCGCGATGGATGACGCCCTGCTGGTGCGCCAGTTGGAGGGCGTCGGCGATTTGTTTGGCCAGCGCCAGCGCCTCGTTGATGGGAACCGGTCCCTGGACGAGGCGGTCAGCGAGTGTGGGCCCCTCAACGAGCTCCATGACGAGTGCATGGATGTCGCCCGAATCCTCAAAGCCGTAAATGGCGCCGATGTTGGGGTGATTGAGCGACGCCAGTACTTGCGCTTCACGACGAAACCGCGCGAGTCGCTCGCGGTCGTTCGCAACACCTTCAGGCAGCACCTTGATCGCCACGTCGCGATTCAGCTTCGTGTCGTGCGCGCGATACACCTCTCCCATTCCACCCACCCCAATGGCGGCGAGAATCTCGTGAGATCCGAGGCGGGCGCCAGGCTGCAGTGGCAACGGGAGGCCGTCGGCGATTATACGCGTCTGGTCTCTGCACTTGCGGAGTCAGCCGTCGTCACGAGGCGGCGACGCGATCGGCCGGAAGGGCAGCACGACTGGTATTGCATCCGAGTTGCTCGCGCGCGACGGGCACGAGTGCGACGCGCCGACGGACGCGGGCTTGGCTGAAAATCCCAAGATGGTTGGGACGTTTTGGTCACACCCGGGAGGGCGGAAGAGAAGGTGTGGCGGTCAGACCGGCGAAAAGCTTGAACGAAAAGTGGTGGACGGCAGGAGGCTCGAACTCCCGACCTCCGCGTTGCGAACGCGGCGCTCTCCCAACTGAGCTAGCCGCCCACTCGAGGAAAACCCGATTGTACCATGCGCGTTTTCATGCCCGCAATGCACGCCTGTTATAGTCGAGGCCTATGTCCATTCGACGCATCGGGATCCTGACGGGCGGCGGCGACGCGCCCGGGCTCAACGCCGTGATCCGTGCGGTGGTCAAGTCGGCAACCAATTGCGGCATCGAGTGCGTCGGCATCGAGGACAGCTTCGACGGTCTGCTCGAACCGGGGCGGACCAGGCCGCTCACGTCCCGCGACGTCACCGGTATTCTGCGTCTCGGCGGCACCATCCTGGGCACCATCAACCGGGGCAACCCATTCGATCGCGCCATCGACACCTCCGACGGCCCGATGCCGTACTCCGAACGCGTCATCCAGATGTTCCACAAGATGGGACTCGATGCGCTCGTGGTCATCGGCGGCGACGGGACGCTGGCGATCGCCCACCAGTTCGGCCAACAAGGCATTCCCATCGTCGGCGTGCCGAAAACCATCGACAACGACATCGTCGGCACGACCAACTGTTTCGGATTCGACACTGCCGTCGCCTTTGCCACCGATGCGATCGATCGTCTGCACGTCACGGCTGAAGCGCATCACCGGATCATGGTTGTCGAAGTGATGGGCCGGTATGCGGGGTGGATCGCGCTGTACGCGGGCGTCGGCGGGGGAGCGGACGCGATTCTGATTCCGGAGATCCCGTTCGACATCTCGATCGTCACCAGGCAATTGCGCGAGCGTGAGCAGCGGGGCGCTCGCTTCAGTATCGTCGTCGCCGCGGAAGGGGCGTTTCCCAAAGGCGGGACGCTGACTCTGCTCGAGGAGAAGCGAGCCGATCATGTCGAACGGCTCGGCGGCATCGGCGCGCAGGTGTGCGAAGCGATCGGCCGCGAGACCGGCAAGGAGACCAGATCAGTCGTGCTTGGACACTTGCAGCGCGGCGGAACCCCTACCAGTTTCGATCGCATCCTGGCGACGCGGTTCGGCGGCAAGGCCGTGGAACTGATCAAGCACGGGGCGTTCGGGACGATGGTGGCGTTCGATCCGCCGGACATCATCTCGCGGCTGATCGTGGAGTGCGTCGGAAAAACCAAGACCGTGCCGATGGATTTCGATCTGCTGAAGACCGCCAAGGCGCTCGGCGTCACGTTCGGCGACTAAAGATTGCTGATTGCTGAACGCGGATTGCTGATTCAATTGCATCAGCGTCAGCCATGTGCGGTTTGCAATACCTCGAGGTATTTCAGCGCCCCGCCGGTATTGAACAGCACGACTGAGTGATCGCGGCGGATGATGCGATCCTCGAGCAGCCGCCTGATCGCCGCCAGGGCGGCGCCGCCTTCGGGCGCCGCACTGACTCCTTCCAGCCGCCCGATATCGCGCATGCCGGTGATCATGTCGGAGTCCGGGACGGCCAGCGCCGTCCCGCCGCTTTCGCGGATGGCGCGCAGCATCAGGAAATCGCCGACCGCACGCGGCACGCGAAGTCCATCGGCAATGGTCGACGCATTCTCCCAGGGTCGCGCCCGCTCCGCGCCGTCTTCATACGCCTGCACGATCGGCGCGCAGCCGGCCGCCTGCACGGCGACCATACGCGGCCGCGCCGCCGGTTTCATCCAGCCGATGCGCTCGAGCTCGTCGAACGCCTTCCACATGCCGACCAGCCCGGTGCCGCCGCCGGCGGGGTAGATGATCCACTCCGGCCAGGTCCAGTCCAACTGCTCGGCGAGCTCGAAGGCCATGGTCTTCTTGCCTTCCACCCGGTAGGGCTCCTTGAGCGTGGAGACGTCGTACCAGCCGAGCGCGGCGCCTTGTTCAGCGGCCACGCGGCCGGCATCGGTGATCAAGCCGTCGACGAGCGCGACTTGTGCGCCGTACAGCTCGCACTCGCGGATGAACGGCGTCTTGACGTCTCTGGGCAGGAACACGCGGGCTTCGAGTCCGGCGCGGGCGGCATAGGCCGCCGCCGCATTGCCGGCATTGCCCGCCGAGGGGAGCGCGATCGTGGTTGCGCCCAGTCCGCGGGCGCGCGTGATCGCGGCTGACTGTCCACGCGCCTTGAACGAATTCGTCGGGTTGAGCGACTCGTCCTTGATGAACAGGCTTGGCAGGCCGAGCTCGGCGCCGAGCCGTTCCGCACGCAGCAGCGGCGTGAATCCCTCGCCGAGGGTGACCGGCTGCTCCCCGTCGAAGAGCGGCATCAGCTCGCGGTACCGCCACATGTTCCGCTCGCGGCCCTGCAGCGACTCGCGGACCCAGCTCCGCGCCGCCGTCAGATCGTAGCGGGCGAACAACGGCGCGCCGCAGACGCAGAGAAAATGCCGCTCGCGGGCATCGAGCGGCGGCGCGCCGCATGGCACGGAGCACTCGAGATGGGAGAAAAATGACATCCAGGATTTGCAGATGGCAGAGTGCAGATTGCCGATTTATCGGCAATCGCTCAATGAGCAATCCCTCTGCAATCTGCAATGAGCCATGTTCACCTGCCGAGCAGCTCGGTATCTTTCTTCTTCTGCAGTTCGTCGATCTGCTTGACGTGCTGATCGGTGATCTTCTGGACTTCGTCGAGGCCTTTCTTTTCGTCGTCCTCGGAAATCTTGTGGTCCTTGAGGAGTTTCTTGAGGCGGTCGTTGGCGTCGCGGCGCACCTGGCGGACGCTGTTGCGGCCTTCCTCGGACAGCTTGTGCACGTGGCGGGACAGCTCTTTGCGGCGCTCTTCGGTGAGCGCGGGAATCGGGATGCGGATCACCTTGCCGTCGTTCGCCGGGTTGAGCCCGAGATCGGATGCGCGAATCGCTTTCTCAATGGTACCGAGCTGGGACGGATCGAACGGCTGGGCGACGATCAGCGAGGGCTCGGGCACCGACAGGCCGGCCAGCTGGTTGAGCGGCATTCTCGATCCGTACGCCTCGACGTGGACGCCATCGAGAATGGTCACCGACGCACGGCCGGTGCGGACACCGCTCAGCTCATGCCGCACGTGATCGATCGCCGTGTTCATCCGCTTGTTCACTTCAGCGAACAGTCCCTTCAGATCGTTCACATCCATGAGGCTCGCTCCACTTAAGCGGTCACCACCGACCCGACCGCCTCGCCGGTGATCGCCCGCTTGATGTTGCCCGCCGTCAGCAGGTTGAACACGACGATCGGCAGGCCGTTGTCCATACACAGCGAGATCGCCGTGGCGTCCATCACCTTGAGGCCCTGCTCGAGCACCTGCAGGTAAGAAATGCGATCGAAGCGGGTGGCGCTCGGATCCAGCATCGGGTCGGCGTTGTAGATGCCGTCGACCTTGGTGGCCTTCATGATGACGTCGGCCTTGATTTCCATCGCCCGCAGCGCCGCGGCGGTATCGGTGCTGAAGTAGGGGTTGCCGGTGCCGGCGCCGAACACCACCACCCGGCCTTTTTCGAGATGCCGGATGGCCCGCCGGCGGATGAACGGCTCGGCGACGGCGCGCATCTCGATGGCGGTCACCACCCGGGTGACCACGCCCTGCTGTTCGAGCGCGTCCTGCAAGGCGAGGGCGTTGATGACCGTCGCCAGCATCCCCATGTAGTCGGCAGTGGCGCGGTCCATGCCGCGGGCGCTCGCCGCCACGCCGCGGAAGATGTTGCCGCCGCCGATGACGATGGCGGTCTGCACGCCCATGGCCTGGATTTCGCCGACCTCGCGGGCGATCTGCGTGGCCACGGCGGGGTCGATGCCGTAGTTCTTCTCGCCCATGAGAGCTTCGCCGGAAAGTTTCAGGAGAATACGCTGATAGGCGGGCGCGGACATCGGATGGGGATTATAGATCGGGGCGTGCGGTGTGCTTCGTGCTGGGTGCTTGGTGCTGGTGCCGTGCTTGGTGCTCGGTGCTGGTGCTCGGTGCTGGTGCTGGTGCGGCGCACCCAGCACTCAGCGCCTGGCACTGGGCATTCGCACGCAGCACGAGCACCGAGCACTCAGCACGGCACTGGCACCCCGCACCGAGCACGAAGCACGCCGAGGCCGCTAGGCCGTGCCTTCGCCTACCTTGAGGCGCGCGAAGCGGGTGACAGCCATGCTCGCGTTCAACTGTTTGTTCGCGGCGTTGATCACGTCCCTGACCGTCATCTTGGGATCGCGGATCGACTCCTGGTCCGGCAGGACCACCTGCTTGTAGAAGCTCCCCAGCTTGCCCTCGACGATCTTGTCGATGACGTTCGCGGGCTTGCCGGATCCTTCCATCTGCGCCCGGTAGATCGCCTTCTCCTTGTCGAGCACGTCCGCTGGAATCGCCTCACGCGAGACGTATTCGGCGGCGACCGGACTGGCCGCGGCGATCTGCATGGCGATCTCCTTCACCAGCGTCGCGAACTCTTCGCGGGCGCTCGCCTCGGGGGTGACGCCGCTGAATTCCACCTGCACGCCGATCTTGCCGCCGAGGTGGATGTACTGCCCGACGTACCCCTGGCCGGCGTACCGCACGAACCGGGGGACGGCCATGTTCTCCCCGAGTTTGCCGATCGTCGCGGCGACGCGCTTCCGGACCGGCCCTTCCGGGTCGGACAGCCACGCCTCGGTGGCGCCGTCGCCCTGCTTCTCGATTTCGGCGATGACGTCGCGGATCAACTGCTGGAAGTCCTCGGTGCGCGCGACGAAATCCGATTCGCAGTTGACCTCGACGAGGATGCCCTCGCGATGGTCAGGGGAGACTTTGAATCCGATCAGCCCCTCCCTGGCGGTGCGCCCGGCCTTTTTCGCCGCGCTGGCGAGCCCGCGCTTCCGCAGGATGACGTTGGCCTCTTCGAAATTGCCGTTCGCTTCGGTCAGCGCGTTCTTGCACTCCATCATGCCGGCGCCGGTCTGGTCGCGCAGCTTCTTGACTTGTTCAGCGGTAATTGTCGCCATCGTCGTTGTCCTGTACGTCAAAAGCGCCGGCCCTCACGAGCCGGCGCTTGAAGGCCTGCCTGGTCCGGGATTGAAAGTCGTTACGCTGACGCCGGAGCGGCTTCGCGGGGGCGGCGCGCCGGGCGCGTCTGACGGCGGCCATCGTCGCCGCCGTCGCCGGTATCGCGGGCGCCTTCGGCCTCGACCGATTCCTTCACGCCGCGGCCGGCCATCACCGCATCGGCAATGCGCGAGGCGAACAGCCGGATCGCGCGCAGCGCGTCGTCGTTGCCGGGCACGACGAAGTCGACTTCGTCGGGGTCGCAGTTGGTGTCGACCACGCCGATCACCGGGATCTTGAGCTTGCGCGCTTCGTCGACGGCAATCTGTTCCTTGCGGGTGTCGACGACGAACACGGCGTCGGGGAGCCGCGACATGCCGCGGATGCCCTCGAGGTTCTTCTGCAGCTTGCGGCGTTCTTTCTCCGCCCGGGCGATTTCCTTCTTGGAGAGGGTGTCGTACCGGCCGTCGGTGGTCATCGCCTCGAGGTCACGAAGGCGGCCGAGGCTGCGTTGAATCGTCGCAAAGTTGGTGAGCAGACCGCCCAGCCAGCGCTCGTTGACGAAATACATGCCGCAGCGCAGCGCCTCTTCGGCGACGACGTCCTTGGCCTGCCGCTTGGTGCCGACGAAAAGGATCGTCCGTCCTTCGGCCGCGAGGTTGGTGACGAACTCCTCGGCTTCCCGAAACAGCTTCACCGTCTTGCCGAGATCGATGATGTAGATGCCGTTGCGTTCGCCGAAGATGTATTCCTTCATCTTCGGGTTCCAGCGCTTGGTCTGGTGTCCGAAATGAACCCCCGCTTCCAGTAGATCCTTCATCGCGATCGCGGCCAATCACATCCTCCTTAACGTTTGCTGAACTGGAAGCGCTTGCGCGCTCCCGCCATTCCGTACTTCTTGCGTTCCTTCGCGCGCGCATCGCGCGTGAGCATGCCGCCGTTCTTCAAGGCCTTGCGCAGCTCGGCGTTGTATTCGACCAGCGCCCGGGCGATGCCGAGACGGATGGCGCCGGCCTGGCCCGACACGCCCCCGCCGGCGACGGTCGCCAGGATGTCGAACTTGTCGGCGGTCTCGGTGAGCATCAGCGGCGTTTTGATCTGGGTTCGGAGAGCTTCGGTGGGGAAGAACGCTTCGAACGCCCGGCTGTTGACGGTCACGGCGCCGGTGCCCGGCCGGATGAAAACGCGGGCGGTCGATGTCTTGCGACGCCCGGTGCCATAGTACTGAACTGCTGCCACGTTACGCGACCTCGAGTTTGGTAGGTTTCTGCGCCGCGTGCGGATGATCCGGACCGGCGTACACTTTCAACTTGCGGTACATCGCCTCGCCCATGGTGGTCTTGGGCAGCATGCCGTGGACCGCTTCTTCGACCAGCCGCTCCGGCTTCCGTTGACGAACCAGCCGCGCCCGTTCTTCGCGCAGCCCGCCCTCGAAGCCACTGTGCTGCCGGTACATCTTCTGGTCTTCCTTGCGGCCGGTCAGCTTCACTTTCGCGGCATTCACGATGACCACGTGATCGCCGGTATCGATGAACGGCGTGTAGATCGCCTTGTGCTTGCCCTGCAGCAGCCGCGCCGCCGCCGTCGCAATCCGGCCGAGAACCTGGCCATCGGCGTCGATGAGATGCCAGCGGCTCTGTTCGTTGATGATCGCCGCGCCGGCCGTGAACGTAGACATCCTTGAATCCTGACGGGCGTTTTCCACCCGCATCGTAAGGCGACCTTCGCCTGTTCCCGTCGCCGGTACCCGAGAAAACCGTTGTAAGGGGATCCCCGTGCGGGTCTGCCGACCGGCCGACCGCACAAAGTCTCTACCGTCGTGGTTTCCGCACGCGCTGACTCTTCGATCAGGCCGCTCGGTCCGGCTCGCGCGGACAACGGTAAACCCAAATCATACGAGCCCTTCGGGGGACTGTCAAGCTGACTCGAGCGTCCATGACGACGTGCCCCGATCCGGCCGATACACCTGCTTGAGCTGTCGCGCCCGGATTCCGGATCAACCTTGCAATTCGGAACCGTAATCGCTGGACGGTTTTGTAATTTTTGGGACCCCCCCGGGCGGTGGATCATGGCGATTCCTGCGCACCGGCGCACGAATCTGCCCGAAAGACGCCACTCGAGCTTTGGTACTCCGTTTGCGGAAGGTGATGCGCGTGTTTGGCTTCGGCAAGACGAAATCGATTGTCGGACTGGATATCGGTTCGAGCGCGATCAAGGCCGTCGAACTGAAGGGATCCGGCGCGAGCTATCGCGTCGCGGCGTTCGGCACCGAACCACTCCCTCCGGACACCATCGTCGACGGCGCCATCATCGATGGCACCGCTGTCGCCGAGGCGATCCGCCGTGTCTTTGAGACCGGCGGCTTCAAGACCAAAGAGGTCGCCGCTTCGCTCTCGGGCAACGCGGTCATCGTCAAGAAGATCAACCTGCCCACGATGACCGACGCGGAGCTGGCGGAATCGATCTACTGGGAGGCCGAACAGTACATCCCCTTCGACATCCAGGACGTGAATCTCGACTACCAGATTCTCAAGCCGGGGGACGCGCCGGGCGCCAACGGCACGATGGACGTCCTGCTGGTGGCCGCGAAAAAGGAAAAGATCGCCGACTACACCGGCGTCATCTCGCAGGCCGGCCGGACACCGGTGGTCGTGGACGTCGATGCGTTCGCGCTGCAGAACGCCTACGAACTGAACTACGGCAGCGATCCGAATGCCGTCGTCGTGCTGCTCAACGCCGGCGCCAGTGCCATCAACATCAACATTCTCGCCGGCGACCAGTCGTTGTTCACGCGCGACATCTCGATGGGCGGCAACGCCTACACCGAGGCGATCCAGAAGGAACTGAACCTGCCGTTCGAAAGCGCCGAGGAGATCAAGAAGGGGCGCGCGGTTGACGGGGTGGCGTTCGAAGATGCGGTTCCCGTGCTGCAGGCCATGACCGAGAACGTGCTCCTCGAAATCCAGAAGACCTTCGACTTCTTCAAGGCGACGGCGGCCTCCGATCGCATTGATCGCATCCTGCTGAGCGGCGGCGCCTCTCGCGTGCACGGCTTCGCCGAGGCGGTGCAGGCGCGATTCGGCGCCCCGGTCGAAACCTTCGATCCGTTCAAGAAGATGTCGTTCGAGCCGGCCAAACTGGGAATCGCGGAGCCCGAGAACGTATTGCCCACCGCCGCCGTGGCCGTGGGGCTCGCCCTCAGAAAGGCGGGCGACCGATGATTCGGATCAACCTGCTCGCGGCGGAACGGAAGGCGGCCAAGCGCGCCGCCGCGGTGCCGTTTCAGGCCGGCCAGAAGCTGACGGTCGCCTGCAGCCTGATTCTGATTCTCGCAGCGGTGTTCGTCGGGTGGCGATACTGGACGCTGCAGCAGACGTCGTTGCTCCTCGACAAGGAGATCGCCGACGCGCAGCAGGAAACCACCCGGCTGCATTCGATCATCCAGCAGGTGCAGCAATTCGAACAGCAGAAGGCGCAGCTCCAGCAGCGCGTCGTGCTGATCGAGCAGCTCCGGAAGAGCCAGACCGGCCCGGTGCACATCCTCGACGAAATCAGCCGTTCGCTGCCGCCGATGCTGTGGCTCACCCAGGTGAAGCAGGACAACGACGGCGTGGTGATCGACGGCAAGACGATCGTGCCGACGGGGGTGTCCGACTTCGTGGCGAACCTCGAATCGTCGGGCTACTTCCGCAAGTCGATCGACATCGTGAGCACCACAACCGAGGCGATGGCAACGCCGCCAGGAGAGCTGATTCGCTTCAGCATCCGGGCGGTGTTCCAGCCGCCGGATGCGGCCGCGCCGCCGCCGAAGGGCTGATCGGTGGAACTGAGTCTCACCAAGCTGCCGTGGTACGCGCAAATCGGCGCGTTTGTCGTCCTCGCGCTGGGCGGGATGGCGGCGTTCTATTTCTATTACGAGCAGCCGGCGACTGCCGACATGGCATCGCGCCAGGGCCAGTTGGCCGCGCTGCGCGCCGACATCACCAAGGGCTACGCCACCGCGAAGCGATTGCCGGAGTTCAAAAGCCAGGTGGGCGAGCTCGAAGCCCGGCTCGAAGGGTTGAAGTCGGTGCTGCCCGATGCCAAGGACGCCGCCGACCTGTTGCGCCGCCTGCAGACGGTCGCGACGCAATCGAACCTGACCATCAAAAGCTTCAAGCCCGCGCCAACAGTCACCAAGCAGCTGCATGCCGAGTGGCCGATCTCGCTCGAGTTGGACGGCACCTATCACAACCTCGCCACCTTCTTCGACCGCGTCGGCAAGTTCACCCGGATCGTCAACATCACCGGGCTCGACGTGAAAGGGAAGGACAAGGCCGAGCCGAATTCGACGATCTCGGCGACGTGCGTGGCGACCACGTTCGTGCTGCTGGACAAGGCGGCGCTGGCGAAAAAAGCGGCCACCGCCAAGCCGCCTGCGGCCCCGGCGACCAAGGGCGCCTGAGATGCGGTCATTCATCCTGCTGCTGATCGTCTTGTCCGCGGCGCGCGCCGCCGCCCAGGCACCCTCGACACCGCCGGCCGGAAGGGAACCGGCGCCGGCGCAGTCGTATTCCTACGACGCGGGCGGCCGGCGAGATCCCTTCCTGAACCTGACCAGTGCCGGCACCGAGCCCAAACTGACCGGCAAACGCGGCGGTGACGGGGCTGCGGCGCTGACCGTGAACGAGATCTCGCTGCGCGGCATCCTGCAAAGCCGCGGCGCGCTCGTCGCACTGGTTCACGGGACCGACAACAAGACCTACCTGGTCCATCAGGGAGACAAGTTTGCCGACGGTGTGCTCAAGACCATCACGCCGCAGGCGCTGGTGATCGTGCAGGAAGTCAACGATCCGCTGTCGCTGGTGAAGCAGCGGGAAGTGCGCAAGCAGTTGCGTGCGGCCGAGGAATCGAAACCGTGACGATCGTAAGGCGTGTGACCGTCGGTATTCTCATCGTGCTGGCCAGCGGTCTCGTCGGCGGAGCGGCTCCGGCGCCGCCGGCCGGCGTGGAAATCGCCCAGCTCAAGGCGATCACGTCGCGAATCAGCGGCAAGTCGGTGCTGCTCGTCATTGAGGCCACTGAGCCGGCGCCTTATGTGACCACGCAGCCGGATCCGCTGACGTTGTACGTCGACTTCCGCAATGTCGGGACCACGGGTGTCATCAACAGGTTCGCCAACGACGGGCAGAGTCCGATTGCCGACGTGGCGGTCGAGGCCTCGGAATCGCTGGGTGCCCAGGTCTCGCGCATTCGCGTCACCCTGGCGGAACCAGCCACCTACCGCGTCCGCAGCGATCGAAGCACGGTCGTGATCGTGTTCGAGAAGCGGGCCGCCGCCCCCTACGTGCTGCCGCCGGTCTCCCGGGCGCGACCCGATGCGATGACGGCGCTGGCCGCGGAACGCGCGGCGGCCGCCGACCCGGCCCGCCCCGACGTGGTGACCGCGGCGCCGATTCTCCAGACCGCGTCGCCTGCGCTGATCGGTCAGCCGCTGCCGCCGCTCAACGCACCCGTCGCACAGGCGCGCCCGGTCCAGGCACCGGTGCAGCCGCAGGCCCTTCCGCCTGCCGCGCCAGGGGCCCCCGTACAGGTTGCCGTTGCGCAGCCGCCGCCGCAGGCACCGGCCGGTCAGATCGGCAACGCCCCGGCCGAACGGCGATTCACCGGCAATCCCGTCAGTCTCGATTTTCAGGGCGCCGATCTCCGCGCCGTGCTGCGCACGTTCTCGGACATCAGCGGTCTGAATATGGTGATCGATCCGGCGGTGCAGGGCACTGTCGACGTCGCGCTGCGCGAGGTGCCGTGGGACCAGGCGCTCGACATCATCCTGCGGGCCAACAAGCTGGGCTACATCATCGACGGCACCATCGTGCGCATTGCGCCGCTTACCGTGCTCGCCGAAGAGGAAGCGCAGCGGCGCAGGCTCTCCGACGAACAGGCGCTGGCCGGCGAGTTGCGCGTCTTCACCAAGACGGTCAGCTACGCCAAAGCCGAAGACCTCGTCGGGCTGCTCACCAAGAGCGCGCTGTCGGCTCGTGGCACGGTGCAGGTCGATCCGCGCACCAACACGCTGATCATCACCGACCTGGCCGATCGGCTGCAGACCGCGTCCGATCTGATCAGCACGCTCGACAAACCGCAGCCGCAGGTCGAAATCGAGGCGCGGATCGTCCAGACGACGAAGGACTTTTCGAAAGCGCTGGGCATCCAGTGGGGCTTTCAGGGACGCGTCGATCCGAGACTGGGCAACACCACCAACCTGGCGTTCCCCAACAACGGGTCCATCCAGGGTCAGGCCTCCGGCGGCGCGAACACTCCGGCCGGCACGGCCGTCAACCTCCCGGCGATTGGCGCACCGAGCGCTGTCGGACTCGCACTGGGATCGATCAACGGCGCGTTCAACCTGGACGTGGCCTTGTCGGCGCTGATCCGCGACGGCCACGGCCGGCTGCTTTCGACGCCGCGGGTCTCGACGCAGAACAACGTCGAGGCAGAGATCGCGCAGGGCGTCCAGATCGGCTACCAGACCGTGGCCAACAACACCGTCACGATCTCGTTCCGGGACGCCGCTCTCACGCTGAAGGTGCTGCCGCAGATCACCGCGTCCGACACGGTGATCATGAAAATCTCGGTGGACAACGGGTCGGTCGGCGCGCTCTACAACAACATCCCGTCGATCAACACGCAGCGCGCGAACACCACCGTTCAGGTGAACGACGGGCAGACTACGGTGATTGGCGGCATCTACGCCACTCAGGAAAACGCCACCAACGATCGGACGCCGGGCCTCAGCAACATTCCGATTATCAAGTGGCTGTTCAAGCGCGACACCATCGATGAATCGAGTCGCGAGCTCCTGATCTTCATCACTCCACGCATCATCAAAGGCTGACCGCGCGATGAGGTTCACACCGACCGTTCTTTGCCGCCTCATCTCCGTCGCCGCGACTGCCGTCGCGGCCGCCGGCTGTGGCGACGTCATCAGATCCACGCGCTCGCCGGTGGTGCTCGTCGTCGACTCCATGACCGGCATCAGCGGGAATCCCGCGGTGTCTTCCGGCGCCGCGAACACGCTGCTCTCCGACGTGATCGTCTTCTTGACGACGCCGGAACCCTGCACGCCGACGTCACCGTGTCCGACGATCTACTCGGATTCGGGGCAGGTGCGGTTTCACCTCGAGCCCAAGAACATCACCATCGAGCCGAGCTCCAACAATCAGGTGACGATCAACCGCTATCGGGTCGCCTACCGCCGCCTCGACGGCCGCAATACGCCGGGGGTCGACGTGCCGTACGGCTTCGACGGCGCGATCACCGGCACTGTGCCGCCGTCCGGGACCGCCACCTTTGGCTTCGAGTTGGTGCGCCACGTGGCCAAAGAGGAGTCGCCTCTCGTGCAGCTCGTGGTCAATCCCAACATTATTCTGACCGTCGCGGACGTGACCTTCTTCGGGACGGACCTGGTGGGTAACGCCGTGAGTGCGACGGCGTCGCTGTCCGTCGAGTTCGGCAATTTCGGGGATCGATGAGCATGATGAGGGGTCTGGCGGCGATCACAGGAACCGTCGCGGCGCTGCTGACGAGCGCTGCGTGCACAGTCAATCAGGCGGATGCGCCCCCGTTATCGCCGGCCGGGCCGACGGACTTCGCGCAGTCCATGACCGTCACGGCAATACCCGATCGCCTCACCCAGGACGGCTCGTCTCAGTCCGCAATCTCCGTGCGCGTGGCGGGCCCGAACGGTCAACCCGCCAGCGGCGTGCCCATTCGCGTCGATATGCTCGTCGACGGCACACTTGTCGACTTTGGCACCTTGTCGGCCCGGTCAATCGTCACCGGATCGGACGGACGCGCCAACACGGTCTATACGGCACCGCCGGCGCCGCCTGCGACGGCGGGGGGTGTCACCAGCACGGTCACCATCCGCGCGGTGGCCGTTGGCGGCAAC